>Ga0209640_10001902_pt1 | contig 18034 bp, 21 predicted proteins | sample RifCSP10_1_FD_184018 | JGI IMG/M metagenome (GOLD analysis project Ga0209640, IMG submission 184018) | Soil microbial communities from Rifle, Colorado - Rifle CSP2_sed 10_1 (SPAdes) (version 2) | ecosystem: Environmental > Terrestrial > Deep subsurface > Rock core/Sediment | place: Rifle... | reverse complement strand
GTCAACGCGGACGGCACGCTCAAGGTGAACGGTCTCGAATTCACCTGGGTGCAGCCGTTGGACTTCCTGCTCGGTCGCTACCTCGGCATCGAAGGCTTCGGCTTCAACGCCAACCTGACGCTGATCGATCAGAAGGGCGAGGGCGCCGTAGGAATTGCCGAAGGGACGCTGGTGGGAGCCGATCTCGCATCGTGGCAGATTCGGTCGGGTTCAGGCTGAATTCTCCCGAGATGGGAGGAACAGCGAGGGTCAGGCGTACATGGTGCGGGTGAGCCAGTCGGCCACGCAGGCCGGCTTCGCTTCGCCGTCGATCTCGATGGTCATCCGACGCGTGACCTGGATGGTGTTGACGTCCTTGAGCTCGGCGCCGACGATCTCACTCCGGGCCCTGATCCGTGCGTCGACCTTGACGGGGGAAATGAACCGCACCTTCTCGAACCCGTAGTTGATGCCCATCACGGCGCCGTCGTAGGCCGCGGGATCCTGGCGGATCGACTGCACGAGGTGGCTCAACATCGACAGGGTCAGGAAGCCATGGGCGATGGTCGTGCCAAAGGGCGTGTCCTTCGCCCGCTCGGGATCGACGTGGATGAACTGACGGTCCTCGGTCACCTCGGCGAAGGCGTTGATGCGGTCCTGGTCGATGGTGAACCAGTCGCCGACACCCTCTTCGGATCCCGCGAGCTTCTGGATCAGCTCGAGTGCCTGTTCGGCCTTGGTGGTCACGGCGCTCCTCTCATGTCCGTTCCCGGCCGGGTCCGCCGGGAACCGGCATCGTAATGAAGGGCCGCGTCCGCGCCCCGACTCCTAGAGCGTCCCCGACCGGATCGCCGCGATGCGCTCATCGGCCTCAGGACCGCAGATCTCCTGCAGGTCGACGCGCCCTGCGTCGCGCGCGAGACGGGCGATGGTCCCGTCGACGACGAGCGCGTGGATGGCGTCACCGGGGCAGCGCGTGTGCGCGTGTTGGCGGTGCGAGGCGATCGCCTCCGCGGTCACGCCGTAGCGGGCCGAGGCCCACGCGAGCACCCGCGCCAACGCGTCGCGCTGCGGCTGGGGCAGGGGCTGCTCGTCGAAGTTCCCCTCGCAGACGACGAGGAACCACCCCGTGGGGTCGTAGTCCGTGAAGGTCTCACCGGGGACCGCCGGATCGCGCCCCTCGTAGACGTTGCCGTTGGCGTCGATGAACACGTGGTACGCGATGTCGGCGAAGTCGTGGCTTTGGTGGTAGCGCTGGTGGCCCCGGATGCGATCCGGCGACTTTCGGTTGTCGTCGAGGACGACGGCGGTGTGGTGGACCATGAGTCCGGTGATCTCATGGGGCGGGACCGAGCGGGTGGGTGGAGCGGCTCCCCACGCCTCCCGACAGAGCATGACGGCCTCGCTTGCCTCCACGGTCGTCGCGGTCGTCGGAGGCTCAGTGTTCGTGACCTCGGGCTGCGACGCGGGCGCGTCGGTCTGCGTCGGTGTCGACCGGCGAGGCGCGGTAGTCGTGTCGCGGTCCGTCGACGCAACGCGCGCTCCCGGATCGTTTCCACGGAGGCGGTCGACGAGGAGATAGGCGCCGCCGGAGAGGGTGGCGGCGCCGAGCGCGGCGAGTCGCAGGATTCGACGCCGGTCGGGATCCAAGAGGTTCGAGCGTACCGGCGGCCACTCCACGACCGGAGCCTCGACAGGAACCTCCCGCGGCGTCCGATCGGGCGCAGCCACGCGCCGACCACGGGGCCGACTTGCGGGCCCATCGGCGGCGCACTGCTCCCAAAGGGGGCACACCGGCGGCGGATTGAAGGCGCATGCGAGATGCGAGATTTTCCGCCCCGTTTTGCGTCATCGGTGCACCCGATCTCCGTCCCATGTCCATGGTGGAGAACGGGGGGAGCGATCGGTGCGAGGGGGAGTCCGCCCTCAAGCGCCGCCGCCTGGGCGAACGGCGCCGCCGACCCGCCATGGACCTGGATCTCGGCGACGAGGAACAGGCGCTCACCGACGAGGTCCTCATCGACCGCGCCGCCCAGGGCGACGAACCTGCTTTCCATGAGTTGTATCGACGCCACCACGAGCTGGCGTGGCGGGTGGCCCGAACGACCGCCGGGGCCGACGACGAGGCCATGGCTGCGGTCGTTGACGCGTTCCTTCAGCTTCCGGGTCTCGATCTTCCTGATCTCCAGGTGCCAGGCACCACGCCGGGGCCCGGAGCGGCCGACGCGTTCTCCCAAGACGGGGGCGCGCCGCGGACGGCTCGGGCGGTCCTTGCCGCCGCCGCCCGCGACGCCGCACTCGAACGCGGCCTTCGTCGCCGTTCCATGCGTCACCCCACCGGGCGCCAACTCGTCAGCGCCGACTCGGGGGACGACGACGAGCCGGTGATCGATCTTTCGTCGGAGTCGGACCGTTCCGACGGGGAGCTGCTCCAGTCACTCCGGAGGGTGGTGAACCCCCCACCTCCCGAACTGTGGGCGCTGGTACATGTCGCCTGGAACGATCGAATCCCGCAGGAATGGGACGCATTGCCCCTAGCGCGCAGGGTGGTCGCACAACTACCATGAGAGGTCTGTGGCACCAGGGGTGGCGGCGGCAAGGGGCAGCCGTGTCGGGGGGGCCAGCGATCAAGCGCTCCTCTCTGCGACGCGAGCGGGCAGTGACGAGGCCTTCCTCGTCCTGTACGACCGCTACCGCGATCTCGCCTGGCGGGTAGCCCGGAGCGTTTCTTCCACCGATCTCGACGCCGAGGACGCGGTCGCCGAAGCGTTCTCACGGATCTATTCCGTGGTCGGTGATAGGGACATCGGGTCGTTTCGCTCCTATCTCGCGGCCACCGTGCGAAACGCGGCGACCGATGCCCATCGTCTGCGCGAGCGTCCCCAAGCAGGCGCCGACCTCGTCGAGCCTCCGGCCACGGGTCCGAGCGTCGAAGAACGGGTCATCGACTTCGAGGAGAAGGCCCGCGTCGGCCGCGCCTTTGCTGCACTGCCGGAGCGCTACCGCACCGCGTTGTGGCTCAGCGAGGTCGAATCGTTCTCGACGCGTGAGGTCGGGCACGTCCTTGGCACGACGGCCAACGGGGCGGCGGCGCTCGCACTCCGGGCGCGAGAGCGCTTGCGCGAGGCCTACCTCGGCGAGCACTTGCGCGATCCCCTCGATCCGGCGTGCGCCGCGGCCACCCAGGGACTCGCCCCCCACGTCAGGGGAACTGCATCGCGCCGGGCGAGCCGCAGGGTCGAAGCCCACGTGGCGGGCTGTTCGCGGTGTGCGTCGCGTCTTGGTGAGTTGCGACACCTCAACGAGAGCCTGGCGGCGGTGGTTCCGGCGGTACCGGCCACCTTGCTCGTCGGGAACCGGGTGCTCGACCGCGCTCACGACATCGCGCCGCTCCGCCCGGTGCCCGACCGAGCCGCGACGGGGAGCGAGGCGGGAACCCGGGTCACGGAGATGGCAAGCGGATTCACGCAGGCGGCCGCGCCTCTCGTGTCGAGTGCGCCGGGCTTGAGCGAGCGAATGCTCCAGCCCATCGCGGCGGCCGTCGCCGGTCTCGTCGTCGCGGGGTCGGCCTCGATCGGCACCGTCGCCTTCGATCGCGGCGCGGCCGCTGCGGATCCGACGCACGACAGCGTCGCTGCCGAAGCCCAGCCCCCGGGCTGGTCTCTCGCGGCGAACGTCGGGGGGGCGCGTGATCCGTATCGCGACGGAATTCCACCGGGCGAGTCGCCCGTCGCGTGGTCGGACTCGGTGACCGCCGACGACGCACGAGGCGGCGATGACGCCTCCTCGGCAGATGGGGACGCGTCGACCGACAGCGCGACCATCGGTGGGACTCCGATCGACGGCGTCGTCCCGCCTGTGCTTGGGTCCGAGGCGCCCGACCCGGACCCGCCGGAGGTTCCCGAGGCTCCCGGCGCACCGGGGGCGCCGATGGACCCCGAGGGCACCGATCCGGTGGGCGGGACAGTCGATCGCGTCGCTGAGATCGCCGACCCGGTGGGCGAGGAGATCGCCGAGGAGACCGAGGACCCGCTGAGCGAGGTGGCGCCGCCGGGAGACGCGCCTGTGCCGCCGCTTCCGGTGGGGACGGTGGTCGGCGTCGCCATCTGAGGCGCGTCGCCTCTCCGCTAGCGGAGCAGACGCGACATCCTCCGGTCGGCGAGACGCTTGCCGCCGGTCTGGCACGTCGGGCAATAGACGAGTTCGTACGACTCGAACGCCACGCGCGCGAGCGTGTCACCACAGGTCGGGCAGGGCGCGCCAGCGCGCCGGTGCACGGTGAAGCGGTCGCCAAGTTTGGTCGGGAGTCCGCCGGAACGGGATCGCTCGCCGTCGAGCGCGCCGGCGAGCACGGCGCGCACCGCGTCGAGCAATCGTTGACGCTCAGGGCCTCCGAGCGACGTCAGGTTCGCGAAGGGAGAGAGTCGCGCCGCGTGGAGGGCGTCGTCGGTATAGCCGCGGCCGATTCCCGCGACCGTCCGTTGGTCACGCAGCATCGTGTGGAGGCGTCGCCCATCGGAACCCTCGAGGATCAGCGCTTCGAATTCGGCGCTGTCCGGCTCGGGGCCGAGTCCTTCCAACGGCCCTTCGTCGCCGGGGGCGAGGATCCACCATCCGGCCTTGCGTTCGGTCCCGAACTCCTTGACGAGGACGCCGGTCGCGGTGCTCGCGTGGTCCTCGAAGACGAAGCGCACCACGGCCGGTCGAGGGCGGGTGCTCTTCGGCGGCCGCTCGACGTCGACCCGGCCGCCTTGTGAGAGATGAACGAGGACACGGGCTCCCCCTGAAGTGCGGATCACGAGGTACTTGCCTCGGCGCGACACGTCCTCGACGGAGCGGTTGAGGAGATCATCCGGACCAGGGTCGACCGTCTTGAGCGCGGAGAACTGCAGCGGCATCGCCGAGATCCACCGGGATCCCCGGATCGCGGCGTCGAGTCGCTCGGCGAGCGCCTGCATCTCGGGAAGTTCAGGCACCCGTCACTCCTCAATGCGTGGCGTCCCGTCGGCCACGACGAGGGTGCAGGGAAGCCCCGTCAGGGCCACCGGATCGACGGACCGCGGATCCCCCACGATCGAGACGACGTCCCCTTTGTGGTCCCCGCTCACCACGGTGAGGTCCACCGTGAGGGAGCCGTCGTCGGAGCGTTCGGCCCAGATCACGAAGGCGTCATACCGCCCATCGGGCAGCGTCGCGGGCTCCATGCGTGACATGGTGGCATGTCCGTGGTTTGCCCGGGGGACGTCGGACGCGCTTCGATACCGCCCCGCTGCCCGTGTTCATCTACTGGAGGTCCCTGTGCCCAAGTCCGTATCCAAGCCCGAGCTCGTCGACGCGATCGCCGCAGCCGCCGACATTCCCAAGACCAAGGCCGACGCCGCCCTCGCGGCGTTCGTCGACACCATCGTCGGCAACGTGAGCAAGGGCAATTCCGTTCGCGTTCCGGGCCTCGGCACGTGGAAGCGCGCCAACCGCAAGGCGCGCACGGGCCGCAACCCACAGACCGGTTTGCCGGTGAAGATCCCGGCGCGCAAGGCGCCGGCGTTCAGCCCCGCCATCGCGTTCAAGGACGGGGTGAACGGCAAGACCGCGGGCAAGCCCGCGCCCAAGAAGAAGAAGTAGTCAGTCCGTCGAGAGACGGCGGAACGATTCTGCGTACGCGAGGCCGGCCGCGAGGCCGGCCTCGCTCGTTTTGCGCATGATCGACTCCTCGAAGGCGCGCCGCTCTTCATCGAGGCGATCGTGAATCCCCATCGTCGAGCGCCATTGACTCCGGTGGCAGAGCAGGGCCGCGATCTTGGCGGCGACGTGGTGTTCTTCCACCGGTTCCCAGTAGTCGGGCTCGTCGGCTTCGAACAACAAGAGGGCGCCGGGGCGATGATGGGTGCCCCCGCCAGCGCCGGGGAAGAAGTGTGGGTCCCGCGCTGCCACAAGGCCGTCGACGGTCAAGAACCCGGCGTGACGATGATCGGGATGGAGGCGGTATCGCTTCCACGGGTCGTGACCGACGACGACGTCGGGCGCGGTCTCGCGGATGACCGCGCACACCGACGCGCGGTTGGTCAGCGAACTCTCGAGCTCGCCGTCGACGAAATTGAGAAAGTGGAGTCCGGCCGCGCCGAGCGCGCCGCCGGCCTCCTGGGCCTCGCGCTTGCGGGTCTCGGTGAGCGCACGGGTATCGGCGGCCGTGTCCCACGAGCCCTTCGACCCATCGGTGAGGATGAGCAGGTGGACCTCACAACCGGCTTCGGCCCACTTGGCCAACGTGGCCCCGCACTGGAATTCGATGTCGTCGGGATGCGCGCCCACCGCGAGCGCGCGGGCGGGGACGGAAAGCAGGTCGGCTGATCCGTTCATGCCAGGAGATGGTCGCTGTGAGCGAGGTCCTCGGGAGCGTCGACGTCGTGTCGCAGCGCCGGGTCGTCACGGAGTTCGACGACATCGAGGCCCGCCCGCTTCGCTTCGGCAACGTGGCGGGCGAACGATCCGGGGCCGTACGCGAATCGGAACGCCGCGGTGGCGGGAATCGAGAGGATCGGGGTGCCGTCGTCGCGATGGCACGGTACGGCGACGACGGCGTCGTCCTCGTCGACGGCGGTGAGTCGCTCGAGACTCTGCACCAGGGGGAGGTCGGCGTGAGCAATGACGACCCGGAGCGCGCCGCGACCGACCGCCCATGCCCGCCCGGCGTCGGCGGCGGCGTCGAGCGCGCCGGGATCGGGGATGACCGCGATGCCGCGTGTGCGTGCCCACCGTTCGACTTCAGGAGCACTCGAGACGACGACGACGGGCGCCGGGCCGGCGGCGTCGACGACGCGCTCGGCCATGGACTGCATCATCCGCGCCCGTTCATCCGGGGTGAAACGCTCGGAAAGGCGGGACTTGGCGTCGGAGAAGCTGCGGATCGGGACGACCACGACCGCGTGCTCTGGGGCGCTCACCCCTCGATGATCTCGAAGGTCTTGCTGACGGGCTCCTGGCGCAGGAGTTCGCGGACCCGCACGATCGACTCCTGGACCTCGCGCTGAGCCAGCGCCTTCTCGAGCTGCTCGAGGGTGTGCCAGCGCGAGACCGCAGCGCCCTCGACGAGTCCGCCGGCGTTGGGCTGTACGTTGGCGACGAGCTCGACCGACTCGCAGCCGTCCTGCTTGAGGAGGGCCGGACGGACGTCGTCGTTGAAGATCTTCTGGATCGCGGGGAGATCCTGAGGGTCTACGCTGCTCACGAACATTCGCAAATACACCCGGCGACCCCCTTCGTCTCCGCCTGCAGTATCAGGCGGTCCAGGTCGACTTGGCAAACATGCCGGCCAAGTCGGGGCTGGCCGTGAGCCGCATGGCCTGCCGGTCGAGCTCGGCGGCGAAGCGCTCGGCAGTCCCTGGATACTTGAAGGTGACCCGGATCGAATCGGTCGCGACCTCGAGGACGTTGTAGGACGGACGGACGTACCCGCGCACCCGATGGCTCGACGCGGTCCCCGAGTTCACCACGAGGAGGTCGTTGACGAGCCACACGAACGGCACGTGCTTGTGGCCGGAGAGCACGATGTCGACGCCCACATCGGAAAGGAGCTGGAGGACGTCGCCGGCGTCCCACACGGTGTTGCGCTCGCGCCCGGTGCCGGGCACCGGGACGAGGTGGTGGTGCAGGGCGAAGATCTTCTCGTCGGCGGGACCGGCGAGGTGCTGACGGATCCAGTCGTACCGTTCGCGTCCGATCTCACCCTCGGCAAGGTCGGGTTTGGTGGAGTCCATCCCCATCACCGTCATCGTTCGGCTTCGGCCGGCGGCAAGTTGGCACGACACAGTGAACACGCGGTCGTACTTCCCGGGCACGTCGCCGGGGCCGAACATGTCACCGAAGTGGAGATAGCCGACGTTCTTGGCGTCGTGGTTTCCCGGAATCACCAAGGTCGTGAAGTCGGAGTCGAGGAGAGGCTGCAAGTGACGACGCGCCAGTTCGAATTCCGGCGCGTAGCCATCCTGGGTGAGATCGCCGCCCACGAGGACGAGGTCGGGCTGCATGGCGAGGATCTCGTCGACGGCGGTGGCGAGCAGATGCTCGTCGAAAAGAGGCGAGCCGGAATGAATGTCGGAGATCTGGGCGATGAGAACGTGATCGCGAGGACTCGGCGGTCGCGGCATGACCCTCCTTCCGGGGGCAGAACTAGCCTACCGGCGGTGGAACCCGTCTACGCGGTTGTCAAGAACAGTTTGAAGCCATTCGTCGCGCGCGGATTGCGCTGGACCGTCGAGGGTGTCCACATGATTCCCCGTCACGGTCCGGGCATCCTTGCGTGCAATCACTCGGCCTATCTCGACCCACTCGCGGTGGGGTATTTGACGGATCTGGTCGGGCGCCCGTGCCGGTTTCTCGCCAAACGCGAGCTGTTCGACAAACGAGTTGTGGGCTGGGTGTTCCGGCAGATGCGACAGATCCCCGTCGACCGGGGCACAGGGGATGCCGTGAAGGCGCTCGACGCCGCCGTCGACGCGCTCGAGCGCGGGGAGCTCATGGCCATCTTCCCGGAGGCGACGATTTCCCTCGACCTCGACCCCATGCCAGGGAAGACGGGGACTGCGCGGCTCGCGCAGTTGACCCGGGTTCCGGTGACGCCGGTTGGGATGTGGGGCTCGCATCGCGTGCTGTTCAAGCACCGCAAGCCGAACTGGACGTGGGGGGTCCCGCAGGTGGCGTGCATCGGCCCGCCCGTTCGGATCGGACCCGACGACGACATCTACGAGGCCACCGACCGGATCATGGAGGCCGTGGCCGCCCAGGTGCGTCGGGCGCGTGAGCTCTATCCGGAGGGCCCGTCGTCGCGGCGGGGCAAGGAGAAAAAACAAGCCGACGGCGACTGGTGGCACCGGCCACCGGAATCCGCCGTCCTCCGGACCTGTGCGCGCCCCGACAGTTCGCAGGAGCCAGAGCGCGGGCCGGCCCAGGACCGGGAGTCGGCCGGCTGATGAAGGTCGCGGTTGTGGGGGCGGGGTCGTGGGGAACGTGCGTCGCGTCGCTCTCGAGCGTGAACACCGACACGGTGTTGTGGGCTCGGCGGCCCGAGCTCGCCGAGGCCATCGACCGCGACCACGAGAACCCGTCGTACCTGCCGGGGTGTTCGCTTCCCGACACGCTGCGGGGCACCTCCGACCTCGCGGCCGCGGTCGCCGGGGCCGACGTCATCGTGATGGGGGTGCCGTCCCACGGGTTTCGGGAGGTCCTCACTGAGATCGCCCCGGCCATCGCCCCCGACACGCCCGTGATCAGCCTGAGCAAGGGGGTCGAGCAAGGCACGCTCAAACGCATGACGGAGGTCACCGCCGACGTGCTCGTCGGCCACCTGCCGGGTCGGATCGGCGTGCTCACCGGGCCCAACCTCGCCAAAGAAGTGGCGGAGGGTCAGCCGGCGGCTTCGGTCGTCGCCTTCACCGACGAGGCGACCGCCGAGGCCATGCAGAAGGTGTTCATGACCCCTCGGTTCCGGGTCTACACCAACACCGACGTCGTCGGCTGCGAGACCGCCGGAGCCCTGAAGAACGTCATGGCCATCGCCACCGGCATTGCCTCGGGGCTCGGCTTTGGCGACAACTCCCGGGCGGCGCTCATCACGCGCGGCTTGGCCGAACTCACCCGGCTCGGTGCTGCGCTCGGTGGTAACCCGTTGACGTTCCTCGGTCTCGCCGGGATCGGCGACCTCGTCGCGACGTGCACGAGCGAGAAGAGCCGCAACCGCACCGTCGGCTTTCAGCTCGGGCAGGGCCGCAGCCTCGACGACATCATCGCCGACATGAACGAAGTGGCCGAGGGCGTGAAGTCGACCAAGGCCGTGTTGGAGTTGGCGGCGACGCACTCGGTCGAGATGCCGATCGCAGAACAGGTCGGCGCGGTCCTCTACGACGGTCGGGCCCCGATGGACATGGTGGCGGAGCTCATGGGACGGGAAGCCAAGCCCGAGCTGCACGGCATCGGGTGAGCGCCCGCGTCACGGTCGTCGGCAGCATCGGCGGCCCGGGTTACGGCCTCGTCGATCCCGTAGGAGGGCTCACGGCCGCAGGTGCGGACTGGTCGATCGGGTGGTGTGTCGGCGCCGACGACGGATGGCACGCGCCGGCTGTGGGCCGCCAGCGGCTCGAGTCCCCGGGCGTGGTGGAGACCCGGCTGAAGGTGCCGTCGGGGGACGCCGTCCAGCGTGTGTATGGGGTCGGCGGCGCGGGCGACATCGTCGTCGTCGAGATCGTCAACGATTCGCCGCTGCCATTCGGCGTCGGGTTCCTCCTCCGGGGCGATCCCTCGATCTTGTGGCCGCGCGAGCCGTTCCCGCTCGACGAGCCGCTCGGTGCGTGCGACGCCGCCGTGCAGTTGCCGGTCGCGCACCGCACGTCGACGCGCATCGCGGTCGCCCTCGATCCGCATGCGGTCGACCCAGGCGCCACCGTCGCGCGTCTCGCGACCGCTGAGGACGTGGCGCGGGGCTGGCGCGCGGTGCTCGACGCCGGAATGCGGGTCGACCTGCCCGACGGATCGCTCATGGCGGCGCTCGACGCCGCTCGGTCGTGCTTGTTGCTGCACGACGACGGCGTGGCGATCGCCGTGGAGCCGGGAGAGCGAGCGGCGGACCCGGTGGCCGCGGCCACGATGGTCGTCGCCATGGAGCGATGGGGGTTCAACCGCCACGCCGCCGAACTGCGCCCTGCGATTCCGCGCCGGGCGTTCAAGCGGGTGGGGCGCCCCGACCCCACCTTGGCGATGCGCCCGGCGCCGGGCGACGCGCTCAGTGCAGCGGAGTTTCTCCTGCGGGCGCGCGACATGGTGATCTCGGAGGTCGAGGGTGGCGTCGCCGTGCTGCCCGTCATGCCGGAGGCGTGGAGGGGTGGGCCGATCGAGGTGCACGACGCGCGGGCTGGTGGCGCGCGCGTCTCGTACGCGATCCGATGGCACGACGACCGGCCCGCCCTCCTCTGGACGGTCGAGGGCGGCCCGCTCCGGCTTTCCGCCCCCGGTCTCGATCGTGGGTGGTCGACGACCGACCCGTCCGGAGAGACCCTGCTCGCTGGGCCGAGCTAAGCGCCTGGGAGCAGGATCGTCGCGATCTCGTCGGGTCCGATCGTCAACTCGCCGGGGAACGGATCGATCGGCGCGCCACGGAGATCGACCGTCCACCCCGTTTGGGCCTCTCCGTCCTTGGCGACCGTCACGCTGGTCGGGGCGGCCGTGGGGTTGAAGACCCGAAGGACCAAGCCGCCCGGCGTGCGGTGGCAGGCCGAGACGACCGCACCACCGACGTCGAGGAAGGATCCCGCCGTTGGCCCGGGCGCGGCGGAGCGAACCGGAGCGCGTTCGAGCGGGACCAACACGGCGTCGGCGAGGGGATAGAGCTCGGCGGGATCGGCGCCGGCATCCTGCAGCGCCACCGCGTACTCCATGACCTGGCGGCCGAGCATTTGCGCGCCACGGACGGGTACGGGCGGCCCGGCCGGGTTCGGGCGGAGCGAGGGTTCGATGCGCGAGAGGAACCCGACCGAGCGCAGCAGCGTGATCGCGAGCTCCTGACCGGCCGGTCCGTCGACGACCTCGTACTCGAGGAGCCCGTCGTGGATGACGGCGACGCCGCCGGCGGTGACGAAGCGGCGCGACGGGAAGGTGGGGAGGCCGAACTCGTTGGGACCGCCTTCGGCGGTGAGCCCGCGGCGGACGATGGCGAACGCACACTCGGCGTTGGAGGCGTCGGCGGCGCGGGGGAGCGGAAGGTGCGCCCGCACGCGCTGATCGCGGCACGGGTTGTCGAACTCCACGCGCACGCGCACGAAGGGCTCGCCGGCCCGCAGTTCGAGCCGGGTCGCCACGTCGACGGGCTCGGTGGTCTCGGCTCGGGCCGAACAGTTCCGCTCGTCGCCGAGGGCATGGGTCGGCCACTCGTATCGCGCGCGGATGGTCATTCGCGCCCGCAGCTGTCCCTTCTCGTCGACCTCGACGGTCACGGTGACGGCCCGGTCGACGATGACGTCGTGATCGGGCGGCGAGTAGTTGTAGGTGTCGCCGCCGTCGCCGCCGTTCACGAGACGATGCAGTCCGGCCGTCACGGTGTCGCCGCTGATCAGGGTGAAGGTGCCGTCGTCGGGATTGGCGATGACCTCGACGTGTTCGTTGGCGATGCGGTGGCCGTTGGCCGAGACCGGAACGTGATCGACGGCGCCGTAGCCGAGCGGGCCGTCGTGAGGGATGCCGTCGTGAGGGATATACGTGCGCCAGCCGTAGCCGGGCACGTCGTCGGTGAGGAGCAGGGCGTGACGCGTCGGCGGTCGCAGCATGCGGATGTGGAAGACCGAGTCGGGCGACGCCGCCAACTCCATGATGTGCTCGCGCAGCCCCCCGACGTCGGCGCGCTCATCGCCGCGGCCGGCGCCGTGGATCGTCACGTTCCACGTGTTCTCGGAGCGCGGCTCGACGTCGTACCCCTTAACGGGCGCGCCGGCGAACTCCTCACCACGCAGCATGTCGAGGACCCATCCGATCTTGGGCCCCACGACCTGGGTGGCGAAGCGCTCGCCGGTTTCTCCTTCCGGGGACGGGTCGATCACCTGGGCGGGAAGGGTCGTGCCGTCGGGGCTCTCGAAGTAGAGCGGGCCTTCGCCGGGGACCCGAACGTCGACGAGCCCCGCCCGCGTCCACTGGGTGGGGTTGACGACCACCGTCGAGCCGGTGGGGGCGTCGACGACGGCACTCATGAGGTGGACGGCGTCACGGGCGATGCCGTCGGCGATCTGGCGGGCTTCGCGGTAGCGGACGAGGACCTGGTCGACGACTTCGTCGTGACTGCATGCACACGAGCTGTCGTGGGCGCTGTTGAGGACGAGGTTGCGCCACGCCACATCGAGGAGCCGGCCTGGGTATCCCTCGGGGCCGTGAACGAGCGCCGCGAGGGGTTCGGCGCGGCGCTCGAGCGAACGCTCCGCCGCCGCCGCCGCCTGATGGACGTCGACGCGGTTGGAGGCCACCCCCATGAGCACGTTGGATCGGGCGCCGGAGCGGAGCTCCCCCCGCCATGTCGGCAGGCCGTCGGTTGGCTGGCGGGCGATGTGGTCGGGGAGCGAGGTGACGCGGAACTCGTAGTCGCCCTGCGCCGCGTTGGCCGCGGCGACGACGTCGCCGAGCCAGGCCTGGGGGACTTGGTGGTCGGTGCCGTTCATCAGCAGCATGCCGTCGAGGCGCGCGGATCCGAGCTCGGTTTCGTAGTTGCGGGCGCGCTCGACGAGCAGGTCGGGGTCCCGCGGGATGTCGCGTCCGTTCGAGTAGGAGCCGTAGAGATATTCGGCGCGGACCTTCGAGCCGTCGGGTGCCTCCCACCAGAAGCCGGTCGAGAGGATCTCGTTGGGCACACCGCGCCACACTACGGCGTGCTCGAGGCCGGCCCGGGCGAGGATCTGGGGCATCTGCGCGACGTGCCCGAACATGTCGGGGAGGTACCCGACCTCCATGGCGCCGCCGAATTCGGCCGCCCGGCGCAAGCCCATCTGGAGGTTGCGAATCATGGTCTCGCCCGAGACCATGAACTCGTCCATGAGGATCATCCACGGACCGACCGAGAGGCGGCCCGAGGCCACGAGCCGGCGGAGGGTTTCCTCGGCCTCGGGTCGGACTTCGAGGTAGTCGTCGATGACGGCCATCTGGCCGTCGAGCAGGAAGTGGCGGTATCCCGGGTCGCGTTCGAGGAGGGGGAGGAACTCGTCGAGGAGGGCGACCAGCTTGAGCCGGTAGGTCTGGAACGGCTCGTACCACTCGCGATCCCAGTGGGTGTGGGGAACGATGGAGACGCGGGTCGCGGCCATCCCCGCAGGATACGTTCCCTGCATGTCCGTGACCCGCGTGGCCGTGTGCCAACTCGGCGGGCGCACCCTCGAGGAGGCGCCCGAGTCGCTCGACGCGTGTCGCGAGCTCGTGGCGGAAGCGGCGTCGATGGGTGCGCAGGTCGCCGTGCTGCCCGAGGGTGCGTACCCCGCGTACGTGCTCGGCTCGGCCGAGGCTGCCCGGGCGGTGCTGGCGGACGGTCCCGATCCGATCGATGCGTTTGGCGCCATGGCGGCGGCGCATGCCGTCACGTTGGTCGCGGGGATCGTCGTCGACGCACCGGTGGGGCTGCTCAACGCCGCGGTCACGTTCGGCCCCGACGGCCGCGTGCTGGCCCAGACGGCAAAGCGCTTCCTTTGGCACTTTGATCGCGAGTGGTTTGCGGCGGGCGACGATTCCCCGGTGGCCGAAACGGCGGTCGGCCGCGTCGGCGCGCTGGTGTGCGCCGACGCCCGGCTCCCGGAAATCGCCCGCACGCTCGCCGTGCGAGGCGCGGCACTGGTGTGCGACCCGACCGCATGGGTGACGTCGACGCCCGGGTCGCCGAGCAACATCCAACCGGAGTTCCTCGTGGCGGCGCGCTGCATCGAGAACGGCTTCGTGATGGCGTGCGCATCCAAGTGCGGGTTCGAGGGCCCGCACGTCGCGTACGCGGGTCGGTCGATGATCGTGGGGCCGGACGGGTCGGTGCTCGCGGAGGCTTCGGTCGACCGTGAGGAGGTCGTGGTGGCCGACGTCGATCTCTCGGGCCTCCCTCGGCCGCCCGTGGCCCGGGATCCGAGCGCGTACGGCGACCTGCTGTCGGCGTGGTCGGCTCTTCGCCCCTCGGCCGACCGCGTCCGTATCGCCGCGGCCAACGCCGCCGGCGTTCCCGTGCTCGACGCCGCCGACGTGTTCGTGTCGCCCGCGGGTGTCGAGGTGGCCGGCGCCGTGCCCCGCGTCGCGGTCATCGACGAGATGCTCGCCCCCGAGCCGTCGAGGATCGCCGCGCTTCGCGGCGCCGAGGTGCTCGCCTTCGTCGGCGACGCGCCGCTCGCCGTGCTCCGCGCCCGCGCCGCCGAGAACCGGGTGTTCGTCGTCGCGTCGGGGTCGGTGACCGCGGTGATCGCGCCCTCTGGTGCCGTCGTCGCCGACGCTCCCTCCGACCGCCCGTTTGCGTGCGCGGCCGATTGCCTGCTCGCCGAAGCGGCGCACAAGGAGATGGCCCCCGGCACCGACGTCTTCGCCGACCGCCAACCCACCACGTATTGGGACTTGGCCCGCTGAGTGTGTGAGTGCTGGCCTCGGCATGCGAGGGTGGACACGCAACACCATGCGGTGTGCGATTTCGGGGGCGGTGCCCCTGCGATCCATGCTGACGGCGTGACCTACGTCGTGCTGAGCGGGTTGCCGGGGGCGGGCAAGTCGCAGATCGCGGCGCCGTTGGCCCGAGCGCTGGGCCTGGGGATCTTCGCCAAGGACCCGGTCAAAGAGACCCTCTGGGACTCGCTTCGGGGTGCGAACGATCTCGAGTGGAGCCGCCTCCTGGGCCAGGCCGCCAATGAGGTGGTGGTGAGTGTGGCTGCCGCGAACGCCGGCGGGGTGCTGGACAGCTTCTGGCGTCACGAATGGGCGGCGGACGCGCTCGGCAATCTTCCCGGACCGGTCATCGAAGTCTTCTGCGCGTGCCCGCTCGAAGAGGCCCGCCGCCGGTACACCGACCGCGTCCGTCACGCCGCGCACATGGACGCGCCGCGGGCCGACGACCCCGACCTGTGGGGCGACCTCCGCAATTCCCCCCTCTTCGAGGATGCCCTCGTGGTCGACACAACCGCAGCGGTTGACGTGCCCGCACTTGCGGCCTCCATTCGGGCCGACCGGCGGTGGGAGGCGCCCCCTGAGCTCGACCGTCCGATCCTCGTCGTGATGACCGGGCTTCCGGGGACGGGGAAGAGCGCGGTCGCCGCGGCGCTCAGCGCGGCGACGGGGGCGGTGGTCGTCGCCCACGACATCACGGAGGCCGCCTTGCTCCGGACCGGCCTCGAGCGGGGCGGGGGACCGGTCGCTCCTGCCTACGACATCATCCACACGCTCGCCCGTGAACAGCTCCGGAGCGGGAAGTCCGTGATCCTCGACAGCGTCGTCGGTCGTTCGAGATTTCGCGACGCGCAGCTCGCGATCGCGAACGACCTGGGCGTCCCGCTCGTAGTGATCGAGTGTGTGTGTTCCGACGAAGCGTTGCACCGCGAGCGCCTTGAGACGCGTCGCCGTGACATTCCGGGGTGGTACGAGCCCGACTGGGCCGAAGTCGAGCGCATTGCATCGTTCTTCGAGCCGTGGAGCATCGATCACCTGGTGCTCGACGCCGTCGACCCTCTGGCCGACAACGTGGGTCGGGCAGTGGCCACGGTCTACGCCGTGACGTAGTTCTCGCGCGTCCTGGTCGCCGTGCAAACGCGGGCAGAAGTGAACGCCGACGTTCAATATCGCCGACGTTCGCAGCACCCCCCGACCGGGGCTTGGCCTCCCTACGATGGGGCCCGTGCGGATCGCCTTCGGATCGGACGAGGTCACGGACCTCACGGCGGCGATCGAGAGCGAGCTGACCGCCAGGGGCCACGAGCTCATCAAAGTGGGGCCGCCGGCGGGCGAGGACGCGCAGTGGGCCGAGGTGGGCCGACGGGTCGGGGAACTCGTGGCCGAGGGGACCGCGGACACGGCCGTCCTGTTTTGCTGGACCGGTACGGGGGCGTCCATCGCAGCCAACAAGGTCGCCAGGGTGCGCGCGGCGTTGTGCACCGACGCCGAGACGGCGCGGGGCGCCAGGCGTTGGAATGACGCCAACGTCCTCGTGATGGGCCTCCGACTCACGAGCTACGACGTCGCCAAGGAGATGCTCGACGCCTGGTTCGATACTGTCCCCGACGACGGCGAGGCCGACAACATCCGCCGCCTCGAGCCCGACGTGTGACGACCATCGAACGGAAAGGGACATCGTGCCGACCTACGCCATGCTCTCCACTCTCGGTCCCGACGGATGGGCGACCCTTCGCGAGAAGCCCGAGCGCCTGCTCCAGGTCAACGACGAGGTGCAGTCGATGGGCCTGACGATCAAGGCCCAGTACGCGCTGCTGGGTGAGTTCGACTTCCTCAACATCATCGAGGCGCCAGACGAGCAGACCATGGCCCGCTGCGCCGTCATGCTCGCAGCGCGAGGGACGCTGAAGACCCGGACGCTTCAGGCAATCCCCGTCGAGGAGTTCATCGAGTCACTCAAGAAGGACGCCGAGTAGCTCAGTACCACCACATTCCCCTGCTGCGGCGCTCCTCGCGCAGGTCGTCCTCCTTGAACGTCACCGGCAGAATCTGGCCGTCCGATCGGCGGCGGATCCGGTAGGCGATCTCGCCGCTCTCCTCGATCACCTCGGCCACCTCGAAGCCGCGGGCCCACGAACGATCGAAGTTCGACCTCACCTCGACCTTGGCCCCGGGTTCCACTGAGCGCGATGGTACGTTCCCTCCCAATGGTGACCGCGGTCCCCACCCTCAAGGCGGAGCAACACTGCTGGGACGCCGGCGCCGAGATCGTCGTGGGGATCGACGAAGTGGGCCGCGGGGCATGGGCCGGGCCCGTCACCGTCGCCGCCCTCCAAGTGCCGCGATCACCGCGCCTCTACAAGGTCCGCGATTCGAAGATGCTGTCGCCGGCGCAACGCGAGCAGCTCTACGAGCGGATCGTGGCGTGGGCGCCGGCGTTCGGGGTGGGCCACGCCTCCCATGCCGAGTGCGACGAGCTCGGAATGACGGCGGCCCTGCGCCTTGCGGCGTTCCGGGCCCTCGACGTCCTTGCCGATCGCGGGTGCGATCCCGACCGCATCCTTCTCGACGGGAAGCACGACTATCTCGGTGATGCGGCGCGGGTCGAGACGATCGTCAAGGGCGACGCGACGTCGCTCGCGATTGCCGCGGCGTCGGTGGTGGCCAAGGTGACGCGCGACCGCCTCATGGCTGACGCCGCCGAGCATTACCCGGCCTTCGGTTTCGAGAGCAACGTCGGCTACCCCGCGCCCGTCCACCAGGCCGCACTCGCCGCGTTCGGGCCGACGTCGATCCACCGCCGCTCATGGATCTTCATGGACGGCCTGCCGTGGTTCCGCCGCGGCCCCGACCAGGCTTCCCTGTTCTGAAGTGTGAGTGTCTGCCCGGCAATAGCCGGGCGATTTCAAGGGAT
>Ga0209640_10001901_pt1 | contig 18037 bp, 16 predicted proteins | sample RifCSP10_1_FD_184018 | JGI IMG/M metagenome (GOLD analysis project Ga0209640, IMG submission 184018) | Soil microbial communities from Rifle, Colorado - Rifle CSP2_sed 10_1 (SPAdes) (version 2) | ecosystem: Environmental > Terrestrial > Deep subsurface > Rock core/Sediment | place: Rifle... | reverse complement strand
CTGCCCTCTTGCAGGTGATTATCCCTGCCATGCTCGGCGTCCACGCCTTGATCGGCATCGGGGAGGCCCTGATTACCGTGGCTGCCCTGAGCTTCATCTTACAAGTCCGACCAGACCTGATCACTCCAAAACTGCAGATGAACGATCGCCGAACGATCGCCGTTCGCCGTGGCTGGGTGGCTGTAGGTTTTCTGGTGAGCCTCGTGATCCTCTTGTTGGCCCCGCTGGCCTCAGCTAACCCGGATGGTTTGGAGCGCGTGGCGATAGATTTGGGATTTTACCGGCAAGGTCAAGATCCTCTCTACCAGATCTTTCCGGACTACACCCTCCCTGGTCTCGGCGAAACGCCCCTTTCCACCATCTTCGCAGGTGTGCTCGGCGCTCTCTTTGTCGCCGGAATTACGGTGCTTTTCACAAAAGTCCTCCGACAGCCAAAGAAGACCTGATCCATGCATGTAAATTTATTTGACCCCTACCAATCGGGACAGAGCATCATCCACCGTATGGACCCGAGGGCAAAGCTCGTTGTCACTATTTTGTTTATCCTATCCAATGCGTTTTTACCCGACGGTGCCTGGCTGGCATTTTTGTTTTCCTGGGGTATGGTCTTATTCGCCGGTGGTCTGGCAGGGCTAGGCCCGTTCTATCCCCTCAAACGCTCTTTCATTGCCCTGCCCTTTTTCCTGGCGGGGATCTCTGCTATCTTTGCCGTTCCCGGCCGGGCAATTGGCTTCTTAGACATGGGTCCCTGGCGCCTGGTGGCTACAGACACTGGTATCCTGCGATTTGCCAGCATCGTGGCGCGCAGCTGGATATCCGTTCAGATGGCCATACTGCTCACAGCAACCACCCAATTTCCCGATATCGTCCACGCACTCCGCCACCTGAAAGTCCCCCAGATTTTGGTTTCAATTATTGTCTTTATGTACCGCTACTTGTTTGTCCTTATCGACGAAGCCGTGCGCCTGTTACGCGCCCGCCAGGCCCGCAGCGCACAATCTACCTCAGGAACCGGTGGTGGATCAATCCGCTGGCGGGCGCGGGTAACGGGCAATTTGGCCGGGCAGCTTTTCCTACGCAGTTATGAACGCAGCGAGCGGGTTTATGCCGCCATGTTGTCCCGCGGCTACCAGGGCCAGCTGCTCACTCTTAACCCTCATGAGTGGCATCTTAAAGACTGGCTCTTGAGCTGTCTCGCCATCTTATTATTGTTCCTGTTTCAATGGATTGCCAGGATTTAGAGCTATTCCCATGCCGATTGTTCACGATCAGATCTCTGCCGCCAATCCGTTGCTCACCAGAGCTTCGGCCCCTGGTTCCCACCTGCTCTCTATCCAGAACCTGAGTTTCTCCTATCCGGATGGTCAGGCGGCGCTCCAAAACGTCTCCTTAGCGATAGAACACGGAGAAAAAGTTGCCCTGGTCGGCCCTAATGGCGCCGGCAAAAGCACGCTCATGCTTCATCTAAATGGTATCCTGAGTGGTGACGGACAGGTCCGGATCGCTGGATTGGAAGTGAATAAATCGAACCTGCCGCTCATCCGCGCAAAGGTCGGCCTGGTCTTCCAAAACCCCGACGACCAGCTCTTTTCGCCAACCGTCTACGAAGACGTTGCTTTTGGCCCTCTGCACATGGGGTTACCAGAGGAAGACGTTCACCGGTGCGTGAAAAGGGCTCTAGAATTAGTTGGAATGCAGCAATACGGTGATCGCCTATCTCACCATCTGAGCGCCGGCGAAAAGAAACGCGTCTCGATTGCTACAGTTCTATCTATGGAACCTGACATCCTTGTATTCGATGAACCTACCGCTGGCCTGGACCCAAGAGCCCGGCGTGGTCTCATCCGGCTTCTGAAGGGACTGCCCCTCACCACTTTGGTCTCCACCCATGACATGCACATGGTACATGAGATCTTCTCCCGCGTAGTCATCCTGGATGAAGGTCGTATCGTTGCCGACGGCCCTGCTGAATTAATACTAAATGATGTCGATCTGCTCGAATCACATGGCCTTGAAAGCCCATTCGAGCCCGTTAGCTAATCCGCGGCTACAGAAAGCGACTCAACTGCCACCAAACCGGCTGCCTCCCGCAACAAGGCCGCTTTGTCCGTCCGTTCCCAAGGCAGATCCAGGTCGTCACGGCCAAAATGCCCGTAAGAAGCCACCTGCCGGTAAATTGGCTGGCGCAAATTCAAATCCCGGATAATCGCACCAGGTCGCAGATCAAAGTATTCATCGATCAGGCCGGCAATCTGGTCATCGGGAATTTGTCCCGTGCCAAATGTTTCCACGTTCACGCTCAGAGGATGCGATACCCCGATGGCGTAGGCTACCTGGATTTCGCAACGCTCTGCCAGGCCTGCGGCCACCACATTCTTTGCCGCCCAGCGGGCTGCATACGCCGCCGAGCGATCAACCTTTGTCGGATCCTTGCCGCTAAAACACCCGCCGCCATGACGTCCCATACCGCCGTAGGTATCCACGATTATCTTGCGGCCGGTCAGACCCGAATCGCCCATCGGACCGCCAATTACAAATCGTCCGGTCGGGTTGACATAGATTTTCATCTCATCGTCCACCATCTCCTCGGGCAGCACCGGTAAAATAACATGTTCTATCAGTGCTTTACGGATTTCTCCCTGAGAAACGTCTGGGGCGTGCTGCGTGCTGATCAGAACTGTATCCACCCTCTTCGGCTGGCCAAAGCTGTACTCTACGGTTACCTGGCTCTTGCCGTCCGGGCGCAACCAGGGTAAAGTGCCGTCCTTGCGTACTTCGCTCAGCCGCCGAGCCAACTTGTGCGCAAGATAAATCGGGAGCGGCATGAGTTCAGGCGTCTCATTGCAGGCAAAACCGAACATCATGCCCTGATCGCCCGCGCCGATGCCATTTACCTGTTCCTCGGTCATCTCCCCCGATTTCGCTTCCAGAGACTGGTTCACGCCCATGGCGATATCACCGGACTGCTGGGCGATGGCGACTTGCACACCACACGTTTTTCCATCAAATCCTTTGGCGCTGTCATCATATCCGATCTCAAGGATCACTTTGCGCGCCAGCTCGTCATAATTAATCTTTGCCCGGGTGGTAATCTCACCCAGGAACATGACGAAACCTGTCTTGGTTGCCACCTCACAGGCTACCCGTGAAAAGGGATCCTGTGCGAGACAGGCATCCAAAACGGCGTCGCTCAGCTGGTCACAAATTTTGTCCGGGTGCCCCTCAGTGACCGATTCAGAAGTGAACATCAAGCTGGGCGACTGCATAAACGTAGTAGTCATCGTCACGAAACCTCCAGTAAAATAAAATTGCCCCTCCTAGACAAAGAAAGGGCAACTGAACAAATCACACGGCTGCCCTCTCATCTTCCAGAACATCCGTCTGCCGGAATTGGCACCATTGGTTAGTCGATTAATCCATGAGTCCGGTAGTCTTATAGTCCTCTTGATGTCAGACTATCAGCCTAATGGACTAAATCCTGGTTGCCGAGGCTTCACAGGGCCGGTCCCTCCACCTCTCTGGATAAGAGTGCCGCAAGGGGCTATGAAATTATTGGATGCGATAATACCATGGGAAGAACAAGATGTCAATCAGGAAAGGAGCAGGATAACATAGTAACCGATTGGCGCCGCCCACAGCCAGGAATCGATGCGATCGAACATGCCTCCGTGTCCGGGTAACAAGCTACCCGAATCTTTAACCCCTACCTGCCGCTTAATCATGCTCTCCCCCAGATCGCCGAGCGGTGTAATCACCCCTAGCACGAATCCGATGAATGCGCCGCTTCCCGGCGCCAGCGCCGACTGATCGCCGGCTCCTATTCGCCATAGTGCAGCCAATAAAGCCGCCCCAAGCGAACCCGTGATGATCCCACCCAGGTATCCTTCCCAGGTTTTTTTTGGACTCAACCTGGGGGCCAGCCGGTTTCTGCCAAATGTCCGCCCGATAAAAAAAGCGCCACTATCTGCCAACCAGACTGCCGGTAAGACGACAAGCAGCCACCATTTCCCCTCCGGCAAACCCCTTAAAGAGACCAAATAAGCTCCCAACCAACCGACGTATATGGCACCAGCCAGAGTAATTGACAAGTCGGTACCGGCTTTGTCCCGGCCACGCTCGTATTGGATCAGGTGATAGATCATGCCTGCCAACAAAAACATGACCAGAATCCAGGGTGCGCTCCCGAAGTTATCCATCGCTCTACCCAGCACGAGCGCCAGTGTGCCAGCCAGAATTAATCCGGTCGCCGGTTGGTACCCATCCACGCGAAAAAGCCCCCCGAATTCCCGGGCGGCTAAAAGGAGTATCACCGCCACAGTCCCCGCAAATACCCATCCCCCCACATGGATAACGAACACCCCTAACGGAAGCAAGATGATCGTTACCACCAGGCGTTGGGTGAGCATCGATAGACGGCATTTCCTACGCAGAATGATGCACGCGCCCGTAACGGCGTTCGCGGTTTCTGAATTCCTGTAAAGCCCGGTTCAACTCTTCTTTGTCAAAATCTGGCCAATAGGTCGGAGTGAAGTACCACTCGGAATACGCCCCCTGCCAAATCAAAAAGTTGCTGCCTCTAAGTTCCCCCGAAGTCCGGATGATCAAATCTGGATCGGGAACACCCACGGTATACAAGTACTGGTTAACCAGCTCCTCAGTGATTTCTTCAGGTTTGACCCCATCTGCAATCATACGCTGAATCGCGCAAATAATCTCATCCCGGCCGCCGTAATTGAAAGCTACATTGAGCACCAGGCGATTGTTGTCTTTTGTATGCTCGATCGCCTCAAGCACCTTTTTACGCAGCGATGGTTTTAGTTCGTCGAGACGCCCAATATGGCGCAGCTGGACGCCTTGATCGTGCAGCTCTTGCAGCTCGCGGTCGATCACATCCTCAAGTATGCGCATCAGCCCTTGAACTTCCTCAAGGGGACGCCCCCAGTTTTCGGTCGAAAAGGCGTAGATGGTGAGATACTTTACCCCAAATTCGACACAAGCTTCAATCACTCTGCGCAAGTTTTCCGTGCCGGCGCGATGTCCGGCCAAACGAGGCAATCCTCTGGAAAGCGCCCAGCGGCCGTTGCCGTCCATGATAATTGCTACATGTGCAGGCACCGGCCTGGGGGAATTATGGTGCTTCTTACGAATCATCTAAACTTCTAAGATTTCCTTTTCCTTGCGCTCACCGACAGCGTTGATTTCTTCGATGTATTTGTCCGTATGCTTCTGTAGCTCGTCTTCGCCGCGTATGCGCTCGTCCTCGGAGATCATCTTCTCGTTCTCAAACTCGCGTAAATCCTTAATTAGATCACGGCGCACATTGCGCACTGCGACCCGCGCCTCTTCTACCCGGTTATGTACAACCTTGACCAATTCCCGCCGGCGTTGTTCGGTCAGCTGGGGAAGGTTCAGACGGATGGTTTTGCCATCATTATTGGGCGTCAGACCTAAATCGGATGCCTGAATGGCCCGCTCAATGGCGTTCAGCGTGGAGGGATCAAAAGGGCGAATGAGCAAAGTCCGGGGTTCAGGCACACCGATGCTGGCCAGTTGTATCAGCGGCGTAGGGTTACCATAATACTCGACCGGTAGCTTTTCAACGAGCGCCGGGCTCGCCCTCCCAGTGCGGATGCCCGCCAGATCCTCTTCCAGGGCCTGAACCGCACCCCTCATGCGGCTGTTGGCATCTTTATAAATATCGTTTAGCATTGTATCCTCCACGTAGTCGCTGGAGATATTTGCTCCATATAGGATACCCGAAAATGTAAAGGGCGGAAAGGGGCAAAATCGGGGTCTAACCTTCCACCAGAGTCCCCACCTTGGCTCCAAATAGAGCCATCCTGAGATCGTCCGGATTCCATAGATTCAAAACGAGGATGGGAAGTTTGTTATCCATGCACAGCGAAATCGCAGTACTGTCCATGACTTCCAGCCGCCTGTTGATGGTTTCCATATAACTCAAGTGATCGAAGCGGACAGCGTCATCAAATTTTACCGGGTCTTTGTCGTACACTCCATCCACCTTGGTTGCCTTGATCAGAACGTCTGCATCGATCTCCATCGCTCGCAGCGCGGCAGCGGTATCCGTTGAAAAGTAAGGGTTGCCGGTTCCACCACCCAGAATGACCACGCGACCCTTCTCCAGATGCCTGATCGCCCGGCGGCGGATGTACGGTTCGGCGACGGCATGCATTTCAATCGCTGACTGCACCCTGGTAACCATACCGCGCCGTTCCATAGCATCCATCAGCGCCAGCGCGTTCATCACCGTAGCCAACATACCCATATAATCCGCTGTCGCCCGGTCCATCCCTCGTTCAAGGCCCAGTTTTCCCCGCCAGAGATTGCCAGCCCCAATCACAATGGCGACATCCACTCCCAGATTGCGCACATCCTCAATGCGCAGAGCAATGTCTTCCGCCTGGCGCGGATCAATGCCGAAGCCTGTTGGACCAGCCAGCGCTTCCCCGCTCAATTTGAGCAGAATTCGCTTATATTTGAGTTCTTTCTCCATCGGTCCGGTTCCCATTCATGATTTTTAGCGTATCATCTCAATAATTGCTGGAAAGCCTCACTCTTTTGAGAAGTTACGTTTTGAAAAAAAGCCAACCATCAGGTTGGCTTTTTTGTTACCCGGCTGTGCTCTCGCCTACTTCCCAACGGACGAAGCGTCGGATGACGATGTTTTCGCCTATGGCGGCAATGTTTTGGTTTAACAGATCCTGGATAGTTATGCTGTCATCGCGAATGTATGCTTGGCGCAGCAAGCACACGTCGTCCTTGAATTTCTCTAAGCGACCCTCAACAATCCGATCGGTGATGTGTTCGGGCTTACCTTCATCCAAAGCCAGTCTCCTGGCTTTCTGCCGTTCCTGCTCCAAAACTTCCTCCGGAATATCCTCCGGGGCAATGTATTGAGGGTCACCTGCGGCAATTTGCAGGGCGACTTCATGGGCAAAGGTGCGGAACGCTTCCGAACGAGCTACGAAATCCGTTTCACAATTCACTTCCACCATTACCCCGACCCGGCCACCACCGTGTGAGTAAAGCTCCAGGACTCCCTCGGAGGCCTCCCTATCGGCTCGTTTCGCAGCCTTGGCCAAGCCTCTTTCCCGCAAGATCTCTACAGCTTTATCAATATCACCACCTGCTTCCTCCAGGGCTCTCCGGCAATCGAGGATTCCGGCGCCGGTAACCTCGCGCAGCGCCTTGATCTGTTCAGCTGAAATAGCCATGATCAATCCTCATCCTCAATTTCGTCATCATCCTCGTCGAGCTCTTCTTCGTCTTCGCCTTCGTATTCCTCGAGCTCTTCTTCATCCTCGTCAAGATCGAAATCTTCGAATTCTTCCTCTTCCTCGTCCTCATCCTCGAGGTCTTCGATTTCCTCTTCCTCTTCCTCTTCCTCGTCCTCATCCTCGAGGTCTTCGATTTCTCCTTCCTCTTCCTCGTCCCCGTCTTCCTCCAAATCCAATTCTTCTTCTATATCTTCGGTATCGGGTCCGCGAGAAGGAATCTTCGCCAATGTAGCTTCCCCGAGGAGCTCCTCATCGGATAGTTCTGGTTCTTCAGCCATGGCTGCCATACGCTCGCGCGGCAGCACTTCTTCCTCTTCCTTGCGCATCGAAATGCCTTCAAGGCAGGCATCTGCGATCTTGCCAACCAGCAGCTTTATAGCTCGAATGGCGTCATCATTGGAGGGAATGACGTAGTCCACGTCACGTGGATCGCAGTTGGTATCCACCAGCGCCACCACCGGAATTTCCAGCAAATTCGCTTCATGAATAGCGGTATCTTCGCGGCGCACGTCCACCACAAAAAGTAAGTCAGGCAACCCGTTCATGTTACGAATTCCGCCAATGAGCATCTCCAAACGTTCCATTTGGCGGGTCAGGATTAATACCTCCTTCTTGGGCAGGCGAGCGAAATCGCCCCGGTCCCGCATGCGCTCCAGCCGCTCCAGCTCGTTGATGCGCTGCCGGATTGTCCGCCAGTTCGTCAGCATGCCGCCAAGCCAGCGGTTGGTAACATAAGGCATGCCCGCGCGGATCGCTTCTTGCTGGATAGTCTCCTGTGCCTGACGTTTCGTGCCCACAAAAAGCACCGTACCTCCCTCGGCGACAGTGTCACGGACGAGATTGTAGGCCTCCTCCAGCGCTTTTACGGTTTTTTGAAGATCGATTATGTGAATGCTGTTTCGTTCGGTGAAAATATACGGCTTCATGGCCGGATGCCACTTGTGGGTTCTGTGCCCAAAGTGCACACCGCTCTCTAGAAGCGATTTCATACTGATTACTGCCATTATTCAATTCTCCTTTGCGTTTTTTCCTCCGCCTCCGTCTACCCTTTCCGGAGCCGCTTGCGCGGCACGCCCGGTCAGGTCAGAAGACGTGCGAGATAAGTTAGTTCGGGACAGGTGGTCTCTTGACCACGGCATCCTGGTACATGATTTCTCCCGCCTTCTGGCGGGAGCTTGGGCAGTATATCACATCGCGCCCGAATCGTCCAGCACCATTCGCACCATTCGCGCGTCGCACATTAACTGATCACAAACTCCTCGATCAAGCGCTTCTCCTTCTCGCCGTATACAATTGCCCGCACTTTTACGTAGTCCTCAATTCCCGATCCCACCAGTTTGCGCTTCAAGAGCTCATCCACCTGGAATAACCCCGCCGAATTATTCATCTGGATGTTGATCTGGATCGGTTTGTCCTCCCCTTCCGCAATCTCTACGGAGTCGATTGCTGCCGCCGATACCGAGTAAATGTCCACGTTGCCGGCCTCATAAGGGATGCGCGTGCGCCCTTCGCTCATGTCCAGCGCATCCGCCACCCTTACGATTCCGGCCTCGATGGTATGAGGCCTGCCACCCCTGCGATGCGAGATAATGGCATGCAGAACCTCAGAAATCACGATAGTGCGCTCCTCGAGGGGCAGAAAGGCGAGCGTTCGCTGTAGAATAGTATTGGCCAGGAAAAGACTGAATTCCTCGTGCTGCTCGCGGCTGATGGACATGCCCAGGTCGTGAAAGAGACTCGCCAACACGACAACCAGTTCGGCATGTTTGTCGGATAGGCCATAATTCTTAACGATTGACATCACCACTTTGTTCTTTAGTAGAATGCGCGTCAGGCGCAGTGCGATATTGGCGACAATCTGAAAATGGACCGGTCCGTGATCGCTCATCCCCAGGCGGTCAATGGCGTTGACGTTGATCACCTGCCAGAGCGTTCTCACCTCGACATCCTGGTTTATCGACGCCAGGGCCTGCTCGATCAATTCGTTCTTGCGAGCGGGCACATGAATGTTAATTTGCGAGTCACTTTTATATGGCATATTTATCTCTTCCCAAAATGGAATTAAGGCGTCTTCTCAATCAGTCGGGGGAAATTCCCACAGCCCCCTTTAAAGAAGACGCGAATTAAATTGGACACTAAGCGCAAGATTATAACTATTTTACCCCTATCCACTGACCGCTCGCTTCAAATCATCTCAACGATTGGGGAATTGGTGAAGTTAAACTTGACTTTTATCGGCGGAATTTGCTATATTATTCATGTAAATTTTTCCCCGTAAGCGTTCCGTTCGAGATGTGGGCCGGGGACCTGCATCTCGCCCCGCCTCATTGATCGAACAATCTAATTCTTATCACCAGAGGAGGATGCAATGGCTCCACATAACTACCCATTAATCTTGAAACAGGTTCTCACTTCCGGCGTCCATTGGGTTCCTGAACAGGAAATCCACTACCGGGACCAGTTCCACTATACCTATCAAAACATGTACCAGCGGGTGCTGCAGCTTGCCGGCGCACTGCAGAAAGCCGGTGTCAAACCCGGCGCCCGGGTAGGTGTCATCGAATGGGACAGCCACCGCTACCTGGAAATGTACTACGCTATTCCGGGCACAGGAGCGGTATTGCATACCATCAACCCCCGCCTGGCCCCTCAAGACGTTGGCTATATCATCAACCATGCAGAAGATGATCTCCTTATCTTCCACGAGGACTTTCTCCCTCTCGTGGAAAAGCTGCAGCCTTCTATGTCCACCGTGCGGAAGTTTATTTTGATCCGCGAAAAGGATGAAACTCCGGCTACCAAGCTCAAATATGAGGATTTTGAAGACTTCGCGCAAAGCGCTGCTCCGCTGGAGGAATTGCCCGACCTGGATGAAAACACCCAGGCGACCCAGGCTTATACCACTGGCACCACCGGCAAGCCGAAGGGCGTGACTTTCAGCCACCGGCAGATGGTGCTGCACACCTTGAGCACAGGCTTCGCCCTGTCGGGCTTCTCCGACTTTGGCGGCATCACCAAGCGGGACGTCTACATGCCGCTCACCCCCTTATTCCACGTCCACGGTTGGGGCATTCCTTACGTCGCCACCATGTTGGGGCTGAAGCAAATCTATCCCGGCCGCTACGAGCCGGCTATGCTGTTGAAGCTGGTCGTCAGCCACAAAGTCACCTTCAGCCATTGCGTGCCGACAATCCTGCAGATGATTACCAGCGCCCCGGCAGCCAGGCAATTCGACCTCAGCCGCTGGAAGGTGGTGATTGGCGGCGCCCGCCTGCCGAAAGGAATGGCGCGCGAGGCCAATGAGCTGGGCATCAAGGTGTATTCCGGCTACGGCATGTCGGAGACAGCACCGGTGCTCACCCTCGCTTATCTCAAGCCATATATGGATAAATGGGAAGATGATAAGAAGCTGGACGTGCTGGTCAAAACCGGAGTCCCCATCCCGCTCGTCAATCTTAAAGTGGTTGATTCAGAGGGAAAAGAGATCGCTCACGACGGTAGAGAGCGCGGAGAAATCATCGTGCGTTCGCCCTGGCTCACCGCGGGATATTATAGGGATCCGGATTTGAGTGAAACCCTCTGGCGAGGAGGCTGGTTGAACACCGGGGACGTGGCCTCAGTGGATGAACATGGCTACGTGCAGATCGTTGACCGGCTCAAGGATGTGATCAAGAGCGGCGGAGAATGGATCAGCTCACTGGAGCTGGAAAATCTGCTCAGCTTACACGAAGGCGTTCAGGAAGCCGCGGTGATTGGTGTGCCAGACGACGTGTGGGGAGAACGCCCGATGGCCCTTGTCGTTTTGCGAGAGGAGTACAAGGGCAAGACCAGCGCCCAGGATTTGAAGGATCACCTGGCAAAGTACGTGGAAGACGGCGCCATAACCGATTATTCCATACCGGATCACATCAACTTCATGGATGAGATGCCCAAGACAAGCGTGGGGAAATTGGACAAAAAGATCTTACGAGAAACCTACATACCAGCCGAACACGGCCGTGAGGCTGAAGACTGAGCCCTGCTCTCGTCGCCAGGCCCGGTGGCGATGAGCCAGAATCCGGGATCGAGGCGTGCCGTGCGACAGAAACCGTCGCACGGCACTATGGAGGCGACTCTAATTAGCGAAGGGGGAGGCTAATCTGTATGGTATATTGGCAAAGACAAGCGGATTCCCTCCGGCCGGTCCGGGTTGGGGTTATCCCGAGTGTGAGAAAGGAGAGTTTTCATGCGAATCGGATTGCAGGTCCCCAGCTTTACCTGGCCGAGAGGGCCCGAGGAGATCGGTCCGCGCCTGGCAGAAATTGGCCAGGCAGCCGACGAAGCCGGCTTCTACAGCCTGTGGGTAATGGACCACTTCTTCCAAATTCGAGGGGTCGGCCAAGCGGATGAGCCGATGCTCGAGGGGTATTCAGCTCTCAGCTACCTGGCAGGCGTCACCCAGCGAGTCCGCCTGGGAACACTGGTGACCGGAGTCGTTTACCGGCATCCCGGAATCCTGGTGAAAACCGTCACCACCCTGGACGTGGTCTCCGGAGGGCGGGCCTATTTTGGCATCGGCGCGGCCTGGTTTGAACGCGAGGCGCGCGGCCTGGGCGTCCCCTTCCCGCCGGTGAAGGAGCGCTTCGAACAGCTGGAAGAAACTCTGCGGATTGCCAAACAGATGTGGTTGGGCGAGGTGGCCGCCTTTCACGGCAAGCATTTCGAACTCGACGAAACGCTCACCAGCCCGCAACCTCTAAGCAAGCCGCACCCACTCATCATGATCGGCGGGTCGGGAGAAAAGAAGACCCTGCGGCTGGTCGCCGAGTACGCCGACGCCTGCAACTTGTTTGCCCGGGTGGGCGTGAACGAAATCCGGCACAAATTGGAGGTGCTGCGCGGCCACTGCGAGGAAGTCGGGCGCCCTTATGAAGAGATCGAGCGTACTGCATTGGGAACGGTTAACCCGGGGCCGGGCGGCATAGCTGCATCCGACTTCATCGAACAGTGCCGCGAGCTAGCGGAGGTCGGTATCCAGCACTACATCGTCAATATGCCCAACGTGCACGAGATCGAACCGATCAAGACCATCGGGCGGGAGGTGATCCCGGCAGTTGCTAACCTCTAACCCAAGGATGGTTTGCGGGGTGGCCCGCGAGCGGGCATTTCACCCGGAGGCCTGACTGATTACCTCTTCTGAAATCAAAAAAAGCGGGTCAGCGATGCGCTCTAGCGATTTAGACAGATTAGCCTGGTATTCGGAGTCGAAGAAGGACTTTTCGAACGTATTCATATCCGGAAAATAGGCCTCCGTCATGTAACGATAAGTAACCTCTGTTCTGCCCCATGCGCTTTTGATGGCGTAGAAATCACTTTTGAGGATGCCGGGTATGGACATGTTGTCTTTTTGGTGTTCCGTAGTGCGCCACTTGAGGAATTCATGATGATCAGCCCCCGGTGGAAGATTGTAGATCACAGTCAGCTTGACCATTCGTTCCTCCAATTCTAGTCTTTGATGATCAAAGAGTGATCGAACCCGGTAAGGCTGCGGACACCGGACGGAGTTACGGCCACAATATCTTCAATACGAACGCCGAACTGCCCTACGAGATAGACCCCGGGCTCGATGCTAAAGACCATCCCTTCCTGCAAAATTGTCGTATCACCAGCCATGATCCAAGGTGGCTCGTGCCCTTCCAGTCCGATGCCATGCCCAGTGCGGTGGATAAAGAAGGGGCCATAACCGGCTTCTTCCAGCGTGTTTCGAGCGATGTGGTCTATCTCGCCGGCGGTCAAATCCGGTCGCACAGCGGCCATTGCGCGTTGATTCGCTTCATAGACAGCAGCGTGAGCGCTTAGAAATTCCAGCAAAGGCTCTCCCAGGTAGACCATGCGGGTAATGTCGGACTTGTAACCATTGAGTGAAGCGCCAATGTCAATGATAATGGCATCCCCTTTTTGCAACATCCGCTCAGAGCTGTGATGATGTGGGTACGCGCCGTTCGGGCCGGAGGCGATCAGGGTAAAGCACACTTGCTCGGCGCCATCCTCACGAAAGGCAGCCTCAGCCGCCCATGCCACCTCAGCCTCGGTTATCCCCGGACGACAGACATTCACAGCGGCCTGCATGGCCCGGTCGGCCTGAGCTGCGGCACGCGCAAGCGCCTCGATTTCCTCTCCCGACTTGCACATGCGCAATGGAGCCAAGACAGCATCAACGGTCAATGTCCGGTCAGGAGTCACCGCTGCTTGCAGCTGGAGCAAATGATCGGCCCGCATACCCCCATCCACGGCCAGTTTGCGTGGCCGGTGAAAGTCCGCCAGAGTCTTCCGCAAGGACTCATGAGGACCATCGGCATCGGCCCAGTCGATAAGGTCTATATCGGTGTGGGCGGCCACTTCTTCACGGTTGAGATCGGGTACCACCATGCGAACCGACCGCCGATCCACAAGAAGCAGACATAGCCGCTCGTCAGCGTGGGGAACAAACCCCAGCAAATAGCGCATGTTGCCCGTAGGGCCGATAGCGACCAGATCAATACCGGTTTCTTCCATGCGCGCCTGCATATTTGCCAGATTTTCTTCAGCTCTCATCTTCATAACCTCTCTTATGTGCCTTGATCCTGATTTCTTGGCTGTGCAGCCAACTCTTGCCGCATTGCCAGCGTTGCTGCTTGATCTACTGCCAACGATTGGGGAATGATGACAACACCATACAGCCGGCATGCATCTGAGACGGTCAAGAGTTCATTCTGCACATCAATTTGCACCAACTGGGGGTCGCGGCCGAGTGGATCGCCATAACCACCACCAACGCCGGTGACCATCCGGGCCACATCATCACGCCTCAACGGGTAGCGAGCGAGTTTGCCACGCCACACAAGCGGTTCGGCCTGACCGGAGAGGATGATCGCAACACCGTTGGGGGAGCCATCCTGACCTCCAGCCGCGCCCCAGGGCGGGTAGCGGTGCCGTCCGAAGGTTGTTGTCAATTCTGCTTCGTCAGATAAGATGCGGTAATCGCGCACCAGGCCAAAGCCGCCGCGAAAGCGGCCCGCGCCTGCCGGCTGCAGATTATAGGTAAAGCGATCTACCAGTAATGGGTAGCGCTGTTCGCAGACTTCAACCGGCACGATATAGGTCTCACCGTCGCCAACCGGGACCATTCCGTTAACTCCATCGCGGGTAGCCGTCGCTCCCCAACCGCCGGCCTGGGGCTCGACCAGGATGAAGATTCGACCGTTTTCGTCTTTGCCGCTTATGATGGTGCCACAGACACTCAGCGAATGGCCGGCGCTTAACCGGTCGGGTAGAACCGGGAAGAGCGCTCTCCAGATCAGGTCGACGGCATATGCACCAGTCTCCCAATACGTGGAGACGGGCGCCGGGCGCTGGGCGGTGAAGATGGTTCCATCCGGGCAGACAACCTGAAGCGGGCGGTACCAGCCCTCATTGACCGGAGCCTGCGGATCGGTAATGGCCTTGAACATCGAGCGGCAAGCGGAGAACAGGCGAGTACGCGTGCAGTTGATTGGGCCGCGCACTTGCGGGGCGGAGCCGGTGTAGTCAACGACAAATTCTTGACCGGTGATGGTCACCCTTGCACAGACATAGATCGGTTCGGGGGTCAGGCCATCGTCATCGATCCACTCTTCGGCGAAGAACTGACCCTTCGGTAGGCTGAAGAGAGCCTGCCGTGCCGATCGTTCGCCGTGGTCCAGGATGGCGTTGATGCTGGCGCGGAAGTTCTCCAGGCCGTTCTTCTGGAGAATCTCGATCACCCGTTCTTCGCTGCTGCGCAGAGCAGCCACGCCGGCGTACAGGTCGCCAAGCGTCCTATCCGGAGTACGCACGTTGGCGGCGATCAGGTCGATCAGGCCTTGAATTGGCTTTCCAGCATGATAGAGCAGGATCGCCGGCAACTGCAGTCCTTCCTGATAGATCTCTGTGCTATCGGTCGTCCAGCTCCCGGCGGCCATACCACCAACCTCTGTCCAATGAGCCTTATTGACGCTGAATGCTGCAATCTGGTCCTCATAGAAAATCGGACCGATCAGGGCAACGTCGGAGAGGTGGTTACCGCCGCCAATGTACGGATCGTTGGTGATGAAGATGTCGCCGGGATGCATGCTCGCCAGAGGATGCTTTTCAATGATCGCTTTCACGGCAAAGGTCAGGGTTCCCAGGAAGCCGGGCACCCCGTTGGCCTGGGCGATCAGGTCACCAACTGGATCCGTTATGGCGCATGCGTAGTCCAGCACCTCGTAGATGATGGGGCTCTGGCTGGCGCGACCCATGGCGATAAAGCTCTCTTCGGCGGCAGCGTTGAGCTGCTCGCGGATAATTTCGACGGTAAATGGATCGATCGTCATTTTTAGGGATTCTCTCGATGGAATTCGGACCGGTTTTTAATGAAACAGCCCCCAGGCTGACACTTCTTCCTCCGGCGGCGCCTCGCTACCCCACATGCGACTTGGAAACCAGCCATAGCGCTGCGCCAGCTCGGCCAGAAATTCGGCGTATTTAAACGGCGCCAGGACGGCGTCGATCACCGGTACTCGCAGTTCTTTTTGCATTTGCTCGTGGAAACCATATTCGGCGGTGCAGCCAAGGATGATCACCTCTGCGCCATCCTCCTGAACTGCTTTGCGGCCTTCGCTGAGAAGACAGTCGCAGGTGCGCTGGTGGTCAACCTGGAAATCGTGCACCCCAAGTTCGACCGGACGCATAGATACCAGCCGGTGACCGTGACCATACAGGCGCACGTTTTCGCTCATCTTGGGGATCCACTTGCGGCGCCCTACCAGAACAGAGAAAGTGTTGCCCAGGTTGCTGGCGATAGCAGTCGCCGAATGGCAGGGTGCCGTGACTATGGCTCGTTTAGAGACTTCGCGTGCTTCGCGCAGGCCAATATCGTAGAAACAGCCTATGACGATGGCATCATATTGGCCAGCAGCGTGGTAGGCCAGCCGCACGATATCTGCCAGGACCAGCGCTTCATAAGCGTGATACTCCAGGTGGCGCGGCCGGTCACCAGGCAGCGAAACCACCTCCACCTGGGTGTCCTGGCGCCGAGCTTTGTCCAACAGTCGATAGGTATCGGCGTCAAAAATCTCTGTGCCGACCGGGTTAATCCATAAAATGCGCATACCAGCCATCCTCGTCCTTCTCTACACAGCTTTTTCAATGTGCAAGAAACCATATTCGTCTCGGGAGATCTGTTGGCCCGGGAAGACAAGCGTGGTGGAAGCCGGCTCTTCCACCACCAAGGGACCCTTAACAGCCAGGCCGATGGGAAACAGATCGCGCTCGTAAATACTCGCCTGATGGAAGCCAAGCTCGTCAAAATTGACCAGGCGGCTACCCTTGCGGGACTCTTCCAGGCTTCCGACCTTGCCGTTAAGAGGTCTCAGCGGGGGCTTCTTGACCTTCCCCAGCGACGTAAGGTGGTAGTTGACCACCTCAATTGCCGATTCAAGGCGGAAGGTGTACGAGCGTTCGTGCAGCTGGTGGAAGCGCTCGTTGATCTCCGGTATCAATTCAGCGCTAATCTCACGGACCGGCAGGGGCACCTTGACGGTGTGCTCCTGACCAAGGTAACGCATGTCCGCGAAGCGCTGGAAGACGATTTCCACCGGCGCAACGTGCTGGGCAGCCATGTCGTTGCTCGCCTGGGCTTCCATGGCCTTGAAGATGGCTTCCATGCTGGTCGGGTTGACCAGATCGGTACGAGCAATGATGGTCCGGATGTAATCCTGGCGCAGGCCTGTCACCAACATGCCCCAGGCGGAGAAGACGGCAGGGTTGACCGGAATAACGGCTTTCTTCACCTGCAGCTCATGCATCAGCGCTGCGGCATGCAGGGCACCTCCACCGCCGAATGCTACCAGGATGAACTCACGTGGATCGTAGCCGCGCCGAACCGAGACCAGCTTGAGGGCGTTGACCATGTTGGCATCCGCCAGGCGGATGATGCCTATCGCCGCCTGCTCGACGTCTACCTTAAAGGCTTCCGCGATCGGCTTCAGGGCGGTTCTTGCCTCATCAACATCCAGGGGGATTTCGCCTCCCAGGAAGTAACTGGGGTTGATCCGTCCCGCGACCACGTTGGCGTCGGTCACCGTCGGCGCAGTGCCACCCCCGCCGTAGCAGGCCGGTCCCGGATCGGCCCCTGCGCTAACCGGCCCGACATGCAGCGCGCCCGCTTTATCCACCCAGGCGATCGAACCTCCGCCTGCGCCGATCTCGACGATGTCGACGGTTGGCGCCAGGATCGGATAGCCGGCGAATTCTCGGCGGTATTCGATCTTGTAGCCGGTGGTGATGCGGGGCGTGTTGCCTTCCACAAGAGAGGTCTTGGCAGTAGTCCCGCCGATATCGAGCGAAATGACGTTGGCTTCGCCGAGCAATTCGCCGATCACCGCCGCGCCGATTACCCCGGCCACTGGACCGGATTCAACCAGGTTAATCGGCGCTTGCTCGCCACGCTCGAAGGTGGCAGTGCCCCCGTTGGACTGCATCACGTAGTAAACCTTACCCATCCCCAATTTCGTCAGGTCGTTTTCCAGGTTGGCCAGGTAATAACGGGCTGTCGGTCGCACGTAGCTGTTTAGTACGGCAGTGTTGGTGCGCTCATACTCACGCCATTCCTGCGTGATGTGATGGGATAGCGTGACGGGGATGGCGGGCCATAGTTCAGCGATGATCTTTCCGCATCGCACCTCGTGATCCGGGTTGGCATAGGAATGCAGGAAGCACAC
>Ga0209640_10001900_pt1 | contig 18037 bp, 20 predicted proteins | sample RifCSP10_1_FD_184018 | JGI IMG/M metagenome (GOLD analysis project Ga0209640, IMG submission 184018) | Soil microbial communities from Rifle, Colorado - Rifle CSP2_sed 10_1 (SPAdes) (version 2) | ecosystem: Environmental > Terrestrial > Deep subsurface > Rock core/Sediment | place: Rifle... | reverse complement strand
CGGCTCGGCCCACGCCGCGGGAGCGCAGAGCGCGGCAATCAGGAGCAGGCTGCGTTTCATGCGGCTTCTCCTTTCAGGTTGAGAGAGCAGCGGTGTGCCCATGATCAGCGCCGCGCCGATGTATCGTCCGGTTCCGATGCCGAAGTCTTGGTCGGGCACCTGCGGGTCTTCTTGGCGAGATACAGGGCGAGTGGCGGCACGACGAGCCATTGCGCGAGCGGCGCGAGTTTATATCAGCTACTGTTTTCATCACACCTGCATCCCCGGATTCCATTTCATTCCATCCGAGCTACATCCAGCTACGAGTAGAAATTTCAAATCTATATTCGAGTTCACGTTGGCAGGGTTCCTTTAAGCGTTATCCCCGATAGCTTTTGCGTTCCTTGCGGCGATGAACGATCTCGCGCGGATAGATGTCCGCGTGCAGCACGCGCCCGATGGCGGCGACCCGGGCCGCAGGCGCCTCTTCGTCCGGTACCGAGGCGATCATGGCATCGAAACGTTCCTGCATGCCGTCCTTGAATTCGGGATGAGTGAGGATGAACAAATCGTTGTTGCGAACGCCGTTCAGTACCCGCTCCCCGGCCTCCAGTGGGTCCATGCCCACGGATGGCGGCCGCGGACGGCCATCCGGCAACGGCGGTCGCGGAGTATTCGGATCGTTTTGTGTATTCACAGGTCCGGGGCAATAGGCCGAAGTGCCCACCGTGGTGCGTTCGAGCTCAATGCGCAGCGCTTCCATCAGCCCGACCGCTGCAATCTTGGTGGCCGTATAGACACCAGCGGAGGCGCCGGGCAGTACGCCGCCCATGGAGGTGGTGGTGACGATATGCGATCCCTCGCCGTGTTCGAGCATGTGTGGCAGACAGGCAACCACGCCATTGTAGATGCCGGTGAAGTTTACCGCCACGGCGTTGTCCCACTCCGCGAATGGCGCTTCACTGGCCTTGCGCAGCGTCTTCACACCGGCGTTGTTCACCAGCAGATGGAGATTGCCAAACCTGGCGTTGATCTCGTCCAGCAGGCGCTTCCAGCCGTCGCGGTCAGTCACGTCATGCTGGATGGACAGCACGCCGGCATTTCCAGTCTTGAATAACGGCAGGGCCTGCTGCAGCCGCTCCGGGTTGCGATAGCCGATCACTACCTTCATGCCGGCGTTGGAACAGGCGCGGGCAATACCCAGGCCTATCCCGCTTGAGGAAGCAGTGATGTAAGCTGTTTTGCCGGCCAATTCGGTGAGTTGCGGCGGCTGGGAACTGGTCAGCGGTGGCAGGGGTGAGGGAAATCCCTGGGCGTCTGCCCGGCCGCTCATTCCGAGACCGCCAGCCAGCATGCCGGCGGCTCCGGCGCTGAACGCCATGCCTTGCAGAAAGCGCCTTCGATCCAGGGCGGCCTGGTCATTAATGTTCGATGGGGTGGTGGATTTTTTCCTGGCCATGTTATCTCGCTCGCTGGATTGTGTGACTGCCGGAATTCGTAACGGGTTTAAATTTACTCTATTCCGGATAGAATATGACAACTGAAGTTGTGGTTAAATAAAATTTTCCGCAGGAAGCATCCCTCACCCCTGCCCCACTCCCGGCAGGAGAGGAGTTAAGCCCTCAACAAAAGGGTGGGAATGAGGGCAAGAAGGTGTGGAAGTTTCATTTTTTATAAACACTTTTAGTGCTTTTTCCGCCTATTCTTCATATCATTCAGTGGAGAAATAATTGAGCGGGGCATTAGTGTCGCGATTGCTTTATCGGTTATTGCTGTTCGTCTGCATGGCTGTGCTGGCGCCGGGGCTGCCGGCGCATCATTCCGTTGCCGGCATGTTTGATATGTCGAAGGAGATCGAGTGGACTGGCGTGATTTCGAAGATTGACTGGATCAACCCACATACCTATATCTATCTCGACGTGACTGATGCGGACGGCAGCACCGTTACCTGGCAACTGTCGACAGCACCGACGGCGATGCTACGCAAGGCCGGTTTGACCAAGGCGATGCTCATGGGTGATGGCGCGAAGGTGACAATTACCGGGTTGCTCGCTCGCGACGGCACCAAACACCTCGGCTGGATTAATAAAATCTCCTATCCGGATGGTCACTTCTATCAATTCGCGCGCTCGCCGCGTTGAAATACTGCTTAATATGATGCGACCTGAACGTATGCAGAGAATATTGAAAATACTACCGATAGCCGTCTTTGTTTGCAGTGGCATGCCGATCGAACTCGCTGCGGCACCAGACCTGAGTGGCACCTGGGACAACGGTTCCGGGATCGACTTCATCAATCCCACGCGGGAAGGTGAATCCATCTGCCTGATGGGTTGTGACCCACTGCCGGCAGCACCTGCCGCTAATGCCCCGGCAGCAAACCCGCCGCGTCCCATACCCAAGCCGGATCGACCGGCCTACCGGCCTGAATTTCAGGACAAAGTCAGGGATATGGAAACGCGTCAGGTCTATGCAGATCCCGTGATCCGATGTCTGCCACCTGGTGTGCCCCGTATCGGACCGCCGGACAAGATTGTCCAGGCCGCAACCGAAATCATTTTTCTATATGACGATGTTTCCGGTAACTTCTTCCGGGTTATTCCCCTGGATGGGCGACCGCACCGGGATGACGTGGAGGCATCGTTTCTCGGTGACGCCATCGGCTGGTGGGAAGGTAATACGCTCGTGGTCGAGACCGTGAATTTTAACGAGGATACCTGGTTGACTGACGATGGCGCTTTCCACACGGCTGATCTGAAAGTTGTGGAACGTCTGGATCTCGATGATGATAAGTTACAGTGGCGGGCCACAGCCTACGACCCGGCCGCGCTCGCCGAACCCTGGGAATTGCGGCCCCGCACCGCGGTACGGGCGGAGAGTGAAATCCTGGAAGCGCCGTTATGCCTGGAACGGGACCTGGAGCACGTAATTGACGAGACTCATCACGATAACCCGCGCTGACTGTTCCTGGTAATCTTCCCGGGTTAAGGTTCCAGACTGATGGCAGTATTCAGAACTGCCGTCCGTCCGATAGCGTAAAGGATTGAATATAGCCGCCGTCTTCCCCTGATTTCATCGGCGCAAAGTTTATCGTGATCTTGTCGCCTTCCTTGACCCAGTCCGGCCGCCAGCCACGGCGGTAAACATTATTGCGGCTATGGCCCTCATAGGTAATTTCCTTGTTGGTGCCTTTGTCATCGGTCACGATCAGAATCAGTTTGATGTGGGGGTTCGCCACGGTGATTAATTTGATTACGCCCGTGATCGGGACCGATTTGGTAAAGTCGTAGAGCGCGGCGGAATGATGGGCAAGGGCTGTATATGACAGGCCGAATAACAGCATAATACCTGCAATAGCCTTAACCGACACCATCACTAAGCTATTAATAATTCTCATGGTTAAAATTCTCCTGCAACTTATATTCGTTTTGCCCTTGCAATAAGATTTATGCACACGTACCTCCATGCGGTTCCATCCCTTGTGGAAGATGGATGGGTGGAGGGCTGGTTATACGATAGCTTTACCTCATCCGGACCCTATCCGTTGGGAGGGGAAAAACAGAACACACGGTATAGTATTCAAACCGATGCGTACCGTTTTCGGGCAGCGATAGAGTACACTAATGGTGTAAATCAGTGAAGTCCGTTAACGAAGTGAGGAACGCTAATGAGCAAGTTCATTCATGTTGTTAAAAATATTACCCTGGTCATGATGGGACTGATCGTTAATGCTGGCGTAATCGCCCAGGAATCCGGCGGTAAACCCGATTTGAACGGTGTCTGGCTGGCCTTTGCCAGCGCCCCGCCGTTCGTCCGGGGCGGACCTTCGCCGCTATCGGAAAATGGCGAAAAACTCGTGAATGCCTTCTATGCAAAGTATGGCGACAAATACGTCGAGCCCGGCGGTTATTGCGTGCCACCCGGCATGCCGTCGACCATGACCGCACTGGTCGGTTATCCCGTCGAAATAATTCAAGGCAAGGACCGCATCACCATGCTGGCCGAAATGGAAATGCAGGTTCGCCGGATATATATGGACGGCAGGAAAGTGCCGGATGATTATCCCACCACGCGGATGGGCTATTCGATCGGTTCCTGGGACGGCGATGTCCTGGTAATCGAAACGTCCTTATTAACTGAGTCCCTGCTGCGGGAATCTCCACGCAGTGAGAATACGTATATCCAGGAACGGATTTATTTGACGAAACGCGCCAAAGTGGATGCGCGACCGACGCCGTTCATCACACTGCAACCCATTAGTGATGACGTGCTGGTCTTTGAATTGACGACGACCGATGCGACACTCTACAAGGAGCCGCGGAAAACCACGGTTTACTACCAGAAAATCAAGGATGATGCGACGCTTGAATACGATTGCGCGGTGGATTTGTGGGAGCAGGCCCTGGAAGCGGCTGCGGGTGGCGGTGAATAACACCGGGATGGACTCACATCTGCATGATACTGGATTTGCCGGTGTAGATAACGTGGCGGATCGCATGCCTTGTTCACAATAATCTCAAGGACATAAAGGATGGTTCAAGAACCCTGGTTGTCCTGGCTCTTGCTCATGGGCCGCGCCGCCATTGCCATCGTGTTTCTGGTCAGCGGTGTGCATAAAGGGATCTGGTTTTCCAAGGCAGTCAGGGAATTCCAGGATGCCAAAGTGCCGTTTCTGTATTTCTTCCTGATTGGAACGATAGTCCTGCACCTGGTGGCGCCGGTGTTAATTATCACCGGTTATTTCGTGCTGGAATCGGCTATCGCGCTGGCAATGTTTACCGTAATAGCTACCATCAAGGTCCACCATTTCTGGGATATGACCGGTGACGATGTGCTCCTGCATAGCCGGATCGCGCTGGCCAACCTGGCGGTGCTGGGTGGTCTGCTACTGCTCGCTGCCGTCGGCCCCGGCCAACTGGTGTTGTAAGTAAAGATTTACTTTCGCTGCCATTCCAATGGCGCTTCCGCCATTAACGACAGTTGTTCTTTCAAGTGCAGGATATGGGTCTGCCAGTATGTCTGCGTGTTAAACCAGGGGAAGGCCTGGAAAAATGCGGGATCGTTCCAGCGGCGTGCCAGCCAGCCGGCATAATGCACCATCCGCATGGTGCGGAGCGGCTCGATCAGATGCAGCTCGCACGCATCAAAATCTCTGAACTCACAATAGCCTTCCAGCAGGTCATGCAATCTGGCCTGCATGTAGTTGCGGTCGCCGGACAGAAACATCCAGAGATCCTGAATGGCGGGTCCCATACGGGCATCGTCGAAATCCACGATAAAAGGCGCATTGTCGTACCAGAGAATATTGCCGATATGGCAATCCCCGTGCAGGCGGATAAACCCGCAGTTTTCCACCCGCGCGAAGCAGGCCTGGATAGCCGTGTATAAATGTTGGGTTAGCGCGGTATAGGATGCCGTCAGATCCGAGGGAATAAAGTGATTGGCCAGCAGAAATTCCGCCGGATCCTGTGCCATAGTCTTGATATCGATGCTGGGGCGATGGACGAAGGCTTTGACCGCGCTGACATTATGTATCCGCGCCAAACAGCGTCCTAATTGCACCAGATGGTCCGGGTCATCCAGCTCCGGCGCCCGGCCGCCGACCCGGGGATAGAGGGCGATCCGGTAGGACCCGGTCTGAAACAGGGTTTGACCGTGCGCATCCCGCAACGGGTTTATCACCGGAATTTCGTGTTCAGCCAGTTCGGCCGTATAGGCGTGTTCTTCGTTGATACAGTCGTCTGACCAGCGCTGCGGCCGGTAAAATTTGGCGATGATCGGTTTGTTGTCCCAGATGCCTATCTGATAAACCCGGTTTTCGTAACTGTTCAGGGCCGTGACATGACCATCACACGCATACCCCAGGGATTCAACGGCATTGAGGATTTCGTCGGGGGAAAGTTGTTGGAAAGGGAGCGCGCTATCGGGCGGGGACATTTGGTGGATTGTAACAGGAGCGGGTATCGCCACAATAATTGAAAAGCTTCGATTAGGAATCAGTCAGGCAAAAAAGGATGCACATCCTTGTGCAGGGGGATGATGAAAATTCAGTTACTGCTGTTTTAAAGATCCCCGGTATCCACGGACACCGGGTACTTGGTTAATTACACTCTACCTGTCTTGAGCCTGTGTTAAACGAGTCTCGGGAATTCGATATCCAGGAATACTGCTGAAAATCAATCTACTAATTTCGTATTTTCAGTATTAATGGTGATAGCAACCGGAGCTAACGCCGTTAACCGGTCAATGTTACCTTTCATCTTGAGGTCGATTGGCTCAATATAGAGGTCTTTACTGCCAGTCAGCTGCTTATCCCAGAAAGAAACCAAAGCATTACGGGCATCCAGTAGAGCGGCTTCCAGCGCAATTGTTTTGTTCCGTTTGGTATAGATAACTGGAAATTCGCTAATCTTATTAGCGTGTAAGGCTGTAAATGGACATTTTATGGTGTCCTGCCCGAAGGTTTCGCTTTTGGCTGTCAGCGGGAGATTTAATACCAATAAGACGGTCAATATTGTGTATAGGTTGGTTAATTTCATGGTAGTTCTCTTATAACGATTAATTATCAATACTCCTGGTTTTCATATATAAATTTTACTTCTGTTTACGCTAGTTAGTATGATTGTTCTATGTTTATTTTACAATAGCAATTTATTAGAATACTAGTTTCTTAATAGTGAACAATAGTTTCGAAGGTCGAAATCATGGATAAACTGAACAGTATTCGCGTCTTTCTCCAGGTTGCCAGGCTCGGTGGATTTTCCAGTGCCGCTCAGCAGCTTGGCATCTCCAAGGCCATGGTATCCAAGCATGTGAGTGACCTGGAAGACCAGCTAGGTGTCAGATTGATCAATCGAACGACCCGGCACCTGAAATTGACCGAATCCGGCATCCTTTATCGTGATCGGGTACAAGGCATTCTGGAAGATCTGGAAGCGACGGAAGTAAGTGTTGCCAATCTGAATGCCGCGCCGAGCGGGACTTTGCGGTTGATGGCACCGACATCATTCGGTTCGTTTCATCTTGCGCGGGCCATCGCGGAATATCGGAAAATATATCCCAAGGTCGGTATCGATATGGTATTTACCGGGCGTACCCTGGATTTTGTCGGTGAGGGGTTGGACCTGGCCATACTCACGGGGGAATTGAAAGATTCTACGCAAGTCGCCAGGCGTTTGACTCATTCCCGACTGGTGGTCAGTGCTGCCCCGGAATACCTGGAGAAATATGGCGTCCCACAGGTCCCGACCGATCTCACCCGTCATAACTGCCTGCTATATTCACCCCGGTCACCCCTGGGTGCCTGGCCTTTTACAGTCGATGGCAAGGCCACCATAGTCAGAGTTCACGGTGATGTCAAAGCCAATACTGCGGATGCACTGCGGATCGCCGCCATCCAGGGTTGTGGCCTGGTGCAGTCGCCGACTTATGTGGTTGGTCTCGATATCCAGGCCGGTCGCTTGCAACCAGTACTGGAAAATTTCGAACCCCCGAAGCGGCCTATTTACGCCGTTTATCTACACAGGCAAAATCTGACGGCGAAAGTCAGCACCTTCGTCGATTTTTTATACGACTATTATCAACCGGTGCCCTATTGGGAAAAATGGACCGACGCCTGAATACCATGGCATACCGGAATTTTGCCCACAGAAGAAATTAAAATCTGCATAATCCTGCCATTATGGGGAATACAGGAACAGGAATTACTCATTATGATGTTTTTTCATAGATCACAACATGTTGTAATGGTGCGATTGGTCTAGTTCAAAATGGCTGTGGATATATCAACATTAACGGCTCGCGCGAATGCCGGGGATCTGTCTGTGCAACTGGAGCTGGCGGGTTTGTACGAGACCGGAACTGGCGTACCGGTGGATAGGGGCCGGGCGGCGCATTGGTATCGCATGGCCGCGGAAGAGGGCGTGATCAAGGCCCAGTCCCATCTCGGCCAGATGTACATTCGCGGTATCGGTGTACCAAAAGATCATGTGGAAGCTGTCAACTGGTTGCAGAAGGCTGCTCAACAGGGTAACCGGGCTGCCCAGGCAAACCTGGCATGGTGTTATCAGGAAGGCAAAGGTACCGTTAAAGACTTCCCGCAAGCCATCGCGTGGTATGAAAAAGCCGCCGCTCAAGGTCATGCCGGCGCCAGCTACAACCTGGGTTACCTTTATGCTAATGGCAGCGGTGTCCCCAAGGACGAACAGAAGGCCTTGCATTGGTATACACAAGCTGCGCAACTGGGGCACAATAAAGCCCAGCATAATCTTGGTATTATGTATGAGCAGGGGGCCGGAGCGGATCAGGATTACGCTGCTGCCGTGCGCTGGTATTCAGCAGCGGCCAGCCAAGGGTATGCGCGCTCCCAATATAATCTGGCGCGTTTGTACACTGAGGGTCGCGGCGTAGAAAAGGATAATCAGGAAGCTTTTAAGTGGTTCAAACAGGCTTCGGCGGCTGGGTATTACAAAGCCCAGTTTAATCTTGGCTTGTTTTATCTGCATGGCCTGGGCAACGAACAGGATCATTCCCAGGCGTTGGTCCTGTTCAAGGCGGCGGCTGCGCGGGGTTATCCAAAGGCGTTTTACCAGTTGGGTAAGATGTATGCCAATGGTCTGGGGGTGGAAGTCAATGAAATTGAATCGGCCAAAAGTTTTCAGCAATCGGCCGACCGTGGTTACGTCAAGGCCCAGTATAAATTGGCCAGGCTTTATATGGATGGTCAGGGTGTGCGGAAGGATGTTGCTGTTGCCTGCCAATGGTTGGAAAAATCCGCCCGCCAGGGCTATTCCCAGGCCCAATATGATCTGGGGATCTGTTATGCGAGGGGCCGTGGCGTCAGCACGGATCTGCGCAGGGCTTATGCCTGGTTAACGCTCGCCGACCAGTCCGGTGTTCGAAAAATTACCAAGGTGATGAAAAAAATCGCAGAAAGCATGGGGGCGGCGGAAATAGCTGAAGCACAAAAACTCGCTGATAAATTACGCGCTGGAATTTCTATAACAAAGGAACAACAGTAAATATCGATTCCACCACTTGCCCAACTGTCCGCTCCGGGGCAGGGGTGGTGGACTGGGTTAGCAAGACCAGGGTGTTGTAATATTTTCTGACGTTTTCCACAAATAAAACGGGTTCCACGCCGCGGGCATAACCGAATTTTGTTTGTTCATACCATTCTTTCCTGCTTAACAATGGCAACCGTTGTTTCACTTCCAGCCAATTATCGGGATCACCGCCCTGTTTCTGGGTAAGTATTCTGGCATCCTCCAAATGACCGAAACCGACATTATAGGCCGCTAACGCCAGCCAGGTACGGTCCGGCTCAGCAATGCGTTCCGGTATTTTGGCCATGAGGGATTTTAAATAAATCGATCCGCCGCGGATGCTTTGTTCAGGATCAATGCGATTTTCCACGCCCATGCTTTTTGCTGTATCCAGCGTTAACATCATCAACCCCTCGACCCCGGTGAAGGATATCGCCTGTTCGTTCCAGTGCGATTCCTGGTAACTGATCGCGGCCAGCAGACGCCAGTCCATTTCCTGTTCCGTAGACACATCTTCGAACAGTGACTGGAAGGGCGGGAATCTGGTCTCGAATCTGTCCACGAATTTCCGGGCATCGACGTAATCGAATTTTTCCATCGGCGCATAGAATTGCTTGATTAGAGATGATAATTCACCGCTCTCGGAAATTTTTTCGTAAAACATCCAGGAAGCCTTGAGTAGAGAGAGATCATCGCTTTTCCGGAAGGCCCATGCCACCGGCTGCGGCGAAGTGACATTGAAGGCGAAACGGATCTCCGGGTAGTACTGCCGGGCCAGGATCAGTTCATTCGAGTCCGTGATGGTGTACAGGATCTCCTTGTTCTCAAGCAGTTCCAGCATCTCATGGCTGTCGCGCCTGGTATGAATATTCCAGGACAAATTGGGGACTTTCTGCTGCATCTGGTCGAGCGGGATTAATGCCGAGGTATCCATGGCGAGATCGAGTTTATCGGGAAAAATATCTTCCAGCGATGATGGCGGTCGCAGACCATTCCGGTATACCAGTTGTTGTGTGACCCATTGATATGCCGGCCCGAAGATCAGCGCGCTATCCTGGGCCTGGTTATTGATTAGTGCGGCAGCGGCGAAGTCAGCTTTACCGGATTTAAGAATTTCAGTGATATCAGTTGAATTTTTCGCAATGATGATTTTCAGCTCTACGCCCAGATGTTCCGCGAATTTTTTCGCCAGGACATACTCAATACCGGATTCGGTATTCTGTTCGATATAATAGGATGTCGGTCCGTTACTGGTAACGACGATGATTTCGCCACGCGTTTTAATCCGCTCCAGTTGCGCCACTGATTTGTCCGTACATCCATATAACGTGATATAAACAATAATCAGCAGGTTGCGGAAATTGACATAATTTCCGCAGGAGACCGGCATTTTTTTTGGATCAGGCATAGTAACGGTTTTTATATAAATTCTTATAAGTATAATGACGAATTCGCCTTAATGTTCTTTTGACCACCGGATAATCGGGAAATTCTTACAAAATTTACAGGTTTTGAGCGATCCGTTGTTACAATTACGCAACCACGAATACCGGCGGTGCTACGGCAATGCGCAGTATTGCGGGTTGTTAAACGATAAGAATTCAGGAGAGGTGCCAGAGTGGCCGAATGGGACAGACTCGAAATCTGTTGTACGCTTACGCGTACCGTGGGTTCAACTCCCACCCTCTCCGCCAATTTATCCATGCCACCATTGGTGGCATGGATAAATTGGTAGAGGATGATTTGGATGAGAACCCGTGTTCACAAAATCGTCTGGAACGATTTTGAACGTGCGAAGCACGGCCCGAAGGGTGGAGCCCATGGATGGGCGGAATAGCTCCCACCCTCTCCGCCAATTTATACAAGCAACCGATCGTTACATGAGTATCTTCGATGGAAGCGCCAGACTACGACCCTGAAGACCTCGGTCGATCCATCAAGGAAGATGCAAGGCTGAGAAATGAACTGGCGTTCCTGTTCGGCACGGATACAGTGGAACTGGCCGGTCAAATCGATATAGCTAATCTGAAATTAAATGACAAAATGATCGACAGTATTGGCGCCGGTGTCAGAAGGCTCAAGGAATTGCGGGATGATCCCGGCGCCCAATTGCAGCTTATCAAAGCTATGGATCAGGGCGCCCGCCTGCTATTGTGTATGTGGATTATGGAAATGGATTTATTGGAAAAAATCCAGAACGGTTCTTATATCAAGACCCGTTAGCGGCCGGAATAAATCCCTGCCCAGGCACATCAGAGCCCAGTGCTGACTCGCATTTGTGGCGTCATGCCAGCCTGAGGTTCCGACGGGGGCATGAAGCGGATTCGCGGCGCCACAGGTGGCGGTTCCGGCTGCTCATGAACATGTCGTCGGTGGTAGTTGTGAAAATATGGCTGCGGAAAGACAAAGTAATGCGGCCGAGGTTGATAGTACTCATCCACCTGTTGTTGAGCTTGCAACCGGCTCAATTCCAGTTCCTGAGCCAGATGTTGTTCCTCCAGTTGCAACCTTTTTACTGCCAGCCGATCTTCCGTGAGTTGTCGGCGCCAGGCCGCCATGACATTGGCCTGATCGATAATGGAGTATTTTTCCTGATTTGAACCATTCTCGGCGAAATCATCAAAAAGGATTTCGCGTGTCGCAGTAACCGCGGAGTCCGCCGGTGGCGCATCACTGAAATGCACGACCCCGTCTGCATCCGTCCATTGATATACCTTGGCGGCTGTAACGTTCTGGTTGAAGAACATAGCTGATGAAAGCATCAGACAAAGGGTGAGAGTCTGTTTCATATGACCGGTACCAAAATAGAAATTATCCGATAAGGTAATTATAGACAAATTGGACAAATATCCGGTCGCTTTGTTGCAAGGACGGCGCGTGGATCCGAAATTACCCGGGGCCGAGTGGTAAGTTACCGTCTTTTTTACATACTTATTACGCTTTTGCTGGTTTATAATCAGCCCCTGATTGGCGGGTTACCTGGAAGAAATCCGGTGATCGTGAATTTCGGGGGGCGTTCATACTCATTAACATTACTGGCAAGTCTGGATATGCACGCAGACTGATGAGTATTAATAACATCAAGAACATGGGTAGAGACTTTCGCAATAACCACCGCATGGGGACGATCAGCCTGATCCTGGCTGCGGGCCTGCTGTTGCAGACTGTCGCTGTATTTCCCGCCACGAATCTGACAGGTGTGTGGATTGCCAATTATTCGGAGGACTGGCCGGACCGGATCCCGGGTCCCGAACTGGGCGACTACGCCGGCTTGCCACTGAATGACGCCGACCGATTACGCGCGCAAAGCTGGGATGCTTCGCTGATCGCGCTGCCTGAATACCAGTGCCGGCGGCATCCCTCCGACTACGCCAACAGCTTCGCCGACATCCGGATCTGGGAAGAACGGGATTTTGCCACCCAGCAACTGCTAGCCATTCGCTTACATCATTTTGCCTGGCAGTCGGAACGGTGGATCTGGATGGATGGCCGGAACCACCCGCCGGCGTATGCCCGGCATACCACTATGGGATTTTCCACGGGGAAATGGGAAGGCCATGTTTTGACTGTCCACACTACCCACCTGAAGGAAGGCTGGCTGCGCCGTAACGGTGTCGCCCGCAGCGACCAGGCAACGGTCACTGAGCACTTTATCCGGCATGGCAATTATCTGACCTGGACCGTGGTCGTCAATGATCCCGTCTATCTGGAAGAACCGTTTATACGCAACCGGGATTACAGTTATTCAACCGATCAGCAGTTAATGCCTTATACCTGCGAAAGCGTAGTCGAGATGGTCCGGCCCCAGGGTTACATCCCGCATCACCTGCCGGGCACGAACAAGTTTCTGCTGGAATTTGCCATCAATCACCGCATTCCTTATGAAGCGGCGATGGGTGGCGCCAATACCATGTATCCGGAATATCAGGAAGAATACCGGAAATTAACGCCGCCGCCCCTGCCTGAAGGCCACCAGGCGCCGGAGTTTCTGCTGGATAATTTTTTTGAGCGACTCGATCGTGAGTACCGACCGGAAAATAATTAAGCATACCGCTCTCCTGATCCTCCTGACATGTCTGCATGTCACGCCGAGCGTCCGGTCGCAACAGGATTTCGATAGCGTCGAGATCCAGGTGCTGCCGGTGCGGGACAATATCTATATGCTCGTCGGCGCGGGCGGCAATATCACCTTGCAACTGGGCGACGAAGGCGTACTCATGGTTGATACCCAGTTCGCGCCCCTGTCCGGCAAGATCCTGGCAGTTATACGCGAACTCTCGGACCAGCCGCTGCGCTACATTATCAATACCCATTATCATCCGGATCACGTCGGTGGCAACAAGGAATTGCGGGCTGCCGGCAGCACCATTGCGGGCGGTAACATCTCCATGGATATCAGTAATGCCGGCGAAGGCGCCCAGATAATCGCGCATGAAAATGTATTGATACGGCTGAGTGCCCGAATCGATACAGAAAACGCCTTGCCGCCGGAAGGCTGGCCGACCAATCCATATTTTTCCGGGAGCAAGAGCCTTTACTTCAATGGCGAAGGTATACAAATCATCCATCAGCCGGCCGCGCAAACCGATGGCGATAGTATTGTTTATTTCCGCAAATCCGATGTAATCGCCGCCGGTGATATCTACGTGACCACCATCTATCCATACATTGATCTCGAAGCGGGCGGCTCGTATCAGGGTATCGTTGATGCACTCAACCGCATGCTCGATCTTATGATTCCGGTTTATGGACAGGACGACGGCACGCTGGTTATCCCCGGTCATGGGCGCTTGAGCGATATCGGCGATGTGCTGAATTACCGGGAGATGCTGACCATCATCGGCGATCGTATCAAGGACATGATCCGGAAAGGCATGACATTAAAGGAAGTACAGGCGGCCAGGCCTACGCGTGATTACGATCCGCGTTGGGGAGCGATCTCCGGCTGGTGGACCACGGAGATGTTTGTCGAGGCGGCCTATAAAAGTCTGAGTGGCAAGCAGCAACAATGATACGGGATAGAGTCATGCTGTCTTTGTGCATCGCGGTGCTGGCGACCATGGCACTTCCCGTCTGCGCCCAGATGTTTCCGCCACCGCCGCCCGATGCTCGTCCCGCCAAAGTGGCCGCTCCCTTCGATATGACCGGTTACTGGGTTTCGATTGTGACCGAGGACTGGCGTTATCGCATGCGCACGCCACCCACGGGCGATTATCCCGGCCTGTTCCTGAACCCGCAGGCACGCCAGCTCGCCGATGCCTGGGACCCGGAGCGGGACATAGCAGCGGGTGAGGAATGCAGGGGTTATGGTGCCGGCGCCATCATGCGGGCTCCGACCCGGCTGCATATCACCTGGACGGACGAGAATACCTTGAAGATTGAAACTGACGCCGGCACTCAGACCCGTAATTTGCGGTTCGGTAATCCGGAGAATACCGATGGAGCCGGTAGCTGGCAGGGTATTTCCAGGGCGGAGTGGGTGATGCAAGGGCAGGGCGGGTTCGGTTCTGGTGGCCCGCCATCGAGTGGTTCATTAAAGGTCGTAACAACTGATATGCGCCCCGGTTACATCCGGAAAAACGGCGTCCCCTATAGCAGCAATGCCAGGGTCACCGAATACTTCGACCTGGTCACGGAAGCAAACGGCGATCAATATCTCATCGTCGTGACGTTACTGGAAGATCCGGAATACCTGCTGGCACCTGTCCTCACCAGCTCCAACTTCAGGAAACAGACTGATAATAAGGGCTGGAACCCCACGCCCTGCACTGTGCGGTAACGTCTGATATCAACGGTGTCGCTAAATTATTGGTCCGCAGGATGCGGTTCTTTCCTCAATGCGTACTGCAGGTTCTCGAACATTCACCGGTCGTAGCCCGGATGCAGCGCAGCGACAAAATCGCCGGGAGCGATTTTGGACAGCCAGAGGCTGGCCCGGAGGGTTGAGTACACGGATGTACTCTGCAAATCCGGGGTGCCTTCATTCACCCCCCCCCTTGTGCTTCAATTTCAATCCGCGTTTCCAACAATACAGTCATTCCTGGATTCCGTTTCACTCCATCCAGGCTACCCCTGCTCGTATTACCCTTTTTTCTTTATGAGCAGCTGCCAGAATGCCTGCTCTATAACAAGCAGCCGTGCGATATAATGATCGTCTCGTTTTATGCGCAAGTGGATTTCAGGAAGATTGGGTAGCCAGCAAAAGAAATCAATGTGCGGCAGCTCAGTAACCGCCAAAATGTGCTGAAGCTGTCCGATGTAATAACTCGGTACTTGCCGGCTGCCAGCTGTCTTTTTGTATACACTTTCGCCGCACTTGATTTCCACTACTGTGTTCCCATTGGCAGCCAGGCCGTCCACGCTGGCACGCTGCCACTTGTGCGTATTGCTTTGAAGGCAAGCGGGAGTAACACAAACCTTGCTGATTGCTTCATATCGCTTTCTGGCTTCGGGCTCAAGGGCGGTGCCTCTTGCCATTGCCGCGTTGCCCCCGAATTTTCTGGCTGTGCCGAGTTTTTCTGAAAGTAGATGTGCTGAGCTTTTCCACGGGTTTTCACCCATGATAGCTGGGGCATCCGATGCGCCAATACCATTGCTGCGCCACTCAAGCCACTCAGTAGTTCCTTGTTGAAGATTGACAACGGTGTAGGCGGTATTCACGGTTATTGCTTTAATACCAAATGTTTGAGCTCAGGGCGCGGCCTGTCAGGGACATCAACCTGTAGTGAATGGTTATGCCTCATAACCATCGCCGTATCTTTGATCTATAGCTCTCAAATTCAGCGCCAAACAGGGTAGAGAGAGCTCGCTCCTCTGGTACGATCTGAAACCGATTTATGTATAGAACGAAGCCAAACACCCCGACCAATGTCCAGAGCGAGGCCAGATAGAGCGCCCATGCGACCAGGAACAGTGCAAAGCCAACATACATGGGATTTCGTGAGATCCGATAGATGCCAGAACTGACAAGCGACGTAGCGGTTTCAGGCTTCAGCGGGCTAACGGTCGTCTTTGCAAGCCTAAAGGAAACTACGCCGGCAATACAGAAGAAAGCACCGATTAGCGCAAATGCAGATGCGCCAATAACACGCGAGGATTCGCCTGCCTCAATCCCGGAAGCACTGGCTGATATTCCCCACATCGCAAGACCAAAAATGACTGCAACAACTGGTGGTGGAATCTTATTTTCTAGTAGTTGCATGTCACCGCCATGAGGCATAACTATTGATAATAGGACTGTTTGTCGGATAATATTATATGGACGTCTGAACTGGACATGTTGAAAACCCTCCTTTAACCGTCATCAGTTGAAATCCTCGCCTTGCTGGCCCCAGCCGAAGCCGTCCGCCGGCCTGAGCAGGGTACGCATCCGTATCCGATAGTCTTCAGGATTACGGCCGGGATTGCCGGTGATAATAACTTTGTCACCAGACCTGAGCGATTCCCGCGTCAGCCCCTGCCTGATCAGAACGCTGGCGCCGCCCCATTCAATACCCCATCTATGCATGACGCCGTTGTCGTCGGGCGCCATGACATACACGAGAGAATGGGGATTTCGGAGTAAAAAGCTCACCAGGGTGCCTTCAATCTTGATTACCTTTTCAGTGTCGTAACTGGCCTGAAAGGAGTGATGCGCGGACACCGTTGTGGACGAAGCCAGTAGTGCCGCGCAGGCCAGCATTAACAATCTGGGTTTCATATATTTCCGCAATTGAAGTTATAATCGAGAGCAGTTCGCCCTGCTGGATTCTAATAATTTTAGGAAGATAATGAAAGATAAATACCTGTTGCTCGCCTTTTCCTGTTTCATTTTATCTTTCACTCCCGTTTTCGGGGATGGCCCGGTTCCCGATTACGATCTGATTGCCGCGCAGGTATTCTGGGACAAACTCTATCCCTTTGGGGGCTGGACGCTGTACTGCGGCTATCGCTTTGAGCATGACCGCAAGATCAAGGCGACAGAGCCCGTTAGCATTGAACATATCTATCCCACCAGCGAAATAATCAAGCAACTGCATTGCGGCAACCGGATGCGATGCCGGGATTCCGGCAACAAAAAATTCGCGCGTATGGAGGCGGACATGCACAACATGTATCCGGTGTGGAGTGCCCTCGTGACATTTCGTAACGGCTCACGCTTCGGCTATATCGATGGCGAGCACTGGCGCTTCGAGGATTGCGATATCGAATGGCAGGGAGGTATTCTCGAACCCCGGCCGCTGGCGCGTGGTAATGTCGCCCGGGCCATGTTGTATATGCATGAACATTACGGCCTGACACTCGAGCCGGAGACGGTGAAGACCATGGTACAGTGGAATAAGGAGGATCCAACCAGTAACCAGGAAATTGAACGGAATGATCAGATTGAAGCCATCCAGGGGAACCGCAATCCATTCATCGACGATCCGGCCAGGGCTGAAAAGTTACTGCGGAGTACTGATCGATAGGTTAATTACCACATCAGCTGTAATCTGTAGATGGACGTAAGGTTTGCTTTATAGATACTCCTGGTTCCAATACGCAAGTACAACTGGAAATACGTCATTCCGGGCCTGTCCCGGAAACCAGTCGTATAACGGCTTGCTCAGGACTTGATCCGGAGTGGCTACACATAGTGTGTTTCTTATTTAACTGGATACCGGCATGCGCCGGTATGACGGTGAGGAGGCAGGGCGAACTTTATACGAATAGATTACACACTCCATTCTCGTAATGAGCCCTGCAGGCCAGCCGGCACACCAAATACTCGTCATGCCGGACTTGATCCGGCATCCAGTCTAATAATAGCCTGCCCCGGACTTGATCCGGGGTCTGCCCAGTGGGCGGTCCATCTATAACTGGATACCGGCATTCCAGGCTGTGTGAAAACTCAAAATATTGCTCATTGAAAAAATATTTTCTCCACATCAATGTATATACGAATCTATTGTAGGGATGGGAACGTAATTATTTATCCTGGATTACTAACATCACCCCACTTTCAAAAATTGAAAATAGTTTTCACACAGCCTGAT
>Ga0209640_10001899_pt1 | contig 18038 bp, 13 predicted proteins | sample RifCSP10_1_FD_184018 | JGI IMG/M metagenome (GOLD analysis project Ga0209640, IMG submission 184018) | Soil microbial communities from Rifle, Colorado - Rifle CSP2_sed 10_1 (SPAdes) (version 2) | ecosystem: Environmental > Terrestrial > Deep subsurface > Rock core/Sediment | place: Rifle... | reverse complement strand
TCGTGGATTTCCCGCTGCTCGAATGGGACGGCGAGGCTCGTCGGTACGTCGCGATGCACCACCCGTTCACCTCGCCGCTCGATGACGATATCGGGAAGCTCGAGTCAGAACCGGGTGCGGCACGCGCGAAGGCATACGACCTGGTGCTGAACGGCAGCGAGATCGGTGGCGGCAGCATCCGGATCCACGATGCCGACATGCAGAAGCGCGTCTTCTCCCTGCTCAACATCAGCCCGGATGAGGCGACGCGCCGGTTCGGTTTCTTCCTGGAGGCGCTCGAGTATGGGACGCCGCCGCACGGCGGCATCGCGCTCGGCCTGGACCGGATTGCCGCCATTCTGGCCAACGAGAGCTCGATTCGTGAAGTCATCGCGTTTCCCAAGACGGCGGCCGCCGTGGATTTGATGTCGGACGCGCCGTCGCCCGTGGACCGGAAACAGTTGAGGGAACTGCATCTGCAGACGTCGGCTCAGACGGCTGATTCGCGACCAAGAACCGAATGAAGAAGATTGCGCTGCCCCAGAAAGGCCTCGAGACGCTGTACGGCGCGCACGACGGAAACCTGAAGCACATCGAGTCCCTGCTCGGTGTGCGGATCCGGACCCAGGGCGACGAGCTCATCGTCGAGGGCGACCGGGCTGGCGAGCAGCGTGCTGAGCGCATCTTCGAGCAGTTGACGGGCCTGCTGGCGGAGGGCTACGCGCTTGGCAACGGCGACGTCAAAGTCGCGGCCCAGCTTGTGGCGGGTGACGAGAACGTCGATCTGCGCGCCTATTTCCTCAAGGAAGGGCAGAAGCAGCCCGAGGGGACTCGCCGCCGTGTGACGCCGAAGAGCACCAATCAGCGACGGTACCTGGAGGCGATCGAGCAGCACGACATCGTCTTCGGGGTCGGCCCTGCCGGCACCGGGAAGACGTACCTGGCGATGGCGCAGGCGGTGAGCTACCTGCTGGCCAAGAAGGTGACCCGCATCATCCTGGCGCGGCCGGCCGTGGAGGCGGGAGAGAAGCTCGGCTTCCTGCCCGGGGACCTGCAGGAGAAGGTCAACCCGTACCTCCGGCCTCTCTACGACGCGCTGTACGACATGATGGACACCGAGCGCGCGTCGCGCCTAGTCGAACGCGGGACGATCGAGGTGGCGCCGATCGCCTTCATGCGCGGTCGTACTCTGAATGACGCGTTTGTCATTCTGGACGAGGCACAAAACACCACGTCCGAGCAGATGAAGATGTTCCTCACGCGGCTCGGATTCGGCTCGAAGGCCGTGGTGACAGGCGACATCACCCAGATCGACCTCCCACAGCCACGATTGTCAGGGCTGGTCCAGGCCCTCAAGATCGTCAAGGATGTCGAGGGCATCGGCTTCATCTATTTCGACGAACGGGATGTCGTTCGGCACCGGCTGGTGCAGCAAATCGTCAGGGCTTACGACGCGTTCTCGAGTAGTGGGCGCGAAGATGGCCGCTCCTAGCGGTCAGGTGCTGCGGCGCGGCCGTCCACCAGGTCGGAAGCGGGCGGGTCTTCATGTCGAGGTGGTCGCGTCGAGCGGTCTTCGGGCGTTTGGCCTGGCGAGTTGGCTCCAGTCGGTCGCCCCCGCACGTGCCAGCGGCACCGTGACGATCGCGCTGGCATCCGATGCTCGGGTCCGCGCACTGAATGCCCGCTACCTGGGCGAAGACCGGTGCACCGACGTGTTGTCGTTTGCCACTGATGAGCCCGGGGAGCTTGGCGACGTGGTCATCGCGAGTGGCGTGGCCCGCCGGCAGGCGCGCCGGGCTGGCCACCCGGTGCAGGTCGAGTTGCGGGTACTCGCCCTGCACGGCTTGTTGCACCTTCTTGGCTATGATCATGAGCGGGATAATGGCCAGATGGCGCGGGTAGAGCGGCGTCTTCGTCGCAAGGGCGGCCTCGGTGAGGGGCTCGTCGAGCGGAGCCGGCGATGACCCCGCTGGCGCTGTTCCTGCTCGGGTGCGCGACCGTCTTCTTCGGGGTCGTCCAGGCCGCTTTCAGTGCGCTGATGCGGTTGTCGCTGCGGCTGATGGCCGAACGCGGCGGTCGCGACGATCGCCTCGGCTACTACCTCGACGATCCCCTCCAGCTCTTCGTGCCGGTGCGCATCCTGATCGGGATGTGCACGGTGCTCGCTGGTGCACTCATCGCTCGGCTGAGCGATACCCAGGACGTCCGTTCGATCGTTGTCTTCATCGTCTCGCTGGTGGCGTTCGTCGTGGTCTGCGAGCACCTGCTCCCGATGGTGATCGTGCGGCGGGATCCGGAACGCGTCCTCGACGTGCTGCTCCCTGTGTTTCACGCCGTGGCCCGCGTGCTGAGGCCAATGACCGCCGCCATCCTCGAGATTATCGGTGCGCGTCGTGAGGCGCCCGGCGCTGGCGCCTCCGACCCGTCCGCGCAGGCACCCTCCGGGGAAGGAAACGAAGAAGAGGGAGCCATCTCCCAGGAGGAGGGCCGCGAGCTGCTCCAGTCGATCGTCGATTTCACCGAGACGGTCGCGCGCGAAGTCATGACGCCGCGCCTGGACATCGTCTCGGTGCACGCCGATACGGCCATACAGGACCTCCGCGCGCTGTTCAGGGAAGAGCAGTACTCGCGCATGCCCGTGTACCGCGACAGCCTCGACAACATCCTGGGGATCGTGTTCGTCAAGGATATGGTGGCACTTCCTCCGAGCGCGGAACCTCCGCTCACCACGTTGATGCGCTCGGCCTACTTTGTGCCGGAAAGCAAGCGCGTGTCGGAGCTCCTGAAAGAGATGCAGCGCCGGCAAGTGCAGATGGCTATCGTGGTCGACGAGTACGGCGGCACGGCTGGCCTGGTCACCGTCGAGGACTTGCTCGAGGAGATCGTCGGGGAGATCCGCGACGAGTACGACGTCGAGAGCGAGACGGTGACCGATGAAGGCGAGGGAGTCTTCGTCTTCAACGGGAAGGTCAGCGTGGACGAAGTCCGGGATCGGCTTGGCGTCGAGATCGAGCGCGAGGGCTTCGAGACCGTCGGCGGCTACGTGCTGTCCTACCTCGGGCGGATGCCGTATGTGGGGGAGACGGTCGACGTCGGCGACCTGTCCTTCGAGGTGCTCGAGGTCGAGCGGCGCCGGGTCACCAAGGTTCGCGCCCGCCGGCGGGAGAACGCGGACGCAACAACACTGCCCTAGCGCCGAATCCCGAACGTGAACACGAACCGAGAAGCGAGCACCGAGAAGCCTGAACTCAGGACGAAGTGCGGCTTCGTCTCCTTGATCGGACGGCCCAACGCCGGCAAGTCGACGCTGCTCAATCGCATCGTCGGCCAGAAGCTCGCCATCGTCTCTGACAAACCGCAGACCACCAGAACCCGTGTCGTGGGGGTGAAGAACTACCCCGAGGGTCAGGTGGTGTTCGTGGATACGCCCGGCGTTCACAAGCCGACTCACCGCATGAACGTCCGCATGGTGGACGTCGCGCGCGAAGCCATGCGCGAGGTGGACGTGGTCGCGCTCGTCGTCGACAGTTCCGCACGTCCGGGCGCGGGGGATCGGCACCTGGTGGAGTGGCTGAAGGACGTTCGGACGCCTGTGATACTTGTTCTGAGCAAGGTGGATGTCATCGCCAAGGCGAAACTGCTCCCGCTCATAGAGCAGTACCGTCAGGCGCATCCCTTCGCTGAGATCGTGCCGGTGTCCGCTGTGGACGGCACCAACGTGGATGTGCTGGAGCGTCTGTTCCTGGAGCACCTGCCGGACGGTGAGCCGCTGTACCCGCCTGACTACCTGACGGATCAGACGGAACGGTTCTTCGCGGCGGAAGTCGTCCGTGAGCAGGTGCTGCGGCTCACGCACGACGAGCTCCCGTTTTCGACGGCCGTGGTCATCGATCGCTTCGACGAGAGTGATGGTGGCTTGGTGAAGGTCTATTGCACGATCCTGGTCGAGCGCGAGTCGCAGAAACCCATCGTTGTGGGCCGTGGCGGCGCCATGATCAAACAGATCGGGGTGGCCGCTCGCGCGGAGCTCCAACACTTCTTCGCGAAACCCGTATTCCTGGACCTGCACGTCAAGGTACGGTCGAAGTGGCGGGAAGACGATCGCGTGCTCGACGAGATCAGCGCGCAGAACAAGGGGGGATAGATGGCAACGCCACGCAGAATCGATCTCGTCCTTGACTCAGTCAGGCGACTGCTGCGCATCGGTGCGACCGCCAACCTCGTGAATCTGCTGCAGAAGCAGCACCCAGCCGATCTCGCCCAGGTCTTCACCGAGCTCCAGGACAAGGACCGTGAAGCGGTGTTCAGTGTCCTGGCGGACCGAAACGGCCGCCTGGCGATGGAGAGCGTGTCCGAACTCGGTCCCGAGGCGGGCGCGGCGCTGCTCGCCACGCGACCGGCCGAGGAGATCGCCAGGCTGGCGCAGGAGATTCCGTCCGACGATGCGGCAGCGCTGATTGATTACCTGCCCGAGGAGCTGTCGGCCGAGGTGCTCCATTTGATGCGTCCGAAGGAATCGGGCGTTGTCGAGAACCTGCTGGAGTATGAAGAGCGGACGGCCGGCCGCATCATGAATCCGAATGTCTTCGCGCTGAGCGAAGACATGACGGTTGGTGAGGCGATCACTGGGATACAGAGCAACCGCGACGTCGAGATGGTCTTCTATCTCTACGTCGTGGACGCGCGGCGTCACCTCGTCGGGGTTGTGTCGCTCAGACGCCTCCTGCTCGTGTCGCCAGAGACGCCGCTCAAGCGAATCATGACGGCCGAGCTCGTCAGCGCGCGCGCCGACATGGATCAGGAAGAGGTTGCGCGGCTGGTGGCGGCCTACAACCTGCTCGCCATTCCGGTCGTCGACGGGGAGAACAAGCTGGTCGGTGTCATCACGGTCGATGACGTCATCGACGTCATCAAGGACGAAGCCACTGAAGACATCTACCGGCTGGCTGGTGTGGCGGGCGACGAGCGCGCGTTCACGCCGCCTTCCGAAGCCCTCAGGAAGCGTCTGCCGTGGCTGGGAATCAACCTGGTGACCGCGTTTCTGGCGGCGGCGGTGGTCGCGCTGTTCGAAGGTACGATCGAGCTCTTCCCTGTCCTGGCGATCTTCATGCCCGTCGTGGCCGGCATGGGGGGCAACGCGGGCACCCAAACGCTGACGGTCATCGTCCGGGGCATTGCGCTCGGTGAACTGACGTGGGGCAACTCGAGGAAGGCGCTCGTCAAAGAGGCGCTCGTGGGCGTCGGCAACGGCGTTGTCCTCGGGGGAGCCGCGGCCGCCGTCGTCTGGATGGCCCGGGGTAGCCCCACGCTCGGGCTCGTCCTCGGCATGGCCATGATTGTCAACATGGTGGTGGCTGCGGTGGCCGGGACACTCGTGCCGCTCGGGCTGCGCGCCGCCAGCGTCGATCCTGCGCTGGCCTCGTCGGTCTTCATCACGACGATGACGGATACGTTCGGGTTCTTCTCATTTCTCGGACTGGCCACAGTCTTCGCGAAATATTTGGTGTGACGTCCCCACGGCGGCTGAAGCCGCCGCTCTACAGGGAGATCCGCGTAACGCAGAGCACACGCGTCAGCGGTGGATCTGCGTAGAGCGCACGCTTCAGCGTGCGCGTGGATGCGCGAACGGCATAAAATAGACGGCGTTCGTGCCCCTCTACACTGCCGACGCCCTCGTCCTCCGCACCTACAAGCTCGGCGAAGCCGACCGCATCGTGGTCTTTTTGACGCGGGACCGGGGCAAGAAGCGAGGCGTGGCGAAGGGGGCCCGCCGTCAGCGATCGGCGTTTGCAGGTGCACTGGAGCCGTTGACCGAGGTTCGGCTCGCCTATTTCGAAAAGGAGCGGCGAGAACTCGTTGGGCTCAACTACGCGGAGACGCGTCGATCACCCCTGAGCCTTGGTAGCCAGGAGGCCCTCGGGTGCGTGAGCTACTTCGCCGAGTTGCTCGACGAGTGGGCGCAAGAGGCCGATGCAGACGACCGGCTCTATCGGCTTGGCGCGTCGATGGTCGAGGCACTGGTGGCGGGTGCGCCGGTCGAGCCGCTGACGCGGTACTTTGAGTACTGGCTCCTCCGGTTGCAGGGTGTCTACCCGGAGGCGCAAGGAACGCTGTCTGAGCCGGCAATGGCCTTTCTGGCCGGCTCGCGCGTCGTGGCGCCACGGGATGTGGCCTCGGTGCCTGCCGATCGACGAGTGCTCGGGGAACTGGAGAACGTGCACCGGGCGCTCATTACCATGCACCTGGAGAAGACATTGAAGTCGGACCGCGTGCTTCGCGAACTTCGTCGTCACGCGTAGAACGGGCTCAGCGTGACGTTTCAAGACCTGATCCTCAAGCTGTCGTCGTTCTGGGCTTCCCAGGGGTGCCTGCTGCAGCAGCCACTCGATCTGGAAGTTGGAGCCGGGACGTCTCACCCTGAAACCCTGTTCCGCGTGCTGGGGCCCGCGCCGTGGAGCGTGGCGTACGTGCAGCCATCGCGGCGCCCCGACGACGGCCGCTTCGGCCAGAACCCGAACCGGTTGTTCAAGCACCACCAGTTTCAGGTCATTCTCAAGCCGTCACCCGACGAGGTGCAGCAGTTGTATCTCGACAGTCTCGAAACCTGCGGCATCAATCCCCGGCATCACGACATTCGGTTCGAGGAAGACAACTGGGAGTCGCCCACGCTTGGCGCGTGGGGAATCGGGTGGCAAGTGCTGCTCGATGGCCTGGAAATCACCCAGTTCACCTATTTTCAGCAAGTGGGCGGCATTGACCTCGCACCGATCTCCTGCGAGATCACCTACGGTCTCGAGCGCATCGCCATGTTCCTGCAAAAGGTGGACAACGTGTTCGACCTCGAGTGGGGCGGCGGCGTGAAGTATTCGGAGGTCCGGCTGCGGGAAGAGATCGAGCAGTCGAAGTACGCGTTCGGCCACGTCGCCATGCCGCGTGAAGAATTTGCGGCGTTTCATCGAGACTTGTTCGACAAGTATTTCGGCTTCTCCGACACGCTCCTGGTATCCGGCCTCATCTGGCCCGCGCTCGAGTACTGCCTCAAGTGCTCACACGTCTTCAACATCCTCGACTCGAGTGGGAGCGTCGGCGTGACCGAGCGCACCGCGTACATCCTGCGCGTTCGCCAACTCGCTGTTCGGATTGCCAAGGCCTACGTTGGTGATGACGCGCCGAAGGGTGATGCCTGATGACGGGCCTGGACCGTGAACTACTGATTGAAATCGGATGCGAGGAGATCCCTGCGGGCTGGTTGCCGGGGCTGACGGTCCAGCTCGGGCGACACCTCGACGCCAGGCTGAAGGCGTTCAGATTGATGAGCGAAAGTCCGGCTGAGGCCTTCAGCACGCCCCGCCGATTGGCGGCTCGTGTAGCCAAGCTGGCCGAACGCCAGACGGATCTCGAGGAGTTGGTCACGGGTCCGGCCGTGCACGCCGCGTTCACGCCGGCCGGGGATCCGACCCCGGCCGCAGCGGGGTTCGCGAAGAAATGCGGCGTTGAGGTGTCGGCGCTCGAGCGACACGAAACGCCGAAGGGGACGTATCTCGCGCACCGGGTGCATCAGCGAGGGAAAGCAACGGCCGACGTGCTGGCCGACGTCATGGGCGGCTTGCTGCGCGACATGACGTTTCCGAAGCAGATGCGGTGGGACGCGCATCTCGAGGATGGGCAGGGCGAACTGGTCTTTGCTCGGCCGATCCGTTGGTTGGTGCTGCTGTACGGCGGGCGCGTGGTGCCCTTCGTAATTCGCCGGACCGAGCTGGCGCAGGGGCCCACGGTTCAGGATGTCCGCTCGGGCGCGAACACGTACGGTCACCGCTTCCTGACGACGAGCGGGCGGGCTGGCCGAGCGATCAGGATCAAGACATTCGATGACTATCGAGCCAGGTTGCTCGAGAACTTCGTGATCCTCGAGCGTGCCGAGCGCGAGCAGCGGATCCGTCGGGAGCTCGAGATTCACGCGCGAAAGCTCGGCGCCAGGGTGAGCCCGCAGGTCGCAGCCCAGTCATCGCTGCTCCTGGAAGTACCCGATCTGGTCGAGTACCCGTCCGTCATCGCCGGGTACATCCCGGTGGAGTTCCTGCAGCTCCCCGAAGAGGTGCTGACGACGACGATGATCCATCATCAGCACTACGTTCCGGTGGTTGGTGAGGACGGTCGCGTGAAGCCCGCGTTCCTCGCCGTGACCAACCTGCAGGCTGAGCGCCCGGAAATCATCGCGCGCAATTGTGAGCGAGTACTGACGGCCAGACTCCGAGACGCGCGGTTTTTCTGGGACGAAGACCGCAAGTCCACTCTCGATTCACGCGTGGACCGGCTGGCGACGATTCTCTTTCACAAGAAGCTCGGCAACTATCGCGAGAAGGCCGAGCGTGTATCGGCGCTGGCCGCGTGGATCGCCGATGCGGCGTTCGGCCGACCGGATGCCGCGGGTCATGCGGCGCAGGCCGGTCGTCTCTGCAAAGCCGATCTGGCAACCGACATGGTGAGGGAGTTGACCGAGCTCCAGGGAACGATGGGCGGTATCTACGCCCGCGAGGAGGGCCTGCCCGAGGAAGTGTGGAAGGCGATCTACTACCACTACATGCCGGTCGGGGTGGAGGCCGAGGCGCCTCCCTCGCGCCAGCAGCTGGGGGCGGCCTCGGTGAGCTGGGCAGCTGTGTCGCTCGCCGACAAGTTGGATTCGGTCGTTGGACTCTTTGCGGCTGGAGAGCGGCCCACCGGTTCGCGGGATCCGTTGGGGCTTCGGCGGCAAGCGCAGGGGGCCGTGAAGATCCTGATGGATCTGCCGGAGCTGACCGGGCTAGAGACGCGGCTTCCCTTTGGTGTCCTCCTCGCGCAGGCGGCAGCGCTCATCGGAGGGCACGGCGGGTCCGAAGGCCCACTCAGTGCCTTCCTGGCCGATCGACTGGCCTATCTGCTCGAACAGCGCGGATTCGATGTGCGGAGCGTGCGGGCGGTGATGCACGCCGGACTCGAAGCCACGAGTCCCCTCGAGGCGATTCGCAAGCTGAAGGCATTGACCGAGATGAGCGGGTCTCCGGCGCTGCTCGGGGTAGCGTCGCTCCTGAAGCGGGTCAAGAACATCTCGAAGGGGGTCGCCGGCTCCGAGGCGCTCGAAGCGGACTCGTCGCTCTTGACAGAGCCAGCCGAGCGCGCTCTGGCATCGGCGCTCGCCGACGCTGCACCTGGGATTCGCGCCGCCGCGGCCAGGGGCGACTATGGCGACGCCTTTGCGGCCATCGCGTCGTTGCAGCCGGTGGTCGCCACGTTCTTCGATGACGTGCTGGTGATGGCTGACGACGAGCGGGTCAGGGCAGCGCGGTTGGCGCTCGTAGTGTCGCTGCGCGACCTGATTCTCGAGATTGCGGATATTTCGGAAATCGCGACGGACTAACACGGGTTCACAGGTTCGCTGGTGCACGGGTGCACGGGTGCAGGTTCTCGGGTTCGGCTAACACGGGTTCGCTGGTGCACGGGTGCACGGGTGCAGGTTCTCGGGTTCGGCTCGCACCGGAGCACCCGTTCTCGTGCACCTGAGCACCCGCGAACCTGCGAACCAATTTTGGGGGGAGACCAAACGGATGGTGAAGAAGAAGGCCGCGAAGCACGTGTATTTCTTCGGAAAGGGTAAGGCGGACGGCGACCGCACGATGAAGGACTTGCTCGGCGGCAAGGGCTCGGGCCTGGCCGAGATGACCAATGCCGGCCTGCCGGTGCCGCCCGGGTTCACGATCTCAACCGACGTCTGCACGATCTACTACAAAGAGAAAGGGAAGATCCCGCCGAGGATCGACACGGAAATGCGCCAGAACCTCGAGAAGCTCGAGAAGATCGCTGGTGCCACCCTCGGGTCCACGACGGCTCCGCTCCTTGTGTCTGTCCGGTCGGGCGCGAAGTTCTCGATGCCGGGCATGATGGACACGATTCTCAACCTCGGTCTGAATGACGAAGCCGTGGAGGGTCTCAAGAAGCGCACGAGCAACGGGCGCTTCGCATACGACAGCTATCGCCGGTTCATCCAGATGTTCGGCAGCGTCGTGCTCGAGATCCCCAAGTCGGCCTTCGAGCACGAATTCGAAGCCGTGAAGCGGGAGGTGCGCGCGAAGCTGGACACCGACCTCGATGAGGCGGCTCTGCGCCAGGTGGTCGATCGCTTCAAGCGCCTCGTCCAGGGGAAGACCAGACGGCCGTTCCCGCAGGACCCGCACACGCAGCTCATCATGGCGCGCGACGCGGTGTTTCGGTCGTGGATGAACCCCCGCGCGATCGAATACCGCCGGATCTACGACATCCCGGATCACATCGGCACGGCGGTGAACGTCCAGCTGATGGTGTTCGGTAACATGGGCGACCGGTGTGCCACGGGCGTCGGGTTCACACGCAACCCAGCGACCGGCGCCAACGAGTTCTACGGCGAATTCCTGATCAACGCTCAGGGCGAGGACGTGGTGGCCGGCATCCGCACGCCGCAGCCGATCGCCGAGCTCAAGAAGGTGATGCCGCACGCGTTCAAGGAGTTGAGGACGATCACGTCCCGGCTCGAGCGCCACTACAAGGACATCCAGGACTTCGAGTTCACCATCCAGGACGACCACCTGTACATGCTGCAGACGCGCAACGGAAAGCGCACCGGCTACGCCGCGGTCGTCATCGCCACCGATCTCGTTGCCGAGAAGCTCATCACTCCGAAGGACGCGATCCTGCAGATCGATCCCGAGGCGCTCTCGCAGCTTCTCGCGCCAGGATTCGACACGAAGGAATGGAATGCCATCCCCGTTGCAGCCAAGGGCCTGCCCGCGTCGCCCGGCGCGGCCAGCGGCCACGTCGTGTTCCATGCCGACGAGGCGGTGAAGTGGACCGATCAGGGGAAGCCCGTGATTCTCGTGCGGCGGGAGACCGTGCCGGACGACATCCATGGCATGTTCGTCTCGCAGGGCATCGTCACCGCGACCGGTGGGATGACCTCTCACGCGGCAGTGGTCGGCCGGCAGATGGGAAAGCCGTCCGTTGTCGGGGCGGGCGAGTTGGAGATCGATGAAGCCGCCAAGCAGTTCACCGTGGGCGGCAAGACCGTGCGGGAGGGCGACTTCATATCCTTCGACGGTCTCACCGGCGAGGTCAAGCTCGCGAAGGTGGCGTCCAAACCGAGCGAGATTCTGCAGGTCTTGAGCGGCGAGATGAAGGAGAAGGACTCGGACCTTTACCGCCGGTTCAAGCAGATCCTGACCTGGTCGGACAAGTTCCGTCGCCTTGGCATCCGCGCCAACGCGGACCAGCCCGATCAGGCCGAACTGGCCTACGCCTTTGGGGCCCGCGGCATCGGCCTCTGTCGCACCGAGCACATGTTCTTCGGCGAGGGGCGCATCCCTATCGTCCAGCGCATGATTCTGGCGACCACCGAGCAGGACCGCCGGGCCGCGTTGGCGGAGTTGCTGCCCATGCAGCGCAAGGACTTCTACGGAGTATTCAAGGCCATGCACGGCGAGCCGGTGACGATCCGCACGATCGATCCGCCGCTCCACGAGTTTCTGCCCAAGCGCGAGGAGCTGATGGTGGAGATCGCCAAGCTCGAGGCCAGCGGGAAGAAGGGGCGAGTGCTTCAGGACAAGCAGAAGCTGCTGCACCGCGTGGAACAGCTTCACGAGTTCAACCCGATGCTCGGGCATCGCGGCGTGCGCCTCGGGATTACCTACCCCGAGATCACCGAGATGCAGACGCGAGCCATTATCGAGGCGGCCTGCCAGCTCGCGAAGGAGGGCATCAAGGTGACGCCCGAGATCATGATCCCACTCGTTGGGCTGGTGAAGGAGTTGAAGGACCAGAAAGCGGTGGTCGAGCGTGTCGCCGCCGAGGTGATGAAGGAGCGTGGGGTCAAGGTGAAGTACCTCGTCGGCACCATGATCGAGGTGCCGCGCGGGGCGATGACCGCGGACCAGATCGCGAAGGAAGCGCAGTTCTTCTCCTTCGGTACCAACGACCTGACGCAGCTTGCCTTCGGCTTTTCACGAGATGACATCGGCAAGTTCCTGCGCGTGTACCAGGACAAGAAGATTCTCGACAAAGATCCGTTCGCGACGTTCGATGTGGAGGGTGTCGGCCCCATTGTGCGCACGGCGGTCGAGCTCGGGCGTAAGGCGCGGCCGGACATCAAGCTGGGCGTGTGCGGCGAGCACGGCGGCGACGCGGCATCGATTCACTTCTTCGAGAACGTCGGTCTGGACTACGTGAGCTGCTCGCCGTACCGTGTCCCCGTTGCGCGGCTTGCGGCGGCGCAGGCGGCGCTATCGGTGAAAGTGGGAGATTAGGATGGATCGTAGTGTCCGCCTTTAGGCGGACCGGTGAGGTCCGGCTGAAGCCGGACACTACGAGGGGGAACTCGTAGCCGTGATCTCTGTCTACGCCCACCAGGGCGGCGCAACGACGGCGGTGGCCAGTGTCGATCCTGCATGGCTCGACGCGGCGTCCCTTGTCGTATTCTGGGTGGACCTGTCGGCGCCGAGCGTCGAAGAGTTCAGCGTACTCGGGGACGTGTTTCGTTTTCATCCGCTCTCGATCGAGAACGCGCGCAGCGACCTCCAGTTTCCAAGGGTCGAGACGTACCCGGGCTACATGTACCTCGTCCTGCACGGCATCGATGCCGAAGCGACGGCCCGGCACTTTTCCACTCGCGACGTCGACTTCTTCGTGGGTCACAACTATCTCGTCAGCGTGCACGACGGCCGATCGCGCAGTATCGCCGGGGTGCGCCAGATGTGCCACGAGTACGCGCACGTGCTCAGCGAGGGCCCGATATCGTTGCTGCACCGGATCGTGGACTCGATGGTCGAAAACTACCGCCCTGTCACTGAGGCCCTCGAGGATCAGATCGAGACACTTGAACAGCAGGCGATCGGCGGCCCGAAGCAGATGGTGGGACGAGTGCTGAAGGTCAAGCGAGAATTGGCGACCATGCGGCGGATTCTGATTCCGCAGCGGGACGCGATTGGCCGCCTTGCGCGGCGCGAGTTTCCGGCGATTTCTGATGAGATGGCGTTCCGCTTCCGTGATGTGCACGATCACGTGGTACGCCTGGCTGAGGAGGCGATCCTATTTCAGGATCGGATGACCGGGGTGCTCGAAGTGAATCTGGCCAACGTGTCGAATCGTTTGAACCAGATCATGAAGGTTCTGACGGTCATGTCGACGATCTTCCTGCCGCTCACCGTGCTGACCGGGATGTGGGGGATGAATATCAGCCTGCCGACGTTTCCGGGCGGGGAGGGCGTGCAGTTTCTCTGGGTGGCCGGCGTCATGGTGGCGATCAGCCTCGTGATGCTCGCGCTCTTCCGCCGCAATAGATGGATCTAGATCCTGTGAGAACGGGCCACCGAGACACGGGGACACGGAGAATATCTGGTGTGTGTCCATGTCTCCGCGCCTCCGTGGTTCGTGGACGTGACCAGCCTGTGTTTTTCGGGATCGGCGCCCAGTGAGCAGAATCCACCTGCTGCCGCCCGAGCTCGCCAACCAGATCGCGGCTGGTGAAGTCGTCGAACGCCCAGCCTCGGTCGTCAAGGAACTGGTCGAGAACGCCATCGACGCGGGTGCGCGCCGGATTGCCATCACCGTCGAGTTCGGCGGCAAGAAGCTAATCCGCGTCGAGGACGATGGCGAGGGGATGGATCCGGAGGATGCGCGGCTGGCCATCGAGCGGCACGCGACGAGCAAGATCCGCAAGGCGGACGACCTGGGGCGAATCGCGACGCTCGGGTTTCGCGGGGAGGCGCTGCCGAGTATCGCGTCGGTGTCGCACTTCGTGCTGCGGTCGCGGGCGCGCGGCGTCCCCTCCGGCACCGAAGTGCGTGTGAACGGTGGCGCCGTCGCGTCGGTTGCCGAAGTGGGAACCGCCGAGGGTACCGCGATCGAAGTAGCCGACCTGTTCTACAACCTGCCGGCGCGGCGCAAGTTCCTCAAATCCGACGGGGCGGAGTCTGCTCAGGTGTCGCGAATCGTGACGCAACTTGCGCTCTGCTATCCGGAGGTGGGGTTCACCCTGACGAGTTCCGGGAGGAAGGCGTTGCAGTGCCCACCCGTCGCGACGTTGCGTGAGCGACTGTATCAGCTGTACGGCGAGCGCGCCGACCTCATTGACGTGCGCAGGGAAAGCGGAGACACCACCCTCGTTGGTTACATCGCCGCACTGGCGGAGCAGGGGCCGACGCGTGGTCCGCAGAACGTCTTCATCAACCGGCGCACCGTCAGGGACAAGACGATCGCGCACGCAATCATCGACGCGTACAGCGTGGCGACGATCAAGGAGCGGAGCCCCGAGGTGCATCTGTTCATCGAGATGCCTTCCGATGCTGTGGACGTCAACGTGCATCCCACCAAGGCGGAGGTTCGGTTCCGCGATCAGTCCTACATCCATCAGTTTGTTCGGCGGGCACTGGGCGATGCTCTGGGGCGTGGCCCCGCGCCGGAGTTGCAGCTCACTCCGCCTTCTGCAGTCGGTGGTTACCCGACGACGCTGCCCTTGCCCAACGCGTACGCGGCGGTCTATCCCAGCCGTTGGTCGGCAGCGAACGCGGGGACGAGCGGGGCCTCCCTCGCACCGACGAGCGAAGGAGCGAGCGCATCGACAGAGGAAGGCGTGGTCGCACCGACGCGGGAAGCCGGGCTCGGACCCGCCCTGAAGCCCCTCATGCCCCTCGGGCAATTCCGGGATACGTTCATCATCGCGGTGGACGAGGATGGCATTGCGATAATCGACCAGCACGTGGCGCACGAGCGGGTGCTGTTCGAGCGAATTACCGAGCGGCTGACGAGTGGTCGTCTCGAGAGCCAGCGGTTGTTGGCGCCCATGCTGGTGGAGATGTCGGCCGCTGGGCGCCACGTGCTGCTGGGCCACCGGTCGGACCTCGAGCGACTGGGGTTCGAGCTTGAAGAGTTCGGCGGCGAGTCGCTCCGTGTTGTGGCATTCCCGGCGCTGCTCACGGCGGAGCAATGCGAGGCGGCGCTCCGCGCGCTCGCTGAGGATTTGGAGGGGCTCGACCGGGCTTCGGCGGTGGAGGAGGCCATCAAGCAAATCGCCGCGACCACGGCGTGCCACGCGGCCGTGAAGGCCAATTACCCACTGACAATGCAGAAGATGGCGCACATTCTAGAGGAGTTGCGGGCGACGACGTACTCGACGATCTGCCCCCATGGGCGGCCCGTGATGCTGCGGCTGACCCGCAGAGAGGTGGAGAAGAACTTTCAGCGGATCTGACGCGGCGTCGTGGCGTGTTTCAGCCTCCGGACTAGGCATCGAATCAGGGCTTCTGACCTAGGTTCTGGCTGATGTCGGAAAACCCTGCCTCCCCAGAATTGAGTATTTCTTCCACTGCCAGGCAGACGACTGCACGACGGTCTCGGTTCTGGCGAGTTGGCTTGCCACAATTGGCCCACAAATCAGCAGAACTGCGCACTCTGGCATCCTCTCGTTAGGGGGCACGTCGGTTGCTAACGCCCATTGACGATGAATCCAGGCTCCCTGACCGTAGTTGAGCCGACGCTTATTGGGGCGAGTCCCGCGATGGAACGGCTCCAGTCCGCCGCCGCCCGGGTCGGGGCGGGCGACGCGAAGGTGCTGGTGACGGGCGAGAGTGGCGTCGGGAAGGACCTGGTCGCGCGCTACATCCATGCGCGCTCGAAGCGGGCGTCGAGGCCGTTTGTCGCGATCAACTGTGCTGGCGTGTCGGAGACCCTTCTCGAATCGGAGCTGTTCGGGCACGTCAAAGGCAGCTTCACGGGGGCGCACCGGGACAAGGTGGGGCTGTTTCAACTCGCCCACCGCGGCACGGTGTTCCTCGACGAGGTTGGTGAGATGAGCCTGCGCATGCAGGCGCTGCTCCTGCGCTTCCTGGAGAACGGCGAGGTCAAGCCGGTTGGCTCCGACGTCGTGTCCGCGCGGGTCGATGTGCGTGTCATTTCGGCGACCAACCGAAACCTTGCCGATCTGGTCACGCGCGGCCAGTTCCGCGAAGATCTGATGTACCGCATCAAGGTCGTGCACCTGGAAGTGCCGCCGCTCCGCGAGCGGCGCGAGGACATCCGCCCGCTCGTCCTGCATATGATTACGCAGAGCGGAGCGCCGCTGTCCGTCTCGGACGAGGCCATGCTCGCGCTCGAGCAGTACCGCTGGCCCGGTAACGTCCGGGAGTTGCAGAACATCGTCGAGCAGCTCATTTGGCTGCATCCTGAGGCGACGGTCGACCTGAAAGACCTGCCCCTGTCGCTCATCGGCGCGGCGAGCGGGTCCGTGCTGCCGGCGCGCGACCGGCGAAAGCGAGTGGCCGACCACTTGTACGATGCGCTGGTCTCGGGGTCGTGTTCGTTCTGGGAGCACGTGTATCCCATGTTCATCAACCGCGACCTGACGCGAGGCGACCTCACGGCGCTAGTGCGCCAAGGGTTGTCCGCCACGAGTGGAAATTACCGTGCGGTCCTACAGTTACTCGGGATGGAGCCGGGTGACTACAAGCGGTTCCTGAATCTGCTCTCGACCCATGGGTGCACCGTGGACTTCCGGGAGTTCCGTTCCGGCCGCGCTGCGGCCGACCGCCCCATCGAACCGGTATTCAAGGTCTCGACGGAGAAACGAGGTCGGCCGCGGGCTGGCAGGACCAGGACCCCTGAGGCGCAGTCGGCGTGAGGCACTTTCTGAGCGCGCTGCTCAGCAGCGGGGACGGGCTTTGCTCGCTTGTGAACGAACGGAGCGGAGCCGTCGTTGCAGGCGTGCTCGAAGCCGCAATCGACTCGACAACTCGGCGGCGGGGGCTGCTGGGACGTGATGGGTTGGCCGAGGACCATGCGCTGGTGCTGGCGCCCTGCAACGCCGTGCACACGTGGTTCATGCGGTTTCCGATTGACGTGGCTTTCGTGGCCAAAGACGGCCGGGTGCTGAAGACGGTCGAGCGCCTTGGCGCATGGCGCATGGCGCTGTCCCTGCGCGCCTTTGCCACGGTCGAATTTCCGGCGGGTGTGGTTCGCGCCAAGGGACTGGCCTCTGGTGATCGACTCGTGGTGCGGCGGGCGCCGGCAGTCGAACTTACGGGCGTCTCGGGAGATTCGTCTGGACCCAGGTAGACGAATCCCCCCAATCCTGCACGTTGTTACTGGTTGTCCCTGCGTGATGTCGGCGCAAAAGTCAAAACTACTCCTCTCAGAGGCAGATACCGCAGCTCGGCACTGACGTTGCTCAGACCGTCAGGCATGACAGACCGGCGGCGATTCCCGCGGTATGTGTTCCTCACGCCAGTCGGCGGGCGTGCACGAACCGTTCTGGACTGCCTCGTCGAAGCGCGAGACGGCGCTGACGCGGTGGTCGTGACGACACGCGCTGCGGCGCGGGGCGAAGACTTTGTGATGCAGTGCGATTCGCCCGGGGAGCCGAGCTCGTCAGCGGTGCGCGTCGTGTCGAGCACTCCGGACATCGGGAACGGCGCCACGCGGTTCAAGCTGCAACTGAGGGTGCAATCCTGAGCACCAGAGAACCCGTGCACCCGAGAACCTGTAGAGGATTGGGCCTTCGATGATCAGCGCTGTCTTGTTGAAAGACGTGGATGTTCGCGTTCGGGATGTCAGTACGAGCGGGTGTCTGCTCGAATCACAGGCGAGGCTGGCGGTTGGGACTGTTGGCATGCTGGACGTGGAGTTCGAGGGCCAGCGCCGGGTGGAGTGGTTTCGGGTGTGCCGGGTGCAGGCTGGGGATGGCGGGGGCGGGGCGTTCTTTGTTGGCGCGGAGTTCCTGCCGTTTGCCGCAGCCGGGCAGCAGTCCTTGCGAGGGACGGTTAGCCGAATGCGGCCGGCTGGCCAGCCGGGGCGTTTGCCAGGGCGGGCCGGACGATCGTCTGCGGATCCGGGGAACTCCGCAGATGAGGTGGCGACTGGGCGTCTGGGGAGGCGCCAGGCGACGGGTGATTCCTGGCGGAAATCAGCCGATCGTGGGCAAAAAGTGGTGGATCTTTCCAGCCGGGACCCACGGGCAGGACATGGCAACGCCGTTGCTCTAGGGGAATGCACACAAGACGCGCTAGGCA
>Ga0209640_10001897_pt1 | contig 18045 bp, 11 predicted proteins | sample RifCSP10_1_FD_184018 | JGI IMG/M metagenome (GOLD analysis project Ga0209640, IMG submission 184018) | Soil microbial communities from Rifle, Colorado - Rifle CSP2_sed 10_1 (SPAdes) (version 2) | ecosystem: Environmental > Terrestrial > Deep subsurface > Rock core/Sediment | place: Rifle... | reverse complement strand
CCCGGAAACGGGTTCGCGGCGCCGCACCGCGCCCAGGCCCAGTCGCCGGCGGGCACGACGCGTTCCCCGGCGACCTTTCCATCGATCGTTTCGGAGGTGTGCGTGGTCAGAATGGCGCTCGCCGTGTCCAGCGTCGCGGGCTTGTACGGCAGCGGATTGCTGTGCACGAAGATGGGCTGCGAGTCGATGCCGCCAACGTTGACGATCCTGCCCATCACTGTTCCGGTGACCGGTGAGCCGTCCGCGTTCCTGGCAATCGGGACCACCGCGTAATCGTTGTTCGGGCCGGGCGCGGTCGAGCCCGAGTTGTCCCCCTGCCACCCGCTGCTCAACCCGATGTCGCCAAGCAGGCGTTCGGCTTCGGGGATCGTGATGCGGCCGCCGCGATTGGGCACGTCGTGCCACATCAGGTGGCTCGACTTCGTCATGTCGATCGGCTTCACCAGGAAGAAGGTCGCGACGTACTCGACTTTGCCGCTGGCATTCCTCGGGGCGAGCTGGATATCGGTGATGAGCCGATTATGTGGATCGCTGGGATCCAGTTCGCCAAAGGCGCGGCCGGCGAGCGTCTCGTACTGGCCCGCGCTACCGAAGGACTTCCCGTCGAACGCAGGCGAGACCTTCCGGTCGATGACGATCCGTTTGACTTCGGCCTGCGCAGCCGAGCTCCACGCCACCAGCAGCAAACCAATCAAAAGGCACTTGACCAGGCCACGCATTCTCGGAGTATTCATCTCGACCTCCTGATACTGCTCAATCAACCGGAGTGATCGGAGGGGACGGAGGGCACGGGTTCACACGGAGACACGAAGGCACGGAGACGAACGCAGCGCCGGTCACCGCGCTTCGCGCGGCATGGAGCCGGCCGCAGGCAGCCGCAGGCCGGCGTGACCGGCGTGACGACTGCGCCTGCAACATGTGCCGTCGTCTTCCGTGCGTCTCCGTTTCTCCGTTGCTCCGTGTGAATCCGTGCCCTCCGTCACCTCCGCTTCCTCTCAATCGCGCGGCGCGCGCACGGGCATCTGCGGACCGCCAATCGTCGGCTCCCGCTGCCGCCACAGGTAGTCGAACGCCGTGTCCACGTGCACGAGGACGCGTGCGGGCGTCTGGTTGTAGTCCTTGAAGTCGGCCATCGTCACTTCCTTGCGGATCTCCGTCAGCGTCTTGCCGGCCACGATGCGCTCGAGCACCCGGTCGCGAACGGCCAGCAGGTACCGGTGGAAGTCCAGAAACGCCTGCTGCGTTGTCGTCGATCGGTCGTGCCCTTCGAGGACGATCTTCACGTCGGGCCAGTAGGCAAGCGTCCGCAGTGCTTTCAGCGCGTTGTTGATCTCGAGGTCCCTGAAGTCGGGCAGGATGTTCTTCCCGCGCGCGAAGTCAGGCGCGAAGAGGACGCCTTCGGACGGGATGTGAACGTAGATCATGTTGTCGCTGTGCGTCGGGCCAAGATGGATGAGATCCACGCGCATCCCGCCCAGCTCGATCACCATCGATTCCTCGAACATGATTTGCGGCACGATCGCCCTGCGCTTCTCGCGGACGATGTGCGGCTTCAGGTTCACGTGCCCGACACCGATGGCGGTATCGGCAAAGACCTGCGTGTCGCAGATGTGGCCCTGGTGATCGTGGCTCATCACCACGTACTTGACCGGCACCTTGAACCGGGTCCGCAGCTCCCCCTTGAGCCATTCCATGTTGTCGCAGAATCCATCGACGAGGATGATCCCCTCCGGCGTCACGATGAACATGTGGTTCATCCCGGTGCCGAATCGATAGACGTGCTCCGTCAACTGGTTGATCTGGCGCTCGTTCGTCCACTTGGTCTGGCCGGAGGCCGCCCCGGCCGACACGGCAAGCACACAGATCCCCAGCAGTGCCACCCACTTCAGTCTGACCATCGGTCACCTCCAAACGCACGCGCGGTGAGATAATATCGCCCATTCATCGAGTATCGACAGGGAGTGTGTAATGACGCGCATTTTGCGAGTGTTTTTGGTTGGCGCGCTGGGCCTGGTCCTTACAAGCGCACTCGCCTACGCACAGGCGACCGCACAACTGAGCGGCAGGGTGACCGACGAAAGCGGCGGGGTGCTGCCGGGCGTGTCCGTCACCGTGATCCAGACGGATACGGGTTTCACCCGGACCACCGTGACCGACGATAGCGGGACGTACGTCCTGCCGAACCTGCCGCTTGGGCCGTACCGCCTGGAGATCATGCTCACAGGCTTCCGGACCTACGTGCAGACGGGCATCGTGCTGCAGGTGGGCGCCACGCCGGCGATCAATGCCTCCCTCCCGCTCGGCGCGCTGGCCGAAACCGTCACCGTCGAGGCGGCTGCGCCGCTCGTGGACACGCAGAGCGCGGGCATCAGCGAAGTGGTCGATCAGGAGCGCATCGTCGAGCTGCCGCTGCAGGGCCGCCAGGTCACGGACCTGATCGTGCTTGCCGGCGCCGCCGTCGAAATGGGGCGGCCGAACAACCGCAGCTTCCAGGGGGGCGTGAACATCGCCGTCGCCGGCGGGATGTCGTTCGGCGTCTCGTACCTGCTCGACGGCGCCCTGCACAACGACCCGCAGAACGCCGCCGGCCTGGCGCTGCCGTTTCCCGACGCGCTGCAGGAGTTCCGCGTCGCGACGAGCGGCCTGAACGCGGAGAATGGCGTGCGATCCGGCGCGTCGGTGAACGCGGTCACGAAGTCGGGCACCAACCGGTTCTCCGGCAACGGCTTCGAGTTCTACCGCGATGCCAGGTTCAACTCGATCAGCCGCTTCGCGCCGATTGGCCCCGACGGCGACAAGATGGATGACGGCCTGACGCGCCACCAGTTCGGCGGCACGATCGGCGGACCGGTGATGCGCGATCGGCTGTTTTTCTTCGGCGCGTATCAGCGCACCGAGACGACGCAACAACCCGCGGACGAGCTCGCCCGCGTGCCGACGGCCGCGATGCTGGCAGGCGACTTCACAGCGTTCGCCGCCGCCGACTGCCAGGGCGGCCGCGCGGTGACGCTGCGGGCGCCGTTCGCCGGCAACCGCGTGAGCCCCGCGCTCTTCAGCCCCGCCGCGCTCAACCTGACCGGCCGGCTGCCGAAGACGTCGGACCCGTGCGGTGAGACGCAGTATTCGATCCCGCTCGACCGCGCCGAAGGGCAGTTTGTCGGCCGCGTCGATTACCAGCTGAACGCCAACCATTCGATCTTCGGACGCTACATGGCGACCACCGACAACACGCTGGCGGCGTTCGCCCGGACGAACAACCCGCTGACGACGACGGAGCCGGCGCTGGATAACCTGCAGCAGGCGCTGACGCTCGGCGATACCCAGGTGTTCGGCACGAGCGCGGTCAATTCGCTGCGGTTCGCGTACACCGACACCAACGTCGATCGCCAGAACGCGTTCTTCGATCCCTCCGACCTGGGAGCGAGAGCGTACAGCTACGTCCCGGACCAGATGACGCTGAACGTGACCGGCGGCTTCGACATCGGCGCATCAACGGCTTCGAAGGGGATCGCCAACAATCAGACCTACGCGTTGAACGACGACCTCTCGCTGATCAAAGGGAGCCACCAGCTCGGCGTCGGCCTCAGCGTCGCGTACTGGAAGGTCGACCAGCAGACGTGGGCGCGAGGCTCGGGCCAATGGACCTTCACGGGCCAGGCCACCGGGCTCGGCATGGCGGACTTCCTCCTGGGACGCGTCGCGGTGCTCGATCATTCGGGCCTGACGGGCATCACGTTCGACCAGCGCTACCTGGGGGCGTACGTGCAGGACACGTGGCGTACGAATGAACGGATCACCATCAACGGCGGCGTCCGCTGGGAGCCGTTCTTCAGCCAGAACCTGCTGCGCGGCGCGATCACCCGGTTCGAGCGGGCAGACTTCACGCGCAACGTCGTCAGCACGCAGTTCAGGAACGCGCCGGCCGGCCTGATCTATCCCGGCGATCCCGGCTTCCCGGATGGGGCGACCGGACTCAACACGAAGTGGATAAACTTCGCGCCGCGCGCGGGCATCGGCTGGGACGTGCACGGCAATGGACGCCTGGCGATCCGGTCGTCCTACGGTCTCTCGTACGACTATCCGACCGGCGAGTTCATGTCGAATCCGGCGGCCGCGCCGCCGTACGGCAACCGCGTCCGGCTGACGGACCCGCCCGGACGATTTGATGATCCCTACGGCCATCTGCCGGGCGGCGATCCGCACCCAATCGTGCCGGGTCCGGACACGGTGTTCCCGGCGTCGGGCACGTTTGCCTCGATCGACCCGGACCTCAACGCGCCGCGCATCCAGTCGTGGAACGTCACGGTCGAACAGCAGCTCGGGACGAACTGGCAGGCGTCGGCGAGCTACCTGGGGCGCTACTCGGATCGGTTGTGGGGATTCCAGGCCGTGAACTACGGCGTGTTCATGGGGCTGGGGCCGTGCACGATCAATGGGGTGGCGTTCGCGGTCTGCACGACGAACGGCAACCTGCAGCAGCGGCGCGTGTTGTCGCTGTCGAACGAGAACCCTCGGTCCGCCGCGCTGATCGGCATTCTCGACGAGTACACCAACAGCGGCGATCAGAGCTATCGCGGCATGCGGTTATCCGTCCAGCGGCGCGCAGCGGCCGGCCTCAGCTTCAGCGCGAACTACACGCTCTCGCGCTGTTATGGACTCGACATGGGGACGTCGGCGCAATTCGGCGCCACCTACACCGACCCGAACAACCCCGACAACGACCGCGGGTATTGCGACCAGGATCGCACCCACATCGCGAACGTGACCGCCGGGGTCGAAACGCCGCAGTTCAGCAACGCGGTCCTGCGCACGATCGCGTCGAGCTGGGGGGTGTCGGCGATTCTGACCGCCCGCTCGGGCTCGCGCCTCAGCGTCACGACGGGCGTCGACAACGCGTTCAGCGGGATCAGCGCGCAGCGCGCGAACCAGGTCTCGGACGCCGTGTACGGCGACACGCAGGAGGATGCGCAGGGCCGCCTCACCAACTACCTGACCCGCCCAGCGTTTGCGTCGCCGGCGCCGGGCACGGTCGGCACCAGCCCGCGGAATGGGTACGTGGGTCCCAGCTACTGGAACGGCATCAACCTGGCGCTGCGCCGGCTGATCGCGCTCAGGGGCACGCAGAACCTCGAGCTGCGCATCGAGGCGTTCAACCTGCTGAACAGCTTCGTCTGGGGCAACCCGACGACGAACCTGGGCTCGGGGCAGTTCGGCCGGATCACGGGGCAGGCCGGCGATCCCCGCATCATGCAGTTTGGCATTAAGTACGGGTTCTGAGTTCTGAGTTCTGAGTTCCGGGTTCCGGGTTCGTGTTTAACGTAGGGGCCGACCTTGGTCGGCCCAAGGAGATCGACGTGAAACGACTGCTTCTTAGCCTCATGGCGATCGCGGGTCTCGGGCTCGTCGTGTACGCACAGGAGGAGCGGGTGCGGCACATCGCACCCGCGAACCCGGTCGTCGCCGACAAGGACGTCACCAGCCAGCCGATCCCCCGCCTGCCCGACGGGACCATCGACATCACCGGGCCCTGGTTCGGCGGTGGATCGAACGGCGACATCGAGCGCGAGGGCGGCCTGAAACCAGGCGAGCTGCCATTGCTCCCATGGGCGCGCGAGTTGAGGGAAAAGCGGCTGCCCAAGGACGAGCCCTACACGGCCTGCCTGCCGATGGGCGTGCCGCGCATCAATCCATACCCGTGGAAGTTCGCGATGACCTACACGTCGAAGGGGCTGACACACATCTACCAGCTTCATGAGACGGGCGACGCCGGGGCGCATCGCGTCATCTACATGGACGGCCGCACGCATCCGGAGGACCCGATTCCGACCTGGTGGGGCCACTCGATCGGCCGCTTCGAGAAGGACACGCTCGTCATCGACACGATTGGGTACAACGACAAGTTCTGGTTCGACAGCCGCGGCACACCGCACACGGAGCAGCTGCACACGGTCGAGCGCTGGACGCGCGTCAATTTCGGGCGCATGACGCACCAGTTCACGATCGACGATCCCGGCGCCCTCTCGAGGAGCGTGACCCTCCACTTCACCGCCAGCCTCATTCGTCCGGGGATCAAGGACGGCGGCGATCTTCTCGAGTTCATCTGCCTCGAGGACAACCAGTACGGCGCCGCGGGGGGCATCCAGGGCGTAGGGTCAGGCAGGTAATCAGGCACGTAGGAGGACGCACATGAAATCAACAGTGGGAATCGCCGCGCTTGCCCTGCTCTGCACGGCGCCGCTGCTGGCGCACCACGGGTTCGACACGGAGTACGACGCGAAGAAGAAGGTCAAGCTCGAAGGAGTGGTCACGCAGGTCGCGTGGACCAACCCGCACATGCGCGTCTACATCGACGTGACGGGGCCGGACGGCAAGGTGGTGAACTGGAACCTGGAGCTCACCAGCCCGAACCGGATCCGCCGGCAGGGATGGGGGCCGCGAGACCTGGTGCCCGGCGAGAAGGTCGTCTTCGAAGGCTACGGCGGCAAGGTCATCGAGAGCCGCGGCTCGCTGCTCTCGATCCGCAAGGTCGGTTCGGAGACCTACTTGTTCGAGGAGGGCAAGGAGGACGCCGAGGCCGCCGCCGAAGGACGGCCCGACCCGATTCGATGACCCGCCCGCGGCTGATGGCACCGCGCCTCGTCATCGCGTGCGTTCTGCTGATTGCGTGCGCGGCCGCGCCGCGCGCGCAAACCGCCGGGACCCAGAGTGCGACGGACTGGCCGCAGTGGCGCGGGCCGTCCCGATCCGCCATTTCCACTGAAACCGGACTGCTGCGCTCGTGGCCCGCGGCCGGGCCCCCGCGCGCGTGGAGCGCATCCAACCTTGGCGCCGGCTTCGGGTCGATCGCCGTCAGGGGCGACCGCATCTTCGTCCAGGGGATGCGGAACTCCCAGAGCGTCGTCTCGGCGTTGAGTCGCGCGGACGGCACGCTGGTCTGGGTGAAACCCATTGGCCGCGCGGTTGACAACTACCAGGGCCCCGGTCCGCGCGGCACACCGACGGTGGACGGCGATCGGCTCTACGTCCTCACCGAGAATGGCGACCTCGCCTCCCTTCGCGTCCAGGACGGAGCGATCGCCTGGCAGCGCAACATCCTCCAGGATTTCGGCGGACGCAATATCGGGTGGCTGATCAGCGAGTCGCCGCTCGTTGACGAGGGGCGCGTCATCGTGTCGCCAGGCGGCCGCGGGGCCGGGATGGTCGCGCTCGACAAGATCACCGGCAAGACCATCTGGGTGAGCAAGGAGCTGAGCGACGAGGCAGGCTACTCCTCCCCGATCGTCGCCGACGTGCAGGGCGTGCGCACCATCATGACGCTGACGGCACAGGCGGGCGTCGGGATTCGCGCGTCGGACGGCAAGCTGATGTGGCGCCACCCGTCGGTCGCGAATGACACGGCGAACATCGCCACGCCGGTCTTTTACGACAACAAGGTGTTCTACAGCTCCGATTACGGCACCGGCGGCGCGCTGCTCGCGCTGCGGGCGCAGAACGGCGAAGTGCGGGCGCAGGAAGTCTACTTCACCCGCGACATGCAGAACCACCATGGCGGCATCGTGTTCGTGAATGGCTACTTGTACGGCTTCAACAACGCCATCCTCACGTGCCTCGAGTTTGCGACCGGCAAGGTGATGTGGCGGAACCGCAGCGTCGGCAAAGGCTCGCTCGCCTATGCGGACGGCTCTCTGTACCTGTTGAGTGAAAGCAACGTCGTGGGGCTCGCCGATGCAACGCCGGCCGCGTATCGCGAAACCGGCCGCTTCCGGATTCCAGACCAGGGGTGGCCGTCGTGGGCGCATCCGGTTGTGAGCGGCGGGCGCCTGTACATCCGCGATCAGGGTATTCTTACCGCCTACAACATCCGGGCGAACTAGCGTCCATTTTCAACGCGTAGTGTCCGCCTTCAGGCCGACCAACGGGTCCGGCTGAAGCCGGACACTACGTAACGACGAGGAGACATCATGCGGCGCGCAGCAATCATCCTGCTTCTGATAGGCGGTCTCAGTGCGGCCGGCCAGGCACGGCAGGCCGGCAGCGATGTGACCCAGTGGCGCGGCGTCAACCGCGACGGCGCCCAGACCGGGTTCACCCCCCCGGCGCCATGGCCCGCGCAGCTCACGCAGCGCTGGAAGATCGACGCCGGCTTCGGCTACGCGACGCCGATCGTCGTCGGCAACCGCGTGTACGTCTTCTCGCGTCAGGGCGAAGAAGAAGTCATGAGCGGCATTGACGCGGCCGGCGGCAAAGTGATCTGGCGCACCGCCTACGCGGCGCCGTTCGAGATGAACAGCGCGGCCAGGCCGCACGGCCCGGGCCCGAAATCAACGCCGGTCTTCTTCAACGGACGGCTGTATTCCATCGGCATGACCGGCACCGTTACGGCGTTCGACGCGGCCACCGGCAAGCAGGTCTGGCAGAAGCCCGGCTCGATGCCCGTGCCGATGTACACGAGCCACGCCTTCTCACCCGTCATCGAGGGGCAACACGTCATCTTCCACGTCGGCGGGCACAACAAGGGCGCGCTCACGGCGTTCGACCTGAACACCGGACAGGTGCGGTGGGAGTGGAGCGGAGACGGGCCCGGCTATGGCTCGCCCATCGTGGCGGACTTCGGCGGCGTGCGGCAGCTCGTGACGATCACGCAGGGCAAGCTGGTCGGCGTCAATGCCGCGACCGGGGCGCTCCTGTGGGAGCAGGCGCTGGTCAGCCCGAATTTCACGAACTCCATCACGCCGGTTCGATACGGCGATACCGTGATCGTCTGGGGCCATGGCGGCCCGATGACGGCGTTCACGATCACGCGCAGCGGCAGCCAGTGGGCGTCCGCGCCCGCGTGGGAAGCGCCGGACCTCCCGGGCCGCATGAGCAACTCCATCGTCGACGGCGACGTGATGTACGGGCTCACCAGCCGCAACATGGGGCAGTACTACGTCATGGATGCGAAGAGCGGAAAAACGCTGTGGTCGTCCGAACCCCGCGCGGCTGCCCAGGCGGCGCTCGTCCGCGCCGGCAACATCCTGTTCTCGCTCGAGAACGACGCCGAGCTGGTGGTGTTCAGAATCAGCCGGACGGGTCTGGAGGAGCTCAAGCGATACAAGGTTGCCGGCGCCGAGACGTGGGCCCAGCCCGCCATCTCGGGCAACCGTATTTTCGTGAAGGATGTCTCCACCCTGACGCTCTGGACGCTGAACTGAACGCGATACCTCAACCATCGTGCGCCAACCCGCTGAAGCGTCGATGGTTAGATCGAGGCTGACATTCGGGATGGAACAATTGTTGTAAGTAGTCGAGGCGGCTCCCCATGCCGCCTCGTCCCATCCTGCTCATCGTGGAGGATGACTGGACGCTGCGCGAGTTGTATCGCCTGGCGCTCAGCCTCTCCGATTTCGCCGTTCACGCCTGTGAAGACGGGATCCAGGCGCTGCACTACCTCGAGCAGGAGAGGCCCGACCTCATCATCCTCGACCTCAATCTCCCGCGAGTACCGGGCACGATGATCTACGAGGAGCTCAGGGCTCACAGCGAGACCGCCAACATACCGATCGTTGTGGTGACAGGTATGTACTCCGTGCCCGACATGCCGGGCGCCACGATCCTCCGCAAGCCGGTCTCAGCCGAGGAGCTGACCCGGACCGTAATCCGGATGCTCGAGCGGCGCCGCCGGGAGTGGCTGTTCGCGTCCGGCTCCGATTCAGTTCGCATCGTCCGCATCGAAGAAGGCATGGAGCAGGTGCGGCTGATCATCTGCGGGCCGGGCAGCGCGACCCTCGTGTACTGGGACGCCGACGCGCAGAGCGGCTTCCGGCGGCAGCAGGCGATCGAGCGCAACCTGGTAGCTCAGGGGTATCGGCTAGTGCCGTCCGACCGGCGCTCGGGGCGCGACCGCCGGACCCTCCCGCGTGAGACACCTGATCGGCGGCGCCAGGCCGACGCCTTGCTTTAGCTCGCTTGCCGATTCGGCGCGGATCAGATACCTTCGGACGGTTCGTCACCCCTCACAAACACGCACCGGGGCGTTTCGGCTCTGCGTGCAGTCCGCCCACGCGTAACCCGGTCGAGGTTCCACCGATGCGCCGTGATTCCCCCCCTTTCCTCGCAGTAGCACGAACCGCGTTCATAGGGATGTTGATATGCCTGGGCCCAGTGTCGGTTTCGTACGCGCAAGCCACATACGACACGGTCAAAGCGTTTGAAGGGCGTTTTTTGAATGGCCGGCATCCCGAAGGGGGATTGATCCAGGCGGCCGACGGACGCTTCTATGGCACGACCTCCCAGGGCGGCTCGTTTGGCCTGGGTACTGTGTTCTCGCTCGATGCGGCGGGGACGCTGACGACCATCTATAGCTTCACGGGGGGCAGCGATGGTTATTCGCCGCGGGCCGGAGTCATTCAGGCCGCGGACGGCAGCTTCTACGGGACCACCGCCGGTGGAGGCGACTTCAACGGCGGCACGGTCTTCAGTATCGATGCCGCAGGCCTCCTGACGACGCTCCATAGCTTCACGGGAGGCGTCGGCGAAGGCGCGAATCCGTCGGCCGGAGTGATCCAGGCCGCCGACGGTAGTTTCTATGGAACAACCGTCCAGGGCGGGCCGTCCGACGCCGGCACGATCTTCAGGCTCAATGCAGCCGCCACGCTGACGACGCTGCACGCCTTCACCGGCGGGAGCGATGGCCGGTACCCGAGAGCGGGCGTCATCCAGGCCGCCGACGGCAGCTTTTACGGCACCACCCCCGAAGGGGGCGCGGCTGGCGGAGGCACGCTGTTCAAATTCGATGGAGCGACCTCGAGCCTGACGACGCTCTACAGCGGCGGCTTTTTTAGCGGCGGAGTGATCCAAGGTCCCGACGGGAACCTCTACGGCACGACCTTATCGGGGGCCGGCACCGTCTTCATGTTCGATCTGGCGGGGACGTTCACGACGCTTCATACGTTCACGGGCGGCAGCGAGGGCCGCGATCCGCGCGCCGGCCTGACGCTGGGAACGGACGGCTACTTCTACGGCACGACAACGTTTGGCGGCCCATCCGACTTCGGCACTGTCTTCAGGCTCGATGCGGCGGGAACAGTGACGACGCTCCATAGCTTCAGCGGGGCGGCAGGAGATGGGTATTTTCCAAACTCGGGCGTGATCCAGGGGAGCGACGGCAGCTTGTATGGAACGACGCAGGGAGGCTCCCTGGGCGGCTCCATCTTCAAGGTTGATGCGGCGGGGACGCTCACAGCCCTTTTTGGGTTCACCCCTGGCGGCGACGCGGGAGAGGCCAGCGAGCTGATTCAAGGCAGTGACGGCAGTTTCTACGGCACCACGTCTTTCGGGGGTGAGCATGGGCGGGGCTCAGCCTTCAGACTTGATGCCGATGGAACATTTACGACGCTGCATAGCTTCACTGGTGGCACCGACGGCGAATATCCGCGGGTGCCGCTGATGCAGGCCGCAGACGGCAACTTCTACGGCACGACGCAGGGGGACGTGGGACTGAGCGGCACGATCTTCAGGCTCGAAGCCACCGGGGTGCTGACGACGCTCCATACCTTTCCTTTCACTGGCAACGTGCTCGACGGGTTTCCCCACGGGCCGCTGATACAAGCGGCCGACGGCAACTTTTACGGGACGACGACATTGGGCGGGGCAACTGGCACCGGCACGGCCTTCAAAGTCGATGCGGCCGGAGCGCTGACGACGATCCATGCGTTTGGCGCAGACGGGGCATTCCCATCGGGTGGGGTCATACAGGCGGCTGATGGCACCTTCTACGGAACCACGATGTTTGGCGGGGCATTCGGCCGCGGGACCGTCTTCAGAATCGATGCGGCGGGGATGGTGACGCCGCTGCATAGCTTCAGCGGCGGCCCGGATGGGGCGACGCCGTACGCCGGCGTGATCCAGGCGAGCGACGGTTTCTTGTATGGCACAACGTTCGACGGAGGCACGTTCGGCCGCGGCACGGTCTACAAACTCGATGCAGCCGGCACGCTTATGACGCTCCATGCGTTCATCGGCTCGCGCGATGGCGCCAGCCCCTCCGCGCCGCTGATCCAGGCCGCCGACGGCCGCATCTACGGCACGACCACTCAGGGCGGCGGGTTCGGCGGCGGCACCGTCTTCAGGCTGGATGCGGCCGGAACACTGACGACGCTTTACGCTTTCCGTCACCCCTTGCAGAACGGAACGGATGGCTGGTATCCGAATACCGGGTTGACCCAGGCCGCCGATGGGCGCCTGTACGGGACAACCCGGGATGGCGGGCCGGCTGGCGGCGGCGTCATCTTCAGATTGATCCTTGACGATGCGGACTATGACGGCGACGGCGTGGTGAACGCCGACGACGCGTTCCCGTTCGACGCCACGGAGTGGCTCGATGCGGATGGGGATGGAACGGGCGACAACGCCGACCTTGACGACGATGACGACGGCACGCCCGATGCGAACGATCCGTTTCCGCTGGACCCTACTGAATGGGCCGACAGCGACGGCGATGGCGTCGGCGATAACGGTGATGCGTTCCCGTCGAACCCGGCGGAGTGGACCGATACCGATGCGGATGGGACCGGCAACAACGCCGACGCCGATGATGATGGCGATGGCCTTCTCGACGCTGCGGACAACTGCCCGCTGGTCGTGAACCCGGGCCAGGAGGATCTTGACGGCGACGGTCGTGGTCGTGCGTGCGACCCTGGGGACGCCGTCAACGGCTCGATTGCGTTCACCAGCAGGCGAGATGGCAACACCGAGATTTACGTGATGAGCGCTGACGGCACAGGTCAAATCAGGATCACCACCAATCCGGGGGCCGACAGCGGTCCGAGTTGGTCGCCGGACGCAGCGAAGCTGGCATTCGCACGCTGTTGCGGACCGGTTGGTGCCCAGATCTACGTGATGAATGCGGATGGCACCGCGCAAACGCCTCTGACGACGGGCGAGTACAGCGACAGCGGTGCGGTATGGTCGCCGGACGGCACGAAGATCGCGTTTTCACGGGACCTCGGCACCGGCAGTGCAATTTACCTGATGAACGCAGATGGAAGCGGTCTGACGCGTCTAACGGATGGTGTGTGGGAGTACGACAGCGACCCGTCGTGGTCTCCGGACGGAACGAAGATCGCGTACTCGAGCTGGCGCCTTGACTCTGCGGGCCGCTCGCTGGCGTACGTTTTTGTGACGAACGCGGACGGTAGCGGGGAGACCCGGTTGACCACTAATGGCGAGGATGAAGCGACCTCCCCGGCGTGGTCGCCAGACGGAACAAAGATCGCGTTCACGCGCACGCGAAGCGACGATATCGACGTCTATCCGGACATCTACGTGATGAACGCGGACGGCAGCGGAGAAACGCGTCTCACGCTCACAGAAGCCGATTCGCTTCCTGCCTGGTCGCCGGACGGGACGAAGATCGCATTCACGAGCAGGCGCGACGGCAATTCCGAAATCTACGTGATGAACGCGGACGGTACGGGACACACTCGCCTGACGAGTCATCCGGCATCCGACACCGTCCCGTCCTGGGGATCGGCCCCGCCCGTCGATACCGACGGCGATGGGATCCCCAACGAGGCCGACGCAGACGACGATGGCGATGGCATCGAGGACATCGTCGACACGCAGCGCCTCGTGCCTTCCAATGACTTCAGCGACGTGGCACTGGGCGGCGCGACGACAGGCACGATTACGAACCGCGGCGGTTGGATTATCGCGGTCAGCGACGTCTTTGGTGCAGGTGTGCAGGTCGGCGTCAGCGGCGCCGGCGCCGTGGCAACGGTCGCCACGTGCGCGAATGGCGGAGCCGAGACCGTGGAACTCGACGGAAATGGAGAAGCGGCCACGGTCGAGTGCGTCAACACGACCGGCGCCAATACCGGGAGCAAGGTGACCGCCGTCCTGGCGGCCGCCCCCGCTGCCGACCCGCGCGTCATCGTCAAGGAATCCGTCGGGCGGATTCTCGCCATGTTGGCGACGGGAAGCGTGGTGACCGTGGGAAGCCCCGTGACGGCGGGGCCGAACGCGGCTCCGGTACCGGTCCTCCTCCTCGACCTGGCGAACGCGGTGATTGGATCCTTCCAACTGGACGCGAACGAGTCGGTCGACGTGAGGTTCGTCGCAGCCGCCGGGGGCGAAGAGGTCCACGTGACCGTGCTTCAGGGCTCGGTGGCCGTGACCGTTTTCGGCCGGACGCAAACACTGACTCCCGCCAGCGGCGAAACGATCTTCGCGCCGATTCCGCCGACGCCGACGGTGAAGGACTTGATCACGCAGGTCAATGCGCTGCCGATCAGCAATTCGGCCAAGACTCCGCTGCTGGCCATACTCGAGGCGGCCGACCGTGCGACTGAGAAGGGCAAGCGAACGCCGCAGTTGAAAGCGTTCATCGTCCAGATACAGAATCTGGCACGAAAGGGTCAGTTGTCCGCGGCCGTCGCCAGCGACTTGATCGCCCAGGCCCAGGCGATCGCAGGGGCTTAGATATGACGTTTATACGCGTTGCGTGCATTCTGGCTTTCGCCATTGGCCTCGTTCCCGGACGTTCTGAGGCCCAGCTCGCGCCCCCGAACGACGCGGGGATCACCACCGGCCACATGCACCTGAACGTGCGTGACGTGCAGGCGAGCAAGGCCTTCTGGGTGGGGCTCGGCGGCACACCCATGAAGCTGGGACAAATCGAAGGCGTGAAGTTTCCGGGCGTGCTGATTTTCCTGCGGCAGATGGAGCCATCCGGCGGCAGCGCCGGAACGATCATCGATCACATCGGGTTCCTCGTGAAAGACGGCGCGGCCAGCGTCGAGCGGTTCAAGGCGCTCGGCACGAAGATGGAGCTCAACGCGAGCGGGCGCGGCGGTTTCTTCTACACGCCCGACGGGCTCAGGGTTGAAATCCCGGAACGGACCACCATCACAACGCCGATCGTGTTCGATCAGATCCACTTCTTCGTGCACGAACCGGCCGCCGCCGGCAAGACGATGGCCGACATGGAAGCGTGGTATGCCAAAGTATTTGGCGCGCAGCCCGGCCAGCCTGGTGGCAATCCGGCGACGCGTTATGAGGCCAGGATCCTGCCTGGCGTCAACCTGCGGTATTCGAAAAACCCGACGCCGGTCGCCGCGACCAGGGGTCGCGCGCTCGATCACATCGGCTTCGACGTCCGGAACCTCGAGGCCTTCTGCAAGAAGCTCGAAGCGGCCGGCATCAAGCTCGACATGCCGTACACAAAGCGTCCCGATCTCGGCATCGCGATCGCCTTCATTACCGATCCCTGGGGGACCTACATCGAGCTGACCGAAGGGCTCGACAAGATCTAGGCCATACTTCTCCTCGGAGGACCGCCCGTGCTGCGAACACTTCGGCCGTTCACGTTGCCCCTGCTCTCACTCGCGGTCGTGCTGGCGTCGACCGATGCCGGCCTTGTCGGACAGGTCCGTTCGAGGGACGGCGAATGGTCGACGTACGGCGGCGACCTCGCCAGCCGACGCTACAGGCCGTTCGACCAGATCAACCGCGACAACTTCAAGGACCTCGAGGTGGCGTGGCGCTTCAAGACAGACGCGCTCGGACCACGTCCCGAGTTCAACTTCCAGTCGACGCCGTTGATGGTGAACGGCGTCCTCTACACAACCGCCGGGACCCGGCGCGCCGTCGTGGCGCTCGATGCCGCCACCGGCGAGATGCTGTGGATGCACCGCGAAGACGAGGGCAAGCGCGGCGAGGCCGCGCCGCGCAAGTTGTCCGGACGCGGGCTGGCCTACTGGACCGATGGACGTGAGGAACGGATCGTCTACGTCACACCCGGCTACCAGATGGTCGCGCTCGATGCGAAGACCGGCCGGAAGGTGGCCGGCTTCGGCCGGCAGGGTGTCGTCGATCTCAAGCTCGAGATGGACCAGACGATCGATCTCGAGACGGGTGAAGTCGGCCTGCACGCGGCGCCCATCATCTCCGGCAACGTGATCGTCGTCGGTGCGGCGCACCTGCCAGGCGGCGTGCCCAGGAGCCGCAACCACGAGAAGGGCTACATCCGCGGATATGACGCGCGCACCGGCAAGCGGCTGTGGATCTTCCACACGCTGCCCCAGAAGGGCGAGGTCGGGAACGACACGTGGCTGCAGGACTCCTGGACCTACACCGGCAACGTCGGCGTCTGGGCGCAGATGACGATCGACGAAGAACTCGGGATGCTCTACATGCCGGTGGAGCTGCCCACCGGCGATTATTACGGCGGCCATCGTCCGGGAAACGGCCTGTTCGGGGAAAGCCTCGTCGCGATCGATCTGAAGACCGGCCGGCGGAAGTGGCACTACCAGCTCGTTCACCACGGCATCTGGGATTTCGACATCCCGTGCGCGCCGATTCTCGCCGACATCACGGTGAACGGACGCGCGATCAAGGCCGTCATTCAGCCGACGAAACAGAGCTGGCTCTACGTGTTCGATCGCGTCACGGGACAGCCGGTGTGGCCGATCGAGGAGCGGCCCGTCCCGAAGGGCGACGTGCCCGGCGAATGGTATGCGCCCACGCAGCCGTTCGTGACGAAGCCGGCCCCCTACGACCTGCAGGGCGTTTCGATCGACGACCTGATCGACTTCACACCTGAGCTCCGCGCGGAGGCGGTGACGCTCGTCTCGCGCTACAAGATTGGACCGTTGTTCACGCCGCCGCCTGTCAGCACATTTGAAGGCCCGCGCGGGCTGATCATGGTTCCCTCGTCGACGGGCGGCGCGAACTGGCCTGGAGGATCGCTGGATCCGGAGACGAACATCCTTTACATCTACTCGTTCCGCCAGCCGAGCATCATCGGCATGATCACCGATCCGTCCCGATCGGACATGAACTTCATCAACGGGCAGGCCAGGGATCCGAACGCCCCGCCACCCGCGCCCGCCGCCGCGCCGGCAGCCGCCGGCGAAGGCGGCGGACCGGCGCTCACGGTGCAGGGCCTCCCACTGCTCAAGCCGCCGTACGGCAGCATCACGGCGACCGATCTGAACAGGGGCGAAATCGTCTGGCAGGTCGCGCACGGCGAAACGCCGGACGCCGTGCGCAACCATCCCGCCCTCAAGGGATTGAGCATTCCGCGTACGGGGCGGGCCGGCGGCCGGATCGGCACGCTGGTCACCAAGACGCTGGTCATCGCCGGCGAGCCCGGCTTCTTCACGATGCCGAGCGGCCAGCGGGGCGCGATGCTGCGCGCCTATGACAAGGCCACGGGCGCAGAAGTTGGTGCGGTACCGATGCCGGCGCCCCAGACCGGATCGCCGATGACCTACATGCTGAACGGCCGGCAGTACCTCGCCGTTCCGATTTCCGGCGCCGGTTATAGTGGAGAGCTGGTGGTATTCCGGGCGCCGCAGGCGGCGACGACGACCTCTTCACGGTGATGGTGAGAATCTTCGCGATTGCGTGCCTTGGCGTCTGGGTGGCGGCCGCGACCGCGGTGCTGAGCGGTCAAGAGCCGCGTTCGGTCTGGGACGGCGTTTACACCGCCGAACAGGCGAAGCGCGGCGAGGCGCTCTATGGACAGCACTGCGCCGCGTGCCACGGCGCTACGCTGCTGGGTGCGGAGGCGGCGCCCGCGCTGACCGGGTTCGAATTCGGCGGGAACTGGAACGGTCTGACGCTCGGTGATCTGTACGAGCGCATCCGGACGTCGATGCCCTCCGATGACCCCGGCAAGGTGACCGGGCAACAGAAGGTGGACATCATCGCCTACATGCTGCGCGTCGGCGCGTTTCCAGCCGGCACGACCGAGCTCCCGCGCGATCAGCCGCTCCTCACACAGATCAAGTATCTGGCGACGAAGCCGTAAGGCTTCTTCACCTCGCCATCGGCCGCTGCCGTGCAGCGGCCCGGCGCGCCGCAATCGCGACGAGTCCGGCCCGCGCCCGCGCATTCGCCGCGTCGCCGGCCAGGACCTTCCGAAACAGGCTTTCCGCCTCGTCAAACGAGCCCTGCATCAGCAGCAGCTCTGCGAGGCTCGCCAGGACGAAGCGGTCGTCGGGGTCGACCGCGAGCGCCGCGCGATACGCGTCGGCGGCTTCCGCTGCTTTGCCCTGCAGG
>Ga0209640_10001895_pt1 | contig 18054 bp, 7 predicted proteins | sample RifCSP10_1_FD_184018 | JGI IMG/M metagenome (GOLD analysis project Ga0209640, IMG submission 184018) | Soil microbial communities from Rifle, Colorado - Rifle CSP2_sed 10_1 (SPAdes) (version 2) | ecosystem: Environmental > Terrestrial > Deep subsurface > Rock core/Sediment | place: Rifle... | reverse complement strand
TGGATCGGTTCGCGAAGCTGCTCGTCGCCGAAAAAGTTGACCCGCCGATCGCGATCGGGTTGTTCGGGAATTGGGGTTCAGGCAAGACCTTCTTCATGGGGCTTTTAAGGAACCGGATCAAAGAGATCACGACTGGCGACCCGACCTATGCGGCAAACGTCGCCCAAATCGAGTTCAACGCCTGGCACTACGTCGATACCAACCTGTGGGCCAGTCTGGCGGTCCACATCTTTGAAGGGCTAGCGAAAGAACTCGAACCCAACCAGGAGGACGAGATCGCGGCCACGCGAAGGAAGCTTCACAGCAAGATCGAGTCGAGCAAGCGCGGGCAGGAACAGGCGGAGCGTCAGCAAACGCGGGCCAAGGAGCGCCGTGTAGCCGCTGGCAAGGAACTCGCCGCGCAGCAAACCGCGCGGGAGGCAAAAGCCCGGGAGTGGACCGGGAAGCGGTTAGCGCGGCTCTGGAACGCGGTCATTAACGATAACGCATTCGGCGAAGAGAAGAAGCAGATCGAAGCGATATCACGGAGGTTTGGGGTCGGCACGCTGCTCGACTCCGCTGAGGACGTCCAGCGACTGGCCGACGAAATGCGCGCAGTAAAGGACCGCGCCGCCGGATTGACGGCCGCCGTCCGTGGGCGATTCAGCAGCAAGACCACGTCACTTGTGACGATAGGGGCAGTGTTTTTGGTAATTGTCGCAGTCGCGCTGTTGGGAGCGGGCGCCGAGGCGCTGCGGACCAGTTCCGAGTGGCTCGCCCAAAAGATTCCCGGAGCTTCGACGGCGATTCTGCAGGTAGCCGCGCTCGTAACGACCGGCGTGGCGTGGGCGAGCCGGAGCGCGCGGCTGATCTCGAAGGGCCTCGACAAGCTCGAGGTGCTGCGCGACAGGCTGCAAGCCGTCGACTCGACAACCGACGTCTCGGAGGAAGAGGCGATACTGAAGAAGGAGGTCGAAGCTCTCGACGCCGACATCAAGCTCACTACCGAACGAATCACCGAAGCGGATCGCCGGCTCAAAGAGGCGGAGACCGAGCTGCAGCGCATCGACGAAGGCGGACTCGTCTATGACTTCGTGAAGGGACGGCAACAAAGCTCGCGTTACCAGGAGCAACTCGGGCTGATCTCGACGATACGCGGCGACTTCGAGGAACTCGGCCGCGTGCTCGACGACCTCAACAAGAACGGGAAGAGAAAGATCGACCGAATCATCCTCTACATAGACGACCTGGACCGCTGCCATCCAGATAAAGTGGTCGAGGTCCTTCAGGCCGTCCACCTCTTACTGGCGTTCAAGCTTTTCAACGTCGTGGTCGGCGTCGATGCGCGATGGCTCGAGCGCTCGCTTTATCGCACCTACGTGGGCCGGACTGCTTCCGCGGCCATGCCGGGCTCTCGCCAGGGCAGTCAAGCATTCAGTCCGCAGAATTACCTCGAGAAGATTTTCCAGATCCCGTATTCGCTGCAGGGAATGTCGGAAGGTGGCTTCAAGAAGCTTGTTAGTCAACTGGTGACCTCCCGCTCGGAGCACCAACGGAAAGCGAAGGAGGACTCCGATAAGAAGGCGCGAGGCGGAATAGTCAAGCCAGAGCCCGAAGCCGCCGGCAAAGAGATCGCGGGTGCCGCAGGCGCCGCGAGTCAAAGAGCTTCGTCCCCCGGGGGTGAGTCGAACTCGCGCGCACGCGAGAGCGGAAGAGATGACGCCCGCGAGATCGGTGCCCAAGGCCAGACCCCGGCCGAAGGGCAGCCCAAACCCGGCGACGATCAATCCGAAGGTCAAACAAAAGAAGGTACGGGCGACGAAGATGGTACGCCGACAAATCAGCAGGCGAGCGGCGAGGCCCAGGCTCAAGCCCGCATCATCGACGAGCAACAGATCGAAGCGCTGTTCCTGGAAGACTGGGAGGAGGAGTACATGAAGGCGCTTCACAAGTTCATTCCGACGCCGCGGCTGGCCAAGCGGTTCATCAACGTCTACAGGCTTCTTCGAGTGCGGGCGACGGAGTTGGATTTCGCCAAGTTCGTTGGCGACGCGTCCGGGGGCGCGTACCGTGCGGTGTTGCTGCTGCTTGCGATAAATATCGGCAATCCCATTGTCGGCAGCTTGCTCTTGCGACTGCTCGCCTCTCGCCGGCCGCAGGGCGCGTGGAACCACTTTCTCGCGCAGATCAACCCTGAAACTCCCGACCAGGATCGAGACGATTGGGCTAAAGGGCTCGGCCGGCCGGTCGAGCAAAAGAAGGAGTTCGCCAAGGTGCTCAAGCATCTTGCGGAGTTGGTTGACAAACCCGGGATGCCCGACGACCTCGACTACTACAAACGCTGGGCGGCCGAGGTAGGCCGTTATTCGTTCCAGTGGCACATCTCAGACGCCGACGCCGAGGGGTATTCATGATATGGTTTCGTCCGGACCGGCAGGACGGGAGGGGTTATCAGAAGAACGTCGCCTGACTCTCTTAGCAACCTGCTAGATCGTTTCTCGTATGCAAGCGTTCGAGAGAGATTCGATTGGACTGTTTCCGCTACGACTGAAAGGAGGCCACATCGATGTGGATACCAAAATACAAGCGCGACGCATTGAAAGGCGTTGATTCACCCATCCCGACCCAGGTCGTGTCGAATGAAGAAATTCTCCCTCGGCCGCAGAGCCGAAAGCAGCAGCACGTCGAATACCTGATCGGCAAGTGGGGCGCCGAAAATGCAAAACGGTTGGGCATGAGCCGCCGCGACTTCATGCGTTCGTCCATGGGGTTTGCGACGGCGGTGCTCGCGCTGAACGCGGTGCACGGACCTTACTGGGAGGTCGACGCGGCCGAAGCCCTCGAACCTGCCGCGACGGCGGAACGATGGCCGAAGGGCGAGTTCTTTATCTTCGACGTGCAGACTCATTTCACCAACGCCTACGACCTGGGCGTCGAGCGGCGCGGCGGAGCGGGCGGGTTTCGCCAGTACGAGTTCCTGAAGAACATGGGCTTCAACCTGAAGGCCGATGCCGAGGCATACAGCTTCCACAACTTCGTCAAAGAGATCTTCTTCGACAGCGAAACCAGCATGATCGTCATCAGCGGCGTGCCCACCAAAGAGAAGCAACGCGATGAAAGCGGACGCGTGCTCGAAGGCGTCGACCGCAGCCGCGCCGGCCTGCCGAGTTGGCTGATGTCCAAACGCAAGAAGGACCTCAACGACCTGGCCGGCTGCCAGCGCGCGCTCTGTCAGGGCAACTGCGCACCGAACCATTACTGGGACAAGACGAAGGACCAGCCTGACTGGCCGGCGCTGTGGGAGCAGATGGAGCGCGAGGTGAAGGTCTACGGCGTAGACTCCTGGAAGTGGTACTGTCACTTCGATCCCGGTGCGAGCGGCGGCGGCTTCAGCCTCGACGACGACATGTCGGCTAAGTTCTACGAGAAGTCCCGCCAGTTGGGGATCAAGCTGTTCAGCGTGCACAAGGGATTCTCCTATCAGTCGCGCACGCTCGGACACCTGGCAAACCCGAAAGACGTCGAGAAGGGTGCGCTTCAGAATCCCGATCTGACGTTCGTGGTCTATCACTCGGCGCTCAAGCACGGGCCGAACGAGCCCGACTACGTTGCCAACAATCAATTCGACCCAACGACCGGCGACTTCCTGTGGCACAACGTTCTGATGGACATCAAGCGGCGCAATCCGAAGATGAGGAACGTCTACCCTGAAATCGGATCGTCGTTCGGGCTGCTGGCGGTCGAGAACCCCCTGATGTGCCAGCATCTGATAGGCCGCAACGTCAAGTACTACGGCTCGGACCACGTGATCTGGGGAACGGACTGCCTGTGGTGGGGCTCGCCGCAATGGGCGATCGACCTCTTTAAGCGATTCCAGATCACCGACGAGATGGCCGAGAAGTTCGGCTACAAGAAGCTGACGAAACAGGACAAGGCGAACATCTTCGGGTTGAACGCCGCAAAGCTCTATCGCGTCGACGTGAACGCGAGGCGAAAGGGCCTGCCCGCCGACGCGCTGACCAGATTCAAGCGGGCGTACAAAGAAGGAGGCGGCCAGGCTTCCAACAGGGCGTATGGCTGGGTGCGCGCGGAAGCCTAAGCGAATTGGGGGGAACCGTCGATCTACTCGTTGCTCCGTCACTGCTTCGGGAGGAAGTTGAACTTCATCCCTCCTTGCTCCAGGGTCATCGACTTCACCTTGCCTTCGCTGAACTCGAACTGGAGAAAGATGCTCACGGCAGTGCCCTCTACCTCCAGCCGGAATCGCTCCGGCCCGATTGGAACAAGTGTTGTGACCGGCTGGCCGGGCACTACTCCTTTCAGCTTGCCGCCGATCATCTCGATGCTGAGCTCGAGGGGGGGCGCCTTCAGCTCGTAGCGGCCGACGAACTTCTTGAGATCTTCTTCGGTCATCGCGACGGCCGGCGCGGCTTCTGTCTTATCGGGAGCGCGCTTGAAAGGATCTGCTATGCCCGGCGCGCCAAGCTTGACTTCGGTGACCTTGCCGTCCGCTCCGAGCGTGAACGTGACGAGCACCTTGCCGAGCATCGGGTCGCGCATCTTCGCTTGAAACGTATCGTAGTGCCAGTGATCGAGGTCTCCGGTCATCGCGCCGCCGTAGCGGAGCACGAGCTTGCCGTTCTCCTCAGTCACCTTCGCGTCGCCATACATTTCGTTCGCGTACGTGCCCGCGTATTTCGCGAGCGGAAGCGACGGGTTGGTTCCTTTGACGCGCTCGTCCTCGGTCTTCTTCTCGACGGTCTTTGCCTGATCCTCGAGCGCCTTGGCGATCTTCAGAATGTCCCCGCTCCAGTCGCGCGGCGGGGCTTGAATGAAGGCGTCAAAGACGCGGTACATGACGGCCGTCGGCAGCGGCGTGCCGTTCATATTGGTGAGGATGACAAGGCCGAGCTTCTCTTCCGGCATCATGGCGACGAGCGCGCTCATACCGTCGATGTTGCCGCCGTGCTGAACGATCTTCCGCCCGCGATAGTCTTGCAGGAACCAGCCCAGCCCGTAGTTCATGAAGTGAGTTTCTGGATTCAACTTCTCGGTGGGCCCTTCCAGACGTATGATCGTCTGCGGAGTATGCATCTCCTTGATCCCGCCCGAGCTGATCAACTGCTTGTCGCCGAACTTGCCTTCACCGAGCTGAAGCCTGACCCACTGAGCCATGTCTGTGACGTTCGAGTTGATCGAGCCTGCCGGGCCTATGTTGTCGATGTTGCGCCAACTGATAGGTTGGACTTTGCCTTCGAGTTTGGCGTGCGGCGTCGCGACGTCACCGTTGCCCTTGAGAGCGGAGATGCTGGTATTGCTCGACGTCATCCCAAGCGGCGTGAAGATGCGCTCGCGGATGAAGTCGTCCCACGGTTTGCCAGATGCGGCGGCAACGGTCAGGCCGGCGGCGAGGTACATGATGTTCTGGTAGCCGAACCGGCTGCGCAGGCTCCACGTGGGTTTGAGGTACCGGACGCGCCGCAGTATCTCGTCGCGGTCGTAAGAGCCACCGTACCAGAGCAGGTCTCCGCGTTCGAGCCCGCTGCGATGGCACAAGAGGTCGCGCACAGTCAGTTCGCGCGTGGCGTAGGGGTCAAAGAGCTGGAAGCCGGACAGGTTCTTAGTCGCGGGGTCGTCCCACTTCAGCTTGCCGTCGTCGATCAGCATCGCGATCGATGCGGCGGTGAACGCCTTCGAGCTTGAGCCGATGGCGAACAGCGTCTTCTCGTCGACCGGCGCCACCTCGCCCAGCTTCCGCACGCCGTAACCTTTCGCCAGCAGCACCTTGTCATTCTTTACGATGGCAATCGCAAGGCCGGGCACTTCCCAGTCGCGGATGGCCTTGTTGACGTAGTCGTCGAAACCTTGCAGCGGCGCTTCCTGGCCGCGCGTTATAGGTGCGGCCGCGAGCAGCATGAGCGCGAGATAAACTGCCATGGATCGTTTGAGTGCTTTCATTTGAGGTCCTCTCTCCGATGAGCTTGTCGAAACTCTTCCCAGCCCCGCGGGCGCCGGATTGAAACGGGCTGAGCGGCGCCATCGTCTTGTTTTACCCACTCCCTTACGGCAAGATGACAACGAATGTTGCGCGGTTTGTAGCGCCGGAGTCAAGCATGCGCAACGTGGCTGACAAGAGGGAACCTGTGGAACTCACCGGGATGCCGGCGCCGTATTCCCGGACACTCAAGTCATGACCGCTGCCTCGCTTGCACTGCCGCTGCCGGACTTGTCGCTTGACGCCTACAGGATCGAGCGCGTCGGTGATGTTCTCACGCCGGCGCTTGCGATCTATCCCGACATCGTCGACGCCAACATCCGAACGACGGTCAAATTGCTCGGCGGCGACGCGAATCGCTGGCGGCCTCATGTGAAGACGGCGAAGCTCGCGCGGGTGATGAAGCGGCTTGTTGACCACGCCGTCAAGAACTTCAAGTGCTCTACGACGCTAGAGCTCGCCACCGTCTGCGAGGCCGGCGCCGAAGACGTCCTGCTCGCCTATCCGGCCGTCGGAGCTAATGCGCGTCGCGTGCGCGAGCTCGCGGATACCTTCGCTTCGGTCGCGATTTCAGCGCTGGTCGAGAGCCCCAAACAGGTGAAAGTCTGGAGTGGCAGCCGCGTCGGGCTCTTTATCGACCTCAACCCCGGAATGGACCGGACCGGCATCGAGCAGGAGCGTAAAGACGAGATCATTAGCCTCGCCCTCGCCATCAAAGAAAGCGGACTCGCGTTTCGCGGCTTGCACTATTACGACGGTCACCTGTCGAAGTACGAACTTCCCGAACGAGAGCGAGTCGCCCATCGCGGCTATGAGCGGCTGATGAGAGTTATCGAGGAGCTCGATGAATCCGGCGCGCGGGTCTCCGAAGTGATCACCGCCGGGACGCCGGCCTTCCCGTGCACTCTTTCATACGCGCCGTTCTCCGATTCAGGCTTCATCCATCGCGCGTCTCCGGGAACAGTAGTCTACGCCGACTGCACGAGCCTCGCGCAGTTGCCGGCCGAATACGGCTATCGTCCTGCCGCGATAGTGGTATCGACCGTGGTCAGTCATCCATCGGCGCATCGGATCACCTGTGACGCCGGACATAAGACCGTCTCAGCCGATTCGGGGGTCCCGACCTGCGCGGTCATCGGGCGGCCGGACCTCGTTCCCGGAAAGCCGAGCGAAGAGCACCTGCCGATCGACGTTGATCCGGCCTCCACGCTGCCGCCGCTCGGCGAAGCGGTCTATCTTGTGCCGAGGCACGTATGCCCGACCGTGAACAACTTCGATCACGCGCTGATCGTCGAGGACGGCAGAATCGTCAGCATCGACCGCGTGACCGCCCGCGGCCGTGAAGCCCCGCTGTGCGCGTTCGCTTAACAGCCGTGGTAGAATCCCCCAACGGAGCAACGCCATGAACACGTATCTGAAATTCACGATCATGCTTGCGACTGCGTGTCTGTGTTTTGCCGGGCCGGATCGATCCCCGTCCGAAGCGGCGGCTCACCAGAGCGAATCCGTCAAGGCGAGGTCGCGAGAGGAAACGCTCATCGCAAACGAGAGGCGTTTGTGGGAAGCATTGAAAGCGAAGGACGCGGTGACCTTCAATGAGCTGGTGGCGGCGGACGCGGCGCTAGTAGACGCGAGAGGTTCGCTGTCCGCGGCGGAGTTTCTTCGAGCCCTCGCCGACGCGTCAGTCTCCGATTACTCGCTGCTAGACATGAAGGTGATACGGATCAGCCGAGGGGCCGCGCTGATTACCTATGTCGCCCGAGGCAAGATCGTGCGACGGGGTCAGGAGACAGCCTCACCCCCGCATCACAACGCGACGATCTGGGCCAAGCGGCGAGGGAAATGGCTGATCGTCTTCCATCAGTCGACTCCGGCGCCGCTGGCGGGTCAAAGGGCCGGCTGAATGCGGGCGTCGAGCCTCTGAGGCGCAGGGCCCAACGTCATCGTTCTCGCTGGATATAGTCGAGTGAATGGCGTCAGCGCGAGGTCGAGAGCACGCATACGACGGCAGCGTCCGAACCGACTGGGGCAGGCGTCCACATCTGCCCCACCCTTCCATTGAATGTGATCCTTTTAGTCACAATCCACTGCCGAGCGTTCGCGCGCGAGTTGATTAAACCCCACTCCTAGAAGGCTTTCGAGGTGTGTGCCCCAACCCCCAGGTGGAATGGTCATTGCTCTTAGCATTCAGCCTGTTCTATCTGCTCGAGAATGGAGTTGTCCCCGAAAGTGACCTCGTGTGCGCCCTCGATTAACGAGTGTCGATGGGGAATCCACTCAGGATCGAACACCGAACTCCTCGCCGCCCGGATGGTCGCCGGGTTGGTTGCTGAAAGGGAGAGGACCAATGAAACCCGAAACTCCGCGCCGCGCCGCCTGGGTGGCGAGGATTGGAGCGGCGACACTTCCGCTGCTCGCGATTCTCGCCGGAGGCGGAGTAGCAATGGCGCAGAGCCAGAAACCGCCGGTTGACCTCACCGAGCTCAGCCTGGATGAGCTGATGAAAATCGAGGTCACCTCGGTCTCGAAAAGAGAGCAGAAGCTCTTCGAGGCGCCTGCCGCCATATACGTGATCACTCAGGAGGACATCCGGCGGTCCGGCGCTGCGAGTATTCCCGAAGCTCTTCGCATGGCCCCGGGCCTGCAAGTGGCCAGAATTGGTTCCAACCGCTGGGCGATCACATCGCGCGGGTTCAACAGCGAGCTCGCAAACAAGCTGCTCGTGCTGATCGACGGCCGCAGCGTCTACACGCCCTTGTTCGCAGGCGTGTTCTGGGAGGCGCAGGACCTGATGCTGGAAGACATCGAGCGCATCGAGGTCATCCGCGGCCCGGGCGCATCAGTCTGGGGCGCGAACGCAGTCAACGGCGTGATCAACATCATCACCAAGAAGGCGCGTGACACCCAGGGCGGCCTTATCACGACCGGAGGCGGAAGCGCGGAGCGCGGCTTCGGCAGTCTGCGATATGGCACCGGGCTCGGATCGAGGGGTCACTACCGGATTCATGCAAAGTTCTTCAGCTCGATCTCAGTTTCGCGGGCCAGAACCTGTTCGATGGCCGGCACACGGAATTCGGCGGGCAGTTCTTCGGGTTCGGGGCTAACAGAACCGAGATCGAGAGAAGCGTGGTTGGCAAGATAACGTGGCGATTCTAAAGGCGGGTCGAGGTCAACTGTGGGTCGAATCGGGCGCTTCGTTCGCAGTATAACAACCGGGTTGGGTCATCTTCGCGTGCGGCGGATGCTTATCGCGTTTGTGGCTGTCCCGCTGTTCATGCCCGCCGGTGAAGCGCAATCGCTGACCGAGGGAGAAGTCAAAGCAGTCGGCCTGTACAACTTTGCGAAGTTTGTCGAATGGCCGCCCGAAGCGCTTCCCACGTCCGATGCGCCGATAGTAATCGGCGTGTTGGGGAACGACCCGCTCGCGTCGGACGTCGAGCGCATAGTCAGAGGCAAGACGGCCAACGGCAGGTCGCTGGTGGTCAAGCGATTTCGAAAAGCGAGCGACTTCCAGTATTGTCACATTCTCTTCGTCGGCGAGCAGGCGAAGAGTGACTTTCCGAGGCTGTTGGCGGGGCTGAGAAACACCAGTGTCCTGACCGTGAGCGAGAGTGACCGGTTCACGCGCAGCGGGGGCATCGTCAACATTTCGTTCCGAGACAACAGGCTTCTGCTTGAAGTCAATCAGAGCGCGGCCGAGCGGGCCGGACTCAAGATCAACTCGAAGCTGCTCAAGGTGGCCCGCGTGGTCAGGGATTAGCTGCGGGGAGCAAAGAAATGCATCCGCTACGTGACATGTCGATCAATCGGAAGCTGACGCTCATTATGATGGTGACGAGCGCGGCGGCGCTTTTGCTCGCGTGCGTGTCGTTCGTCGCCCACGACCTGATCACGTTCCGGCGCGAGATGGCTCGCGATCTTTCCGCCATGGCCGCCGTCATCGGCGACAACTGTACAGCCGCGCTGGCCTTCGAGGATCAACCGCACGCCGAGGAGACTCTCGCGGCGCTGCGGCCCCACCAGCACATCGTGGCGGGCTGTGTTTACCGGCTGGACGGGAGCGTCTTTGCGACCTTCGTCCGGCCTGAAATCGAAGGGAGTTTCGTACCGCCCCAACCCGAGCCGGCCGCCCAGCGGTTCACGTCTGAGTATATCGAGATGTTCAGCCCGATAGTGCTTGATGGGGAAACCATCGGCACGATCTATCTTCAGTCGGATTTGGAGGAGATGAACGCGCGGCTGGACCGCTACGCCGGCATCGCGGGGATCGTGCTTGCGGCCTCGTCACTGGTGGCGTTCTTGATCTCGTGGCGGCTCAAGCGGGTGATAACCACCCCGATACTGAACCTCGCGAACACAGCCAGGAATGTATCCGCCGATAGGAACTACTCGTTGCGGGCTGCCTCACACGCCAGTGACGAAGTCGGCTTGCTGACTGACTCATTCAATCAAATGCTCGATCAGATTGAGGAGCGGGACGCGACTCTCGTAAGAGCACAGGCGGGGTTGGAAGCGCGGGTCCAGGAGCGCACCCGTGAACTGCTGAAGGAAATCAACGAACGGAGCCGCGCGGAAGAGGCCGTGCGCCGCAGCGCGGAGCATTGTCGTGCGCTGGTTGAGAATATCTCCGACATCATCTCGATACTCGACGCCGACGGCACCATCGTGTACGAAAGCCCGTCGTGCGAACGCCTGCTCGGATATACGCCGGACCAGCTCATCGGCAGAAGCGCTTTCGATCTGGTGCACCCGGAGGATCTCCCGGCGATACTCGAGGCCTTCGCCCGCTCGACGCACAGGCCCGGCAGCTTGAAGACCGTCGAGTGCCGTTACCGCCATGCCGACGGCACGTGGCGGCACTTTGAAGCCATCTGGAATAACCTCCTGGACAATCCAGCGGTCCGAGGCATCATCGTGAACTCTCGCGATATCACCGCGCGCAGGCAGGCGGAGAGCGAGATAGTACTTCAGAAGACACGCTTCCAGCAGCTCATGGAGAACTCGCCGGTCGGAATCGCGATGTTGGACCACCACGACCGGATACTCCTCGTGAATGAAGCCTTCGAAGCGATTTTTCAATTCTCTCAGGATGAATTGGTGGGAAGGCAGATTAACGACGTCATAGTGCCCGACGAATACAAAGAAGAGGCCGGCGGATTATCCCGCAAGACATTGCAGGGTCTCAATGTTGAAACCACGAGCGTGAGACAACGCAAAGACGGCAGCCTGGTGGATGTTCAGATATACGGCGTGCCGATCATTGTTGATGGGAAGCCGGCGGGCTTTTATGGGATCTACGTCGATATAACAGAGATTCGGCGGGCGATGGATGCGCTGCGCGAGAACCAGAACCGCCTTTCCTTGATCTACAACACGACGGCCGACCCGATGTGGCTCGTTGAGGCCGAACCCGACGACCGTTACCGTTTCATTTCCGTCAACAAGGCGCTCTTGCAGGTGACCGGCTTCAGCGAAGATCAGGTGATCGGCAGGCATATCGAAGAACTACTGCCGCACTCTTCGGACCCCGCTGTTCGCGAGAAGTATGCGGAAGCAAAGCGGACGAGGAAGTCGACTCGATTCAGGCGGGAGCTTGCCGACTTACCCTCCGGGAGACGAGTCGGCGAGATAACCGTAACCCCGATTGTCGACCGCAGCGGAGTAACCACGCACATCCTCGGCGTCGCCTTCGACAGGACCGATCAGGAGCGCGCCGAAGAAGCCCGCCGAAAATCCGAGACCCAGTACAAGAATTTGTTCGAGAACGCGAACGATGCCCTCTTGATCTTCGAGCCTGGCGGCGAGACCATCGTTGAGGTGAACAGCAAAGCGTGCGAAATCTATGGATTCACCAAAGAGGAGTTCCTCCGAAAGAGCTTTAAGGACCTCACCAAAGATATTCCCCGCGGCGAACACGAGGTGCGCCAACTTCTCGCGGATGGCAGCCACAAGAACTTCGAGACCGTTCATTTCAGGAAGGACGGGTCGGAGGTCGAGATCATGGCGAACTCGTCGGTCATCGAGTACGAGGGGCGGACCGCCATCCTGACTATCAACCGCGACATGACCGCTCGCAAGCAGGCCGAGAGGGAATTGAAGAAGGCGAAGGATGTAGCCGAAGCCGCAAATCGCGCCAAGAGCGAGTTCCTCGCTGCGATGAGCCACGAGATACGGACGCCGATCAACGGCGTCATAGGCATGACCGATCTCGTGCTGGACACCAAGCTCAGCCCCGAACAGCGCGAGTACCTTATGGCGGCCAAGTCGTCCTCCGAATCGCTCCTCGACGTGATCGACGACATCCTCGACTTTTCGAGGATCGAGGCCGGCAAGCTTTATATCGAACCGGTCGGCTTCGCGCTCAAGGACTGGCTCGAAACGACGATGATGCCGCTGACGGTGCGGGCGATGGAAAAAGGCCTCGACTTGTCGTATGACTTGAAACCGGATGTGCCCGACGCGATCATTGGTGACGCCGGGCGCTTGCGCCAGGTGCTGGTCAACCTCGTCAGCAACGCAATAAAGTTCACCGAGGAAGGCCGCGTCGTTGTGGAAGTCGGCAAGGAGTCGGAGACGGATGGGGAGGCCCGTTTGCGCTTCAGCATAAGCGACACCGGAGTCGGAATCCCGCCCGATAAGCAAATAGCGATTTTCCGGCCGTTCACTCAGGCGGACAGTTCGGTCAGCCGAAAGTACGGCGGCACCGGTCTCGGATTGTCGATCGCTTCCAAGCTGCTGGAGATGATGGACGGGCGCATCTGGGTAGAGAGTCCGCCGGCAAGCGGAGGGCCCGGCTCGACGTTTCACTTCGAGGTTCGGTTCGGCCTTCAGAACGGGGCGTCGAGTGCGACCCGCGCGGCGGCGGTGCGCGCGCCCGCCGCACAAGCTGTTGGCTCAAGCGCGCGAACGCCGACGGTTCGCCCAGCTCGCGTCTTGCTCGCCGAGGACAACGAGATCAATCAAAAGGTGGTGACGGCTTTGCTCAAAAAGAGGGGGCACACCGTGACCGTCGCGGGCAACGGAATCAAGGCGCTGGACGCCCTGCAACGCGAGCGCTTCGACATTGTGTTGATGGACGTGCAGATGCCCGAGATGGACGGGTTGGAGGCGACCGCCGCGATCAGGGCGATAGAACAAGCGAGCGGCGCGCACATCCCTATAGTCGCGCTGACCGCACATGCGATCAAAGGAGACCGCGAGCGCTGTCTGGCGGCCGGAATGGACGGCTACGTCTCGAAGCCGGTGCGGGCCGAGGACCTTTTCCAGGCGATCGAGGGCCTGACTTTCGCAGCCCGCGAGGCAAATGCCGGAGCCGAAGCCTCGCTTGAGGACGTGCTCGACCGCTCCGCCGCATTCGCTCAGGTCGGTGGCGACATGGAGTTGTTCCGCGAGATCGTCGCCATATTCCTCGAAACCTATCCGGAGCTTCTCGCCCATATTTCCGATGCGGTCACGCGCGCTGACGGGGAAGCGCTGTTGCGCGCCGCCCATACGCTGAAAGGCTCGGTAGGCAATTTCCACGCGAAGCCGGCGTTCGAGGCGGCCTTCCGGCTGGAGAGGATGGGCCGGGCTAGCGAGTTCGGCGGCGCCGCCGATGCCGTCGAATCGCTCGAGCGCGAAATGGAGAGGGTCAAGCGCGCGATCACGGAGCTGACGGCGGAGATGCCGGTATGAACGTGACGCGCCACAACGGTTCGTTGAAACCGGGCATTACCCCGCGACGGAAGCGGCAGGCGCCGGCCCGGCTCACGCGTGGCACTTCGCGGCGCGCGGCATTAGCGACGGCGCTCGGGCTGATAGCGTTCTCCTGCAGCGAATCTGTGCTCGCTCTAGATCCTCGGAAAGCGGTCACCCAATACAGTCACAACGTCTGGCGGGCGGAAGAGGGCCTGCCGCAGAACTCCGTCAACACGATCATCCAGACTAGCGACGGGTATCTCTGGTTCGGGACTCAGGAGGGCCTCGTCCGCTTCGACGGAGTTCGCTTCACCGTGTTTGACACTAAGAACACCAAGGGGATCAATCATAATTATGTTACGGCGCTCTACGAGGACGCGCAGCGGGACTTGTGGATCGCTACCAACGGAGGAGGACTGACCCGGCTGAGAGAGGGCCAGTTCACCGCCTACACCACGGAACAAGGCCTGTCGAGTAACGTCTTGAGCTCGGTCTGCGGAAGCAGAGACGGGAGCATCTGGGTCGGTACATCAGGCAGCGGCTTGCACCGGCTCAAGGACGGGCAATTCACACGCTACACCAACAGGGAGGGGCTCACCGGCAACAATGTGATTGCTGTCTGCGAGGACCACGAGGGCGCTCTCTGGATTGCCATCGAAGCAGGAGGCCTGCACCGATTCAAAGACGGACTATTCACCGCCTACACCGCAAAGGACGGCCTCGCCAGCAACAATGTGCTTGCGTTACATGCAGACCGTGACGGCTCGCTTTGGATTGGAACCAGGGGCCACGGGCTGAACCGATTAAGGGACGGACGGCTTACCACGTTCACCACCAAAGAAGGACTGTCGAGCAACACCGTGCTCGCAATCGATCAGGACCGGGACGGCAATCTCTGGATCGGCACCGCCGGCGGCGGTTTGAACCGATTCACCGGCGGGAGATTCACCGCCCTCACGACCAAGAACGGCTTGTCGAGCGACGTGGTCGCGTCGCTCTATGAGGATCGTGAGGGGAGCCTTTGGATAGGCACTAATGGCGGAGGCTTGAACCGGCTGAAGGATGGGAAGTTTCTGACCTACACGACAAAGGAGGGCCTGGCGAACGATCGAGTGAGACCCATCTATGAGGGCAAAGATGGAAGCATGTGGTTTGGCACAGAGGGCGGCGGACTCAGCCGTTTGAAAGACGGGAGGTTCTCGACCTATACCACAAGCGACGGACTGGCTTCCAACGAAGTGAGGACGATAAACGAGGGCAGGGATGGCAGCTTGTGGGTCGGCAGCAGTGGCGGCCTGAATCGGCTCAGGGATGGGTCATTGGCGGCCTACACGACCAAGAGCGGCCTGGTGAACGATTACGTGAGGGCAGTTTATGAGGACTTGGGCGGAAGCCTTTGGATCGGAACCAATGCCGGTCTGAACCGTCTCAAAGATGGGGTCTTTGAAACTTACACGACCAGGAACGGGCTGGCGAATAATCTGGTTCGGACAATTCACCAAAGCAAGGATGGCACGCTCTGGATAGGAACGAATGGCGGGCTGAGCCGCTTCAAGGATGGGAAGCTCACCGCGTTCACGGCCAGGGACGGCCTGTCTGGCGAAATCGTGCTTTCTCTCTTTGATGACGAGAGCGGCGCGCTCTGGATTGGGACTGGCGGGGTGGGGCTGAACCGATTCAAAGAAGGCAGATTCGCCTCGGTCACTACGGCGGACGGTTTATTCGACGACTCCGCGTTCCAGATCCTTGACGACGGAAGAGGATACCTCTGGATGAGCTCCAACAAAGGTGTGTTCCGCGTCAGCAAGAAAGAGCTTGACGATTTTTTCGAGAGACGAATCACCTCGATTACGTCGATCGTTTACGGCGCTGCAGACGGCATGAAGAGCGGCGAATGCAACGCCGCTTCACCAGCCGGATGCAAAACCAGGGACGGCAGGCTCTGGTTTCCAACCATCAGGGGCGCGGCGGTGATCGACCCCGCCAATATCATGACGAATCAGGTAGTCCCGCCGGTCGTTATCGAACAACTCGTTGTGGATAAGAACGCCTTACATCTCGGCGAGGACACGCGCGTTCTGGCTGGTAGTCAGAACATAGAGTTTCACTACGCGGGATTGAGTCTTCTGGCGCCCGAGCGGATCAGATTCAAATACAAACTGGAAGCGTTTGACCGGGATTGGATCGACGTCGGCACGCGCAGGATAGCCTACTACACGACCCTGTCACCGGGCAGTTACACGTTCAGAGTTATCGCCTCCAACAACGACGGTGTTTGGAATATGGCCGGCGCGTTGGTCAAAGTCTATGTGGAACCCCATTTCTATCAGGAGTATTGGTTCCTCGCTCTTTGCGCTCTGGCGATCGCCATGAGCGGAGCGGGATTTTACCGCGTCCGCGTCGCGCAGTTGAGGGCCCGCGAGAGAGAGCTTGCGCATAGGGTCGATGAACGTACGAGAGAGCTGCAGCAGGAGATCACCGAGCGCCAGCGCGCGCAGGGCGAGACGCTCGCTCAGAAGACCCGCTTCCAGCAACTCTTCGAGAATGCGCCCGTGGGGATCGTGATGCTGGACGAGGCTGACAGAGTAGTCCGCATCAACAAGGGTTTCGAAGCCATCTTTCAGTTCTCGCTGGAGGAGGTGCGCGGCCGGTGCATAAACGAGATCATCGTCCCGGAATCGCTCGCCCACGAGGCCTCGGCCCTGTCTCGCAGCACCTTCGAAAGGAAAGCCATCGGGACCGAAAGCGTGAGAATGCGCAAAGACGGCGGCCTCGTCCCCGTGGCCATATACGCCGTGCCCATCCTGGTAGACCAGGAGCGCGAGGGCGCCTACGCAATGTATGTGGACATAACCGACCGGCAGCGGGCCGAAGAGGCGTTGCGGAAATCGGAGCTTGAATACCGGAACCTCTTCGAGAGCGCCAATGACGCAATCCTCATCTTCGAGCCCCAAAACGAGACCATCATTGAAGCCAACAGCAGGGCGTGTGAGACCTATGGGTTCGCAAGAGACGAGCTAATAGGCCGCAGCCTGAAGACGCTGACCAAAGACGTGCTGCGCGGCGAGGGCCAGATCCGCCAGCTCCTTCGGGAAGGAAGCTACAAGAACTTCGAGACGGTGCACCTCAAGAAAGACGGAACGCCGATCGAGGTCCTCGCGAACTCCTCCGTCATCGAGTATGGCGGAAGAATCGCCATCATGAGCATCAACCGCGACATCAGCGCGCGCAAACAGGTCGAGAAGGAATTGCAGAACGCCAAGGACGCCGCAGAAGCCGGAAGCCGCGCCAAGAGCGAGTTCCTGGCCAATATGAGCCATGAAATACGCACGCCGATGAACGGGATCATCGGCATGACGGAATTGGCGCTCGACACCGAACTCACCGCCGAACAGCGTGAATACGTCGGCATGATAAAGACCTCTGCGGATTCGCTGCTTGCGGTGATCAACGACATTCTCGACTTTTCCAAGATCGAAGCCGGAAAGCTGTCGCTTGAGAGAGCGGACTTCAGCTTGCGCGACACACTCGGCGATACGATGAAGACGCTCGCTCTGCGCACCCACCAAAAGGGGCTGGAATTGCTCTGCCACGTCGCGCCCGACGTGACCGACGGGCTTGTAGGCGATCCGGGCCGCTTGCGCCAGGTCCTCGTCAACCTCCTTGGCAACGCCATCAAGTTCACGAACTCCGGCGAAGTGGTTGCCCGCGTTGAGACCCGGTCGCAGACGCGCGACACGGTTTGCCTGCACTTCGCCATCGTCGATACCGGAATCGGCATAGCCGTCGACAGGCAGAAATCGATCTTCGATGAGTTCACCCAGGCCGACAGTTCGACGACCCGCAGGTACGGCGGCACCGGGCTTGGGTTGAGCATCTCCGCCCGGCTGGTCGGAATGATGGGCGGCCGCGTGTGGGTCGATAGCGAAATCGGCAAGGGAAGCACGTTCCACTTCACGGCCCATTTCGGCTTGCAGCAGGCGCCTAGCGTCAGAGCAGCCCTGCCCGATCAACCGGACTTGTTCGGACTGCGCGTGCTCGTGGTGGATGACAACGCCACCAACCGATTCATCCTGCACGAGCTGCTAACCAACTGGAGAATGAAACCGACGTGCGTGGAGGGCGGGGACGCCGCGCTTGCCCGCATGCATCGGGCGGTTTCCTCGGGTGATCCCTTCGTCCTGGTTCTTCTCGATAGTCACATGCCAGGAATGGACGGCCTGAGCGTGGCCGAACGGATAAGAGCGAATCCCGATCTGGCCACCGCTACGATCATGATGCTGTCGTCCGCCGATCAACATACGGAAATAACTCGCTGCCGCGAGTTGGGGATCGCCGCCTACTTGGTGAAGCCGATCCATGCATCGGATTTGTTTAATGCCGTGACCACCGTCCTTGGCGGG
>Ga0209640_10001894_pt1 | contig 18057 bp, 13 predicted proteins | sample RifCSP10_1_FD_184018 | JGI IMG/M metagenome (GOLD analysis project Ga0209640, IMG submission 184018) | Soil microbial communities from Rifle, Colorado - Rifle CSP2_sed 10_1 (SPAdes) (version 2) | ecosystem: Environmental > Terrestrial > Deep subsurface > Rock core/Sediment | place: Rifle... | reverse complement strand
CTGCCGGACGCGCTCGAGCGCTGGGTCGTGATCTGGCCTTCGTTCCACTTGAACCAGCTCGCGCTCAACCTCGCCGGGGTCGAGCAGTTCACCTTCGTCTCGCCGATGAGAGCAGCGGTCGTGCTCGTCGGCGTCACCGTGCTTTTCGGCGGGCTGGCAATTCGGCGGTTGGCACGCGTCGGTTAACGGCGTTCAGGAGAAAATCATGAAAACGCTTAATACATTCTTGGTTGCAATAGCGGGTTTCGCGACAACGGCAAGCGCGCAGCAGGATCCATTCGTCGCGGTGTACGGCGAGTCCTGTAGCGTTTGCCATGGGGAGAATCTCGAGGGCGCGGCCCAGGGCACGCCTTTGGTCGGCGTCGAGCTCAAGCACGGCGATTCCATCGAGTCGATCAGCGCGAGCATCGCCGCGGGATTCCCGGACACCGGCATGCCGGGGTGGTCGCAGACACTCGAAGAGACGGAGATCCGGCGTCTTGCGATCTACATCTCCGAGAGGCGCTCGAACCTCGCCTACACGGATTTCAAGATTGCGGCGCCGCTCCTGATGCCCGACGGCGTCATCGAGAGCGAGCTACACGACTTCCGCATCGAGACGGTCACGACCGGCCTCGATCCGCTGCCGTTCTCCATCGCGCCGCTGCCGGACGGGCGCATCCTGCTGACCGAGAAAACGCGCGGTCTTAGCATCATCTCTCGTGATGGGCAGCAGTCCGAGCTGATCCGCGGCACGCCGCTCGCCTATGATGATGGCTTCGAAATCCCCGGTATCCTGCTCACCTTCGGCCTCGGTTGGCTCATGGACGTCGCCCCGCACCCGGGCTACGAGGAGAACGGTTGGATCTATCTCGCCTATGGCGATCGCTGCACGGACTGCAATGCGGCCAGTCGCGCGGCGGGCCGGCCGGTTTCCATGAACATGTTGATCCGCGGACGCATCGAAGACGGCGAATGGGTGGATTCGGAAACCATCTGGCGCGCGGATATCGAGGCCTACACGGTGGTGCCCGACATGGCGGCCGGGGGACGCATCGCTTTCGACGGCGCCGGCCACGTGTTCTTGAGCGTCGGCATCAAGGGACTAGGAGAGCAGGTCGGCGTCCAGGACTTGAGTCTCCCGTACGGCAAAATCCACCGCGTGAACGACGATGGCTCGATCCCCGCCGACAACCCGTTCGTCGCCACTGCGGATGCTCTAGAGACGATTTGGACCTATGGCCACCGCAGCCCTCAGGGTCTTGAATTCAACAATGAGACGAGGCAGCTCTGGGGAACGGAGATGGGACAGCGCGGCGGCGATGAAATCAACCTCCTGCTGCCGGGCAGGAATTACGGTTGGCCGCTTTACTCCAAGGGCTTGAAGTACGACGGCACGCCGGTCGATTACGGGAAGGATCTCGGCATCGAGCTCGACTTGGAGGACATCGAACAGCCGATCGTGGATCTGACGCCATCGCCGGCCGTATCGAGCTTCATTTTCTACGCAGGCAGCGCATTTCCGGAGTGGCGGCAGAATATGATCGTTGGCACGCTCAAGGCGACCGAGCTTTACCGCATGGTGCTCGAGGGCAATCAGGTGGTTGAGAGAGAGACGCTGCTCAAAGGCTCCGGGCGGATACGCGACATCGAGACCGGACCCGAGGGCTTTGTCTATTTGCTCGTCGAGCACGCGGCCGGTGGACAGATCGTGCGGCTCGTGCCGGAGCCGCGTGCGGCCTTGTAGGAGCGCCCTTCGGCCGCTCTCGAGCGTAGCGGGCGTGGAATCCGCCGGGAGCCCCTGCTCGTTACCGCAACAGCCTGCGTGATTGAATCAACCACTCGCCGTCGCGCTTGACGAGGATATCTTCGTAGTGGCCCATCGATGCCACCGTGTACTTGTCGTCCGCGCTGCCGAGGATCGTCATCCAGTAGGCGTAGTGATGCGCTTCCTCCTCACTGACGATCTCGAGCGACGCGTTACTCATCACGTGGTGCATCAGCGTCGGAGTCGCCGTACCCGCGGCTTCGCGCTCCGCTCGGCTCTTCTGTAGACCGACAATGATGTCGCGGATTTGATCACGGCCGACGCGTTGCTCGCGGCCCATGTCGAACACCGCGTCCTCGGTGAACACGCCCGCGTATTTGTCGGCGTCGAGGGCATCCAATGCGTGCGTGTAACGTACGAGGACGGCTTCGATCGCGTCTTTGTCGAGCAACCTTTGCACGGCCTCGCTTTCCGCGGCAAGGGCAACACGCGGTGCAAAGACGGTTTGCGCGGCGGCGACGAGGCTCAAGACGACCATCCACTTCGTTGGCATCATGTTTTCTCCCCGGCGGCCGGGATGGAGCTCCCGGCACATGTTGATATTGTTCTTTGCTATAACAAATTCACACGTCGTAGTCCAGATGGGGCGACGTCTGGAGACCGCGAAACTTCTTGAGCAGATTGAGAAGCTGGTCCCGTTCGCGCGCGCCGAGGTGCTCCGCCAAGTTCTCCTCGAGTCGCGCGTGCAACTCGAGGAGCTCGGCCGTCAGCTTCTTGCCGGCCGGGGTGAGCTGCAAGATGAGTGAGCGCCGGTCGGTGCTCGCCCGCCGTCGCTCGATGAGATGACGGCGCTCGAGCTGATCGAGCAAGGTCACGATATTCGCGCGCTTGATCTCCAAGGCCCTGCCGAGCTCGGACTGCTTCATACGGGGATTCTCATAAATCAGCCCGAGGATCGAAAGCTGCACCGGGCGGATGCTGTGCGGAGCGAAGACGGATCGGAAGCGTTGCATCTGAATGCCATACGCGCGCCGGAGGTTGTACCCGACCAGGTTTTCGACGCGCAGCGCGTGAGTTCTATGCGCGGCGCGGCGCTCGGAGGGCGTCGACGCATCCTGTTTCTTCTTATGGGTTTTCACTGGTGCGCTCGGGCTGCCGGGAACAAGCGGCGATGTTCACCGAAGAAGGCGGCGGCCGCAAGCCGCCGCGGACCGTAACAATCGCGGTGGGCAACCGCGAGGGCGGCCGCCTGCACGTCGAGATATCCCTGCCACGGACTTCCCTCCCGGCGCGCCGGTGGGCGCCCACAAATTGCACCGTCATTTGCTATCTGCTATAACGATTTTCCGCTATGTTGCATAGCGTTGTTTCTAGGCAACAAGCCGGGCGAAAAGAATCACAACATCGACAGTCGGAACGAACCGACGCGGGAGGGGAATCTCATGAACAAGCACTGGGGGCACAGGCAGTTTCGGAAGCAGCGTGTGAGCGCGCTCGCCACGGCTTGCTGTGCAATGCTGCCGTTCGCCGGCGGCGCTGCGCGCGCGCAAGACGACGTCGCGGGTGCGGTGCCCGAAGAAATCACGGTCACGGGCTCGCGCATTCGCCGCACGGACGGCATGGCGGAGCCTACGCCCGTCACGACTCTGACGCCGCAGGAGCTCAAGCTCTTCGAGCCCGGCAGCACTGTTGCCCAGCAGCTCGACGCCCTGCCGCAGTTCTTCGCGACGGGTACGGCGCAGCGCGGGGGGCCCGCCTTGTTCGGTGACGGCGGAGGCAGCTACTTGAACATGCGCGGTCTCGGCCGTGAGCGCACGCTCGTGCTCTTCGACGGCTCGCGAATCCCGCCGGCCGACAAACGAGGTCAGATCAACGTCGACACGTTGCCGACGGCGCTCCTGAGCTCGATCGATGTCGTCACGGGAGGCGCCTCGGCGGCCTACGGGGCCGATGCGCTCGGCGGCGTCACGAATTTCGTCCTCAATCGCGAATACGAGGGCCTCACGTTCGGCGCCGGCACGGGCATGAACGACTTCAACAACGACGGCAAGAACTGGAACGTTTCGTTCGCGGGCGGCACCGAGATCGGGGAGCGCATCAACATCATCGGCTCGATCGAAGCGCGTCACGTCGACGAAATCAATCGCAACCCGGCCGATCTTCCAGGCTGGTTCCGGCGCTCCGGATACCTCCAAAACCCGGCCTGGAGCGCGTCCGATCCTCCGGGCACGAATCCGCAGCGGATCACCGTGCCCTGGCTTGCGCCGCGCGCCACGCACGTCAACGGGTGGATCGGTCCCCCATTCGGCGTTCCGCCGACGAGCGCGCTGTCCCGCATGCGCTTCACGGATGACGGCAGCGCCATCGTGCCGTTCGACGACGGCGATCTCAATGACGCGTCATTCATTTCCGGCGGCCCGGATGCCTTGACCTCACACCTGACGCAGTTCGGCGGCCCGAGCGGCTCCGAAGTCGAGCAGACGAATGCATTCTTCAGCGTCAAGTTCGCGCTGACGGATACGGTCGATCTTTTCGCGGATCTTCTCGTCGGCTCCGTCGAGTCGAACAGCACGTCGTTCGTGAGCGCCGCGACGTGGTCGAGCATCTGGTCGCCTACCGTATATCGTCAGAATGCGTACCTGCCGGACAGCGTCGCGGCCATCATGGATGCGGAGAATCGCGGCTCGTTTCGCATTTCCAAAGCGGGCAGCTACCCCGGCGTGCTCGACGTCGACACGAACGGGGTGTCCCTCAACGACTTCGACACAGAGTCGTACCGTCTCGGCGTCGATTGGGCGATGAACGACAACTGGCAAATGCGGTTCTCATGGCAGTCGGGCCGAAGCGAGAAGTTGACGGGCGAGTTCGGCTCGTTGCGAGTCGACCGTGTCAGCCTGGCTATCGATGCCGTCGAAGTGTATGGCGACATGCGCGACGTCGACATGGACGGCGTCATCGATCTCGTCGCCGCGGCCGATCGCGGCACGGGCACGATCGTCTGCAACGTGCAGCGCTACAACCCTACACCGGCCGAGCTCGCCGCAACGCCGGCGATTCAGGGGCAGGTCAGCTCGCGCGACGAGAATCTTCCGCTCGCGTCTCCGATCGGTCTCGACAATTCGATCAGCGATTGCGTGCCGTTCAACATCATGGGCAACGGTCAAGTCTCGCCGGAAGCCGCCGCCTACCTCATGACGCCGAAATACGGCATCGGCGTCGTCGAGCAGGATTTCGCGGAGCTGCTAGTCACGGGCGAGATTTCCGACGGGTGGGGGGCCGGCCCGGTCTCGCTTGCGACTGGCTTGACCTATCGCGACCAGTCGTTCACGGACGAAGGCTTCCCCGTCGACGTCGATACGCTCGGCCCGCCGTTCAACGCGCCCGAGCTCGGCATTCGCGGCATCGCCTCGGCCTGGTCCGGCGGCAGCCCGAATCTGCATCAGTTCTCCACCGTCTCGCTCCTGTCCGGACAGTACGACGTCTGGGAGTGGTTCGGTGAGGTCAACGTGCCGGTTTGGCAGTCCTCGTCGGAAAACCAGCGGCTCGGCACAAGCTTCGCATACCGCTCGTCGGACTACTCGAGCATCGGGCGCGTCGAGGCATGGAAGACCGGTCTCGATTTCCAATTGGCGCGCGACGTGCGCTTCCGGGCGACGAAATCGCGTGATGTGCGTGAAGCGACGTTTGCCGAGCGGTTCGACAACTCGCCGGGCGGCGGCACGATCACGACCGACCAGGCGACTGGTCAGATGAACGTGGCGGTCACGTCGACGGCGGTCGGCAACCCGGACCTCCGGCCCGAGGTCGCCGACACCATCGTGTTCGGTCTCGTTTATCAGCCGGGCTGGGCCGAGGGCTTGCGCATGTCGATCGACCGCTACGAGGTCGACATCGCCGACTCGATCGCGACTCTCGCAGACGACGACATCGTCCGGGAGTGCGCGCTCAACGGCGTACTCTGCGAATACGTGATTCGCGACAACACGGGCACGCTGACGCGCGTATTCCGGCCGTATCTGAATCTCGATCAGGCGAAGGTGCGCGGCATCGACTACGAGGTTGCCTACAATCGCGACGTCGATTGGTTCGCGGGCCCGAACGAGTCCTTCAGCCTGAGACTGCTGGGGGGCACGCTCGATACGCGCACGAACACGGTTGCCGGCAGCGTGCCCGATGAGCTTGCCGGCGCGCGGGGCCTCGCCACGCTACCGGAGGTTACGGCCAATATGACGGCGACGTACAGATTCGGCCCCTGGTCCGTGCAGCTTCAGGAACGTTACATCGACGAAGTGCTGCTCGACAGAACCTGGGTCGAGGGGATCGACATCGACGACAACACCGTCGAGTCGCAGGCCTGGACCAACCTGCTGCTCGGCTACGAGGGCGAGACGAGCGGCGGCGGCAACTGGCGGTTGACGTTCAACATCCAGAACGTTTTCGACGAGGATCCGCCGATCATCGCGGCGACGGGAGGCGGGCGTTTCGGCGCGCAGGCGGTCGACAACATCTATGAGACCTGGGGGCGCCGTTATCAGCTGAGCTTCAACTTTGACCTCTGAGACATTTGTAGCAAAGAAAACCGTCTCACGGTAACTGGTCTTGGTGTTGCTATCGGGCGCCGGCGTGTCGATCCTAAGCCACGTTGACGTGCCGAACGAGGTTGGAAGCTGTGTCAACTGGACCGTGTCGGGCTCTTTCCGCTTGCGCAACGGGACGGAGTTCTTTGCCGTGATCAACAACGTGCTCGACGAGGACCCCAAGATCGCGCCACCGTTGACCACGGTGAGATTCGAGTTTTAAGCCTGATTTCGAGGAGTCGCGTATCGGCGTGTGCAAACCAATGACAATTTTCGCTCTCTAACTATATTGACGTCGATGCAACGGCGTGCTGTAGTTCCCGGCGCATTCTCGGCCGCATGGCGACGTCTGTTAAATCCCGGAGAACCCAATGGCCGACTACTTCGTCATCAGCGCGCGACGTCAAGAAGGGCGAGTTCAAAGCGGAACCGGGCCCCATTCTCTATCTCAAGGTGCCGCAAAAGGAGCTGCCGAAGCCCGCGCACAAGATAGCGCCGAAGGCTTGGATCGAAGAGATTCGCGATCTCGCCGACGGCAAAGCCGACGGAAAAGTCGGCGGCGATGTGCTGATTTTCGTGCACGGCTACAACAACGACCCAAAAGTGATCCGCGACCGGCAACTGCAGCTGGGCAAAGATCTTGCCGCCGAGCAGTGGCGCGGCGTCGTCGTTTCGTTCGATTGGCCGAGCGCCGACTCGACCTTGAACTATCTCGAAGACCGCAAGGATGCCGCGAGAGTATCGCAAGAGCTCGTCGCGTCGGGGATCCGGCCGCTCGCCGCGAATCAGGCGACCGGCTGTCAAACGAATGTGCACCTCGTCGGACATTCGACGGGTGCGTACGTGATCATGGGAGCGTTTGCGCAATCCGAAAAGGACGGCAAGTTGTTCAAACAAGACTGGCGCATCGCGCAAACGGCCTTCATAGGCGGCGATGTCGGGGTGGGGAGCGTCGCCGAGGATTCGGAATGGGCCGCGCCGATGTTCAAGCGCGTCATGCGACTCACGAACTATCAGAATCCTTTCGACCACGTGCTCGCCGCGTCGAACGCGAAGCGGCTCGGCGTATCGCCGCGCGTCGGGCGCACCGGATTGCCGTCGAATCCGCATCCGAAGAGCACGAATGTCAATTGCGGCGAGTACTTCTCGAAGTTGGATCCGAAGAAGCAGACGTTCTTCGGCACGTTCGCGCATTCGTGGCACATCGGCAACCGTGTCTTGCACGCGACCTCGCGCTGGCTCTCGAAGGACGCATCGATCGCAACGCGATTCCGACGCGCAAGAAGGTGGGGACGGAACTCGTGTTGCAGGATCAGCCGCGGCCCGCACACTACGCGGCCTAGACGCTGGAGCAACCGCCCAAGTGAGGTGAGTGGTGGTGATGGGTGGAATCGAACCACCGACCTGCGGGTTATGAATCCGCCGCTCTAACCGTCTGAGCTACATCACCACGTTGAAACCGATTATAAATCGGAAGGTTACGCCCGTCTTTCTCCGTCCTCGTTTGGGGCGCTTCCAATAAAACGGCGATCTTCCAATAAATCGCCGCTCCTATCGGACCGGAGCGAACGCACATTCTAGCGTCTAGCGGAGGGGTTTGGCGCGCTCCGCTTTGCGGCGGTAGACGCGCTCGGTGATCTTCGGGTCGGCGTGGCCGAGGCGCTTGGAGGCTGCCTCCGCGGTATCGTCGGACGCGGACTTGGCGCGCAGGTCGCGGAACTGGAAGCGCTCGATGAGGCCGCTCTCTTCGGTCTTCACGGCCTTCACCATCGCGCGATAGAAGATTGTGTTGAAGCCATCGACCGTGTATGCCTTGCCCTGCTTGTTGCAGATGACCACCTGGCGCACCTGCGGGGCGTGCGCAAGCGCGCGCTTGACAGTGCTGCGCAGCGCCTCGGACCACTCGATTAGGAGGCGCTTGCCCGTCTTGCTGGTGGCGATCTCGATGCCGTCATCGGTTAGGTTGGCGCGGGTGAGCCCGAGCAAGTCGCCCGGTCGTAGGCCGGTTAGCACGGCAAGATCCATTGCGCACTGCACCATCGGGGTCATGACTTTGTACGCCGCCGCGTACTCCGCTTCGCTCACATACCGGCGGCGCGGCTTCGCGCGCTCTTTTCGGATCTCGCGGCATGGGTTCTCATCGACCGCGCCCCATTCGATCGCTTTCGTGAAGACGTGGCTGAGCAGAGCCATTTCCGCGAGGGCGCGCTTGAGGCTCTTCTTTTTGCGCTCGTTGTAGTACGCGTAGCCGTCCCGCGCTCTGAATTCCGAAGGGACCATGCTGCGCAGTGCGGCCCGCAGGAACTGCATCTCGTAGCGGTTGTCGCGCTGCGTGCGCGGCGCTTTGCCAGGGACGACCTCCGCCATGTAGCGGTCGAAGAGATCGCCCATGGTGACGAGCGGACGCTCCTCGACCATTCCCGCGTAGGCGCGGTACATCTCGCCGACGGAGTGCCCGAGCCGATGCCACTTTCCGGTGTGGTCGACGAAGTAATACGCGTTGGACGATCGACTTTGCATGGCCGCGGATCGGGCGCGGGCGCTGGATCGAGGTCGATCTAGCGCCGTCGAGGCGGTTTTGTGGGCTTTTGCACCGAGGCTGACTCGCGCAAAGGCCCGCAGGTCCTGGCGTTGCGCCAGGTTTGCGCCACCCGTCTCTATGGTGCGAAGCCCCACAGAGACGGGCGGTGAGAAGCGCACGGTCAAGCTCCCAGAAAGCGAGCCGACGATGCGCACGTACGCGGCCATCGAACGATGGCCGATTGGACCCACGGGCGAGGCCCGTCGCACTGCTTTCAAGGTCCGCAGTGCTCCAACGTTGCCGGTCCGTCCCGGCGGTGGAATTCGGTTTGAAACGACCGTCATGCTCGAGAGGATGCCGAACCGTGGCGGGGAAGGTGGCGGCAAATCAGAATCGCGTTCTGACGATTTTCGCCGGCGCCTGTTCGACCGAAGAGGGTAAAGTAGTTAGTGGCCACAGTGTGACCAAGTGTGATACTCCACTCGCACTTCAAGCGATATCCCATTGTTTCGTGGGGACCACAGCACAACTCGCGGAATTCTCGAAGTCAGCTGGCAGAGCCTCGAAGCGAGCGGCAGCTCAGCAAGGGTAAGCAGATCGACGGCGAGAACTTCTTTCGCTTGATCCCAACTTTCGACCGGTGAGATGGAGCAGGTGCTCGGCGTGCCGGTGGGCGAAAAGGCGAACAACGTCTTTTCGCGAAGGAGTTCGCACAGGTCCGTATCAACGGGGAAGCGCAGACACCGGTAACGGCCCCTGTGGAGGCTCACGCGGTCGGACGAATCAACGATCTCTGCTCGGCCACGGTGACAACGGCTATCGCGCGCGAGCTACCCGGGCGACGCGCGCGAGTGAGCGAAGGTGCGTCGGGGTGGGTCTGAGTTGCAGTTCCAACGTATACTTTTGCGTGTTCGGGAGGGGGCGGAGTAACGATGCAAGCGAGCGCGCCAGCAGCCTACGGCAACTACAGCCCGAATGACTTCCCGATGTATGGCATCCGGGACGCTTCCCGCTACCTAAAGATTCCGAGCGCGACAGTTCGCTCTTGGTTCGTTGGCACGAAGTGGCGAACTTCGATCTGGTCGGGAATCTCTTTCAGATGGTGCCGGAGCTGACGGGGAAACTCTAGTTGATAGGAGTCGGATGCGGCGCCCGGCATGCGTAGTCTCGCGTGGCGCTCGAGCAAGGGAACTCGATTGAACAGGCCCGGGACAGGGCTGGTGCAGCTGCTAGTCGTGTTCGCGTGTCACCCATGCACGCTTAGGCAGCGGGTGCCGGGGGCCGGCGGCATCTCCGGTCGGCCGGCGAAACATTGCGCAATCTCCATCCAGGCGGTGGCGTTGGGGCCGGTCACCTTCAAGCCGGTGTCGGCGATGTTGCGGGTTTGGGTCACCACATGGCAGAAGTCTTCCGCTCGACCCTCAATGCGCTCGTCCGCACGCGCCTCGCCGAAATCCCATGCGGCGCCGGAGGGCGCGGTAAGGCGAAGGAACGGCTTGGGCTCCGGCACCTTCAGGCCCCGGTTCTGGAACGTCCACCCGTAGGTTTTCACCCCCAGCACCACGATGCTATGCAGCCGGTCAGTGTTCTGCCGCATGATGCCGAGGGCGTCGTAGATCGCCTGGCCATGGGCCCAAGTCTCCATCAGCCGTGCGGCGATGGAGGAGCGGGTGCTCATGCTCGGCCCGGCCCATACCACCCGCTGGGATGGGTCGGCGGCGCCGAAGCGCGCTGCCATCTGTCTGTAGTGCGCACGCCAACGTTTGAGCAGTGCCAGGCCCTTGAGCCCTTCGAGATAGTGCCCCTCGAACTCAGGTAGGGTGCCCGCCAGGATGTGCGGCGCCGGTCCTTTGAAGAAGACCTGAAACGCCGCCCCGTCGATCAGCGACAGCTCGGCGGCATAGTTCCACACGTGCAGGTGGCGCAGGATGGTGCTGATGGTCCAGCCCTTGAAGTCCGTGGGCGCATCGAAATCGGCCTCACGCAGCGGCTCCAGCACGGCGGCGAGGTTGTCGCTTTCGGCGAGGAAATCCAGCGCCTGCGGCATCATGGTTCAACTGATAGTTCTGTGTGCAACTGCTAGTCGTATTCGCGCGCGTCAGACACCATGACGCCGTCCTTTGGCAGTGACCCCAAGGGAACGCGGCCAACCATCACTCTTTCGCGAAGCTCAAGAGCCTTAGAGCCTGCTTCAAATGCGGGGCGTCTATCATCTTGCCCTTGAGCTCAATCGCGCCGGCGTCGGGATTTGCCTCAAAGGCGCTGACGACGGCGCGGGCATGGTCGAGAGCGTCCTCGGTTGGTGTGAAGGCAGAGTTAATGACCCCGATCTGAGCTGGGTGAATGGCCATCATGCCGACAAAGCCATCCCGCATGCCTCGCCGGGCATACTGTGCCAATCCGTCCAAGTCTCGGAATGCCGGAAAGACCGCTTCTATCGCGGCGGTCCCAGCGGCAGCGGCGCCGAAAAGCGTGAGCGAGCGAACCATTTCGTAGGCCGGTGTGTAACACCCATCGTCGCATCGGGAAGTAGCGGCACCAACCGCGGCCGGCAAGTCCTCTGCACCCCAGGTCAAACCAGCCAGGCGGTCCGCGACTTCTGCGTACTCCGCGAGTCTGAACACAGCTTTCGGCGTTTCCGTTGCAATCGGCAGAACCAGCGGAAAGACATCGCCCAATCTCGCTAGCCTCTTGTCCAAATCGCGAATCGAGGCTGCGCCTTCTGCCTTCGGCAACACGAGCGCGTCCGGTCGCTCGCACATCACGGCCTCGAGGTCCTGATCTGCAAACTCAGTGTTTAGCGAATTGATCCTGACAAACCGCGGTAGCGCACCACGCGTCCTGTTCAGGAACTCAGCCACCGCCGAACGCGCGTCCGACTTGCGTGCGAGCGCAACGGAATCCTCGAGATCGAGGATGATCGCGTCGGCCTCGAGCCCCTTCGCCTTTTCCATTCGCTCAGGGCGATCGCCGGGAACGAACAGCAAAGAACGCAACTTCATGTCGGCGAACGCTTGATCAACGCCGCGCGCAAGCACTGGCAGACGACTTCGTCACGCTGATTGATGAGTTCATGCCGGAACGTGACGATGCCCGCTTCGGGGCGCGATTTCGACTCCCTGACCTCGACGACCTCCGTCACGGCGTGCAACGTATCCCCGAGATGCACAGGCCGCGGCATGATCAGTTTGTCGTAGCCAAGGTTCGCGATCAGCGTGCCCATTGTGGTGTCTGCGACGGACAGGCCGACCATAAGAGAAAAGGTGAAAGTGCCGTTGACCAGGATCCGGCCAAACTCAGACTTGGCGGCGAAGTCCGCATCCACATGCAGCGGCTGCGGGTTGTGCGTCATGACTGAGAATAGAAGATTGTCCGTCTCCGTCACCGTTCGGCGAATCTCATGCTCGATTCTGTCGCCAACCTTCCATTGATCGTAATACCGTCCAACCAAGGGCTAAACTTCCTGTTTGGCTTCCACGCGGGCGAGCAGCGCGCCTTCCGCAACGTGCTGTCCGAGTTCAGCACGCAACGAGGCTACGGTTCCAGCGAATGGTGCGAGAAGCGCGTGCTCCATCTTCATGGCCTCGACGACGAGGAGCCGCTGACCTCTGGCGACTGCATCGCCAACCGTCACGTTGACCGCCGAGACGATGCCGGGCATGGGTGACACGACTGCGCCGTTTCCCGCAGAGGCCTTTGGGCGACTATCAGCTCTCTCCGGCCCGAACTGCCAGGCTTCACCCGCCATGAATACGACTCTGACGTCTCCTACATCCGCGATCCCTGCGGCCGAAACAGACCGTTTCAACTCGACGAGTTGCGTGCTTCCGGCAAGCTCAACACGTACTCGGCGCTCGGGAGGTCCGGCTATCCGAAAGCCGGTAAGAGCGCACCAGGGATTGTCTGCATCCACGGACAGCATCGCGTTCGCGACCGCCTCGAGCACGGCTTTGGAAGGCGTCGCAGCAGGCATCAGGTTTTCCCAGTAACGCTCGACGAAACCGGTATCGATATCGCCAGCCAGGAAACGGGGATGCCTCAGTGCGCGAGTGAGAAACGCAGCGTTCGTCTTGATCGGCCATACCTGGATGTCTCCGCAGGCCGCTGCCAATGCCGCAGCTGCGCCCCGACGCGTCGGACCGCGCGTGATTAGCTTGGCGATCATCGGATCGTAGTGCGCGGAGACTTCCCCGCCTTCATCGAAGCCACTGTCGACGCGGACACCGGCTGGAAAACGCAGACGCTGCAGTGGGCCGGGGGAGGGCAGGAATCCTGCTTCGGGGCTCTCCGCGTAGAGCCGCGCCTCCATCGCCCATCCGTCGATCTCCAATTGCGGCTGACTCAGTGGCAACGGCTCGCCGGAGGCGACACGTAATTGCCATTCGACGAGATCTTGTCCCGTGATCGCTTCGGTGACTGGATGCTCGACTTGGAGGCGCGTATTCATCTCCATGAACCAGATCCGATCCGACCGCAGTCCATCGCTTGCGTCGGCGATGAATTCGACCGTTCCGGCGCCAACGTAGTTTACGGATCGCGCGGCCTTGACGGCGGCCTCGCAGATGATGGCCCGAACCTCGGGCGTCATGCCCGGTGCCGGCGCCTCTTCGATCACCTTTTGGTAGCGCCGCTGCAGCGAGCAGTCACGTTCGAACAGATGGACGATTTGGCCGTGCGTATCGCCGAACACCTGCACTTCGATATGGCGCGGGCGCTCGACGTACTTTTCGATCAGCACGCGATCGTCGCCAAAAGAAACCGTAGCTTCACGGCGGCACGACTGGAGGGCGTCGCAGAAGCCGGACGCAGCGTCGACCTTGCGCATTCCCTTGCCGCCACCCCCGGCAATGGCCTTGATGAGTACCGGATAACCGATCCGGCCCGCCTCGAAATGAAGGCGCTCCGCAGATTGATCCGCGCCAAGATATCCGGGGGTCACCGGCACGCCAGCGTCGAGCATGAGCTTCTTGGCGGCATCCTTTCGCCCCATGGCGTGGATCGCCGCCGGAGGTGCGCCGATCCACAGTAGGCCCGCATCGACGACGGCCTCCGCGAATTCGGCGTTCTCCGACAGGAAGCCATAGCCGGGATGGATCGCGGTCGCACCCGTTTGTCTGGCTGCGGCGAGCAGCTGTCCTTGGGCCAAATAGCTTTCGCTAGCGGGCGCCGCGCCGATGCAGACGGCTTCGTCGGCTTCCCGAACGAACGGCATGGCGGAATCGATATCGGAGTGAGCCGCAATCGCGCGCACGCCAAGCCGCTTGGCCGTGCGAACGATGCGGCGTGCGATTTCGCCGCGATTCGCGATCAGCACGGATTCGATCATCGCTGTCACATCCGGAACACACCAAACCGCGGATGCTCTGGAATCGGCGCATTCAGCGTAACCGCGAATGCAAGACCCAGGATGTCGCGCGTTTGCGCCGGATCGATGATGCCGTCGTCCCAGAGGCGCGCTGTCGCGAAGTAGGGATTGCCCTCGTCCTCGTAGCGTTGGCGGATCGGCGCTTTGAAGGCCTCTCTCTCCTCGGGGGCCCACGCGTCCGCGTCCCGGTGCACGGTTGCGAGCACGGAAGCGGCCTGCTCGCCACCCATCACGGAAATGCGTGAATTGGGCCAGGTGAACAAGAAACGCGGTTGATAGGCCCTGCCGCACATACCGTAGTTTCCGGCGCCAAACGAGCCGCCGATCAGAACCGTGATCTTCGGCACCGTGGCAGTGGCTACCGCGGTCACTAGTTTGGCGCCGTTCTTGGCAATGCCCTCGGCCTCGTATTTACCGCCCACCATGAAGCCGGAGATGTTTTGCAGGAACAGCAAGGGGATACGGCGCTGGCACGCGAGCTCGATGAAATGCGCGCCCTTCAAGGCGCTCTCTGAGAACAGAATTCCGTTGTTCGCGAGGATGCCTACGGGTATCCCCCAGATGCGGGCGAAGCCGCAGACGAGGGTCGTGCCATAGAGCGATTTGAACTCGTGCATTTCCGAGTCATCGACGATACGGGCAATGATCTCGCGTACGTCGTACGGCGTGCGCACGTCTTCGGGCACGATGCCGTAGATCTCGGCCGGGTCGAGCTTGGGCGGCCGCGGTGCGTGGACATCGATAGCGAATCGGCCGACGGTATTCAGATTGGCGACGATGTCGCGCACGATCAGCAACGCATGCCGATCGTGCTCGGCGACATGATCGACCGTGCCGGATTTGCGACCGTGCACGTCCGCGCCGCCCAGTTCCTCCGCCGTGATCACTTCTCCGGTCGCCGCCTTTACCAGGGGCGGTCCAGCTAGAAAGATCGTTCCCTCGTTGCGCACAATCACGGTTTCGTCCGACATCGCGGGCACGTAGGCGCCGCCGGCCGTGCACGATCCCATGACACAGGCGATTTGCGGTATGCCGAGCGCGGACATCTGCGCCTGGTTGTAGAAGATGCGGCCGAAGTGTTCCCGATCCGGAAAGACCTCGGCCTGATGCGGTAAATTGGCGCCGCCACTGTCGACGAGGTAAATGCACGGCAGACGGTTCTCCAGCGCGACTTCCTGTGCCCGCAGATGTTTCTTTACAGTCACCGGGAAATACGCGCCGCCCTTCACCGTGGTGTCGTTAGCGATGATGAGTACCTGTCGGTCTCGGACCCGGCCAACGCCGGCGATGATGCCGGCGCCCGGTGCTTCGTCCCCGTACATGCCATTGGCGGCCAACGCGCCGAGCTCTAGAAAAGGCGAACCAGGATCGATCACGCCATGCACACGGTCGCGAGGCAGAAGCTTGCCGCGGCTCACGTGCTTCTGGCGGGCCTTTTCACCGCCTCCCAAAGCTGCACGCGCGATTCGGGTCCGCAGGTCCTGCACGAGCGCACGGTTCCGCTCCGCGTTCGCTATGAACTGAGCATCTTTGGGATCAATCCCCGTAACGAGTGTGGGCACGCGTTCGCCGTAATCGCGTAAACGACGTGTGAGCTACTGCTCGCCAGCGGGCAGGGCGCACTCGAAGTTGTCCGCGTCATTTGAGTTGCCCCTTCCGAGATACCGCGCCGTCTGCGGAAACGGGCATAGCGGTCGCGTCAGGGTTACCGTTGGGTCGTTCACGGCCGTTCCCGTTCCGACGAATCTCTTCGGAGCTGTGTCATGCTCGACCCAAGCCTCGAGGGCTGAGAGTAGATCGTGCTCGGCATCGGTCCGTGCGGAAACGAAGCCGTTGCCAAAACTGTTCGGGCCGATGCCGCCAGAGCAATGTCCCATGCCCGGAACCAGGAACAGCCGATAGAAATCGTCGATAGCCGCATTCTCGCTTCGGGGGTCGGGGACGCGATCGAGGAAGGTACTCACATCTTCGTAGTAATCGATCGAACTAAGAGCCGTAATAGCTGCATCGCCCCAGCCATGATATTGAATCAGTCTCCCGCCATTCGCGCGAAACGAACGCAGATCGGGGTTCGTGGCATTCAGCACCGGCCCCGCCTTTGCATCGCCAAACGCGACGTCCTGATCGAAATCCAATGTCCTGAAATCCCAGTTCGATTGCTCGAAGACTGCGTGCCCGTAATAAGAATTGCCAAAGCTTGCTTGTATGCTCGGCGCTTGAGAACCGGGGGACACGATCCACGGCACCCATCCGCCCGCAACGGCTTCGGTGCCGATCGGATAGCCCGGAAAGAGTTGTTCACGGGTCCGCGGATTGGTTGGGCCGCTATATATCCTGTGTAGCGTATTGGCCTGTCCTTCCGTCAGGCAGCCCGAGGCATCATCCGCTTCACAGACTATTGAGCGCGGATCGAAGCCACAGGCTCGCGGGTTTTCGATGAGCGCGTCTTCCACACCGTCCAGCGCATCACACGCAGCAAGTGCCGCCGTTTGAATCGCCGTCAACTTGGCAGGAGGAATCGGATTCTCGGCCAGCGCTCGCTCATTCCAGACGAACCCCGTAAACAGGCGGGACCAGTTATTTGCGGGCGCGCCGGCGATGATCCCTTCGAAATCTTCCGGATAGCGCTGCGCCTCCATGAGAGCCTCGCGTCCGCCATCAGAACAGCCGCTGAAATAGCTCAGATTCTGACCGCGTCCGAAATAGGCGCGCACGATGGCTTTGGCTTGAACGCTTGTTTCGTGCACGGCGCGATAACCGAAATCGATCAGTTTTTCCGGATGGCCGATAGCCCAGGCGGCACCAGGTACCAAACCTTCGCTCACATGACCATTGTCGGTCGCGGCGACGGCGTAACCGCGCCGAAGGGGGCCTATCAGGCCCGTTCGATTGATAGAACCAGCCCAGCCGCCGTTGCCAATTTGCAGGTACTTTCCGTTCCATCCGGAGACTGGCAGCCAGAGCTCTATTCGAATCTCGGAATCCTTCGTAGGGCGCGTGACCGCCTGCACTTCGCATCGCTCCGGCGCCACGGTGGGCTGAGCGTTTCCAAAGATCGCTGACTGTGGTATTGGGCCCTCGGTAGCCACTGCAGCCGACGTTATCGTTGTATACGGCAGCCGGAGGTCCATCAGGTCAGCACACGCTTGTTGAGCGATTGCCGATTCCACTGACGCCACGAGTAGCAGAGCTCCTGCGAGGAATCGAATGAACGAAAGGTTCATGGGTTCTTCATCTCCCTTAGACGAGTGTTTTTCAACGTACGGCGCAACCGATCTGGCGGGAAATGATCAAGCGCTGGATTTCCGACGTGCCTTCGCCGATCCGCAGCACGCGATGATCCCGCCAGAAACGTTCGACATCGTATTCTTCCATCAGGCCATAGCCGCCGTGAATTTGAACGGCCATGTCTGTCACTTCGCCCGCGACCTCGGAACTGTAGAGCTTGGCCATAGCCGCTTCTTTGCTGAACGGCTGGGCCTCGTCGGCCATCCGGCAGACGTTGTAGAGATAGGTGCGCGCAATTTCGATTTTCGTGTGCATGTCGGCCAGCGCGAAGGCAATCGATTGAAAGCTTGAGATAGTATTGCCGAATTGCTTGCGCTCATTGGCGTATGCCAGCGCCTTCTCGTATGCGCCCTGCGCGCAGCCGATGCCCATGGCGGCGACGCCGAGCTTGCCGCGGTCGAGCGTCGAGAGCATCTGCCGAGGACCGTCGCCGCGCGCGCCCAGCATGTTGTCGTCGGGCACGAACACATTCTCGAAATAGAGCTCGGCGGTGTCCGACGAACGCCACACCAGCTTGCCGTGCATCGGACGCGAGGAAAATCCTTTGGCGCCACGCTCG
>Ga0209640_10001893_pt1 | contig 18058 bp, 21 predicted proteins | sample RifCSP10_1_FD_184018 | JGI IMG/M metagenome (GOLD analysis project Ga0209640, IMG submission 184018) | Soil microbial communities from Rifle, Colorado - Rifle CSP2_sed 10_1 (SPAdes) (version 2) | ecosystem: Environmental > Terrestrial > Deep subsurface > Rock core/Sediment | place: Rifle... | reverse complement strand
AACGCATCACCGCAGTCGAGACCACGCGCGGTCGCGTCGAATGCGGCCAGGTCGTGAGCGCCACGGCCGGCTGGTCGTCGCTCGTCGGCGGGCTCGCCGGCCTCCGGCTCCCGATCACGACGCACATCCTCCAGGCCTTCGTCACCGAGCCGGTGAAGCCGTTCCTCGACGTCGTCATCGTCTCGTCGCAGCTCCACGTGTACGTCTCGCAGACCGACCGCGGCGAGTTCCTGATCGGCGCGGAGATCGAGCCGTACACGACGTACAAGAGCACCGGCACGCTCTCGTTCCTCGAGACCTCCGCCGCTCACGCGATCGAGCTCTTCCCGCAGCTCGAGCGGACGAAGGTGCTGCGCACATGGACGGGCCTCTGCGATCTCTCGCCCGACTACAGCCCGATCCTCGGGAAGACCGAGATCGACAACTTGCACGTTTCGACCGGCTGGGGCACGTATGGGTTCAAGGCCGCGCCCATCGTGGGCGTCACGCTCGCGGAGCTCGTCGCGAGCGGGAAGACACCCGAGCTGATCGCGCCTTTCGCGCTCGAGCGTTTCCACACCGATACGCTCGTGTCCGAGCTGGCCGCAGCCGCGGTGAGCCACTAGCCTCTCGTCTCGATGTCCACCGTCATGCCATCCAGCCTGGAAATCGCGCAGGCCGCGACTCTTCGCCCCATCCTCGACGTCGCTGCCGACGCAGGGCTCCTGCTCGAGGAGGTCGAGCCGTACGGGCGGTACAAGGCGAAGGTCGACCTCTCAGTCATCGAGCGTCTTGCGGACCGGCCGGACGCAAAGCTGATCAACGTCACGGCGATCACCCCGACGCCGGCAGGCGAGGGGAAGACGACCACGTCGGTCTCGCTGACGCAGGGCCTCGGCGTGCTGGGTCGGAAGCCCGTGCTCTGCCTTCGAGAGGCGTCGCTCGGCCCCGTATTCGGGGTGAAGGGCGGCGCAGCGGGCGGCGGCTACGCGCAGGTCGTCCCGATGGAGGACCTGAATCTCCATTTCACCGGCGATTTGCACGCGATCACGGCGGCGAACAACCTGCTGGCCGCGATGATCGATGCACATCTCATGCACGGCAACGAGGTCGGCCTCGATCCACTGTCGATCTCCTGGCGCCGCTGCCTCGACATGAACGACCGCTCGCTGCGCGAGGTCATCACCGGGCTCGGTGGGCGACTGAACGGCGCGCCGCGCCAGACCGGTTTCGACATCACCGCGGCCAGTGAGATCATGGGGCTCGTCGCGGTCGCTCGCGATCTCGCCGACCTCCGCGAGCGTCTCGGCAGAATCACGGTTGGCCAGACCTTCGAGGGCGAGCCGGTGACCGCGGAGCAGATCAAGGCGGCCGGTGCGCTTGCGGTCGTGCTCAAGGAAGCCGTCAAGCCCAACCTCGTGCAGACGCTCGAAGGGCAACCCGCATTCGTCCACTGCGGCCCGTTCGCGAACATCGCGCACGGCAACAACTCGCTCGTGGCCGATCGCGTTGCGCTGAAGCTCGGCGAGTACGTGATCACCGAGTCCGGGTTCGCCTCGGACATGGGGATGGAGAAGTTCTTCGACATCACCTGCCGCATCGGCGACCTGCGCCCGAGCGCGGTCGTGCTCGTCGCGAGCATCAAAGCCCTGAAGCACCATGCGGGCCAGCCGGACGGCGGCCTCGACACCATCGAGATCGGCGCGCAAAACCTCGCGCGCCACATCGGGATCATCAATGGCTTCGGGCTGCAGGCAGTCGTCGGCGTCAACAAGTTCCCGACCGACACGCAGGAGGAGCTGGAGCTCGCGCGCAAGTTGGCGTTGGAGCACGGCGCGTTCGCGGCGGAGATCAATACGGCGTTCGAAAACGGCGGCGCGGGCGCCACTGCCCTTGCAGAGGCCGTGGTCGCCGCTGCAGACGAGCCGAATACATTCGACTTCGCCTACTCGCTCGACGCGCCGATCGAGGAGAAGATCCGCTTGATCGCGACGAGGGTCTACGGCGCCGACGGCGTCGAGCTGCTCCCCGCAGCGAAGAAGAAGGCCGCCGAGTGGGACCAGTCCGCCCTCGGCCGGCTCCCGATCTGCATGGCGAAGACACACCTCTCGCTCTCGCACGACCCGGCCCTGAAGAACGCACCCACCGGCTTCACGGTGACGGTGCGCGACCTGCGGCCCTATACGGGCGCCGGTTGGATCGTCGCGCTCTGCGGCGAGATGATGACGATGCCCGGGCTCGGGAAGTCTCCCGCCGCGTTCGCGATCGACATCGACGAGTCGGGCGAGACAGTCGGGCTGTTCTAGCAGCGGCTATTCTCGAAGCGGTGGCGCTGACACGTCTACGCGGACGGATGCCGTTGCTGGCCTTCGTCCTGCTTGCGGTTCTGTGCCTGGCTTTGATCGGGTTCGCGTGCGCGTGCCTGGACGACCAGTTCGCTCAGGCGTTCGACCGCATCGTTCAGTCGGCGCCCGCGGCGGTGATCGAGCTCTGGCCGGCGTTCGCCGTGGCCACGCTCGCGTCGCTTTCGCTGATCGTCCTCGTCGTGCCGGCGTCCGGCCGGGCCTCTCCAGCGGTGCTCCAGCGCTTCCTCTTCTGAGTCGTCCTCTCAGCGTGGCCTGCCGGTGAGCAGGCTCGAGCGACGATCAAGACAGGAGAACTCATGACGAATGCAAGGAAAGCGAGGGCGCAGCGCCGTCGGCAGGCACCATCGCCGCCGAAGCGCTCGCCCTGGGTGGAGCGCGGGCTTCTCGGCCTCGTCGCGGTGGCGGTCGTTTTCGCCGCGGCGGGCGTGTGGCGCCTGAGTGACGGCGGGCGAGGAACGTCGGCCGCCGACGCGGGTCCCTTGCACGTGCACGGCCTCGGCATCGATCCCGCTGACAAAGCCCTGTTCATCGCGACCCATACCGGGCTCTTCCGTGTGGGCGAGAAGGACTCCAGCGCGGTCCGGGTCGGGGACAGCTACCAGGACACCATGGGCTTCACCGTTGTGGGTGAGAACCGATTTCTCGGCTCGGGGCACCCGGATCTGCGGACAGACCTTCCGCCGCTTCTCGGTCTGCTCGAGTCCACCGACAGCGGCAGGAACTGGGATCCGATCTCGCTTCTCGGCGAAGCCGACTTTCACGTCCTCCGCTCGGCCGGTGAGCGCGTGTACGGCTACGACGCTTCGAACGATCGGTTGCTGGTGAGCGGGGATGCGGGGCGAACGTGGGAAGAGGTCGAGCGACCGGCTCCACTCCTCGATCTCGCCGCGGATCCGGACGACAGCCAGCACGTGGTCGCCGCCGGGGTGAGCGATCTCTCGCAGGGGCTGTACGAGTCGCGTGACGGGGGACGAAGCTGGGTCAGCGTTGGAGACCAAGTCGGTGTTCTCGCCTGGCCGACTACGGATCGGCTCTTCCTCGTTGACGGGGGCGGAGACGTCTTCCTGAGCTCGGACGGCGGCGGTCGCTTCGAGCGCCGTGGTTCGGTCGGCGGTCAGCCGGCAGCGTTTCTCGGACAAGGTGCGGACGAGCTCTTCGTCGCCCTCCACGACGGCACCATCAAGCGCTCGACCGATGGAGGCGCGACGTGGACGGTACGTTCGACGCCATGACCTACGGCCGAGAGAGGAGGTGAGTACATGGAACCCTTCTTGCTTCTCGCCGTGCTGATCTGCCCGGTCGTGATGGGCGGGATGATGCTGTGGATGATGATCCGGATGCGAAGCGGTAGCGCCGGCGCTGATCGCACGCACGAGGACGATCGTTGATGAGCGGGCGCGTGGCGGTCTTCTGTGCGACCGGCGCGGTGCTTGTGCTGGGGGTAGCGATGCTCGCGATCTCGCTCGGCAACGGGTCGCCCTCGCCCGTGCGGGATGCATCCGTCGCAGGTTCAGGGCTGTACAGAGGCAGCGAGGTGCCAGGGGGAATCACGATGCGCGACTTCTCGCTCCGCAATTACGACGGGCGAGCCGTCCGCTCGAGCGATCTCGCTGGTCGAGTGACGCTGCTCACCTTCCTCGACAGCCAGTGCACGGAGTCCTGCCCGGTGATCGCGTGGACTATTGCGCGGACGATCGACAGCCTGACTTCCGCCGAGCGGCAATACGTCCGGGCCGTGGCGATCAGCACCGATCCGGCCGAGGACACGGAGAGCAGCGTGCGCAGCTTCCTCACTCGTAACCGGGCCGTCGGGCGGCTTCTCTACCTCGGCGGGGGTCAGCCCGAGGGCGAGCTGCGTGGGCTGTGGAGCGAGTTCAAGGTTCTCTCGTCGCTCGAGAGCGGACAGGACACGCTGCACTCGGCTCCGGTGCGGATCTACGATCGACGTGGTGTCTGGGTGGCGACCCTGCATGCCGGTGCCGACCTGACCCACGCGAACCTCTCTCACGATCTCCGTGTCGCGCTGGCTAGTGAACGATGAGCACGTCGCAGTGGGCCATTCGCTGAACGTTCTCCGAAACGCTGTGCCCGAGCATGCGCTCGACCTGGCTCGGCTCCCTGGTGCCGAGGACGATCAATCCCACGTTCCGGCTCTCGGCGACCTGGACGATGGCCTCTGAGATCTCGCCGATCGCCTCGACGAGCTCGGCTTCGATCCCGAGCTCCTTGAGACGCTCGTCGGCCCGCGTGAGCTCTGACCCCGGCCCGGCGTCCCGTGCCGCGCCTACGAGCACGGGGGTGATGCTCGTCACGACGAGCTTCGCGTCGTATAGGCGCGCGAGTTGGGCGGCGCGGTCGAGCGCTCGGTTCGAGACGTCGGTGTCGTTGTACGCGAGAAGGATGTTCATCGGGCCTCCCTGGTCTCGAGGTCGTCGGCGATCATCGGGCCGGCGGTCCGCCTGGGCATCCGCGGATGCGCGGCTTCCCGATCCGGATTTCTACTGAGCTGCCTCCGCGCGTAGGTGGGACGGTGTCGTCAGCCCGAACGACTCGAGGAGGCTCGCCTCCCAGTCGGGGTGCCGTTGCCTGCAGCCGGGGCACACGCGGAACATCGACCCCTTGAGTGCGGGGTGCTCGATCTCGGTGCCTGGGGGCAACTCCAGCCGCCCCCATGCGGCACCCGAGATAAGTCCTTCCGCCTGCTGTCTGCTGCAGATGGCGCAGCGGAGGTAGAGCCGCGACATTCGCCTCAGACTACCCCCACGGCCCGATGAAGGAGTGGAAATCGGTCGCCGTGAGGATGATCACGACCACGATGATGCAGAGGACAGAAAGGCCGAGCATGAACGGCGCGACCCAGGAGACCTCCTTCTGCAGCGGCGGGAAGTCGATCTGCTTCTCAGCCATGCGCGCCCCTCTCGTCTAGGCCCCGGGGCCCATCGTCTGCGATCCCGTCTGGGCGGGCTGGTCGAAAGCGCCGGATGCCCGCAGCGCAGCCGCCTGCCGCTCGAGCTTCTGCTTCTCCAGCCACACCCACCCGATGAGCGAGCCGACCATAAGGATGCAGCCGAGCACCGTGAGGATGTACGTGCCCGTGGAGTTCGCGGGGCCCCAGGTCCAGAAGTCGGTGACCGTGTCGCCCCACTCGTCGTACGGGAAGGTGTCGAACATCGCTCCTCCTTATGCCTCGACTCGCGTGGTCGGCTTGCCGTTGGTTGCTGCGTACGCTTCGAGCAGGATGTCGGCGGAATCGACTTCCTGGCCGTCGGGCGTGATGATGATCTCCGGCACGCGCTCGAACTCGGGGTAGAAGTCCTGTCCGAACTCGGCGAGGTCGAGGCCCTCGAGCTCCACCTCGGGCGGCACGCGCAGGAGGTTGAACTTCTTCAGGATCCAGCTCAGGATGTACCCCGGCAGGAACGCGAGCGGCAGGAACGCCATCATGCCCATCAGCTGCCCACCGAACGACACCGGGATGTTGTTGATGCCGGTCGGGTAACCGCCGGCGAAGATCCCGACGAGGAACACGCCGTAGAAGCCGCAGACCCCGTGTACCGCCACCGCGCCGACTGCGTCGTCCACCCGGAGCTTCTTCTCGATGTACCCGCCAGACCAGACGGCGAGCATGCCGCCCGACGTTGCGAGCAGGTACGCGAGCGACGGGTGGTACACGTCGGCACCCGCCGAGACCGAGATGACCCCTGCGAGGCCGCCCGACAGCGTCCAGAACGGGTCCCCCTTGCTGGCGAACCAGCCGCCTGTGAAGCCACCCGCGAAGCCGATCGTGATCACCATCGCGATGGCGCCGAGGGTCGTCGGCGAGAGGTAGATGTTCAGCCAACCCGGGAAGATCGTCGACTGGATGAAGAGGCAGGCGGCGTAGAAGCCATAGAAGCCGGTGAAGATGAGCATCAGCCCCATCAACGTCATGTGGGTGTTGTGAGGCCGGAACGATCTCGCGCGTCCTAAGACGTCGTACTTCCCGATGCGTGGGCCGAGGTTGAGGAGTACGCCGAAGGCGAACGCGCCCGCGACTCCATGGACGACGAGCGATGCGATCGAGTCGTGGAAGCCGTAGCGCGTCGTGAGCCAGCCGCCGCTACTCCAGCCCCAGGCGGCGTCCATGATCCAGACCACGGAGCCGAGGGTGACTGTCAGGAGCAGGTACGCGGAGAGGCGGATGCGCTCGATGACGGCGCCGGACATGATCGAGCCGGTGGTCCACGAGAACAGGAGGAACGCGAGGAAGAAGACGAGGCTGAGATGCCCGGTGAGATTGCTCTCCATGTTGGGGCCGAGGCCCGAGCTCCAAGGCGCGGTCAGCCCACAGAATCCAGGGAAGGCATCGGGGCTGTCGTGGCCGCTCTTCGGCCAGCCTTCCTCGAAGCAGCCGTAGATGTACCAGCCGAAGTAGTAGAAGGTCGGCGTGACGACGGCGATCGTGAGGATGTTCTTCATCGCGGTCGACATGAGGTTCTTGCGCCTCGAGACGCCGGCTTCGTAGGCCATGAAGCCGACGTGAATCAGCCACATGACGACGACCGTGTAGAAGTAGTAGACCTCCAACAGGACGAGCGAGTCGAGGTCGATCTGCTTCTTCAGATCCTCGAGCGTTGGCGCTTCTTGGGCGAGCAGCGAAAACAGCGACGAAAGCATCTGCGCCCCTCCTCAGGCCGCACCTGTTGGACTGCGCAAACCTACGAAACCCTTCTTCGTGGTTCCATGTCCTTCTGAGCCGGCGTTGGGCGCCCAACTATGGAGGTTTGCTACACGTGCCTACTTCTTCTGGACGGCCCCGGTCTTTGCGTTGACGAGGACCACCTGCACCCGCGCGGGCTGGCCGTTCTTCAGCGTGTACAACGACACTGCCCAGAAGTAGACGGGTGGAATGCCCTGGGGCAGGTATCTGATCTGCACCTTGTCGGGGACGAAGTTGATCTGCTCCTTTGCGATCGCGATCGCCTCGTCCTGGCTGATCTCGTTGTCATGCCTCGCGCAGCTCTTCGTCGCAAGGAATGCGGCGAGGAGCACGACGACCAGGGCTGCGACACGGAAGAGCGGCCGGTCTCTCAGGTCACGGACCTGAGTGCCTGCTGACTTACGACCGTTTGAGCTGGTATCGCTGGTAGACACGGAAGGCTCGGAGGAAGAGGTAGCCGACGAAGTTGGTCATGAACACGAGCAGCAGCCACCAGAACCACCACAGGTAGTGAGGCCGCCACTCGAGCAACTCCACGACGGTGAGCCAGAGGACGACTGCAAGCGCGAGTACGAGTGGCCAAGGCACCCAGCCGAGCAGGATGAAGATGAGCACATGGGCATCGTACGGCTCTCGGCAGTAACTGTCACCGGAGGGCGCCTGTCACACCTCTGACCACCGTGTGGAGCAGAATCGCCACGTGACTGCCAAGGACGTGATCCTGACGATCGCGATCATGCTCGGAGCCGGGCTCGTCTGCCAGCTCGTGGCCGACTCCGTCCGCGCTCCACGCATGCTCGTCCTACTCCTCGTGGGGGCGCTGCTGGGTCCCTCCGTGTCGGGAGCGATCGACGTTCCTCTCGACACCGTCGGCGCGCAACTCCTGCTGTCGCTCGGTGTGTCTTTTGTCCTCTTCCACGGCGGTCTCCAGCTCTCGACGCGCGTCTTGAGCCGCACGGCGGTGGGGCTCGGGCTTCTCGCGGTGCCAGGCGTCGTCGTCACGGCGCTCGTCGCCGGCTCCGTGGCTGCGCTCGTCTTTGACCTCCCGCTCACGTCGGGTTTGCTGATCGGCGCCGTACTGGCGCCGACCGATCCCGCGATCCTCATCCCGCTCTTCGAGCGACTCCGCCTGCGCCCGAAGGTGTCGCAGACCGTCATCGCCGAGTCGGCCCTCAACGATCCCACTGGTGCAGTCCTTGCTCTCGCGTTCGCGGGCGTCGTCCTAAGCGGCGACGCCTCGCTCACCGATCCACTCGAGGAGTTCGTCGTCGACCTCGCGATCTCGACGGCCCTCGGCGTGGTCTTCGGCGTCGTCCTCTCAGCAGCGGTTTCAAGCCACAGGGCGGGGATCTGGCGTGAGTCGGCGGCGATCGCCGTGATGGCGGTGATCGCGGCGGGCTACTTCTCGATCGACTCGGCAGGCGGTAGCGGCTACCTCGGGGCCTTCCTCGCCGGCTTGATCGTCGGCAACATGGATCAGCTCCGGCTCGCCATGCACTCCGAGCACGAACGAGACATGCGCGTGCTGGTTGAAACCGTGGCCGATGTGATGGTCATGTTCGTCTTCATCGTGCTCGGCGCCAATCTGCCCTGGGGCGAGATAGCCGACGAGCTCGGTCCGGCGCTCGTCGTGATCGCGGCGCTGATCCTGATCGCCCGCCCGCTCACCGTGCTCGCGTGCCTGCTCCCCGACCGGCGCGGCTCGTGGTCGCGCGAGGAGGTGGTGTTCCTCGCGTGGACGCGCGAAACGGGCGTCGTGCCGGCCGCTCTGGCGGGCGTCATGGTCGGCCTCGACGTGCCGAACGCCGAGCTCGTCGTGACGACCGTCGCCCTCGCCATCATTGTCACCCTGAGTGTCCAATCGACGACGAAGCGCTGGCTCGCACGCCGTCTGCACCTGATCGAAGCGATCATCCCACCCACACAGGACTACCCGCCCGATAGAACGACGGTGGCTGGAGTGCCCGCGCGATGACGATCCGGGCCAAGCTCTACACGGCCATCGCCGTCGTCCTCGCCGGGCTCGCGCTCACGGTGGGCGTCGGGGCGTGGGCGATGGACCGTCTCGGCGACCGGTTCGACGATGTTCAACGTGCCGCCGGTGCACGTGCGCTTGCGCTGCAGCTGAAGTTCGACGTCACCGATTTCAACGGTTGGCAGACCGCCTACGGGTACGACGGCGGGAAGAGCAGGCCCACGTACCTCGCCGCGTTCGGCCGCTTCCAGACGAACCTGTCGTCGGCGCGGGGCGAGCTTCGGGATCCGCGAGAGGAGCGCCTGCTCGACCGGATCGAGGCTGCGACGGACGACTTCGCACGCCTCGATGCCGTCGCCTGGGCGGCGCTCCAGGCAGGGCGAATCGAAGACGTGATCCGTATTCTGCTCGGTCCCGAGATCCAGAACTTCCAGCGGGCGGCCGGGGCCGCACAGCAGCTCGCCGAGCTCGAGGAAGCGCACGCCGCCGCCCAGGAGCGGGCCTTCAGGGATGCGCGCGAGGACGCTTTGCGCTTCCTGGTCGGCTCTAGCATCGTCGCCGCACTCCTCGTGGTCATCCTGCTGATCACGGCGACCGATCTCGTCCGCCAGGCGGAGCGAGCGCTCGAGGCGGATGAAGAAGGCCCCGCGGGGGCGAATTCCTAGCGCCGTACGACGAGCACGTCGCACTTGGCCATGCGGAGCACGGCATGGCTCACGCTATGCCCCAGGAGTCGCTCGACGACGCCAGGCTCGCGCGTGCCGAGAACGATCATTCCGGCGCCTCGCTTCTCGGCTACTTCCACGATCGCATCCGGTGGTTCACCGAGCGCCGGCTGGTACTCGGCTTCGCCCCCATGCTCCTCGAGCAACATCCGCGCGCGTGCGAGCGCGGGAAGGTCGAGCTTCGCCAGAGCCGCCTGTGGGACGCTCGAGAACTCGTCGACGGGGGCGACGCTCGTGACGACGAGTCGCGCACCGAGAATGCGCGCGAGGTCAGAGGCCTTGAGCAGAGCCCGCCTCGCGGGCTCGGTGTCGTCGAAGCCGACGATGATCGTGTCCATCGCCTAGATTCTCGCACTCTACGACCAGGGGTAGGGTGAGCTGGAGACGGGGTGGAGGTCGCCCGTCGCGAAGCGCTCGAACCGGAATGGGTGGAGGAGCCCGGAGTGACCGCCGAGGAGCACGCTTGCGACCTCCCTCCCAACCCCGATCATCTTGTAGCCGTGGTTCGAGTCGAGGATGGCGTACAGGTTCGGTCCGAAGTAGTCGAAGACCGGGAAGTTGTCCGCCGTGAACGCGCCGACGCCGCCCGAGCGCGCCGTCTTGTACTGAGCGCGACAGCCTTCGAAGCGACTCATCGAGTGCGAGAGCGCCGCGCACCACATGTCGGGGAAGCCCGGATCGACGTCCGTCGTCGACGGGTACGGGTCGAGCTCCACATCCCCCTCCACGACAAGCGGCGATGCCCCGCCCTGGACGCCGTGACGGTCGCGCTTGAAGTAGATCCCCCAGAGCTCGTCGGTGACGAGCTCCCCGTCGTCCGTGCACAGGGGGGCATCGGTGTCGAGGTGGATGACCGGGGGTGGGCCGCCATCGGCCGTCGCGAACATGAGCGGGTCGACCGTGATCTCGCCCTCCTGCAGGTTCCAGTACGTCCACATCGGGCGATCTGGGACGATCCTTCCGGACGGCGTCGTGATGTCGATCCTGTCCGGGAGGCCGAGCATCGCCCAGAACCGTGCCGCCCAGGGGCCGGGTGCGATCACCACCTGCTCGCCGACCTCGATCTCGCCCTTGCTCGTCTCGATCGCTGTGACGGCGCGGTCGGCGCCGAACCGGAAGCCGGTGACCTCGGTGTATGAGAGGAGCGAGACACCTTCACCGAGGCACTTGTCGCGGAGCCCGAGGACGGACTCGACGTTGAAGGCAAACCCGCCCTGGTGCTCGTGAAGGCAGATCGTCACTCCCTGCGCGCGCCAGTCTGGGAACAGGCGCTTCATGTGTGCGTCGACCTCCGCCGCTCCGACGATCAGCTCCGAGCGGTAGCCGATTCGCTCCTGCCTCTCGTACGTCGCGGTGAGGTCGGACTCCTGCACTGCAGCTCCGAGCGCGATGTAGCCGACCGGGTTGTAGGCGAACGCCTCGGGGTCGGATTCCCAGACCTCGACGCAGGCCTGCATCAGCTCGCTCATCGCGGGCTGGAAGTAGTTGTTGCGGACGACGCCGCAGGCGATCCCACTCGCCCCCGCGCCCGGGGTCGCCTTGTCGAGGACGAGCACGTCTGCGCCCGAGCCGAGTCCGCGCTCGACGAGCTCCTTCGCGAGGTGGTAGGCCGTCGACAGACCGTGGATGCCAGCCCCGACGACGACGTAGGGGGCTCGCTTCGGAACGGCCATGCTATTGCCTCCTCGACAATGGCGTTGCGGACACGTCTACGAGACGGTAGCACGGTCTGCTCACGAATTCATCTCTCCTCGGGCGTGAGCTGCCAGCTCGGAAGGCTCTGCGCGCGACGCCGTATCCGACGCCGCCACCACGGCATGAACCAGATGAACCAGAACGTGAGCACGACCGGCAAGAGCAGGATCAGGTTCTCCGCCACGAACACGGCGAGGGCACCGAATACGAGCGCGAGCCCGAGGGCGATTCCGATCACGACGAGCCGGTAGTTCCGCATCTCGCGCATGATTCCCCAGTAGTCCTCCGCCGGGATCTGCGCCGTGTCCCAGCGGCGGCCGCACTTCTCGCACTGCCACGTCTCGCCGTAGGGAACATGGCGAACCTCGCCGCACTTGCATGAGACGGTGATCGGCGGCCCCTTCACGGAAACGATCCTAACGCCGCTCCCGAGGTTGAGTCCGGCCGCCAACCGTGTTACGGTCGTGCGGATTCCGCGGGTGTACCCCGCTCCGGTCCGGCTAGGGAGGTGCTTTGTGAGTGAGGCTGTCTATGCGGGCGCGGCCATCGAGGAGCGCCAGCTCTTAAAGGCGCTCCGCTGGTACGACGGGTTCGTCATCGCGCTGGCCAACCCGGGCTTCCTCCTCGGGTCGCTCGGCTATTCGATCGGCGCTCTCGGCGGGTGGGGCGCGGTGTTCTTGTGGACCGTGTCCATGACCATCGGCGTCCTCTCGAACTGGATCTACTCCGAGACCGCCGCGATGTTCCCCGATAAGTCGGGGGGGATCGCCCTTTATGCGCACGAGGGCTGGAAGCGCTACTTCACTCCGATTGGGCCAGTAGCGACGTTCGGCTACTGGTTCGCATGGTCCTCCGTCCTCGCGCTCTTCGGGATCGTCATCGGCGGGCTGATCCAGGCGGAGTGGTTCCCGGGAGAGCCAGCCGGCGGGATCGGAGAGGGTGCAACCGGGTACTTCAGCTCGGGGCCGGTCGAGATCGGGCTCCCGCACCTCATTGCGGCTGGCGCGATCATCGCCGTTTGGATCGTCAACATCTTCGGCATCCGGCCGGCGGTGTGGCTTGCGTACGGGACAGGCGCGCTGCTGATGGTCCCGCTTGCCGTGTTCATCTTCCTCCCGTACCTGACGGGCGAGTGGGAGAGCTCCAACCTCACCTGGACGCTCAATGACGCCGGGCAGCCCTGGGGCGGGCTGAAGACCGCCTTGGTGTGGCTGTTCGTGATGGGGTGGTCGGCCTACGGCGTCGAAACCTGTGCGACGTTCGCGCCTGAGTACAAGGACACGGTCCGCGACACGACGCTCGCGCTCCGAACGTCAGCGATCTTCTCGCTCTTCGTCTACGCGCTCCTGCCGCTGGGCATCAGCGGCGTGCTGTCGCAGGAGGCAATCGCGGAGAACCCGGTGGCTTTCTATGTGCCGGCGTTCCAGGAGATCCTCGGCGGCGGCTCCCAGATCATGGTCGTCCTTCTCATCGCCAGTCTGCTCCTCTCGATGAACACGGCGACCGCGGACGGTTCGCGCGCCCTTTACGGGATCGCCCGCGACGACATGACGATCAAGCAACTCGTCCATCTCAACCGCTTCCACGTCCCGAGTCGCGCGATGACGGTGGACATGATCGTCAACCTCCTCCTCGTGTTCTTCGTCGGCAATACGCTGGCGATCCTCTACACGGGGAACGTGGGGTACATCCTGGCCCACTTCTTCGCCTTGACCGCGTTCATCCTCCTCCGGCGCGATCGCCCGCGCTGGCCGCGGCCGATCAAGGTGAGCTCGATCTGGATCCCGATCGCGGCCGTCCTGGCGGCGGCCAACGCACTCTTCATCTACGTCGGCGTCACCGACCCCGGGCTGACATATGCGGCAGAGACGAAGCACGTCCTCATCGGCCTTGCCGTCCTCGGGATCTCGGTTCTGCTGTGGCTGTTCCGGAAGATCGTCCAGGACGGCCAGGCGCCGCGTCTGCGCGAGGAGACCCCAGCGACTCCGGAGGCGGCCGGCACGTAGTCGCTCCTCATCGGTCGGTCGAGAGGCGGGGCGTGAGCCCCGCCTCTCACGTCACAATCCTTCGCATGGAGCGCTCGCCGGCACCGGAGGAGGTTCCGGCTGGGGCGGCGACCATTCGCTGTTCCTCGGCCGGGGTGAGGGCTGTGCGGGTGCGGCACGGCGAGCGGAGACCCCTGAGAGGTGAGAGAGTTGCGGGCGATGGAGACGTGCGATTCAGGAGGACTGATTCAGGAGGAGTCATGAGCGAGATTATCCGCACCGCATTCGATCAGCCTCAGCGCGCCATGGGCGGCGACCTCGTCGACTGGGAGGGCTGGTACTGGCCAAACCACTTCGGTGATCCGGGCGCCGAGCACCACGCCGTACGCACCGATGTCGGCGTCTGGGACGCGTCGCCGTTGCGCAAGTGGCTCTTTCACGGGCCAGACGCGCTGCGCGCCGCCGACCGCGTCTTCACGAACGACATGGCGGGGCTCGAGATCGGGCAGGTGCGCTACGCGCCGTTCTGCGACGAGAACGGGAAGATGGTCGGCGACGGGACTGCCTTCCGGGTCGCAGACGACCAGTGCATCGTGGTCACGGCGCTCGACTCGGACCTCGGCCACTTCACGTCCGTACTCGACGGCATGGATCTGGAGATCGACCCGATGACGCAGCGGAGTCCGCAGCTCGGCATCAACGGGCCGCGCTCGCGCGAGCTTCTGCAGGGCCTGACGAGCGCGGACGTCTCGAGCTTGCGCTACTTCCGCTTCTGGCCGGAGCGGGTCGAGGTCGGCGGCGTCCCCTGCTGGGTTTCCCGGACCGGATATTCGGGCGAGCTCGGCTACGAGCTCTTCTGCTCGCCCGAGGGTGCCGAGCAGCTCTGGGAGGCGATCGTCGGCGCCGGTGCGAGGCCCTACGGGCTCGCCGCCGTCGAGACGATCCGCATCGAGTCGGGACTCATCTTCATTGGCTACGACTACTTCCAGCATGAGACGAGCCCGTACGACGTGGGGCTCGACAAGCTGATCCGGCTCGACAAGGCCGACTTCTGCGGCAAGGCGGCGCTCGAGGGGGAGGGCGCAAGCCCGCCGAACCGGTTCGTCACGCTCGTCGTCGACGGGCCCGTTCCCGAGTACGGCGCCGCCGTGACGAGGGGCAGCGAGCGAGTCGGTACGGTGACGAGTCCCTGCGACAGCCCGACTCTCGGCAAAGTGATCGGCCTCGCTGTGCTCCGCGCGGATCTCGCCCGGGAGGGCGAGGGTGTCGAGGTCGCCGTCGAGGACGGGACGGCGCCCGCGACGGTCGCGCCGTTGCCGATCTACGACCCCGAGAAGGTCCGGCCGCGCGCTCGAGCCTGAGATCAGGCGGACCAGGACGGGCCGGCGGACGACGAGGAGGCGACGCGAGGAGTCCTGCGCAAGGAGGGCGGTCGCGACCGCGCGGGACCGACGACGACCTGGGATCGTGCCGGCCGCCCTGGGCGGTCAGCGCAGGAGGGGCGGGACGGTTCTCCGTTACGTCGCGACGCCTGCCGTGGGAGAATCGATGTACGCACAACTACCCAGAGGAGGGATACGGGCATGGCGCGCGACCCCAAGCACGACATCCTTTTCGAGCCGATCCAGATCGGCCCGAAGACGATGAGGAACCGCTTCTACCAAATTCCCCACTGCAACGGTTTCGGCTCGGAGAAGCCGTTCAGCCAGGCGTTCTTCCGTGCGGTGAAGGCAGAGGGTGGCTACGCCGCCGTGTCCACCGAGTACTGCTCGATCTCGCCCGAGTCGGACGACACGCACCGCATGTCCGCACGGCTCTGGGACGACGACGACATCAAGAACCTGTCGCTCATGTGCGACATGCTCCACGAGCACGACTGCCTCTCGGCCGCCGAGCTCTGGTACGGCGGTCCGCACGCGCCGTGCATGGAGACGCGCTGCGTGGCGCGCGGGCCGTCGCAAATCCCCTCTGACTTCGAGTACCTCACGTACGCGATCGAGGCGGACAAGGACGACATCCGCTACCTGCAGCGGCTCTACGTCGAGGCCGCGAAGCGCGCGCGCACCGCGGGCTTCGACATCGTCTACGTCTACGGGTCCCACTCGTACCTGCCGCAGCAGTTCCTGACGCCGTTCTACAACAAGCGCACGGACGAGTACGGAGGGTCCTTCGAGAACCGAGCCCGGTTCTGGCGAGAGACGATCGAGCAGGTGAAGGAGGCCGTCGGTGACGACTGCGCCATCGCCGTCCGCATGTCGACGGACATGTTCTTGGGCGAGGCCGGCACGCAGCTCGAGCGCGACTGCCTGCCCTTCGTCGAGCTCGTCGACGAGCTCGTCGACGTCTGGGACATCAACCTCTCGGGCATCGCCGAGTGGGGCGAGGACGCGACGCCGTCGCGCTTCTACGAGCAGGGGCGTGCGCTGCCCTGGCAGGCTGCGGTCAAGGCGATCTCGAAGAAGCCCGTCCTCGGCGTCGGGCGCTGGACGGACCCGAACGCGATGGTGGACGCGATCAACGAGGGCAAGCTCGACATCATCGCCACGTGCCGCCCGTCGACGTCCGACCCCTTCCTCCCGAAGAAGATCGAGGAGGGCCGACTCGACGACATCCGCGAGTGCATCGGCTGCAACGTCTGCATCTCCCGCTGGGAGATCGGCGGGCCGCCGCTCATCTGCACGCAGAACGCGACCGCGGGCGAGGAGTACCGGCGCGGCTGGCACCCCGAGAAGTTCACCACAGCCCGGAACGCCGACAACGACGTGCTCGTGGTCGGGGCTGGGCCGGCGGGCATGGAGTGCGCGATGGTGCTCGGCAAGCGCGGCATGCGGCGTGTGCATCTCGTCGACGCGGCCGACGACATGGGCGGGACGATGCGCTGGATTCCGCAGCTTCCCGGTCTCGGCGAGTGGGCGCGCCTCGTCAACTACCGCAAGATCCAGATCGACAAGCTCAAGAACGTCGAGTTCCTCGCCTCCATGAAGCTGTCCGCGACGGACGTGGCGGCGTACGGCGCGGAGATCGTCGTCGTCGCGACCGGCTCGTACTGGGCCACGGACGGCCTCAACGGGGCTTCGCACGACGTCATCCCGGGAGCCGACGCGAGCCTCGCCTGGCAGGCGACGCCGGACCAGATCATGGGCGAGGGCAAGCAACTCGACGGCGAGCGTGTCCTCGTCTTCGACAACGACGGCTACTTCATGGGCGTCTCGATCTCGGAGATGCTCGCGCTCGAGGGCAAGAAGGTGACGCTGATGACCCCGATGGGGAACGTGGCGCCTTACATGCACTTCACGCTCGAGGCACCCAACATGCACCGGCGGCTGCACTCGCTGGGCGTCGAGATCGTCACGTACTACCTGCCCAGCCGCTTCGAGCCCGGCGCGGTCGTGGCGACGCACGTCTACGACGAGCACGGCCACGAGCGTACGTGGGACGTCGACGGCGTCGTGCTCGTGTCGCAGCGGCGGTCGAACGAGGCGCTCTTCCGGTCGCTGAAGGACGACATCGGCCTCGACACCCTGAAGGCGGAGGGCGTGGACGCGCTCTACCGCATCGGCGACTGCGAGGCGCCGCGGCTGCTGGCGGACGCGGTGTTCTCCGGACACCGGCTTGCCCGTGAGATCGACTCGCCCGACCCGTCGGTGCCGCTGCCATTCCGCCGCGAGCGGCGTGTGGTGGATGCGGGAACGGTCGCGAGCGAGCGCGCGTGGCACGAGGCGGTGGTGGCGGGAACCGCCTCGTGAAGACCGTCGTCTGCGTGAAGCAGGTCCGCACGCTCGGCGACGAGGTGCAGTTCACCGACGGCGGGATGGACGTCGACCCCGACTACGTCGACCTCGCGCTCAACGAGTGGGACTCGTACGCGATGGAAGAGGCACTCCGGCTGCGCGAGGCGCACGGAGGCGAGGTTCTCGTCCTCACGTGTGGCGGCAAGGAGAGCGAGGCAGCGCTTCGGCGCTGCCTCGCGATGGGCGCCGACCGCGCCGCGCGAGTCGAGCGCGCGGAGGACCACGATGCGATCCAGGTCGCCCACGCACTTGCCGGCGTCGTACGGGAGGAGGGCGCCGACCTCGTGCTCTGCGGCGTCCAGTCGAGCGACTCCGTGCAAGCGGCGACCGGCACGGCCCTCGCGGAGCTGCTCGGGCTGCCGCGCGTCGCCGTCGTCACGCGCCTCGAGGTGGGGCAGGGTACCGCCCGCGTACACCGCGAGCTCGAAGGCGGCCTCGCCGACGTCGTCGACGTCGACATGCCTGCCGTCCTGACGATCCAGACCGGCATCAACAAGCCCCGCTACGCCAACCTGCGCGCGATCAAGCAGGCCGAGCAGGTAGAGATCGCCGTCAGTCAGGCGACGGACGCCCCGTCTGCCTCGCGCGTCCGACGCATGTTCGTGCCCGACCGGGGCGAGAGTGCCGAGATGCTCGGCACGGACCCGGCCGAGGTCGCCGGGCGCATCGCCGAGATCGTGAAGGAGCGCACGGCATGAGACGCCCTGTGTCAACCCCGACCTTCATGCGCGTTCCTCGGACGTTGCTCGCGGTGCCAGGCCGGAGGGAGAAGAACAGTGTGGGGGACAGGATTAATCCTGTCCCCCACGCAGTTTCCTGTACGGGCCCGGAGAGCCTGGTGCC
>Ga0209640_10001892_pt1 | contig 18064 bp, 16 predicted proteins | sample RifCSP10_1_FD_184018 | JGI IMG/M metagenome (GOLD analysis project Ga0209640, IMG submission 184018) | Soil microbial communities from Rifle, Colorado - Rifle CSP2_sed 10_1 (SPAdes) (version 2) | ecosystem: Environmental > Terrestrial > Deep subsurface > Rock core/Sediment | place: Rifle... | reverse complement strand
GGGGGGCCGGGGGGTCTTCTCCCCCCTTACTAAGGGGGGCTGGGGGGGATTCTGCAAGGGGTTTCCCCATGAGAATCGCTCAGTCCTCCAGCAGTGGGTCTATGACCGCCGTAATCTGAGACAGCGAGCTGAAGGGCCCCTTCTGAAATTGCACCAGCTTCCCAGATTGATCGACGAAAAAGGTTTCCGGGACGCCGCGAATGCGGTAGGCCTGCGAGATGCGTGTCCCCAGGTCCGGCCCGTTTGGATACGTGATGTCGAACTTCTCCAGATAGCCCAGGGCCTCCGACTCCGTATCGACGTAGTCGACCCCCAGGAAGACCACCTGCCCACCGGGTTTGTATTGCCGCCAGGCGGCTTCCAGGTCGGCCGCTTCTTGTTCGCATGGTTTACACCAGGACGCCCAAAAATTGATCACGACCACTTTGCCCCGTAAATCCGCCATGCGGATCTCTTCGCCGCTGAAGGTCGTCAGCAAAAATCCGGGCGCCTGCTCGCCTTTGCTTACCGGCCCCTTCTGGCTCCTGGATAAGCCCAGCGCCAGCAGGACCAGCAGCGCCAGCAGCGTTCCCCAGGCCAATAATGCGCCCAGCGACAGGCCAATCCCAAAAATCGCAATACGCCCCCCACTGGATGCGGGGGGAGCCGGTGTTTCTGGGGCTGTAGTTTCAATTTCAATTTCAGACATATATATTGCTCCTATAAATCGAAGCGGTTATTTACATCAGGGACTGTCATTGCGAGCCGTTTTTACAATCTCCGTTTTTGTGCCCTTTGTGACTGCCCTTCGTGCCCTTTGTGTTAAAAAGCAGTAAATCAGGTACCTACCGCCTCCGCAGTTCCTCCTCCAATCGCGCCACGTACTCGTCTGCGGCCGCTCCGCTGGGAACTCTTTGCGGCTCGCTGTCTGGAAGGGGCTGCTTCCAGGCCCGGAACGCCCGGTAAAGGATGAAAGCGCCGGCGATAAACGCCAGCGGCGGGATCAGGTAAACCAGCCAGTTCAGGCCGCGCGCCGGCGGCGCCGCCAGCACCCGGTCGCCATACTGCTCGACGAAGTAATCCTTGATGCGCGTTTCTGACCAGCCGGCTGCCAGTTTTTCGCGGATCAATGCCCGCCATTGGGCGCAGGCCTGTGTTGGGCACACGTCCAGGGGCACGTTTTCACACACCGGGCAGTACAGCTGCTTGGCAATCGCATTCACCTCGTCATCCGTCACCGGCTCTGCTTCCTGCGCGGACGCCATCCCCGTAAACAGCGCAGCCCAAACCATCGCGCCCAAAACGGCCACCACCAGCCAAACAGATCTTCTTTGCGATCTATCTTCCACACCAATCATCATTCCCAAATCTCACCTTCTTACGCATTACGAAATACGCATTACGAATTACGTCCTACGCCTCCGCCGCCGCATACCTGGCCCGCCTCACCCTCGCCCTCTCCGTCTCGGCCTCCGCCTCCCTCTCCGGCCAGGCCGCCACCATCGTGCCCAGGATAAAGACGAAGCCGCCCAGCCACAGCCAGTTCACCAGCGGGTTGTGGTAAATCTTGAACGTCGCCCCCTGGGAAGAGATCGGCTCCCAATCGACCAGCAGCACGTAAAAGTCCTCCTCCCAGGTGCTGCGCACACCGGGAATGGTCATTGGCTGCTGCGATTCGTAGTAATAATCCCGGCGGGGGTGCAGTTCGCCGATGTATTGGTCGTTCTTGTACACGCTGAGGACCGCCCGGGCCACATTGCGGCCGTCGGGCGTATCGAAGTTAGCCAGGGAGTCGTACGATATGCTGTAGTTTCCCAAAGCCATTTGGCCGCCTTGCGGGATCGTGCCCTGGGTTTCCGTCTGGAAGATCTCGATGCCGATCACGCCGATGGCCATCAAGACCACGCCCAGGTGGATCACGTAGCCGCCATAGCGGCGCCGGTTGCGGGCCGCCAGGTTCCACAAAGCCGCTGGCAGGCTTTCTTGCAGGCGCCGGTGGCGGGCCAGGGCGCCGCGCCAGAACTCATAGAGCGTGACGAAGGCCACGAAAGCGGCCAGCCAGAAACCCAATAGAGCTGCCGGATGGCGAATCCCGCCGATCAAGACCGCTGCGACCACCACCAGCGAGGCGATGAACGGCTTCCACATCGCCCGGCCCAGCGTTTTTGCCGTTGAATGCCGCCAGGCGGATAGCGGCGCCACGCCCATCAGCAGTAGCAGGCCGGCAAACAGCGGGCCCGTGGCTCGTTCGTAGAAGGGCGGGCCGACCGTCACTTTTTGGCCGGTTGCCAGCTCCGAGATCAAGGGGAAGAGCACTCCCCAGAAGCATACCACCAGGATGCCGATGAAGAGCAGGTTGTTGAGCAGGAACAGGGCCTCGCGCGAGAGCAGCGAGGTCATTTGCGCTTCGGATTTGAGCTCATTCCAGCGCTGCAGGAGTAAGGTCAGCGAGGTGATAAATGTCAAACCGATGAAGGCGAAGAACGCCGGGCCGATGGCGCTCTGGGCGAAGGCGTGCACCGAGGAAAGCACCCCCGAGCGGGTGAGAAATGTCCCGAAGATCACCAGGTCATAGGTCAGGATGATCAAGATCATGTTCCAGTGCTTGAGCATGCCGCGCTTTTCCTGGATCATCACCGAGTGCAGGAAGGCGGTGCCCGCTAACCAGGGCATAAATGCCGCGATCTCGACCGGATCCCAGCCCCAGTAGCCGCCCCAACCCAGCACGTCGTAGGCCCAACGGCCGCCCAGGATCAGGCCCAAGGAAAGGAACAGCCAGGCCACCAGCGTCCAGCGCCGGGTGATGCGGATCCAGCGATCGTCCGTCCGGCCAGTGATCAGCGCCGCCATGGCGAATGAGTAAGGGATCACAAAGGAGACAAAGCCGAGGTAAAGCATCGGGGGGTGGATAATCATGCCCGGGTGGCGCAGGAGCGGGTTCAGACCGCTGCCGTCCGCGGGGACGAATATCCGGCTTCCTGCCGGTTGGAACATCGCCGTGATGATCTGGCCCGTTCCGGTTTGCCAGATGCGCACGAACGGGTTTTCCAGGAAGATTACCAGGCCCAGGAAGAAAGCCAGTGTGATCGAGGAGACTACAACCACCCACGGCAGGAACTCGCGGTCTCGATCCCACTTTCGCAGCGTGACCGCCGTGGCGAAAGCTGACATCAGCCAGGACCAGAACACCAGCGAACCGGCCTGCCCGCCCCACAGCGCCGTCACTTTGAGGTACATCGGCATACTGCGGCTGGTGACTTCGGTCACGTACTCGACCTCGTAGTGATTGGTCACGAGCAGGTAAATGATCGTCAGGGCAGAAAGTGACAGCAAGGGAAAGGTCAGCAGCATGGCATTGCGGGCGCTGTCAACCCAGGCGTGAGCATTTCTGCGGACACCGTAGATGGCCGCTCCGGCGGCATAGAGCGAGACTAAAAACGTGATGATCAGACTGCCAAAACCAAGCTCTGCATAAACCATTTAGTTAACTCCTGAGATTCAAAAACGTAAAACGGGTGGTCTGCACCCCGTTTTACGTTTTGTGACTGAACCGATCATACCACCGCTTGAAACCTGATTATCCCTCTGCTTGCCCGGGAACCGCCTCTTCATACTTGGTCGGGCACTTCAGCAGTAGCTCTTCCGCGTAGAAAATTCCATCATCGCCCAATTTCCCGGTCATAATCGCCTGGGCCTCGTGGCGCAGCAGGTCCGGTTTTACATCTTCATAAACCACCTGTAATCGCGGCCGGCTGGGGTCGTTAACCGCCTCGTATAGCGCCTTTGCCAGGCCGCCCTCAGTTTCGATTTCTTTATTGTCGCCGGCAACGTGCGCTATCGTGAATGTCAGCAAGAAGTTTTTTGAATCGTACTGGATTGTGTCGCCGAGCACCGCCCCCGAGACCCGTACATCTCGACCGGCGACGCTGTCACCCCTGGCCACCAGTTCCTCAACCGTTAAAAAGTACTGTGCGCTGGCCTGCGTAGACGTAAAGATGAGATAAGCGATGGCTGCAACAATCAACAGCCCGCCGATGATGAATTTAATGCGGCCGGCTGATTGAACCTGAGGGGTGATGGCTTCTTCCATGTATTGACCTCCAAAATTGCGTGCCCTTTGGCTGGAGAGCCTTTATGATGTGATGGCTCCAATAATAGATTTTGTCACAATATGATTAAGAGAACCTGAGAATACACAAAAAAGTGCATGAGAGATCCAATCCTTCTAATCCACATCAATTAACCCCGTTCGAATCGCGAATTTTACCAGCTCGGTAGCGGAGTGCAGGTTGAGCTTGTTCATGATCCGCTCCCGGTGACGCGAAACGGTCTTCGGGCTGATGCCCAGCCTCTCCCCAACCTGCGGGCTGGTTAATCCTTGCGCCACTGCTTCCAGCACCTGGCGTTCGCGTTCGCTGAGCACCTCCAGGTCTTTTTCCTCGGGCTCCTGGCTTTGCACGATTCGCTCCTCCGGCGGGACCTTTTTCGTCAGGCGCTGGTAATCCTCCAACAGCCAGCGGGCCAGGGCCGGCTGCAGGTAAACGTTGCCGGCGGCCACAGAATGGATCGCCGTGATCAGCTCCTCAGCCGCGGCTTGCTTGGTGACATAGCCGCTCGCCCCGGAAGCCAGCATCTCGAAGAAATATTGTTTATCCTGGTGGACCGTCAGCGCCAGGACGTGGCTCTCCGGCTGGACTTCCTTCAATCTCCGCGTGGCCTCCAGGCCGTCCATCCCCTCCATCGTGATGTCCATGAGGATGACGTCCGGCTGTGTTTCTTGGGCTAATTGAATGGCTGCTTCGCCCGATCCCGTTTCTGCCACCACTTCGAATCCTGCCTTGCTCTCCAGGAACGAGCGCAGTCCGGTACGCACGATCTCATGATCGTCAACCAGCATAAGACGAATGTTTTTCATGGCTTGCTTCCTCAGGAACAATAGCTTCGGATGAATTCCCTGGCTGCTCTGCCTGGAACGGATGGGTTGCTTTCCCCTGCGGCCCGTTTTGTGGAGGAGGCCCATCCAGGGGAATTTTCGCCTCCACCGTAGTGCCTTTTCCCGGAGAGGTCCATATTTGAAAAAGCCCGCCCAGGGCCTCGCAGCGCTCTCGCATTCCGGCCAGTCCCCAGCCATGTGGCGGAGAGAGGCTTTCGTTCAGGTCGAAACCTGTGCCTTCATCCCGGACCCTCAGGATGACCTGCTCCTCTTCAAAATCTAATTGCAGCTTTGCGTAGCGGGTCTGCGCGTGCCTGCTGACGTTGGTCAGCGCCTCCTGCGCCACCCGGAAAATCACCGTCTCGACTAAAGCATCCAATCGCTGCCTGGGACCGTTGAACTCGACGGTGATCTCCAGGTCGAAGAGTGCTTTTCCTTCATCTGCCAGGTATTTCAGTGCCGGGACCAGCCCCAGGTCGTCCAGCTGCGCCGGGCGCAAATCCCGCACCATGCCGTAGATGCCCTGCGACATTTGCTGGCTGAGCTCCTGAAGCCGGTTTATCAGATTCCTGACTTCCCGGTTCCCCGGCAGCGAATTACGCAGCGTCGCCAGATTCAAGGAAATTGCTGTCAGCTCCTGGGCAGTCTGGTCGTGCAGCTCCCGGGAGATGCGCGCCCGTTCGTCCTCCTGGGCGATCACGATGTGGCGCAGCATCTGGCGGCGCAGGTTTTCTCGTTCCAGCAGCTCGCGCTGCACCTGTTCCAGCGCCTCAACCCGCGCTTTTTGAGCAGCCAAAAACTGATTTTCACGTTCCTGTTCGGCCGCTTGAATTGCCCGGATTAGATTAACCGTCACAAGGATCGCCAGCGCGGCGCGGATCGCCTGGATTGGTAGACCGGTAGCTGCCATGAAGGCTCCGGCGTTTAGCTTGCTTGCCAGGAACAGGTCGGTTGCTGGCACGAAAATTTGCGTAATTCCGTATAACCCAAATCCGAGTCCTGCCCAGCGAAAATACCTCGCCAGGTGGGCATAGCTTTCTCGTTTGACGTGGTGGGCGTGTAAGATCAGCGCCAGGCCTGCCAGAATCCCGCCAGGAACCGCCAGGAGATAGCGCGCCAGCGCATCGGCTCCCGTAACCACGCTGTCCGGGTAATTTTGAGCGTTGCTGAGGAAGAGCGCCAGCGCAAGTACTGGCGGGCTGGACACGGCGAGAGCGTATTGCCATCGGAAACGTCTTTTTGAAGATAGCAGCAGCAATCCAAATTGAACCAGTGGGACGAAAGAAATCGCCAGCAAAACCACCCGCAGCCAGGCGAAGGCCGGCGGGAAGGGCAATCCCAGCCAGACTCCCTGGAGCAGAATGATTTCCAGCCATTCATGGGAGCCGTGCAGCAGCCCGAAAACCGCCAGCGGTCGCAGGATGCGCCTCTCGAACAGCAATGGTGAGCGTCCCGTTTCCAGCGTCAGGGCAATTCCCATGCCAAAGAAGGCCAACCCGTAGACGAAAAACACCAGGACCATATTGATTTGCAGGTTGCTCAGCTGCATTGAATGCACTCTCCCGTATAATTATTTTACAGCACAGCCCCCAAAGCCTATATTACTTTCATCATGTTATGAATAGGACAAATGCCCCTAATCTGCCATTAATCCTTGGTATACAATCCCGGGGGTAGATTACCCAATAAGCCGTATAATAAGGCAATGGCTCGCCTCATGCGCTGACGGGTGGAAGCAATTTTTGTGTTACTTCTCAAACAAGTGGTGTGGGTTTTGAAGGCCTGCGAAGGAGAATGCAATGCGACGAACGTGGATCATCTCAGCCGGAGGCTCGTTGCTGCTACTGCTCTTGTTGGCGGCCTGCGCCGGGCCTCAAGGAACTCCGGGACCGGTTGGCCCTCCCGGCGTTCCCGGACCCGAGGGTCCGCAAGGGCCTCCTGGACTACAGGGGCCTCCCGGTGATCCAGCTCAAGTTGAGCATGCTGGTTTCGTAGGCAGCGCTACCTGTTCCGGCTGCCACCCCGATATTTCCGCCGTCTTCTCCCGGTCTGGTCACCCGTGGCAGTTGAATCTGGTCGTCGAAGGAACCCGGCCTCGTTTTCCCTTCACTCAGACCTTGTTGCCTCCCGCAGGTTACTCCTGGGACGACATCAGCTACGTGGTAGGTGGCTATAACTGGAAAGCGCGCTTTCTGGACAAACAGGGTTATCTGATCACCACGCCTCCGCAAGAAGGGGAAGAAGTGGAAGAGGGGGAAGATGGAGACTTCTCAAACCAATACAACCTTCCCAACCGAGCCCTGGGTAAATCCAGTGGGTTTGTTCAATTCCATGCTGGCGAAGCCGAACTTCCTTACGACTGCGGCGCCTGCCACACTACCGGTTTCAGCCCTGGCGGTCACCAGGATGATTTGCCGGGGATTGTGGGCACCTGGGCCGAACCCGGCGTGCAGTGTGAAGCCTGTCATGGCCCGGGCAGCTTGCATGCTGGTAACCCCCAGGCCGTCGATATGGACATCGACCGGGACGCGGATGCCTGTGGTGAATGCCATACTCTCGGTCGAAGCGATCAGGTCGCTTTCGAGGACGGCTTTGTCAGCCATCACGAGGGATATGGCGGCATATTCCTGGGAAAACATGTCCTCCTGGAATGCGTGACCTGCCATGATCCGCATGCCGGGGTTGTGCAGCTGCGCCAGGCCGGCCAGCCGTCCACGCTCACCCCCTGCCAGGACTGCCACTTTCAACAGGCCGCCTTTGAGAAGAATGAGCGGCACGTTGAACTGGGCGTGGATTGTGTTACCTGTCACATGCCCCGCTTAATTAAGAGTGCCTGGGCGGATCAGCAGTCCAACCGGGGAGATATTCGAACTCATGTGATGTCCATCAATCCCTTCCAGGTGAGCCAGACGGACGATGCTGGTAATCCGGTTAGCGCGCCGATCTCTTTGAACTTCGCCTGCCGGCAATGTCACATCGATGGCACCGCCTCGGAGAAGACCGACCAGGAGCTGATCGACATGGCAGTTGACTATCATGCCGGGCCTTAGAGGATGCTTGCATGGATGAAGTTAATCCGGTCATCATTGCATTAATGTTTTTTCTCCGCTGCCTGGTGCCGCTGGCCATCATGCTCGGGATATCTTATTTATTGCGCCGTTATGGGCTGATTACGGCACCGCCACCACCGCCTAAAGAGTTGGACAATGGCAACAACAATCAGAATCTCCCGGCCAGGAAGGAGGTCTAACGCATGGCGAAGATAAGCACTTCCGTTCGCTGGCTGCCGCGTTTCCTGGGCCTGGCTCTTTTTGGCGCAGCGGCTGCGGTCCTGTTTTCGTTAACCCTGACCGGCCCTTCCCTGGCGGAGGAGCCGAATCAAGGCACGGAGGAGTATTGCCTCTCGTGCCATGGAAACCCCGACCTGAGCATGACGCTCCCCAGCGGGGAAGAGCTTTCTCTATATATTTCCCCGCAAGAACTCAGCCAGTCTGTGCACAGCCCCTTGGGGATCGAGTGCCAGGCCTGCCATACCGAAATCGAAACCTACCCTCATCCCGAAGTTGGCTACGAAACCAGGCGAGAACTCTCCCGCCTCTACTACCAGTCGTGCCAAAAGTGCCACTCGGATAACTACGACGAGACTCAGGATAGCTTTCACGCCGAAGCCGCCGAAGCCGGCAACCTGAACGCCCCCGTATGCACCGACTGCCACGGCGCCCACAACGTCCGCCCGCCCGATGAGCCGCGCAGCCATATCTCGGAAATTTGCGGGCAGTGCCATACCCAGATTTTTGAGAGTTACCGGGACAGCATCCACGGATCGGCGCTCCTTGAAGAGGATAATCCGGATGTCCCCGTTTGCACCGACTGCCATGGTGTTCACAACATCCACGATCCGAGAACCACTCAATTTCGCATTGAATCGCCCGAACTTTGTGCTGGCTGTCACGCTGACCCTGAGTTAATGGGAAAGTACGGGCTTTCGGCGGATGTCTACGATATTTACCAGCTATCCTGGCATGGTGTGGATGTTGCCGTCTTCCAGGCCAGATGGCCAAACCTATGGCACAACAGCGCTGTGTGTACCGATTGCCACGGCGTGCACGATATTCTGAGTACAGAAGACTCTGATTCGCGTGTCAACCCTACCAACCTGTTGGCTACCTGCCAGAAATGCCATCCTGATGCCAGTCCTAACTTCACTGGCGCCTGGACCGGACATTACCGCATCAGCCTTCAGCGCACACCGTTTGTCTTCTATACCGAGGCTTTCTACACTTCCTTTACCCCCTTCGTGCTGTGGCTTTCTGGCATCTATGTTGTCCTGCAAATCGTTCGTGCCACGGTTGCACGGATCAGGAGGAGTTTGTGATGAGCGTCCAACGACGACCAGGACCGGCCGAAGTGGTTAACGGTATCCGCACGGAACGCACCTTTAAACGATTCACCCTTGCCCAAAGGTGGGAGCACGCCTTCCTGATGGTGACATTCACGGTTTTGGTGCTTACCGGCCTGCCGCAAAAATATTTTGCCGCTTGGGGACATCAAATCCTGACCACCCCGGAACGGCTTTTTCTGGTTCGCCGCATTCACCATATCTTTGCGGTTATTTTGATCCTTGAAGTGGTTTACCATCTCGGTCGAGGGATCTACCTTTTGGCGAAGCGGCGGCTTCCGGGAGATATCTTCCCAACGTGGCAGGATGTCCGGGATGCCTGGCAGATGTTGAAGCATCTGACCTTCCTGTCGGATAAAAAACCGAAGTTCGGGAAATACAACTTTGAGCAGAAATTTACCTACTGGTTTCTTTTCCTGGCCATCGGCATCATGGTCATTTCCGGTATCGTTCTGTGGTTTCCCATCTTGCTTACCCGTGTTTTGCCTGGCGGTGTGATCCCCGCCGCCCAGCTGGCGCATAGCAGCGAAGCCATCGCTGCAGCGATTTTTGTAGTCATCTGGCATTTCTACCACGTCCACGTCGAGCGGCTGAACCTGAGTATTTTCACCGGGCGGTTGAACGAGCGGGATGTGCGCGATTATCATGCTGAGGAATATGAACGCCTTACCGGAAAAACGGTAGATACCGAGGATGATACTGCCGCTGCGTCCCATGGTCAGCCGGTTCAGTCGCAGGAGAGATCATTGGATGTCTAGGCCGCGCGCCTTAGCGCTTCTTGCCCTTGGCGGGATCGCCCTGTTTCTGGTGATTGCTCTTACCCATTTTGGGCAGGCTCAAGCTGCCCATTCAAATGGAGTTGAGCGACCGCAGCTGCAGGAGACGCCGCCACCGGAACAAAAATCGATCAGCAACCAGGTCTGCCTGGATTGTCATGGGGAACCGGGCCTGACATTAGAGCTGGAAAGCGGCGAGAAATTGGTCTTGTACGTTCCTCCGGAGGGTTATTCGGACTCAATTCACGGCGAACTGGGCTATGCCTGCGTACAGTGCCATACAACCGTAGGAAATTATCCACACCCGCCATTCCAGGCGGAAGACATCCGGGATGCCAGCTTACAGCTTTACGGTGCATGCCAGCGATGCCATCTGCAGCAGTACACGCTCACCGAGGACAGCGTCCATGCCGATGCTCTTGCCGAGGGCAATCGCAATGCCGCGATCTGTACAGATTGCCACACCGCTCACCTGGTACGGCGATTAACGGATCCCGAAACGGACCAGCTATTGCCGGATGCCCATGAGTGGATCCCGCAGACCTGCGCCCAGTGCCACAACGCCATTTACCAGAAGTACTCGGCGAGCGTGCATGGCTCTGCCCTGGTCGGCGAGGGCAACCCCGACGTCCCTACCTGTATCGATTGCCACGGCGTCCATAGCATAGAAGACCCAACGACGGCGGAATTCCGCCTGAATTCTCCTGAATTGTGCGCAGGCTGCCATAGCGATCCGGAGATTATGAATAAGTATGGCATCTCCACCCAGGTGCTCGATACTTACATCGCCGACTTTCACGGCACGACGGTGACGTTATTCCAAAAACAGCATCCCGACCAGGAGACCAACAAACCGGTGTGCTACGACTGCCACGGCGTTCACGATATCCAGGAGACCGATGACCCGGAGGCTGGCTTGCAAATCCGGGAGAATTTATTGGTGCGCTGCCAGGTTTGCCATCCTGATGCAACGGCTAATTTCCCCGATGCCTGGCTTTCCCACTATGTCCCGACGCCGGAGAGGAATACCCTGGTTTATTTCGTGGACCTGTTCTATAAGATATTCATACCTGGCGTCCTGGGCGGTATGGCAATACTCGTGGCGCTGGATATTAGTGTTCTTCTCCGAAGCCGTTTCAGAAAGGTTGCCCCGCGTTTGCAGGAGCGCCTTCAGTGGGGTTCGTTCCTGAAAAAGATCAGACCATCCCGTGAACGGGCCGCTGCGGAATACGAGTCTCCCTCTAATTCAGAGGAATCGGCAACAGCGATTCGGGAAGACCGGCCTCAAAAAGATAATAACGATGACGACCCAGAGGAAGATAAGTAGGTGAACATTAGCGAGGTTTCTGCGAATGGAAGAAACTGTTCCGGGTAAGTCCGTGGCGAAAGCTTCGGTCAAACCAGAAGAAAAACAATACACCCGATTTGGCCCCTCTCAGCGCATCCAGCACGCTATCTTTTTGGTTTCCTTTTCTCTCCTGGGCATCACCGGCTTGGCGCAGAAATATGCGACCACCCGAGCCGGAGAGGCCGTCCTGGGCCTGTTTGGTGGCATCGAATTGTCTCGCCTGATTCATCGCGGTTCTGCTATCGTGCTGATGGCTGTCAGCATTTACCACATTATCGATGTGCTCTATCGCGTCTTCGTTGTGCGCGTGCCGCTCAGCATGCTGCCGGTTGTAGAGGATTTCAAGCATCTCTACCAGGATATCCTGTATTACCTTGGTCGGCGCAGGCATAAAGCCTACTACGGTCGTTACACTTACGCCGAGAAGGTCGAGTATCTGGCGGTCGTCTGGGGCACAGTAATCATGGCGATTACCGGCTTTATGATGTGGAATCCCATTTCCACGGCGCGATGGTTTCCGGGTGAGGTCATCCCCGCCGCCAAAGCCGCTCATGGCGGCGAGGCGCTTCTGGCAGTTTTGGCAATTATTCTTTGGCATTTCTATCATGTCCATATTCGCCACTTCAACAAAAGCATTTTCACCGGCAAGCTCACCGAAGAAGAGATGCGCCATGAGCATCCGGCAGAGCTGGCGCAAATCAAAGCTGGCGAGGCAGGCCAGCTGCCGCCTGAGGAAGTCATCCAGCGCCGCCAGCGCGTTTTCTATCCGGTCGCAGCCGTTCTAACCGCCGCACTGACGTTCGGACTGTACCAGTTCATCACCTTCGAAGAGACCGCCATCCACACCATTCCTCAGGGTGAGACCGCCCAGGTGTTTGTGCCCATTACACCTACTCCAACTGCAACGCCTGAGCCTACGCCTACCCTGGCTCCCGGTCAGGTCATTCAGGCTAATACCTGGGAGGGCGCCTTTGAAGAATTATTCGGCGACAAATGCGGAGCGTGTCACGTCCAGCAGAGTCTGGGAGGGCTGAGCCTGGCAACCTATGCGGATGCGCTTGAAGGCGGCAACAGTGGTCCTGCCATCGTTCCAGGCGATCCGGACGTCAGCCTGCTGGTCCAGGTCCAGGCCCCGGGAAACCATCCCGGCCAGCTGACCATCGACGAATTGGAGATAGTCATCGAGTGGATCGAATCTGGCGCGCCTGAACAATAAGCGTAACGAGGAGACAGTGTAGCTTCCCAATAGTTGGTGGCCCTTCTTATTTGGTTCTTGGAGGTATTTTCAGAATGAAACGTTTTTTGCAGCGTCTGAAACTATTTTTCTTCCCTCCCGCGGGTTCCCCCACCTGGGTGCGGGTCCTGCCCTATGCTGTCCTGGGTGTGTTGACCCTGCTGCTGCTCACCGCTGGCGCTTATGCCTGGGAGTACACCAATTCGCCGGAGTTCTGCGGCACCTCCTGCCACACCATGCCGCCGGAATACACCGCTTATCTGACCTCACCCCATGCCCGGGTGGATTGCGTGGACTGCCATATTGGCAAAGGCTTTATCGCAACCCGGATTACGCGCAAAGCCGGCGATGTAAAACATATCTACGCTACCGCCTTCAAGACCTATGAGTTTCCTATCACCGCCGACGATCTGCGCCCGGCCCGGGAGACCTGCGAGAAGTGCCATTTCCCTGAAAAGTTCTCAGACGACAGTTTGCGGGAGCTGCGGAAGTTTATCCCAGACCAGAATAACACGCCCCAAACAGTTTATCTGGTGCTCAAGACTGGCGGTGGCAGCGAACGCCTTGGGCTAGGGCGCGGCATCCACTGGCATATTGAAAACCAGGTTTATTACTACCCAACCGATCACCGGGAACAGGAAATACCCTTCGTCAGGGTCATCGAGGACGATGGTTCCATCACCGATTACGTTGACCTTGAAGCGGATATCGATCCCGAGAACATTAAGGAAGAAGACCTTAAAGAGATGGACTGCATCACCTGCCACAACCGCATCACCCATCTCATTCTCCCGCCCGAGGACACGGTCGATCATCTTATGGAGCGCGGGCTGATCTCCAGGGACATTCCCGAAATCCGCCAGAAAGCGGTTGAGGTCTACAGCCAAATTTATGACACCCAGGAGAAAGGTCTCAGGGGGATTGAAGGTCTGTCTATATACTACAGAACCTACTATCCAGACTTCTACGCCACGGATGGTCACCTGGTCGAGGAAGCCATCGAGCTATTAAAGGAAACTTACAGCCAAAGTGTGTTTCCCAATCAGAAAGCCGATTGGAATTCCCATCCCAATAACGTCGGTCACCAGGATTCGCCGGGCTGCTTCCGTTGCCATGATGGTAAACACCTGAATGAACAAGAGGAAGCCGTGCGCCTGGAATGCAACCTGTGCCATTCCATCCCGGTTGTGGCAGGACCGGAGGATTTCGTGGCGGATATCGAGATCAGTCGCGGCCCGGAACCCAAATCCCACCTTAACCCCAACTGGATTACCCTGCACCATTCCGCCTTCGACAACACCTGCGCCAACTGCCATACTACGGAAGACCCCGGTGGAACCAGCAACACATCCTTTTGCTCCAACAGCGCCTGCCACGGTAATGTCTGGGAGCACGCCGGATTTGATGCGCCGGGTTTACGCGAGCGCCTTATCGACCAGCTGCCCCCAGCACCGACGCCCCTGCCTGCTCCATCTGGTGGCGAACTGACCTTCGCTGCCGCCATCGGGCCTATGTTTGAGGCTCGCTGCGGCGCCTGCCATGGACCGTCGGAGAGCATCCAAGAGCTCAGCTTGACCGCTTATCAAGATGCCCTGGACGGCGGCACCAGCGGTCCGGCGATTCTCCCCGGAGACCCGGCCAGCAGCCTGGTGGTTCAAAAACAGACCGCCGACCAGCCTCACTTCGGCCAGTTTTCTCCTGAGGAGCTGGAAATGGTGATCCAGTGGATTGAAGCTGGTGCTCCTGAGAACTAACGCCGTCAGTATTCGTAGGATAAAATATGTACTCCAGATTACGAATTCCCAAGATACGGATTGCGCCTTACGTATCACGTTTCACGCATTACGTTCCCAATTTCAAGGAGGTAGCTCCTAAAAATAACGTTAACTGGTAACAGCCTTAAATTTAATAATACCTGGTATCAAAGGAGGATACTATGAGCGATGAGCAACAAGTGAGCCGTCGTGGCTTTTTGGCTATCGCCACTTCAGCCATCGGCGGATTAATCGGTGCCGCACTGGCGATTCCAGCGATTGCCTATATCGTTGGTCCTGCTCTTCAGCGGACTGAGCAGGGGGAATGGGTTCGCCTGGGTTTGACTTCTAATATTGAGCTGGGGACGCCAACGCTTTTTAAGACTGTTATTCAAAGACAATCCGGTTGGATTGTGAATGAAAACGAACTCTCGGCGTATGTTTTAACAGAGAACGGTCGTGAGTTTATTGCCATGTCTAACATTTGCACCCATCTCGGGTGCCGCGTACGTTGGATAGGGGATCAGCAGCAGTTCTTCTGCCCCTGTCACAATGCCGTCTTCGACAAAGATGGTGAGGTTGTCTCTGGACCACCCCCGCGACCCTTGGATCGCTATGAGGTCAAAGTTGAAGATGATCAGCTGTTTATTTTAGGAGGTTGACATGGCGACCAGAGTTGGAAATTGGTTGGAGGAACGTTTTGGTTGGCGAGCCGTTTGGGAAGCGATATTCCTGCGGAAGATCCCTAAGGTTAACTGGCTGTATACCCTGGGAAGTGCCACCCTTTTCGTCGCTTTTATCCAAATCGTGACCGGCATTTTACTCACCATTTACTATGTCCCCACTCCAGATCATGCTTACGATAGCGTGCAGTATATTACCAACGAGGTGACGGCTGGTTGGTTGATTCGAGGTTTACACCACTGGGGGGCCAGCGCCATGGTTGTACTTTCTGTTCTGCACATGCTGAGGGTGATGTTTTACGGTTCATATAAATTTCCTCGCGAGGTTACCTGGTTTTCCGGCGTGTTTTTGCTCCTGGTGGTGCTTGGTTTCGGCTTTACCGGATACCTGTTGCCCTGGGATCAGAAAGCCTATTGGGCGACCACAGTGGGCACGGAAATTGCCGGTGTCGCGCCCGGCATTGGTGAGACGATCCTTCTCGTCATGCGAGGCGGGCAGAATTTGACCGCCGTAACCCTGGCGCGCTTCTTTGGCGTTCATGTTTGGGTGCTGCCTGCCGCTTTGATCCTCTTGATCACCATCCATATGTACCTCGTGATCAAGATTGGCATCAGTGCCGTTCCCAAAAAGGAGGTCGGCCAGTGAACGAACAGGAGAAGAAAGCTTATTTAGAAAGTTATCAACAAGCCAAGAAGAAAGGTGTTCCTTTCTTCCCGGACATCATATTCAAGGATGCGGTCATCTCATTGGTTATCTTTATAGTTTTGGTTGGGTTGGCTTATTTTATTGGTGCACCCTTAGAAGAACGCGCCGACCCGACCGACACGACCTACACGCCGCGACCCGAATGGTACTTCCTCTTCCTTTTTCAGCTACTTAAGTATTTCCCGGGTCAACTAGAGGTCATCGGGGTTTTTGTCATCCCTACGCTGGCAATATTGATCCTGTTCGCTTTGCCATTATTAGATCGATCTCCCCGACGTTACCCGTTTAAGCGCCCTCTGGTTTTGGGAGTGACCTCAATCGTAGTCGCGGGTATTGTGTTTCTCACGGTTCAGGCTGTACGAGAGATTCCTCCGCCAGCGGAAGCCCGTCCCGGGGATCAAACAGCCGTCCTTTATACGGAGAACTGTGCTCCATGTCATGGACCCTCCATAACAGTTCCTGCTGGTGAAAACTTGCATCAAATCATTGCTCAGGGAAGTCATGAAGGCATGCCGGCCTGGAATGCCGATCTCACCACCAACGAGATCGATGCGCTAGCCGGTTTCATCCTTTCCCCTGAAGGTAGCAACCTGTTCACACAGAACTGCGGTGAATGTCATGAGGCTCCGGAACTCGTGGCCGGAGACCCGATCCAATTACAGGCTTCATTGGAACAAGGCAGCAGCTTTCCCCCGCATTCAGACGTAGAAATTCCTGAATGGGAAGAAGCCCTCAGCCGTGAGGAACGCACCGCGCTGTTGAACTTCCTGGTCGCCCCCGATGGACAGCGTTTGTTTGCCATAAATTGTGCGCCTTGTCACGGCAGCGCGGCGCCTTTCGCGGGTGAAAGGGAGGAACTGAGAGCTATCATCAGCCAGGGAGGCTTGCACCTGGAAATGCCCTCCTGGCGCGAGAGGCTTACGGATCAACAGTTGGATACCTTGGCCAGGTACGTTGTCGATCCTTCGGATGCTCCTGAAGGGGAGGCGCTCTTTGGACAATTTTGCGCCTCCTGTCACGGGCAGCGGGTGCCTGCCGCCCAGACTGTCCCACAAGCGCGCGAGGTTGTTGCCAGCGGCGGGGCTCACGAAACCATGCCGGTTTGGGGCAATGTGCTCACCGCGGAGCAGTTGGACGCTCTGGTTGATTACACATTAGCTTCAGCTCGTGGCACTCCCTTGGAGGTTGGGCAGCAGCTCTTCTCTCAGAACTGTGCCCCATGTCATGGTGATTTCGGTGAGGGTGGACATAATCCGACCCGCCCCGGCGATATAATTGCACCCATCAGTTCAGCAGAATATCTCCGGACGCGGGATGATTTTACGCTGAGATCGATTATTGCTCAGGGTCAGCCTAACTTTGGCATGTCGCCATTCGGAAGTGCTTATGGGGGTCCACTTGAAGAAGAGGAGATTGACGCTATCGTCGCTTACATGCGCTCTTGGGAAGAAAATCCACCGGTAGAGCTTCCGCCGGAGGCGGAATTCACTACCTTATCGCTCGAGGGCGCCGAGATATACAACAACTTGTGCGCTCAATGCCATGGGAGGGATGGCGGGGGAGGGATTGGTCCATCTTTGCGTGAAACAGAGTTTCAGGATGAGAACACCGACCAGGAGATATTCGACACCATCAATCTGGGGCATGGCGCTACCGCGATGCTTGCTTGGGGCGAAATCCTCACTCAGGGGCAAATCCAGCAATTGGTCCAATTCATCCGGCAATTCGAACCGCCGGAGGTCGGACCAACGCCTCAATCTGGAGCGGCAACCCCTGCCCCAGAAGAGGGAGTAGTAACGCCTACCGCAGCCGTTGGTGAGGGCGAAACTTCCTTCTCTGCGGATGTCATGCCCATTTTCGAAGCTCAGTGTGCGGCTTGTCACGGCTCTTTTGGTGGTTGGAGTGCTGCCAGCTACGGAGATGTCATGACCACAGGTGATAATGCCCCCGTTGTCATCCCAGGTGATGCGGAAAACAGTTTGTTGGCTCAGAAAATCTTGGGTACCCATGAAGAAGGCACCATCATGCCTCCTTCCGGAAAGATGGACGATGATGAAATTCAGGTTATTTTAGATTGGATCGAGGCTGGTGCATCAGATAATTAAGAACAAGTCAACCAGCGGCGTCGGTTGAGCCGCGCAGCGCTCTTCGCTGCCCGAAACCAGCGCCGCGTTTTGCACCAAAAAACAGATAAGTAATTATGGATGCTGAGACGCGATCCCAATTCTGGCCGATTAAGACAAGCTTGCGTG
>Ga0209640_10001891_pt1 | contig 18067 bp, 12 predicted proteins | sample RifCSP10_1_FD_184018 | JGI IMG/M metagenome (GOLD analysis project Ga0209640, IMG submission 184018) | Soil microbial communities from Rifle, Colorado - Rifle CSP2_sed 10_1 (SPAdes) (version 2) | ecosystem: Environmental > Terrestrial > Deep subsurface > Rock core/Sediment | place: Rifle... | reverse complement strand
AGCCCTTGCCTCTCATTAGGTGGTAGCTGGGTAGCTGGGTAGCTGGGTAGCTGGGTAGCTGGGTAGCTGGGTAGCTGGGTAGCTGGGTAGCTGGGTAGCTGGGTAGCTGGGTAGCTGGGTAGCCGGTAGCCGATCGAAGGGGGCAGTCCATGTTTGCCAAGTTTTCAGCGGCAATCGCCGTGGTGCTCGTCGCGAGCGCGCCGGCCCTCGCGGGGGAGAGCAAGAACCTGCAGCTCTATCGCGAGGTCCAACGTCAGGTGCTGCAGTATCCGCACTTCACGATTTTCGACAGCGTTCACATCGCCGTCGACGACGGTCGCGTGACGCTGATGGGCAAGGTCACGATGCCGTTCAAGCGGACCCAGATCGAGAAGCGCGTGGCCGCTCTTGCCTCGGTGACCGAGGTCGACAACCGCATCGAGGAGCTGCCGGCCTCGCAGTTCGACAACGAGCTGCGCTTCCTCATCGCGCGGGCCATCTACGGCAACCACAACTTCCGATCGTACGCCTCGCGGGTGAATCCGCCGATTCACATCATCGTCGACCGGGGGCGCGTCACGCTCGAGGGCGTCGTCCTCAGCAACGTGGACCGGGTGGTCGCACGCTCGATTGCCAGCTCGTTTCTCGCCTTCGACGTGAAGAACAATCTGCAGACCGAAGCCGAGGCGAGGGACGCGTTGGAGAAGCTCTGAGCCCGGATTATCCCGACGTCGGGTGCAGGGGCTTTGATGATCCCTCGCGCCCATGCCTGGCCACACGCCAGATGACGACGCCAAAGGCAATCGCCGCCAGAACGATGGTGGATCCGAAAAGCAGCAGCGTCGTGTAGAGGATCGAGTCGCGCTCCATGCTGACCTGAACGTCGATCGGCACGCCCTTCAGGCGTTCAGCCAGCGGCTGTTCCCATTCGAGGATGTTCCCGCGCCGCACTTCTCTGGATGGAGCGTTGTGGAAAGCGATGACGCTGGGAATGTGCATCCGGAACGCCACGAGCTCGCTTCCATTCCAGCCGACGTCCCCGACCTCTCGTCTGGACGGCGATCCGACCCGCTGCTTGAACTCGAGCACCTCTCCACGCCGGTCGAACTGGTACGTCGACCAGGAGAACGGCGCAAGTTGCGACAACTGCCGGATGTCGTCGACCTCCACGCGCACGTGAACGAACCGGCGCCCCTCGCGCCGCGACAGGCGGACCGAGGTCACTTCCGCGCCCGGCCCCTCGAACACCGTCCGGACTGTTGCCCGATCGATCTGCGCGTTCGGGTCGGGGTCGAGGTCGACGCCTCGCAGGGCAGCCAGCGCGGGCACCGACGCGTTCAGGTTGATTCGCGCAGCGCCATCGACCGACAGCCGGATCTCCTCTTCGTATTCGTATTCCTTCCCCAGCAGGCCGCCGCCGCACGCCGAGGCGACGACCGAGCAGGCGATCGCCAGGGTCGTCGCAGCTCGAAGCCGTACCGGGACCATCAAAGGAATATTATCGTGGTCGCATGGCGCGTCCGACGCTGTTCCTGATCGACGGCAGCTCACAGATGTACCGGGCCTATCACGCCTTCCGCGGGCGGGGCCTGTCGAACCAGGAGGGACGCTCCACGCACGCCGTCTACGTGTTCGTCACGATGCTGCGCAAGCTGATGGCCGATCACAAGCCGGCCTACATCGCGGCGTCGTTCGACCTTCCGGGTCCCACGTTCCGCGACGAGATTGCGGCCGACTACAAAGCCAACCGGGCGCAGATGCCGGACGACCTCGTCGAGCAGATCAACTGGGTCCATGAGGCGTGCGAGGCGATGGGCGTTCCCATCCTCACCATGCCGGGCTATGAAGCAGACGATGTGATTGGAACCGTGGCGGAACGCGCAGCGGCGGCCGGCTTCTCCGTGGCGATCGTGTCCATTGACAAGGACTTCTTCCAGCTCGTACGAGACGACTCCATCAAGGTGTACGACCCTCGCGAGGAAGGCGCCTGGTTCGACGAGCAAGGCGTGGCCGACAAGTTCGGCGTGAAGCCCCCGCAGGTCGTCGACGTGCTCGCGCTGGTAGGTGACTCGAGCGACAACGTCGCCGGCGTCCCTGGAGTCGGCAAGAAGGGCGCGGTCGACCTGGTCACTCAGTACGGCAGCCTCGACGGCCTGCTGGACCACACCGCCGAGCTCAAGCCAAAGCAGCGCGAAGCCCTCGAGTCGCATCGAGACGCGGCGCGGCGGAGCCGCGAGCTGGTGACGATACGCACGGATGTTCCCCTGGATTTCGACCTCGAGTCCCTCAGGTACCGGGGGGTGTCGAGGGAGCGCTGTTACGAGCTGTTCTCGCGTCTGGCGTTCAGGACGCTCGTCAACGACTACGCGCCGACAGCAGACTCGGTTCAGACCGACTACGGGCTGATCTCGACCGAAGGCGAGCTCGACGCCCTCATCGCCGGCCTCCGGACCGCCGGCGCCATGGCGATCCACCTGATCACCGATCACGCCTCGGCCATGCGAGCCGCCATCGTTGGCATCGCCGTGTCGACGAGGGACCGGGAGGCCCGGTACATCCCGGTCGGGCACGGGGGCGGCGAGATGGAGCGCGACCTTCTTGCGAGCGCCTCGGCGCCACAGCAGCTCGACCGCGGCCTGGTCCTGGCGCGCCTGGGGCCGCTGCTCGAGGAGGAGACCGTCGGCAAGCGGGGTCACGATCTGAAGACCGACGCGCTGGTCCTGGCGCGTCACGGCATCGGCTTGCGGGGCCTGGCGTTCGACTCGATGCTGGCGAGCTACTTGCTCGACGCCACCAGATCGAGCCATTCGCTCGAGGACGCCGCACTGGAGCACCTCGGTTACAGGGCCCATACCGAGGACGAGTTGCGGGGGCGAGGGGCACGTTCGGTGCCGCTCTCGCAACTGTCACCAGACGCGCTTCTCAGCTTCGCCGGTGAACGAGCCGACCTTGCGTGGCAACTGTCGGGAAAGCTGGCGCCGCAGCTTCTGACCGAGCAGCTCGAGTCGGTGTTCCGCGACCTGGAGATGCCGCTCATCCCTGTGCTCGTCGACGTGGAGCGGGCGGGTGTCCTCATCGACCGACCTCTGCTGGCCGCCCAGTCCAGGCATTTCGAGCAGGAGCTCGCTTCGTTGACGGCCCGCATCTACGAGCTGGCCGGGGAAGAGTTCAACGTCAACTCCCCGCAGCAGCTCGGGCGGATCCTCTTCGACAAGCTGGCGCTGCCTGTTGCGAAGAAGACTGGCAAGACGCGATCGGCGTCGACGGCGGCCGAAGTGCTCGAAGAACTGGCGGCGACACACGAGCTGCCACGACTCGTCATCGAGTGGCGCGGGCTGCAGAAGCTGAAGAGCACCTACATCGACGCGCTGCCGTTGATGGTGGATCCGTCGACCGGGCGTGTGCACACCACCTTCAATCAGGCGATTGCGGCCACCGGGCGTCTCAGCAGCTCCGAGCCGAATCTTCAGAACATCCCGATCCGAACCGAGCTGGGACGGGAGATCCGCCGGGCGTTCATCGCGGCACCGGGGCACGTGCTGATCTCGGCGGACTACTCCCAGATCGAGCTGCGCGTGCTGGCCCATCTGGCTGGAGAGGACGCGCTCATCGAGGCGTTTCGGGCCGGGGAGGACATCCACGATCGGACCGCGGCGAAGCTCTTCGGACCCGCGAGCGGTCTGAGCCGGCACGAGCTGCGCAGCCGCTCGAAGATGGTCAACTACGCCGTGCTGTACGGCAAGACGCCGTTCACCCTGGCCAAGGACATCAACGTGACGCAGGAGGCGGCGCAGGAGTTCATCGACGCCTACTTCGCCGGCTTTCCGCGCGTCCGCACGTTCATCGACCAGACCCTCGAGGACGCGCGCCGGACGGGCGTCGTGCGCACGCTGTTCGGCCGGCGGCGCCCGATGCCGAACCTCACGAGCCGGAACTTTCAGATGCGAAGCCAGGCCGAGCGCGAGGCGGTCAACATGCCGATTCAGGGGACCGCGGCCGACATCCTGAAGAGGGCGATGATCGATCTGCACGCCGCTCTGCCACGGCAGGGACTGGCCGCCCGCATGATTCTGACCGTGCACGACGAGCTGCTCTTCGAGTGCCCGAAGGAGGAAGCGGACACGGCCGCTGCGCTCGTGCGCGAGCGGATGGAAGGCGCTGCCTCGCTCCGCGTGCCGCTCACGGTTGACGTCGGAATCGGGGACAACTGGCACGACGCAAAACCGTGAGAACCGGGTGTTCACACTTCTCGGTTCTCTCTTCTCGGTTTGTGTTCAGGTTCGGAGGCTGTGGGTGCGCGCGTCCTGACGGAGGTTACGGCGCGGGGCCGGGGATCTGATTGATGATTATTGATCCTTGATTGATGATTCGTTGGTGATTGAGGATTTCGGATTGTCGATTTGTTGGACGAACCCGGAACGAATCGGCCTCAAGAATCGCCAATCACCAACGAATCGATAATCCACAATCAAAGATCATTGAATGATTGGGTCGGGTGCCACTCAGCGCTCGGCTCTGACGCCGGCGAGCCAGTTCACAACAACCGTGATCGGCGCCGAGCCGGTGTTCTCGATTGAGGCGTTGACCAGGAAGCGCTGACCATCGGCGGAGACGTCGTACCGGTTGGTGGCGGCCGTGTTGACCGCGTCAACGGGCGCCTCGAAGAGCGCTTTGGCCGAACCGTGGTCGAACGTCGTGCCGCTGGTTCTCACCTCGACGGACATGATCTTGCGATTGGACGCCAGGTAGAAAAGCTCCCTGCCGTCGTGACGCCACCGCGGCGTGACGCCCCCGTTGCTCGACAACTGCCACTTGCCGCCAGACGGGGGAAAGCTCTGGACGTATACCTCAGTGGTTCCGGTCTCGTTGGACACGTACGCAATCCACTTTCCGTCAGGCGAGAACCGTCCCTGCTGCTCGGAGAACGCGTTCCCGAGGACGAGCATCGGCTTCTTCTCCCCAAAGAGTGGCAACGCCCAGAGATCTGCCTGGCTCTTTGGATTCTCTTCTTCATAGAGGATGAAGCGCGAGGACCAATCGGTCGGGCGCTTCACGGTCGCCGACTTCAGCACCTCGCCCTCGCTGCCGGCCCCACTGGCGAGTTTGGAATACAGGTTTTGTCCGCCGCCTGCCGTCGAGGTGTAGAGAATTCGACTCCCATCGGGCGACCAAACCGGAAAGTCTTCGACCGCCGGATTGAAGGTCAGGCGCGACGGGACGCCTGCCCGGATGAGATCGACGACCCAGATGTCCTGGTTGCCTCCCGTCCACTGCACGGCGGCCTGTCTGCCATCTGGAGACAGCGCGACGTCGGCGAGGGGGATCCTCGGGCGAATCCGCTCGACGACAGTTCCCGTTCGATCGAACCAGGTGAGCTGTCTGTCGGCTCCGATTCCGCCGGTGCCGCTGGTATACGCAAGAACACCGTTGTCTGAAACGGAGAAGGTCGATGAGACGGCACTGTAGAGACCAACGGACTCGGCGACTGGGAACGCGTCCCCTGTCAACGCGAGCGTCTCCACGTCGAGTCGCTGCGCCATGAGCGTCCGCTCGCGCACGAACAAAAGGTAGCCCGGTGCGATGAAGAGGCCGCTCGACGTCGTGTTCAACACCTGCCTGTGCCCGTCGGAGTCGAGCGATCCAACGTGAATTCCGTTTGAGTTTTCCGCGCCCTGGACCACGAACAGGAAGCGACGGCCGTCCGGCAGGAAGGAGGGGCTGCGGTGATACCCCTCTCCATTCGAGACATCCAACGCAGTCACCGGCATCGGGATCCCACCTGCAGAGGCCACGCGAGACAACGGGCCTGTCGTCGTTGAGGCGAAGACGATGACCCCGTCCTGATTCCAGGCGCCGCCTCGCCCATTAGGCGCGTCACAAATGACCTGAGGTGGACCACCCGCGGCATCGATCCTCCGCAGCTTTCCGACCGCGAAGAACCCGATGGAACGACTGTCGGGAGACCAGAACGGATAGTCGGCACCGTCGGTTCCCTCCAGCGGTCGTGCGGCGGTCGAGTCGATCGGGCGAATCCACAATTGGACCCTGCCTTCCAGATTCGCCACGAAGGCAAGGAGCCTGCCGTCCGGAGAAATTGCGGGCGGCGCTCCAACCGTGGTCACCTTGTCCGGCAGGATCACGTCGAAGCGAATCGCGCGATCGTCGGCGCCTGACTCTCGGAGGTGGACGACGGCGAAGGGCACGGTCACCGCCCCGATGAGCAGCAGCACACCGGCTGCCACCCACGCGCGCCGATCGCGAGTCCCTGGCACCGCCGCTCGAGGCGTGGCCGGCGTCGTGACAACCGGCTGCGCCGCTTCAGCGAGCACGTCCTCGATCTCGAGACTCGCGTCCGCAATGTCCTTCAGCCGGCGCTTGCGGTCCTTGTGCAGGCAGCGCCGGACGAGCGATCGGATCGTGGCGGGCGTGGACCCGGGCAAGGCCGTCCAGTCGGGATCGACGCGGACGATGCCGCCGAGGATGTCCGTGATGGTCTCCCCCGTGAACGCCTGCTTGCCGGTGAGCATTTCATAGAGGACGCACCCGAATGCCCAGATGTCCGTCGCCCGGTCCACGGCCTGCCCCCGGGCCTGCTCGGGGCTCATGTATGCCGCAGTCCCAAGAATGACATTGCCTTGCGTCCGGCCCAGGATCGTCGGCGACTGAGTGAGCACCACCTCAGAGCCCGGCGCCTCGTGGATCTTGGCGAGGCCGAAGTCCAGCACCTTGACGATGTCGCTCGGCGTGACCTTGATGTTTGCGGGCTTCAGATCGCGGTGAACGATGCCCTGCTCGTGGGCGGCCTGCAGCGCACTCGCAATCTGCAGTGCAATCCCCAGCGCCTCGTGGACGGGAAGAGGACCGTGCGCAATCCGCTCAGCGAGTGTGTCGCCGTCGACGAGCTCCAGCACGAGAAACCGTGAACCGCCCGCCTCGTCGAGATGGTGGATCGCGGCAATGTTGGGGTGATTCAGCGACGCCAGCGCCTCGGCTTCGCGCTGCAGCCGGGCCACACGCTCGGCATCGCTCGCGAAGGCCTCCGGCAGAATCTTGATCGCGACCTCACGTTTGAGCCTCGTGTCGCGCGCGCGATACACCTCACCCATGCCGCCCGCGCCGAGCGGGTCGAGGACCTCGTACGAGCCGAGATGTGTGCCAGGGGCGAGCAAGTCCCTCTCTTTCTCGAACGCCGAACCGAACTCGAACGTGAACACGAACCGAGAAGCGAGAAGTGTGAACGAAAGCGTCAGTTCACTTCCACTGTCCTTTCAGGAGCTCCCACTCTGTTGTGAGCGCGGAGAGCGCCTCCTGCTGGTCGCGCGCCACGACTGTGCGCGACCGCTCCGGGATGAGCGCCTGCGTCATCAGGCGATCGAGATCGGTCCGCAGCTTCTCGGCTTCCGGGGAGAGCCTGGAGCGGACCCATGCCGCCACGGCGGCGTTCCAGGCGTCGTCGATGTCGCCCATTCCGCGCGCGGCGACCGCCTTCCAGTAGTTGGCGACGGCATTGCCGGGGTCGCGCCGGATCTCGTCCCCCATGCGCGCGGCAATGCGCCCGAAGACGGCCGCGCGCTTGTCGGGGGGGCGGCTCTGCGCTTCGCGATCGAGCGCCGTGGCCCACCAGTCGAGGAGGAGCAGCTGGTCGCGCGTTCCGAGGAGCGCGGCGCGACTGAGGGCCGTGTCGAACAGCTCACCCGCGGCGCCGTAGCTTTCGCCGAGATAGAGGGTCTGACCGAGGCCAATGATCAGATCGACCTGATCGCGCGGGTTGAGCGCGGCCGCACGCACGGCACTCAGTGCTTCGCGCGCCGCCGCGAGATCCTCGGCGCCGGCCCTCTGCCGGTACCGCTCGAGGTGCGAGCGGGCAATGACGAGCGCGGCCGCATCGGCCCAGGCGGCTTGCTGTCGGGCCACCGAGGCGGCGTCGATCGCGCCCTCGAAGTCCGCCGCGTTGTACAACGCGCGAGCCTTGGCCAGCGCGGGGGGCTCGTCCGCCCATGCCGCCGGCCCGACACCTGAGAGCATCACCGCAAGAGCGACGGCGCGAGAGGTCCTCATAGGCGGATCCTAGCGCATTCCCCTACAATCTGAAGTCGATGGGTGAGCCGGTCATCGTCGAGCGAGCCGCGCACTCGCTCTCCCGGAAGCAGATCGACCCCGACGCGCTCAAGGTGCTCTACAGGCTCCATCAGAACCACTACATCGCCTACCTGGTCGGCGGCAGCGTTCGCGATTTGCTGCTCGGCCGCCGGCCGAAGGACTTCGACATCGGCACCTCGGCCCATCCCTATCAGGTGAAGCGCCTGTTCCGGAACTGCTGGATCATCGGCCGCCGCTTTCGTCTGGCACACGTGCGCTTCGGCGCCAAGACGATCGAAGTGGCGACGTTCCGGCGCCAGCTCACAGCGGAGGAGTTGGCCGCCGCGGCACAGCCGGGCGACGGGAGCGACGGGGCGCCCGAGGGTGGCCAGCGCCACGACCGGCTCGCCCATCGCGACAACACCTTCGGCACGCCCGAAGAGGACGCGTTTCGGCGCGACTTCACGATCAACGCGCTCTTCTACGACATCGGGACGTTCAGCATCATCGACTACACCGGAGGGCTCGAGGACCTGCGCGCAGGCCTGGTTCGCTGTATCGGGGAGCCGGCGCTCAGGTTCAACGAAGACCCGGTCCGCATGCTCAGAGCCGTCGCCATGGCGGCGCGCCTGGGCTTCGCCATCGACCCGCCCATCGACGCCGCCATCGACGCCGGCCGCAACGAGATTGCCAGAAGCGCCCCGGCAAGGCTCATCGAAGAGTTCTACAAGCTGCTCCGATCCGGCGCCGCCGAGCGGGCATTCAGGCTGATGGCCGATCGTCGTCTGCTCGAGCCGATCGCCCACGACCTTCAGAAGGCGGCCGGTGCGCGTCTGTGGCAATCGCTCGCGTCGCTCGACGCGTACAGAAAGCGTTTCGAGGACAGCCCGGACACGATGACCAATGCCATCCTGCTCGGCTCACTGCTCATGCCGATGGGCCTGGCCGGGCACGCTCCGCGGCCGCCAGTCGACGCCGACTCGGGAAAAGAGCCTCGACTGTCGATCGGCATGCTGCCGCTGGCCCGGCGTGACGTCGAGCGGTTCAGGCAAATCCTCGGACTGCAGCGGCGGCTCCTCGACACGGCCCTCTCCTCGCGTGCCAAACGCGCCCTGATGCACCGGGGGCCGTTTCGCGAGGCGCTCACCTGGCTCGATATCCATGGCCAGGCCCCGGACATGCTGGAGCACTGGCGCGGATTCATCGAAGCGGCCGGCTCCTATGAGGCTGCGGGCGAAGGTGACGACAGCCGGCCACCCCGCCGCAGGCGACGGCGGCGACGGAGGTCGATCCGGCCGACGACCGGAAACTAGTTGGTGGCTGGTAGCTAGTAGCCGGTAGCCAGCTGGTAGGTGGTAGCTACCGGTCAGCCTCTGACGCGCTCGAACTCCCGCATGAACTGCACGAGCGCCTCGACGCCTTCCTCAGGAAACGCGTTGTAGATTGACGCGCGCATGCCGCCGACAGACCGGTGCCCCTTCAACCCGTCGAGGCCGGCCGCAGTCGCTTCCTCGTCGAACGCCCTCTCGAGCTCCTCGCTCGGCAGACGGAACGTGACGTTCATCAGGGACCGGCTCTCTTTCCGGGCCGTGCCGCGATAGAAGCCGGTCCGGTCGATCTCCGCGTACAGCCTGGCGGCCTTCCGCTCGTTGAGCCGGGCAATCGCGGGTAGCCCGCCCAGCGACGTCAACCACGAGACGACGAGGCCGACGATGTAGATGCCGAAGGTGTTGGGTGTGTTGTAGAGCGAGTTGTTCTCCGCCTGTACCTTGTAGCTGAGCATCGTCGGCAGGTTGTCATCCGAAAGGGCGAGCAGATCCTCGCGAACGAAGACGAGCGTCACCCCGGCAGGGCCGAGGTTCTTCTGCGCCCCGGCGTAGATGACGCCGAAGCAATCGACGTCGATCGGCCCGCTGAAGATGTCGGAAGACGCGTCGGCAACGAGCGGCACCCCCCCGACCTCGGGAAGCGTCTTCCACTCCGTGCCTTCGATCGTGTTATTCGTCGTGATGTGCACGTAGGAGGCGTCTGGTGTGAGCCGCAGCTCGGCCTGGGATGGAATGCGGTTGTAGTGGTCGGCCTTGGTCGATCCGGTCACGTTGACCACGCCGACACGCCTGGCCTCCTTCGCGGCCTTGGCGGCCCACGTGCCGGTGTCGATGTAATCGGCGACCGTGCCCGCGCGCAACAGGTTCATCGGCACCATCGAGAACTGGAGGCTCGCGCCCCCCTGCAGGAACAGAATCCTGTAGTTCGACGACACGCCGGCCAGATCGCGGATACCGGCGATTGCGCCCTGCAGCATGTCCTCGAAGGTCTTCGACCTGTGGCTGATCTCCATGACCGACATGCCGACGCCCGGAAGGGCCACGAGATCGCGCTGTGCCCGTTCCAGCACCGGCAGGGGCAGCACGGCCGGCCCGGCGGAGAAGTTGAATGCGCGTGTGGTGGTCGCCATGCTCTTAGCTTAGCCAATCACGTGCGTCAACAACCCATCCCTGAGCTTTGGCTCGAACCAGGTGGACTTGGGCGGCATGATGCCGCCGGCATCGGAGATCGCCATCAGGTCGCCCACGTCGACCGGAAACAGCGAGAACGCCGCGGCCGGGGCGCCGGCCCGGACCCTCGCTTCAAGCTCCGCCGTGCCTCGCGCGCCTCCGACGAAGTCGATGCGCTGGTCCGTGCGCACGTCCCCGATCTGGAGGAGGGGTCCGAGCACGCTGTCCTGCAGGCGCGACACGTCGAGCCGGTCGGCGTGTGACAGGGAGCCGCGCGCCTCGCCGAGCACGATGGTGTGCCAGGTGCCCTGGAGGAACATCGCGATCTCTCCGCGACGCTCGGGTGTCGCAGGGCCGTCTCGGACGTTGAATCGGTCGCGCAGAGCGTTCAGAAACACGCCGGGCGTCGTGCCACCCAGCTCCACGACGCGGTTGTACGGCAGGATCTGCACCTGCGAATCCGGGAAGCCGACCGCGAGAAACCAGTCCCACTCGCCCCTGACCCCGGTCGCCCCTGCACGCGTCCGGCAGGCGCGCGCCGCGCTGGCGGCGCGATGGTGTCCGTCCGCGATGTAAAGCGCGGGAACCGCCTCGAAGGCGACGACAAGCTCGCGCGCTTCGGTCGCGGGGACCCTCCAGACGGTGTGCTGCACGCCGTCGACCGACGTGAAGTCGTAGAGCGGCTTCGTCCCCGTGGCGCGGTCTACGAGGTCGTCGACGGCTGGCCGCGCGCGATAGATCAGGAACACAGGTCCTGTCTGCGCACCAAGCGCCAACAGGTGCCGCGTGCGATCGTCTTCCTTGTCCGGCCGTGTGTGCTCATGCTTCCGGATGACGTCGCGCTCGTACTCGTCGACGGAGTAGCAGGCGGCAAGCCCGGTCTGGGAATGACCGCCCACACCTAGCCTGTAGACATACAGGCTCGGCACGTCCTCCATGACGAGGGGCGCTTCGTCTTTCAGTCGATCGAGATTTGCCGACGCCTGTGCGTAGACGATCTCGGCGAAGGGATTCGTGCCGGCCGGCAGGTCAATCTCGGCACGGGACACGTGGAGAAAACTCAGCGGGTTACCCGACGCGAGCGCTCGTGCCTCGTCCGTGCTGACGACGTCGTAGGGGACCGCGGCGACGAGGGCGGCCGCCGCGGGCGCGGGTCGAAGCGCTCGAAACGGAACAAGTGCAGCCATACGGAATGGGGTTGTCGCGATCTTGCTACTGAGCGAAGTCCGCGTCGGAGGGCGTCCCGGCCATCTCGCCAAACACGGCACGCGCCCGGTCCCGCGCAACGGCGAACGCGGTCAGATCGGAGCTGGGGACCGGCTCGCCCGGCGGCATGTTCCTGTGCTCTCGAAGCGGGTTCACGAAGGCGCCGTTCTTCTGAAGGCCATAGTGGAGGTGTGGACCCGTTGCCAGGCCGGTGGCGCCGACACGACCAATCGTCTGGCCCTGCGCCACGGCCGCGCCGGCGCGCATTCCGGGCGCAAACGCCGACAGATGCAGATACTGCGAGACGTATCCTGATCCGTGCCTGATCCTCACCATCCGGCCGTTAGCGCCATCGAAGGTGGCCGACAACACGCGCCCGGAGGCCACTGACACGACCTCGGCCCCATGGGGCGCTCCGTAGTCGACGCCTTGATGCGCTCGTCGCTGGCGCAGGACCGGGTGCATCCGCCCGGCCGAGAAGCGTGACGTCACTCGGGGCTCGAACTTGAGCGGCGACCGCAGAAAGAAGCGGCGAAGCGAGCGGCCTTGCTCGTCGTAGTAGCCCGGCTCCCTGCCAGCCGGCGTGAACCGAATCCCGCGAATGATGCGGCCGTCGTTCCGAAACTCGGCCGCGGTGATCGCGCCGTACGACGAGGGGCGCCCCTCACGCTCGAAGCGCTCGAACGCGACGGTGTATCGATCCCCTGGCTGCAGCTCGCTGTTGAAGTCGATCTCGCCGGAGAAGACCTGCGCCATCGCGATGGCGAGCTCCGGCTGCTCGCCGGCCGATCCGATCGATTCGAACAGCGACGGCGTCGACTCGTCTATCGCACCGCTGACCGAGTCGTGCACGAGTGTCGACGGAATCGGAACCACTTCCGCGCGAAGTCCATCCGCCCCGCCGGGCGTCGGTCCGACGCGGAGGAACGAGGAGGCGTCGATCTCGTACTCGAAGAGCCTCAACGCGCCGTCGAGAGACCGCTCCAGCAGGAAGGGTTGCAGCGATCGAAGCCGGCGCGGATCGAATACCGTGCGGGCCGCGTCGATGACGCCGTGGACCAGGTCGGCGCTCAGGCCCTGTTCGAGGAGCACGGTCTCGAGTGTGCTGCCGGGGGGAATCAGACCCTTCGCAACCTCGGTATCGGGCACGAGGTAGACGTCGGCCAGAGGGGTCGCCGGGGGCGGTGCTTCACCCTCACATGCCGCCAGCAAGGGCGTGAACACGAAGGCGATCGTCAAACGACGCATAGCGGCGCCGGGGCGCACCGGGGCGCCGCCAGTCACTGCATGGTATCAAGCGGCTCCCGAACGCGGAAGAACGATTCAGGAGCGCGGCGCCACGTGCGAGCCGTCGGCCGACGCGCCCGCGGGCGCCTGGTTCCACGCGCGGCTGGACCACTCGCCGGCCTGTACCTCTTCGATGCCGGGCGATCGAGCTCCGCACAACTGCAGGATGGCCGTTCTCAGGGCGAGCGCTTCGGCCCCGTCGCCGCAGTCCTCGGGCAGGACGCGTTCGAAGGCGCGCGCGGCATCGACGGCGGAATCGAAGACCACGCGTCCGTGGAGCTGGAGCCCGTCCTGCAGCCACATGCGGAGTGTCGAGTTGGCGTCGAGCGTCGAGGCGATCGACGCGGTCATGACCAGATCGCCGACACCCCGCGGGAACTCGTCCCGCCGCAGGCTTCTGCGCAGCGCGATCGCCAGCACCAGCGCACCCAGCTGCGTGACGTCGCCACGCTGGTCGAACCGCGGCACGCTGGCGGAGGCCGGAAGCGCAAGGCCGAATTCGCGCCAGACCTGTTCACGACTGCGCTGCAAGGCTTGAATCGCGTCCCCGAACACGGCGCCGGTGAACGTCGTCGCGCCGTCGCGCATCAGCACGACATGCGCCGGAGTCAAGGCGCCGTGGGCGAGGGCCCCGAGCGCTTCGTGCATCCGCGCGGCACCGCGAACGACCGACGCCGCCAGCTCCAGCACTTCGTCGTCGGAGAGGGTCAGTGTGCCGAACTCGAGAGCCGCAAGGACGTCCGACAGCGTGACGCCGTCCGGCGCAAGGCTCACCACGGACAGGGCGGACGACTTGCGCTCGATCCGGATGACGCGACCGACGGGGCCAGGGCCGAGTCGGGTCAGATGCGCGGCCCGGGCACGGATCGCCTGCTCGGACGAGGGTGTCGCAAGCGCAGGCGAGACGACGAGCGTCTCGACGCGCCCGGTCTGCGGGATCTCTTCGATGCGGCGCGTGCCGAACCCGTCTTGTCTGATCGACGGCGGCTCGAGAGTCACGCGGGAAACCACACCGGAGATGGCTGCAACGACCGGGCCGCTGTCACCGCGCGGATTCTGGCGCGAATCCGCATGGGGCCATTGCAGTCTCGCGGTCGATTACAGATCGGTGGGTTCTCTGGCGCGTTCTGTACTTGGTCGCGGTACGACTGTGAGAGCTGTTCGCGGAGAACCTGTGCGAATTGCGAGGGTTCGGCGTTAATACCGTCTATGGCGGCGGCCTTTCGACAGTCCGGGCACCTGACGGTGGCATCAGGCACTGGTGGGACAGGTGTCGTGTCCACCGGCCGTGCAGACCATCAGCCGCTGCCACCTCCGGTGGGTTCATCGTCGTTGACGGGCGGCAGTGTGCCACTCACGCCTGGGGAGTGGAGAGTCATTTCCGCTTGCCTCCGTCTTTCAGCGCGACAGTCGGAGATCGCGCGTCTCATGCTGGACGACATGACGGAAGTCAAGATTGCGTCGCGACTCTCGATCTCGCCCCACACGGTTCATGGCTATCTCGAGCGCTTGTATCGTAAGCTCGGCGTCCACACCCGGTGCCAGCTCGTCATGCGAGTGTTCACTGCGTATTTGTCTTCTTGCGCTGGCCGAACGATCGAGCCCTCATAGGGCTTCGTAGCCGACAGCTACGTAGCCCTCTTGCAGCCGGCATCGGTCCGCCGGAGAATCCGCCAGACGCGATTCAGGCAGTCGACGAGACCTGAGTTTCGATCCCGAATCTCCCACAGCGGAGGCGCCATGCGCTGTCACGCCCCTCAAACCCGATTGTTGCTACGCGCCTTGCTGACCGCAAGCGTCTCGCTCGTGTGGAGCCAGAATGCCGCAGCGGAGCCCTATTGCCCAGGCACGTATCGGACAGTGGTGTTCAACGGTGCGTGGGTAGGCGGCCCCGTCACCGGCCAGCACCTTCTGAGCAGCGACCCAGATTTGAACAAGCGAATGCATCCCTGTGACATGTTTTGGGTGGAGGTGCAGGCAACCGATTCCGGACCCGACATGTACGGCACGGCTTTTAGCCTGGAGCTCAGAAACCTCAACAATACTCCGATAAACACCATCAGCTTCAGTGTGCCCCCGAATCAGACGAACTCTGGAACGTTTCCTTCGATACCGAATTACTGGGGAAAGGAGGGGAAATACTTCGGCACCGCTTTTCCCGTGAACCTCCTGGACGTGCTCAATGTATCGACCAACGCCGTCGACAGTGGCCTCAGTTACACCATCACCGTCCACCTGATCGCGCGTCCCGGTTACAATCGCGGTGGGACCAGTATTGCCGCGCCGTTCATCGTACAGAACACTGACGTCACGTTTCTCGGGACGCTGGCGACCAACCAACAGCAATATCACAAGGTCACGCTACCGCCCGGAGGACGCGTCACCGTGTTCGGCACGCTGAGCAATTGGCACCCGACGCACCCGACCTATTATCGAACCCGGTTCTATAACGCAGGCTGGACGCTACTGAAGCAGCAGTATGTCACTGTGCTCGAGAACTCAACGGATTTCCCATTTGTAAACCACTTCTACCTCAACACAGGCCCCTTACCCATGGATGTCTACGTGGCTTTCCTTCAATACGTCACGTCCGCCTGGGTGGACTTTCGGATTACGCTGCAGGTAGACGGATTGCCGCCGCCGCAATTGAAGCTGTTCCTCGAGGCGGATGAGCCGCTCAGCTTCAACCTATCGAATCCCGCCGCTGACGACGACTCCACCAACTACGTGCCGGGATCGAAGCTCGCGACAGGACTGGGCGAGAGCATCTCGGTCATGGAAACGACTGGGCAGGCCGTAGAGCTCATTGCCGCGTTTGTCGACGCAAGTGGACAGATCGTCGCTGCTCCGGGCACCGGTGACGTTACCTTCGACCTCACCGACGTCAGTGCGTTCACCGGAATCGCAATGAACTACGGGACTGACCCTGGTCCGGATTTTGAACTGTCTGGCCCGGCTTGCACGGGTGGACCGGGTTGGTGTGTAGCCTTTGGAACGGACAACACGGCCCGGATTACACTCCTGGCGAAGGACTACGGCGGGTTTGCGACAGTGACTGCGCAGCGGGGAGCCAGCAGCGCGTCTTTTCGACTGCCGAAAGACGGCAATAATGTCAACTGGCTGCCCGAAGCCGGGTGGCATGTGTTTGATACTTTCGGTCAGGACCAAGGGGTCGTCCCGGATGACGGATCAGTCGGGGATGATCTCGATTCGACAGCGGGCAATGTCTTCGTTGGCGATGGTCTTTCCCAGTTTGAGGAATTCCGCGGGTTTGTGACCGGCGGCATTCACGTGAGGACGAATCCCACCGATAAAGATGTATTCGTGTTCAGTCAGTTCTTCGGAATTGGCGTTGGAGACGCTGCGACCTTGCCGGTGACAGTTCACCAGCTAAGCGATGTTGAACTAGATGGTTACCGACGAATCGCTCCCAATTACCAAAACGCTGGCTCTGGTGGAAGTATTCCTGGACATTTCTTCGGGACTCTGGCTAGCGGGGGCCAAAGCGAACAGCTCGCGATCATCGTATTCAACAATGACACCGTAACGAGTCCGTTAACGGCCCAAGGCTTTGGCTACACTCAGAACCAGGAGGTCAGTCCGAATAACTATGTGCCGGGGCCACCGTGGACAGTCGGCCCCTTGGCCTCGGGCGTGTACTCTGTCGTGATTAGGGTCTTGAGCCCCACACACGATGATCAGACGACGCCCGACGCTTTCGATCAAGAGAAAACGGCTCAGACGATAGCACACGAAATCGGTCATAACTTGGGAATGTACGATGTCCAGCACTTCCCAGTGGACACATGCCTTCCGATTGCCGATACGGTCATGATCATTAAGTACTTTCCCGGAAACAATCCGCCCAAGAATCCTGACGGTTCACCCAATTGCGCTTGGTACTACATACCCCATTGGTACACGTCTGTGAATCTGAATCAGCTTCAGGTGAGGTGACACGATGCCTGGCCGACGCCTATTCGCCGGCGTAATCCTCTTGCTCTTGCTCGATCTCATCATCGTGTTTGGTAACCAAGGACCGCAGCGGCTGAATTTGGGGGTCATATTGCGGGAGTACTACGGCGTCGTGTACACCGATCAACCTGCATTGCCGGCGCGCCACGCATACTTTGACTCGGAGCAGATCGTTGTTTCGATTGAGATCGCCAACACGACCGACCGTTCGCACCGGATATCGCCAACCGGGTACTCCTTAAAAGAATTTCGCGTCATCACCCGCCAATCTCCCGTGCCAGGCCAAGTAGGGAGGCTGGTGATGGACCCGCAAGGCCGCTTACTGGCGGGGGGCATCGTCAGCGAAGTGGATGGGGGTCGTCCGTTTGACCTGGAGCCACAAGCGTCGGTGACCTGGAGAGCGACATTCGAGACCGAAGCAGTACCGGGGTACTACGAGTTTCAGATCCTTCCTGAAACGCTTTCGGCGGATATGCCGATCAGTCCGCAGGCCACATTGATCCGCTACGAGATGAGACAGATCAACACCGTCGCGGCTCAAGCAGAGATGGCAAGACGCCGTGTGATTCGTGAGTACAACTTCGGGACAGACGACACGGTGGCCGATGCCGTGAGCACGTTGTTGGGTGTCTATCCCGAGAGCGCCGTCGCGTACCAGATCACGGGCATGGTTGCGGAGCGAGGAAAACGAACGGCGGAGGCCAGGGCGGCGTACAGCCAGGCCATCCAGTTGCTCAGCACCGGTGCCGACAGGCTTCAGGTGCAGAATGCCAACCGCAGGGAAACACAGTCGCTGCTGTCGGGGCTGAAGAAGGCACTACAGGCTCTCCCGTAATCTCCGTGGTCCACGGTTACCGCGCGGAGTGAGATCGCACCCGCCGTCGCCGTTCCGGCTAGGGCGGCGCAGGCCGACAAGCAGCGCTACGCGTTGTGGGTCACCGAAGCGCTCGAACGCGAGCCGAACATTTCGTGGATCTTCGGGAGAGCGGGACGGATCGAGGTCGAGCACCAGCGAGTCGTCGCGCTCGCCATGGAGGACGGCG
>Ga0209640_10001888_pt1 | contig 18069 bp, 10 predicted proteins | sample RifCSP10_1_FD_184018 | JGI IMG/M metagenome (GOLD analysis project Ga0209640, IMG submission 184018) | Soil microbial communities from Rifle, Colorado - Rifle CSP2_sed 10_1 (SPAdes) (version 2) | ecosystem: Environmental > Terrestrial > Deep subsurface > Rock core/Sediment | place: Rifle... | reverse complement strand
GCACGAGCGAGGTCGCCGTTCGGCGCCACGACCATGTGTCGCGGTGACTGGAGGCTGTCCGCGAAGCGGGTCACGCAAACCCAGCCGGGACGGTAATGCCGGCGTTGTCCGCATCGCACGGGACGGCACGCTGCTGGCGCGCAGCGACGGCGGCGGGGAGGCCGACAAGGGCAAGTATTACGGCTGCTCGAGACATGAGGCGGACCGAGGTGGTGGCGTGGACCGAGGAACCTAGTATGTGTTCGCCGGGCTGGCTCGGCGCCGTCACGACGCTACCGCGCCCAGGTTTCCGCGATGGCCCGCTGGAGCAGGTCGGTCACGCCGAGATGGACCGCCCAGCGCTGCAATTGTTCACGATCCAGCCGCTCTCCCTGAATGCGCGCGATGGCCTGCACGTCGCGCCATTGTCGTTCGGATACTTCGCCACCTCGCCGGTACCACTCGAGCTTCCTCAGCAGTGTGTGCTCCGCCGTGTCCACGTACAGCGCACCGTCTGGTGTGTCGACCCGTTGGCGGTTCTCCAACCGCTCGGCCTCGAACGGATCGTCTCCGGCAACGAAGAAATCCACCTTGATCGCGCTTTCGTAGTGAACGGCGTTGAATGACGTCGCTGACTTGACAGCGGCGCGCATGGCATCGTCGTCGACGTAGTAATCGCGTCCGAGCGCGTCCACGAGGGGCGTCACATGTCGGGGCTCCAGGGACACGATCATGTCGACATCCTGCGTGGCTCTCGGCTCGCCGTGCACCGAGCTGGCGATGGACCCGCCTGTGACCCAGGCGACGCCGATGGCATCGAGCCGGGCGCCGATATTAACGGCGATGGCCACTGGATCCAGCAGCCCGTCAGCCGGCGTCACGTGGGATCGGGTAAACTCGAGCCGCCAGTTCGCGACCCAACCGCAATTCCGCGCGGCGGTATCGGATCGTTTCTTCGTCGGCCGCTGGGTGTCGCTGCCGGAGTCCGTGAATCGAAAGTCGGTCCACCATGCGGGACAGCCGCGCCACGGTCGAGAGCTTCGCGGCCGGGTCGGTTCGGAGCCAGAGCGCGTCCTGGATTGCCTGCACAGAAGGACTGGTGTCGGCTGGCGTGCCGCCAAGGCGCGCCGCGGGGACGTCCCGGAGGGAGACACCCCGGGCCACGCGACGAGCCTCTCGGATTGCCACCATGCGACGGGCCACGTCCGAGTCGAGGACGCGACGGCTCCTGATCCCGCCACGGCGACCGATTTCAGCGAGATATCTTGCGACGGCTGACATGGATGAACATAAGCCGCTTACGATGCTAAAGGCAATGCCAGATTATGCATGTAATCATTTGATCACTATGATCTCAGTCGCCGGTAGCCGGATTCCTCAGTGACCGCCGTGGACCGTTCTGGCCGGGGAGTAGCGGCAGCTGGAAACGTCCCGCATGCTTGCCGGCTTGAACCAGGCTGAAGCAGCGCGGCACCCCGACTGACCAAATCGAATTGAACGACCTCACACGGCGTCTTTCGTCCGCACTCGCTGACCGCTACCGCATCGAGCGCGAACTCGGGCAGGGCGGGATGGCGACGGTGTATCTCGCCGAGGACCTGAAGCACAAGCGGAAGGTCGCGCTCAAGGTCCTGAAGCCGGAACTGGCCGCCGTGCTAGGCGCCGAGCGGTTCGTGCAGGAGATCACGACGACGGCGTCGTTGCAGCATCCGCACATCCTGCCGTTGTTCGACTCAGGGACCGCGGACGCGTTCTTGTACTACGTCATGCCCTTCATTGAAGGGGAGACGCTGCGGGACAGGCTGAACCGGGAGACCCAGCTCGGCGTCGACGAGGCGGTGCGGATCGCGCGCGAGGTGGCCGACGCGCTGGACTACGCGCACGGCAAAGGAATCATCCATCGCGACATCAAGCCCGAGAACATCCTGATCCAGAATGGCCGGCCGATGGTGGCCGACTTCGGCATCGCACTCGCCGTCTCGGCTGCGGCGGGCGGCCGGATGACGGAGACGGGGCTCTCGTTAGGGACGCCGCACTACATGTCGCCCGAGCAGGCGACGGCGGAGAAGGAGATCACGGCACGGTCCGACGTCTACTCCCTCGCGAGCGTGTTGTACGAGATGCTGGCGGGGGTGCCGCCGCACGAAGGCGGATCGGCGCAACAGACGATCATGCGCATCATCGCCGACACCCCGCGGCCCGTGCGCGAGCTGCGAAAGTCGGTGCCGCCTAACGTCGAGGCGGCGATGGCGAAGGCGCTCGAGAAACTCCCGGCCGACCGGTTCGACAGCGCGAAGGACTTCTCCGCCGCGCTGGCAAGTCCTCACTTTGGTGAAGGGGCGATGACGGGCGTCGGCGGCATCCGGCAGGGCAAGGACTGGCGCTGGCCGCTCGCGGCGGGAATCGTTGCTGGCGTCACGACTGGCGCGATCGCGGTGCTGCTGCTGCGCCCGGGTGACGCGAGCGACGCCAACGCCGTCGCCCTCGTGCAACGTACGTATGCGCGCGAGACCATCTATGCGGCACGCTGGGCCGCCGACGCAAGAACGATCCTCTACACCTCGCTCGGTCCCGACGGCGTGCCGAGCGTGCGAATCATCCGCGCCGAATACCCCGAGCCACAACGGTACGGACCCGATTCCGCACACCTGCTCGCGGTGTCTTCGACCAATGAAATCGCGCTGCTCCTGCACGCGCGCAGCCCCAACCAGCGTGTCTTCAGGGGCACCCTGGCGCGGATGTCCATCGGCGGTGGCGCCCCGCGCGAGATCGTCGAGAATGTGCAGGAGGCCGACTGGTCACCCGATGGCTCGTCGCTCGCCATCACTCGCAACGCGGGCGACCATGACCAACTTGAGTATCCCGTGGGGAAGGTGATCTACAGCAGCCCACCTGGTTCCTATATCAGTGATCCCCGAGTGTCCGCCGATGGAGAGCGCGTCGCATTTTTCCTGCACCCATTGCGCTATGACGATCGCGGCTACGTGCTGTTTCTCGACACGAATGGAACGGAGACGCGCGACGAGGAGGAGTACGCAGGACTCGAGGGGTTGGCCTGGTCGGCCGACGGTACGTCGCTCCTCTTTTCCGCGGCCTCAGGGAGTCCGTACCAGGTTCGCCGATGGCAGCCCGGCAGAAAGTCGCAGAAGGTGCTTCCCAGTCCTGGCCGACTGACGATGTTCGATGTGCGCGGCGGACGCTGGTTGGTCACACGTGACGACGTGGAATGGTTGGTAGTCGCGAAGGCTCCCGGCAGTTCAGTCGTTCGCGACGTCTCCTGGCTCGACGGTTCACTCGTGCCGGTCATTTCGGCCGATGGCGAGATGATCGCGTTTGGCGACCAGGGCACACTCAGTGGTCCCCTCTATGGCGTTATGGTGCGAGAATCCGACGGCTCACCCGCTGTCCGACTAGGGGACGGTAGTCCTCGGACAATTTCGCCTGACAAGAAATGGGTCATCGCTGACATCCCGACATCGCCGCGGCAGTTCCGTCTGTATCCAACGGGCGCCGGATCGTTTCGACCGCTTGCCTGGCCAAGGCTCGCCGACGTATTGGCCGTCGGCTTCCTGCCTGACGGGAAGTCCCTTTATGTGTGTGGCAACGAGCCGGCCCGCGCGAACCGCTGTTATCGGAGCGCGCTCGAGGGAGGTGATGTGACGCCGGTGACTCCTGACAGCATCGTGGGGTTTCCGAGCCCCGATTTCAGCGTGGTCGCCGCGCCTCGCGACAACAAGTGGTGGGTGTATCCAGTGAATGGCGGCGACCCCCGCGAGATCCCCGGCTTGACTGCGGCGCCATTGCGCTGGAGCCCGGACGGAAAAGCACTGTGGGTGTTCCGGCCAGGCCCAGCGCGCCAGCGGGGCGTGGATCGCGTGGACGTCGTCACCGGTCGCCGGACGCCCTTGTTCTCGATCGACGAGCTTCAGGGCGTCGCCACGCCGTTCGTCGCCAGCCTCTCGGTCGCCGATGACGGACGATCGTACGCCTACTTCACGGCGACGTATAGCTCGCTGCTCTTCTCGGTCGAAGGTATCCGATGACCGACGCCGCAAACGGAGGCGCGAAATGACAGGACGGCCAAGGCTGGCACCATTCCTCGCCATCGTCGCGATTCTCGCGGCGTCTTTGGCGCCCGGACAAAGCGCACCTCAGGACCGCTGGACCGCCACGTGGGCGGCGAGCCTTCTCGCATCACCTCCTCGACCGCCGGCCGACTCCGTTGATCGTGTGCTGACCGTCGCAAACCGCACGCTTCGACAGATCGTCAGGGTCAGCGCCGGCGGATCGCGTGTGCGCATCCGGTTGTCGAATCAGTACGGCGACCGACCACTGGTAATCGGCAGCGCCCACGTTGCCTTGCGTAGCTCTGGCGCCGCGATCGATCCCGCAACGGACCGACCGGTCACGTTCAATGGACGACCGTCGGTCGTCATCCGGGCTGGCGCGAACCTGGTGAGCGATCCCATCGCCCTTGCGGTCCCTCAGCTCTCCGACGTCGCCATCTCGCTCTTCATCGCCGATTCCGCGCGGCTCTCCACGCGTCACGCGCTGGGCCTGCAGACCAATTACTTCTCGAACGGCGATTCGACCGCCGCAGCGGGTTTCGTCCCGGACACTACCTTGCGTGTCTGGTCGTTCCTCGCCGGCGTTGACGTCGTCAATCCGGCGCTCACGGGCCTGATCGTCACACTTGGCAACTCCATCACGGACGGTGCCGCGTCTGCCGCTGATTCAAACGGCCGCTGGCCGGACGTTCTGGCGCGACGACTCCTTACATCGAGAGAATCACCAAAGGCCGTCGTGAATGCGGGAATCTCCGGGAACCGCGTGCTGTCGTTCGGGGCCGGGCCAAGCGCGCTGGAGCGCTTCGACCGCGATGTTCTGATGCAGCCTGGTGTGACGCACATCGTCGTCCTGGAGGGCGTCAACGACATCTCTGGCGGCACCACCGCCGCGAATCCGCGAAACGAGATCAGTGCGGAGGAACTCATCGCCGGGCACAAGCAGTTGATCGACCGCGCGCACGAGCGTGGATTGTTGATCTACGGCGCGACGCTCACGCCGATCGGAGGGATGCGCGGCATCACGCCTGAACGCCTCGCGAAGCGCGACGCGTTGAATGCATGGATCCGGGCCAGCGGGGCGTACGACGCCGTGATCGACTTCGACAAGGCGACTCGCGACCCTGCCGACACCACGCGCTTTCTCCCCGCGTACGATTCAGGCGACCACCTGCACCCGAGCGCCGCGGGGCTCAAGGTGATGGGTGAGGCCGTTGACCTCGCGCTGTTCCGGAAGGCTCGGCGATAGATGCCGGATTCCGATCGTCTTGTCGCGGCGCTGGCCGGGCGCTACCGGGTCGAGCGGGAGCTCGGGCAGGGCGGGATGGCGACGGTATACCTGGCGGCGGACCTGAAGCACGACCGGAAGGTCGCGCTCAAGGTCCTGAAGCCCGAACTCGCCGCGGTGCTCGGTGCCGAGCGGTTCGTCGTCGAGATCAAGACCACGGCGGCGCTGAGTCACCCGCACATCCTGCCGCTGTTCGATAGCGGCGAGGCGGGCGGGTTCCTCTTCTACGTGATGCCGTTCGTCGAGGGCGAGACGCTGCGCACAAAGCTCGACCGGGAGGCCCAGCTCGGCGTGGACGACGCCCTGCGCATCACGACCGAGGTGGCGGACGCCCTGCAGTACGCGCACGAGCACGGCGTGATCCACCGCGACATCAAGCCCGAGAACATCCTGCTGCAGAACGGCCGCCCGATGGTGGCCGACTTCGGGATCGCGCTCGCGGTGAGCGCCGCAGCGGGCGGGCGGATGACGGAGACGGGCCTGAGCCTCGGCACGCCGCACTACATGAGTCCCGAGCAGGCGACGGCAGAGAAGGAGATCACCGCCCGCAGCGATGTCTACTCGCTCGCGAGCGTGTGCTACGAGATGTTGGCCGGGCAGCCGCCGCACCTCGGGGGCAGCGCGCAACAGATCATCATGAAGATCATCGCCGAGCCGGTCGAGCAGGTGACGCGGTACCGGAAGGCGGTGGCGCCCAATGTGGCGGCGGCGCTCGCGAAGGCGCTCGAGAAGCTCCCGGCGGATCGGTTCGCGAGCGCCAAGGAGTTCGCGGCAGCGCTGGCCAACCCCGCCTTCGCATTCGCGGGCGCGATCGCTGGCCGGGCCGCCACCGGGGGCGTGCCGAACTGGAGGCAGCGCCTCGCGCTGCCGCTGGCCGTCGCCCTGGCCGTCGCGGCGGCGGTCGCGGTGTGGGGTTGGTTCCGGCCGCCGCCGCAGGCGCCAGTCGCGCGGTACGAGGTGATGCTGCCAGAGGGTACTCGTTTGAGTGACCCCCGATCGTCGCGGCTAGCCGTCTCCCCGGATGGGGCGACGCTTGCCTTCACTGGGTACGGTGCGGCCGATTCCCCTCAGCGAACGGCGACGATGTGGCGTGACGACCGCAGCCGGATCTTCCTTCGGCGTCGGTCGCAACTCGGCGTCGACCTGGTCCAGGGCTCCGAGGGTGCGTGGGATCCGTTCTTCTCTCCCGACGGAAGCCAGATCGGATTCAAGCAGGGCGCCGCGTACTCTGGCAACCTGATGCGGGCAACCGTGGGAGGAGGCGCCCCGGTGTTGGTGACCGATTCGGCGGTCGGCACCAGCGGGGCCACTTGGGGGGCCGACGGCTACATCTACTACGCCGTCAACATCCCGGGTGCCCTGATGCGAGTGCGGCAGACGGGCGGCCCCGCCGAGTCGGTCGGAAAGCTCGACAGTCTGGGGGGCGAATACCGTCACACCTGGCCCGACGTCCTCCCGAACGGCCGCGGCCTGCTCCTCACGGTCCATCGCGAGGGCCCGTCCGCGATCGCCGTGCTCGATCTGGCCACCGGAGTGCACCGGACCCTCGTTGCAGGGGTGCGGGCGCTGTACTCCGCGTCGGGACACATCCTCTTCGTCAGCGCGGCTGGCGTCCTGATGGCGGCCCCGTTCGACCAGGACAGGATGGAACTCACTGGCGATCCGGTGTCGCTGGGCGATCGGCTTGGCGAGCCGTACCCGAGAGGCGCGGTGGATCTCACGATGTCCCGCTCGGGCACACTCTGGTACAGCGTCGGGGTCTCGAACGACAGGGTGAACGACGTCGTATGGGTCACTCGGAACGGGGCGGCGACACCGCTCGCCGACGCCTGGCCGGGCCGACTCGACGGGCCGAAGCTCTCGCCCGACGGCCGTTTTCTCGCGATCACGGTGTCGCCGACGACCGCCGAGGACGGCAAGGTCTGGATCAAGGATCTGGAGCAGGGGCCGCTGTCCCCTCTGACCGTCGGCCGCGAGGCGAGCCGGCGCGCGATCTGGAGCCGGGACGGGCGTGAGGTCACGTACATCTCCGGCGTGCCATTCGGCGCCCTGTACCGCCGTGCGGCCGACGGCAGCACCGACCCCGTCCTCGTGCTGCGCGACGAGGAGTCGATCAACGAGGCGACGTATTCGCCCGATGGCACCTGGCTCATCTATCGAACCGGGAACCTCGACGGCCAACGGGACGTGTACGCACGACGCGTGGGCTCGGACAGCTCGGTGCCCCTCTTGAACACGCGCTTCGACGAGCACTCGCCGCAACTGTCGCCGAACGGCCGCTGGTTGGCGTACGTGTCCAGCGAATCGGGGCGCAGCCAGGTGTACGTTCGGCCCTTCCCGAACCTGACCGATGGGCGATGGCCGGTCTCGACGAACGGCGGCACCGAGCCCGTATGGGCGCGATCGGGGCGCGAGCTGTTCTATCGTCAGGTGCAAGGGGACACAGTGACCCAGATGGTCCTTGAGGTGAGCGGAGGCGACGCGTTCGTGCCGGGACAGCGCCGTCGACTCTTCGCGCTCTCGGGAGTCGGCGTCAATGCAGTGTACCCGCAGTACGATGTCACATCGGACGGTCAGCGCTTCGTGATGATCCGCATCACGTCACCGGAGGCCTTCGCCAATCGAGGGATGGTCGCCGTGGAGAACCTCTTCGCGGAGCTTCAGGCGAAGGTGCCGCGTTGAGTTCGATCACGGAGCGCCTCACCGCCGCCCTCGCGGGCCGCTACCGCATCGAGCGCGAGCTCGGCGCGGGCGGGATGGCGACCGTCTACCTCGCCGCGGACCTCAAGCACGAGCGCAAGGTCGCCATCAAGGTGCTCAAGCCCGAACTCGCCGCGGTGCTCGGCGCCGAGCGGTTCGTGCAGGAGATCAAGACGACGGCGGCGCTGAGTCACCCGCACATCCTGCCGCTGTTCGATAGCGGCGAGGCGGGTGGGTTCCTGTATTACGTGATGCCCTACATCGAGGGGGAGACGATCCGCGATCGGTTGACTCGCGAGACGCAGCTCGGGGTGGACGAAGCCGTCAGGATCACGACGGAGGTGGCGGACGCGCTGGACTACGCGCACCGGCACGGCGTGATCCATCGCGACATCAAGCCCGAGAACATCCTGCTGCACGACGGGCGCCCGATGGTGATGGACTTCGGGATCGCGCTCGCGGTGAGTGCGGCGGCGGGCGGTCGCATGACCGAGACGGGACTCTCGCTCGGCACACCGCACTACATGAGTCCCGAGCAGGCGACCGCCGACAAGGACATCACCGCCCGCAGCGACATCTATTCGCTCGCGAGCGTGCTCTACGAGATGCTCACCGGGAACCCGCCGCACACCGGCTCCTCGGCGCAGCAGATCATCATGAAGATCATCGCCGAGCCAGTGCAGCCGGTGACGGCGCTCCGCAAGAGCGCACCCTCAAACGTGGCCGCGGCGCTCGCGACCGCACTCGAGAAGCTCCCCGCCGATCGCTTCGCCACGGCGCAGGACTTCGCCACGGCACTGGCCAATCCACTGTACGCCACACGCGCCTCCGCGGCCCTGACGGGGGACGGCCACCTCGGCGCGCGCGGTCGGCGGCTCACGGTGGCACTGTCCGCCGCGCTCGCCGTGGTTTCGGCGCTCGCCCTCTGGCTCAGCACCCGGCCCGGCGCGGCGCCGGCGCCGTCGTCCCGCTACGCGCTGGCGTTGCCGACCGCGACATCGCTGACCACGAACTTCGGCTCGACGATGGCCGTCTCCGCGGACGGGAGCGTGTTGGTGTTCGCGGGGGCGGACACGAGCGGTGTCCAGCGCCTCTGGGTCAAGCGCGCGGGCGAGATCGACGCGGCGCCAGTGGCCGGCACGGACGGCGGGTTCAGTCCCTTCCTCTCCCCCGACGGGACCGAGCTCGGATTCTTCCGCGCCGGTTCGCAGAGGTTGATCGTCGTCGCACTCGCCGGAGGTCGCCCACGCACCGTGACCGGGCCGCCGATCGGAGTGAGCGGAGGCTACTGGGCGACGGACGGGTACATCTACTTCGACGCGGACAGTGCCGGCATCGAACGGATCAGGCCTGATGGTTCAGGCCGCGAATCGGTGGCGGCCCTCGACTCCGCGAGCCAGGTGACGGGATACGCCTGGCCGGAGGTCCTGCCGGGGAACCGAGTCCTCGTCGCACGACGCCGGCGCGCAAACGACCAGCCCGACGACTTCGAGATCGTCGCCATCCCGATCGGAGGCGGACCGGTCGTCACGCTCGACAAGGGCGTGGCCGCGAGGCACCTCGACGGGCACCTACTCGTGGTACGCGCCGATGGCGTCATCGTCGCGCGACGCCTGACGGACGGTGGATTCGGCCTCGACACCGCGAGAACGATCCTCGCGACGGGGGCGCGGGTGAGACACGAGAACTTCGGTGCCGGCGATGTCGCGACCGATCGCCACGGCTCGCTGTACTACGTCAATGCCACCGCGTCCGGTGGCAGCGGACTGCGCCCGATGTGGCTCGGGAGCGACGGAGGTCCCTCCCCGGCCGACTCCGCTGGGACGCTGGACGCGAACGTGATCACATTCCTCCCCGCGCCGGGAATTCGTCGGGCCGCCGTCATCGATCCCACTGGGCTCTGGGTGCGGGAGCTCCCCTCGGGGGTGATGTTCCCGATCGAGATCCCTGTCTCGCAAGTCCGAGCGATCGGGTGGAGCCCGGCGGGGGACTCGCTCCTCGTCTCCGTGCAGCGCGAGCGTGGCACCGAGATCCTGCGCGTTCGAGCCGACGGCCTCGGCGAGTACGATGTGATCGCCCGCGATACCGGCTCGATCGTCGGTGAGATCTCCGTCTCACCCGACCACCGGTGGCTCATTGCGGGACGGCGCACCGACCCCGGCGCGCGACACGAGCTGGTCGCGCTGGATCGTCAGCGCGACTCGGTGTTCCGCGAGCTCATACCGGGTCAGAGCGGCGTCGGCCCGGTCCTCTCACGGGACGGAAGGTGGCTCGCTTATTTCTCGATTCGCTCCGGCAACCCGGACGTCTACGTGCGGCCCTTCCCCGACGTGAGCGGCGCCATCTGGCGGATCTCCACCGACGGCGGAGAGTGGCCGGTGTGGTCACCCGATGGTGACCGCATCTACTATCTTCGCCGGGCCGGTGAGGATGTACTCTTCTCGGTGGACGTCGTGTCGTCGCCCGCGTTCCGCCCGTCAGCGCCGCGCGCGATCCTGAGGCAGCAGGATCTGGCGGAGCTTGAGATCGTGCCGGGATGGGGCGTCGCGCCGGGCGGCGAGCGGCTGCTCGTCCTGTCCCGGCTGGCGCGGTACAGCCGCCCGCAACTGGTCCGCGTGGAGAACGCGACCCGCGGACTGGCGAGGAGTCCGCGGTGACCATGGCTGTCGACCTCGTTATGCGACCGGAGTCCGACGCGCTCCTGCGGGCGATTCCGCTCCTCAAGGAGCGATTGCGGTTGAACGTGGAACTGGCGTCACCAGACCAGTTCCTTCCGGTTCCAGCAGGGCGGGAACAGCGAAGTCCGGTGATTACCCGAATCGGACGGGTGACGGTGCGGCACTACGACTTCTGTGCCCAGGCGCTGGCCAAGCTCGAACGTGGCCACGCGCGCGATATGGCGGACGTACGAGCCATGTCGGATCGGGGCCTCATCACGGCCGCCGGGGTGCGCGAGATGTTCGTGCAAATGGAGCCGTTGCTGTATCGTTTTCCCGCGGTTGACACTCCGTCACTCCGCCGCGCCGTCGACGAGATGTTTGCGCCGTGAAGACCGAGCGTTTCTCGGCTGCCCTCGCCGATCGTTACCGCATCGAGCGCGAGCTCGGTGCGGGAGGCATGGCGACCGTGTACCTGGCCGAGGACCTGCGGCACGATCGCAAGGTGGCGATCAAGGTCCTGAAGCCCGAACTGGCCGCCGTGTTAGGCGCCGAGCGCTTCGTGGTGGAGATCAAGACCACGGCGGCGTTGAGTCATCCGCACATCCTGCCGCTTTTCGATTCGGGCACAGCTGACGGCTTCCTGTTCTACGTCATGCCCTACATCAAGGGCGAGACGATCCGTGAGAAGCTGAACCGCGAGACCCAGTTCGGGGTGGAGGAAGCGGTGCGGATCGCGCGGGAGGTGGCCGACGCGCTCGACCACGCGCACCGGAACGGCGTGATCCACCGGGACATCAAGCCCGAGAACATCCTGCTGCACGACGGGCGGGCGATGGTGATGGACTTCGGCATCGCGCTGGCTGTCTCGGCGGCGGCCGGCGGGCGAATGACGGAGACCGGCCTGTCGTTAGGGACGCCGCACTACATGTCGCCTGAGCAAGCGACGGCGGAGAAGGAGATCACCGCGCGCTCCGACGTCTACTCGCTGGCAAGCGTCTTGTACGAGATGCTGGCCGGCCAGCCTCCGCACATCGGCGGGGCTGCGCAACAGGTGATCATGAAGATCATCACCGACGTGGCGCGGCCGGTGAACGAACTCCGCCGCAACGTGCCGCCTAACGTTGCGGCGGCACTGGCCACGGCACTGGAGAAGCTGCCCGCGGACCGGTTTGAAGACGCCAGGGCGTTTGCGGCTGCCCTCGCGAACCCCGCCTACCGCGGAGGCGCTGCGGCCACGAGGCCTGCGCTCGCGGGCCGGTCCTGGGGACGCGACCCGCGTACGTGGGTGGTGCTCGGGGCGGTCATCGTGACCACTTTGATGGCGTTCCTGCCTGACGCGCGAGACGGATCGAACAGCGATCGGAGTGCACCCCTGCTGTCGGTCCGCCTCGCGCTCCCCGCCGGTGAACGGATCGTCGGCGCCGGAGCTGATCGCGGACTCAACGCCGATCGGCCATCCCGGACCGCGTTCGCCTTTTCGCCCGATGGCGGCACCATCGTCTTTGTTGGCATGCGCGGTGGGGTGCGCCAGCTCTTCCTGCGTCCGCTCACCGCTGAAGCGTCGGCGCCGATTGTCGGTACAGAGGAGGCGGAGTCGCCGTTCTTTTCACCGGACGGGCGCAGCATCGCATATTGGGCCACCGATCGGTTGATGCGCGTTCCGGTGGTAGGGGGTACTCCAACGGAGGTCGCGAGGGTCGGCCGGATAACGGGCGGAACGTGGAGCGAGGACGACCGCATCGTGGTCGGCGTCAGTGGCACGGGGCTGCTAATGGTGTCACCCACCGGAGCGTTCCCGATGGACACCATCGCGGGCAGTGGGGCAATCCTCCCGCACTTCCTTCCAGGCGGAGAGGCGCTGCTCCTGACCGAGCAACGCGGCCTGTCAGGTGCTGAACTCAACGTCTCGCTGCTGCGTCTCGCCGATGGCGAGATCACGCGGCTCATCAGCGCGGCGAGCGACGCCCGTTACGTGCCGAGCGGCCACCTGGTCTTTGCGCGCAACGGCGCGATGTTCGCCGTGTCGTTCGACCTTCGCCGCCGTGTCATTACCGGCACGCCGACATTGGTCCTCTCCGATGTCATGGTCGGGCTGAATGGCTACAATGTCATCGCCCACACGGGAGCGATGCAGGCCGCCATCTCCGCACAGGGTCACCTCCTCTATCTGGAGGGCGGGGTCACGCCGGACCGGCCACTATCCATTCTGTCCGCCGACCGGGCAGGACGTGCCTCGACGCTCACTGCCGCCGGTGTGCGCGACTACTTCGCGCTGCAGCTCTCGCCTGATGAACGCCGGTTAGCGGTTGGCACGCGGGGACTGCAAGCGGCCGTCCTCGTGTACGATCTGGACCGCGGGAGCGGTTCGCTCCTCACGGCGCCGGGGCGCGCGCTCTGGCCGCTCTGGACCCCCGACGGCCAGCGGATCATCAGGCTGGGAGTCGAGGATGACACACTGGCGATGATCTGGTCACCCGCGGATGGAAGTCGTCCGGCTGTACCCTTGGTGCCCGGGAAGGCGCGGAGCCTGGTTGCCGCGTTCTGGGCGCCGGACGGCCTCTACGCGATGACACTGTCGACGAACGGCCTCGTACGAGTGGATACAGCGAGTGGTGAGGTCCAGCCCGTCCCCAACCTGCCGGAAGGCGCATCTCATTTTGATCTTTCGGCTGACGGCCGGTGGCTTTCGTACACCGCGCCCGAACCCGGCATGACACGAACACAGGTCTTTGTGCAGCCGTGGCCCGCGCTCGACCGGCGATGGCAGGTCTCGGTCGACGGTGGCGTCGGATCTAAATGGACGAAGAATGGGCGTGAGCTTCTGTTCACCTGGCAGGTCGGCATCGACACCGTGAGCGGTCAGCGCGTGTACCGAGTATTTGCCGTTCCCATCATCACCGTTCCCGGTTTCGCGGCGGGTTCCCCGCAGAAACTGTTCGACCTTCCATTCGGCGTGACCACGACCATCAGGCCGTGGGACGCCACCTCCGACGGGTCGCGCATCTTTGTCCTGTCGGGCCGGGATCTTTTCTCGCCACCCGGCGAGCCGCGCCTGCTGGTGAACTGGCTGCCAACCCTTCGAGCACTGGGCGGGCGGGGTGGGAATCGCAAATGAGCGAGACGATTCCCGATCGCCTCGCTACTGCGCTCGCTGACCGATACCGGATCGAGCGTGAGCTCGGCGCGGGCGGCATGGCGACCGTCTACCTCGCGGCGGACCTGAAGCACGACCGAAAGGTCGCGATCAAGGTCCTGAAGCCCGAACTCGCGGCTGTGTTAGGCGCCGACCGGTTCGTGGTGGAGATCAAGACCACGGCGTCGCTGAGTCACCCGCACATCCTGCCGTTGTTCGATTCGGGGACGGCTGACGGGTTCCTGTTCTACGTCATGCCCTACATCAAGGGCGAGACGATCCGGGAGAAGCTGAACCGGGAGACCCAGTTCGGGGTGGACGAAGCGGTCCCGATCGCGCGGGAGGTGGCCGACGCGCTCGACTACGCCCACCGGAACGGCGTGATCCATCGCGACATCAAGCCGGAGAACATCCTGCTGCACGACGGGCGGGCGATGGTGATGGACTTCGGCATCGCGCTGGCGGTCAGCGCGGCCGCGGGCGGCCGGATGACGGAGACGGGGTTGTCGTTAGGGACGCCGCACTACATGAGCCCCGAGCAGGCGACGGCCGAGAAGGAGATCACGGGCCGGAGTGACATCTACTCTCTCGCGAGTGTGCTGTACGAGATGCTGGCCGGCGTCCCCCCGCACGAAGGCGGGTCGGCGCAGCAGACGATCATGCGGATCCTCACCGACACGCCGCGTCCGGTGACGGAATTCCGGAAGGCTGTCCCGCCTAACGTTGCGGAGGCGTACAAGCGGCGGACTGGGACCCTCATCCGGACGGGAAGCGGTTCATTGTGGTCGTGCGGGACGCCCCGTCTCCCGGAGCGTCGGGATCTGCACCGGCATCTGGGTATATCGTGGTTCACAACTGGTTCGCTGAATTGAAGCGACTCATGGAGCGCCAGTGATCAGCGTGGTTGAGAACTGGTGGAGGAGTTGAACATGCGTCGTTGGGCGTCCGGCATCATCCTGATAACATCCGCTGCCTGCTCGGCGGCCTCGTCGTCCGTAGAGCTTCACGTCGAGCGACGCGAGCAAGTGCTGGACGGCAAGGCATTCGGCGCTGCCGGAGCTTATGAGAAGCTCGTCGGCACCGTGGCGTTCACGCTGGATCCCTCAATCCCGGTCAACCAGGGCGTAGTCGATCTGGCGCTCGCGCCGCGAAACGCGGAGGGCATGGTCACGGTCACCGCCGATTTCTACCTGCTGAAGCCCGTCGATCCGGCCAAAGGGAACGGACGCCTCTTTTATGAAGTGGGGAATCGTGGCGGAAAGGGAATGCTGGTCACGTTCCAGCGGGCCTCCGGGTCCAGCGATCCAGCAACCGAGGCGGAGTTCGGCAATGGCTGGCTGATGGAGCAGGGATTCACGCTCCTCTGGATGGGTTGGCAGTGGGACGTCCCCGAAGGGCGCATGCGGATGGAGATGCCCATCCCCACCGAGAACGGTGAGCCGATCACGGGACTCGTGCGCGGGAACTTCATCCCGAATGCGCCAACGGACTCGCAGTCGCTCGCCGACCGGGGACATCGCGGCTATCCGGTTTTTGATCGCCAGAGCGCCGAGAACGTGATGACGGTGCGCGCGAACCGGACAGATACGCCGCAGGTGGTGCCGCACGACCGGTGGCGCTTCATCGGTGACTGGATGGTGCGTCTCGAGGGCGGCTTCGAGTTGGGGAAGATCTACGACGTGGTCTACCGTGCGAAGGATCCGCGAGTGGTGGGCGCGGGGTTCGCCGGAACGAGGGACCTCATCAGCTTCTTCAAGTATGAGAAGGGTGCCGCGAACCCGATGCCCACCATTCGTCACGCAATCGCGTGGGGCGGGTCGCAGAGCGGCCGCTGGCTTCGCCACTTCATCTACCAGGGCTTCAACGCCGACGTGCGGGGGCGGCGTGTCTTCGATGGCGTGATCGACGAGCGCGGCGGCGCGGGACGCGGATCGTTCAACCACCGCTTCGCGCAGGCATCACGCGATGCGCTGGAGCACTACAACATCCTCTTTCCGGTGGACATGTTCCCGTTCACCGATGGACCGGAGACCGACTCCCTGACCGGCGAACGCGACGGACTTCTTGTCCGTGGCGAGGCGAGCGGGACGGCACCGAAGCTCTTTCACATTCTCACGAACTCGGAGTACTTCAATCGCGCGGGTTCGCTGGTGACGACGGATCCCTCCGGTGAACGTGATGTCGAGATCCCGGAGAATGTCCGCATCTACCTGATCTCATCGGCACCGCACATCATCGCTCCGATGCCGCCGACATCGAACCGCTCGGGCACGCTGGTGGGCGCGGCGGTGCAGAACCCGCTCGATACCCGTCCGGTGGTGCGCGCGCTGTTCCAGGCGATGGATCGCTGGGTAGCCGATGACGTCACGCCACCGCCGAGCCGGTATCCGCGGATCGACGACGGCACGCTGGTGCCGCGGGAGCGCGGCGGATGGCCCGCCATTCCCGGGTATCGCTTCCCGCCTCCGCAACTCATCGCCTATCGACTGGACTTCGGGCCGAACTGGTCGCGCGGAGTAGTGGAGAACGAGCCGCCGAAGGTCGGGGCGCCGTTCGTGGTGCGCGTGCCGGCGGTGGACGCGGACGGCAACGATCGCGCGGGGATCAGGGCACCAGAGCTCGAGGTGCCGTTGGCCACGCACTTCGGGTGGAACTATCGCGACGCGAGTGTCGGCGCGCCGGAGCACCTGGCTGGGGAGATCGGGTCGTACCTCCCGTTTCCTCACACGCGCGCGGCTCGGCAACAGACTGGAGATCCGCGAGCGTCGATCGAGGAGCGCTACGTGAGTCGCGAGGACTACCTTGGCCGGATCACGGCGGCGGCGAAGGCGCTCGTCGGCCAGGGTTACCTGCTCGCGCGCGACGTGACTGGGATCGTGGAGCGCGCTACCACGCACTGGGACTGGGCAACGGGGGGGCGACCTCGCTGAGCTGGCGAGCGTACGTCGCTCATTGGTGAAACGGCTATCACTTTCTTGCTGAATGCGCACCCATGATCATCATTGGACTGACGGGCCGGAACGCTGCGGGCAAGACCACGGCCGGCGAGCTGCTGAGCGCCCGTGGTTTCTCGTATTTGTCGCTCTCCGACGTCATCCGTGAACAGGCGAAGGCCCGTGGCCTTTCGCCTATCCGTGAGAACCTGACGGCGTTAGGCAACGAACTGCGCGAGCAGCACGGGCCGGGTGCCCTGGCGGAACTCACCGTCGCCCGGATGCAGGCCGACCGGAACTATGCGGTCGACAGCATCCGTCACCCGGCGGAAGTCATGGCCCTGAAGAGGGCAGGGGCGGGGTCCTTTTCGCTGTTCCACATCTTCGCCCCGCTCGAGGCGCGCTTTGCGCGCTCCCTCACCCGCAATCGCGCTGGGGACGCGCAGACCCTCGAAGAGTTCATCCGCCAGGAGGAGCGGGAATTCGCCAGCAGCAATGCGGCCGCCCAGCAGTTGCTGGAGACGGAACGTCTGGCCGATCGCCGCATCCACAACGACGGCACGCTGGAAGAGTTCACCGCCCGGCTGTCGGACACGCTGCGCGAGCTGGAGGTGTCGTTCTCGCGGCCCTCGTGGGACCGGTACTTCATGGACATCGCGAAGCAGGTCGCGGCGCGCAGCAACTGCATGAAGCGGCAAGTGGCCGCGGTGATCGTGTCCGACCGCCGCATCATCAGCACCGGGTACAACGGAACGCCGCGCGGCGTGAAGAACTGCAACGAGGGGGGGTGCCCGCGCTGCAACGGATTCAGCGAGAGCGGCAAGAACCTGGAGGAATGCCTCTGCTCCCACGGTGAGGAGAACGCCATTGTCCAGGCGTCGTACCACGGCATCGCGATTCGCGACGCTACGCTCTACACCACGTACTCGCCGTGCCTGATGTGCAGCAAGATGATCATCAACGCCGGCATCCGGAAAGTCGTGTTCAACGAGGCGTATCCCCTGAACGACACGGCCACCGCGATGCTGAAGGAAGCTGGTGTCGAACTGGTGCGGCTGAAGTCGTAGTGCATTCGACGCGGCGCGCTTGACCGCGCTCAGCTCAACGCCGGAAGGTCAAAAGTGGGACTGGCGTCGTTGACGATATGCCTCGCGGTTCAGTCCGGCAGACGGCATCTTTACCGGCTGTGACCACTCCAGCCGAACGCCTGAGCGCCGCCCTCGCCGACCGCTACCGCATCGAGCGGGAGCTCGGACAGGGCGGGATGGCGACGGTGTACCTGGCCGAGGACCTGAAGCACAGGCGCAAGGTT
>Ga0209640_10001887_pt1 | contig 18073 bp, 13 predicted proteins | sample RifCSP10_1_FD_184018 | JGI IMG/M metagenome (GOLD analysis project Ga0209640, IMG submission 184018) | Soil microbial communities from Rifle, Colorado - Rifle CSP2_sed 10_1 (SPAdes) (version 2) | ecosystem: Environmental > Terrestrial > Deep subsurface > Rock core/Sediment | place: Rifle... | reverse complement strand
CTCACCGCAATGCCCGAGCTGCCCGACGTCGTCGTCTACCTCGAACGGCTCCAGGCGCTGGTTGGCGGCCAGGTCCTGCAGCGGATTCGGGTCGGTGGACCGTCGGTGCTGCGCACCTATGACCCGCCGCTCCCCGCGGTCGAGGGCAAAACGGTCACCGGCTTCCGTCGAATCGGCAAGCGCATCGTGTTCGAACTCGAAGAGGACCTCTTCGTGATCGTCCACCTGATGATCTCCGGGCGATTGCGGTGGCGGAAGCCGGGCGCGCCGCTGGTCCGCAAGCGAGGACTGGCCGCCTTCGACTTCCCCGCCGGCACGGTGCTGTTCACCGAGGAGGGAACCAGCAAGCGGGCCAGCATCCACATCGTGCGGGGTGAGGAAGCGCTCGCCGACCATGACCGTGGTGGGTATGAGCCGTTCGACATGAGCGTCGACGAGATGGCCGAAGCGCTGCGCCGGGAGCGACACACGCTGAAGCGGTCACTCACCGACGCCCACCTCATCTCCGGCGTCGGCGGCGCCTACGCCGACGAGATCATGCACCGCGCCAAGGTGTCGCCGATGGCCCTCACCGATCGGCTCTCCGAGGAAGAGATCGCTCGGCTGCACGCCGCCACCCGTGACGTGTTGGCGGAGTGGGTGGAGCGGCTGCGCGCCGAGGTGGGCGACGGGTTTCCCGAGAAGGTCACCGCCTTCCACGACGAGATGGCGGTGCACGGCAAGTTCGGCAGGCCGTGCCCGGTGTGCGGGGCGCCGGTGCAGCGGATCGTGTACGCCTCCAACGAGACCAACTACTGCCCCGGCTGCCAGACCGGCGGCAAGATCCTCGCCGATCGGGCCCTGAGCAGGCTCCTCAAGGACGATTTCCCGCAGACGCTGGAAGAGTTGGAGTAGGTCCTCCCCCTCAGGGGGGAGGACGGCTACGAGTGCAACGAGCCGGCGGAGGGGGGTGCGCCCCACAGGGCCGGATGCGCCTCAACGCGCGGTAAGACCTCAGTGACCCACCCCCCTCCCCTCGCTTCGCTCGGGACTCCCCCCTGAGGGGGGAGAGAGGGCTATAGCTGGCTCCGGTACCACGCCACCGTCTTGGCGATCCCTTCGGGCAGCGCGGTCCACGCCTCCCACCCCAGCACCCTCTTCGCCTTGGAAGCATCGACGACGGACCGCTGCACGTCCCCGGGCTTGGGATCGCCGAAGATGGGCCGGTCGTCGAAGCCCGTCACATCGGCAACCGCGTCATAAAGCTCGAGGACGGAGACCTCAAGACCCGTGCCGACGTTGACGAGCTCACCATCGCCGGCGTCGGCCGCTCGGAGAAACGCGTCGCAAACGTCCTCGACGTACACGAAGTCGCGCGTCTGGCGCCCGTCGCCGAAGATCGTGGGGCGACGCCCTTCGAGCAGAGCAAGGGAGAAGATTGCGGTGACGCCACCTTCGAGGCCGGGGTCCTGACGAGGGCCGTACACGTTCGCCAACGCACACAGCGTGTACTCGAGTCCGTAGAGGCTCCGATACCAACGGAAGTAGTCCTCCACGACCTTCTTGGAGATCCCGTACGGCGACTCCGGCGCCTTGTCACTGGTCTCCTTTGCCGGGAGCTTGGCCCCGCCCCCGTAGATGGCTCCGCCTGACGACGCGAAGCACACCTTGCGCACGCCGCCCCGCCTGGCGGCGTCGAGGACGTTGATGGTCCCCAACACGTTCACCTCGGCATCGTGCCGCGGGTCCTCCACCGACGGCCGTACCTTCGATTGAGCTGCAAGATGGAACACGACCTCCGGACCGAACCGACCGACGACGTCGGGTAGTTCGGGTGCATTGACTCCGGTCACGAGCACCGACACCGGGCCGCGTTTGCGCGCCGCGGCGACGTTGTCCATCGACCCGGACGACAGGTCGTCGAGCACCAGGACCTCCCACTCACGGTCGACGAGCAGGTCCACGAGTTGACTGCCGATGAATCCGGCCCCGCCTGTGACGACTGCCTTCCTGGTCATTGTCCTCTCAGAGGGTACGCGAAAAGGCCGCTGGTCCCTTGGCGAGCCGACTCGGTGGCGCGCTCATTCAGGTGGTCGAAAAGTGACGGCTCCCGCACCGATGACGGCTCCGGGAGCAATCCTGGCACCGTGGTCCAATTGGCAACTCTCACCGACCACCGCATCGGCACCGACCAGCGAGTCACCCGCCACGGTGACGCCACGCTCGATGCGGGCCCTTGGGCCTATCACGGCCCGCCTGACGACGGCGCCCTCGCCGATACTGGCACCGGCGAACACGACAGATTCCTCGACGAGCGCGCCAGGAGCGATGGCCGCGTCGGGGGCGATCCACACCCACGCACCCGAGGGGGCGACGCCAACTGGGGCGACGTGTGAAGACGGAGGACGGTGCACGCCGCTCCCCCCGGTCATCACGACGCCGTGGGTGTCGAGGTAGAGAGTCGGCGTCCCGATGTCCATCCACCTCCCGGTCAGGGTCACACCCCCAAGGCCGCCCGCGGCGGCGAGATCGGGGAATACGACGTGCTCGAACGACAGCCTGCCCGGCGGATACGGTGCAAGGGCGTCTCGGCTCAGCGCGTAGATGCCCGCATTCACGGTTCGAGCGGGCGCCGCCTCACCGGGCGGCTTCTCGACGAATCGCTCGACGAGGCCGCCCTCCCCCACGACGACGACACCGTAGGCACCAGTGTCGTCGACCTCTACCAGACCCAGGTTGCCGAACTCGCCGGCGCCGGCTGCCACCGCCGCAAGGTCGGCCTCGAGCACGACGTCACCGTTGAGCACAAAGAATCGGTCATCGAGCGAATCGAGCACCGCCCGCACCGGACCGGCGGTGTCGAGCGGCTCATCCTCGATCGCGAGTCGCACGTGCACGTCTTCGGGCGATCCCGCGGCGAAGTCGGCCCACGCCTCCACCAGCGACCGCCCGACCGTCAGCACGATCTCCTCGACACCGATGGCGGCCAACTGGCGGATCTGATACTCCACGAAGGGCAGACCACCGAGCGGCAGCAAGCCTTTGGGCACCTCCGCGGTGAGCGGCCACATACGGGTGCCCCGGCCTCCGACGAGGAGGACTGCCTGTCGGGGTGAACTGGTATCGGGCTCAGCCGGAGGGTGCATCGAGCCCGACGATAACCACCACGTCGGCTCCCGACGGGGTAGGTCCAACGGCCGCCTCGCCGTAACCGAGGTAGGCGACGATCGCCTCCGCAGCCGGTAGGTGGTTCGGCCTGGCAACGACAAGCGTCGTTGCGTAGTCGGATCGACCCGAGTTGCCGGAGGAGACGACGTCGAAGCCTCCTGTGGTGAGTATGTCGGTCATCGACGTGGCGGAGCCTTCCCTTCCGTTGCCGTTCTGAACGGCGATGCGGGCGTCGATCCCAAGTGCCGGGGTCATCGGATCCCCGGCGGCAAACGCGGCCAGAACCTGCGAGGCGTCTGGCTCGAGCTGCACGACGTAGGACACCCCGTTTTCCTCCAGGCCCTGCACCGGAAGCGTGGCCGCGTCGAGATCCGCCGATGTCACGTTCCTCATCGCCCAAGCGAGCTGAATGATCTCGTCTTCACCCAATGAGTCGTCGGTGGTCACGAACCCACCGAGCGCTTCGAGCAGCGCGGCAAAACCGTCGATGGACGACGGGCGGTCGATCTGCGTGATCACGGCCATGAGCACGTCCTGCTGACGCCGGGTGCGTCCGATGTCATTGGCGTCGACCGACACCCACTCCCCGTCCCGGTACTCCTGGTAGTTGCGGCTACGGGAAAAGGCCAACGCCGTCCTCCCATCGAGGGTGTGGGTGCCGGCATCGATGGAGAACCCCGACTTGAGGTCCCGGGCCTGGAACGGGAACGTCATCTCGATGCCGCCGATCGCGTCGACGATTCCGGTGAATCCTGAGAACTCGATTTGGAGGTAATGATGGATCGGCACGCCTGCCACCGACGACACCGCATCGACGATCGAGACCGGCCCACCGCCGAACGTGGCGTTGATCCTGTTGGCCGACCCGTTGTACTGGACCTTCAGATCCCGCGGCAGCGACAGCATCTGGAGAGTGCCGCTGCGCGGGTCGACCTTGACCAGCATGATCACGTCGGCGCGCTGGCCCCCGAAGTTCCCGAATCCCTCGAGGTCTGTGAGGCCGGCGCGGCTGTCGCTCCCAATGACCAGGAACGTTCGTGCCTGTTGGAGAGTGGCCGGTGCCTCGGCAAGCGACAGATCGGTCGATGGGATGGTTGACACCGACGACGTGACCTTGTGCGCGGCGAACCAAATGACGCCGAGTACGCCGAACACGACGAGGTTCGCGACGACCAGGAAGATGATGATCCCACGCTTGGCCCACGATCGAGGTGGAGGGGCGGCCGTCGCAGGTGCGACCGGTGGCCGCGGAGGGGGGAGTGTCATGTGCGCGGGTTTCTACCAGGGAACGGTTTCTTATGGGACTCAGCTGTGACGCATGAGCGGGGAGACCGGTTCCCGCTCAGCGCCTACGGTAATCGGTCATGAGACGGTCGCGGTCGGCCGCAGGGAGGTGCTTGACAGCCTCCCGGATGGTCACACCCGACACCCTGGCGATCCGCGGTTCAAGCCAGGAAGTCACCTCGGCCGGGCGTGTCCGGGCGGCGTCACGCAACACCCAGCCGATCGCCTTGCGAATGAAGAACTCCTTCTCGTCGAGCATGCCGTCGGCCAGTCGCAAGAATCGCCCGAGATCGCCTTCGCTCCTGCGCACCGAACCGAGGTGCGCCAGAAGGGCAGAACGCCTGATCCAGAAGTCGTCGTCCGTGGCCCATCGCTCGATCGTGTCACCAATCCCGCGGCGTCGGTCGATCTCCCCGACCGGTCCGGCGGCAAGCCCATCGATGAGAGCCCACGTGCCGGCCTCGCGCAGCATCCGTTCGATCAGGGGCACGTCGCCGGGGGTGAGCATCGACGAGCCCAAGTCGAGGAAATCCTCGGCCGCCATTCGGCAATCGAACACCCCGGTTGCCCACAACAACCGAACCACTCCGATCACGGTGTCGTGGTCGAAGCCCCCGTGCTCGCGCCACGCGGCTTTGGTGACGGCGTGAATCTGGGGCAGGGTCGTCCCGTAGAAACGCTGCGTCGACTTGAGATAGGCCCGCTCCTTCTCGGCCCGCTCAGCATTGCCCAAGCGCTGTAGTTCCCCGTCCACCGCAGCGGCGATCCGGTCGGAGGAGATCAAGAGATGCCCGTCTCTCGTCTCCCGTCGCCCACCACCGGAAGCGGCGATTCGGCACTTCGTGTGGTGAGTACTGCGGCCATCAGACCCCCACCCGGGTGAGGCGCCCATCGAGAAAGGCGATGAGACGCTTGAAGGCGTCCTCCGCCGATGGTCGGTGGTAGTCCTCGGACCCGTCGTCGAAGAAGCCAGGACCGGCGCCGGCGTAGACGACCCACTCGCCCCGCCCGGCCGAGTCGTGGATCACCCGCGCCTCTTCAGACGACCTACCACCGACCAGCGCCAGGAGCGGTGCCGGATGTGCGGTGAGTACGTGATCGAGCTCGTACAGCGAGCCAGGAGAAATCACAGCAGCCCCCCCGGGCCGAGAAGCGAGCCGGATCGCGGCAGGGACCCCATCGCCCAGGCCCAGCACCGCGAACCGATCTGAGGCACACCAGCGTGACCACTCATCCCGCGTCACCGACAGCAGCGCGTCGAGGTCGGCGTTGATCCGGTCGGCCGCGATGGCGGCGATCGAACCCCGAGGTTGGCTGTGGAACAAGTCAGGGGCCAACGCGGCGTAGCCATTGCGCGCGACGCGGCGGCAGAGGGCCCTCAGGCTCGGAGTCACCCCGGCATCGCCGGCAACGACGACAACCAGAGGGTGGGCACCGGCAAAGTCTGGGCGGGCGAGATACACGTCAAAGAAAGGAGCGAGGGGCAGTGGCGACACTCCGTAGAGGATCTCTACCCGCCCTTCACCGTCGACCAGGCTCACCTGTGCTCCCGCGGTCGGTGGTCCCAGGCTACCCGGCCGGAGGCGGTTCCCGACTGGTCCGGACGATCGCCACGACCCCCGAATCGAGAACAACGGTGCCGCGATCCGACTCCACGATCAGGCCGCCGTTGGGCGCGATCCCGACTGCGCGGCCGGAACCGCCTGGCTGCCAGGTAACCGGCAAGCCCACAGTCGCGGATCTCTCTTCGTACTCAGCCCGCCCCCAATCCTCGGGATCGCCGTCCATGCGATCCAGGAACCGCCGCGCCCACGCCTCGGCGACTCGCGGCCCGGCGTCAGGCCCAGGGTCCTCGTCCACGAGTCCGGCTGCCCCAGGGAGCGGATCCGCCCAGAAGAGGTTTATGCCGATGCCCACGACCACCGCCTCGGGATCGGACTCCACGAGGATGCCCGCCACCTTGGCTCCGTGGACAACCACGTCGTTCGGCCATTTGAGCATGGCGTCAGATCCGAGGACGTCGAGTGCGGAGAGTCCCGCGACCGCGGGGATGAGGGGCCAGAACACGGCCGGCCAACGGGGCAGGAGCGCGAGCGAGGCTGCCACGGCACGGTCTGCGGTCTCCCAAACCGTCCCGCGGCGCCCTCTCCCCACGGTCTGGCTGGACGCAGTCACCAGGACGGGAGAACTGCGAAAGCGGCTTCGCGCCTCGTCCTGGGTCGACGACACGACGTCGAGGTGAGCGAGTGCAAGGGGTGTAGCCATGACTTGGGGGCGCGAGTCGAACCTCGTAGCCGACCATACTCCCACGGGATGAGCACCGAAGAGCGCATCGAACGTCTCCGCCGGCTCCGCGACGAACACGCCAACGCGGGAAGTCAGCGCGCCATCGATCGCCAGCATGAGGCGGGGAAGATGACGGCGCGCGAACGCATCGACGCCCTGCTCGACAAGGGATCGTTCGTGGAGCTCGACATGTTCGTGCGACACCGCTCACGGGGATTCGGCATCGAAGACAAGCGTCCCCCCGGCGATGCCGTCATCACGGGGTGGGGGACCGTGGACGGAAGAACGGTGTTCATCTTTGCCGAGGATTTCACGGTGTTCGGAGGATCGCTCGGCGAAGTGGTGAGCGAGAAGATCTGCAAGGTGATGGATCTCGCCATGGAGACGGGGGCGCCGCTCGTCGGGCTCAAGGACTCCGGCGGCGCTCGAATCCAAGAGGGTGTGTTTGCACTTGACGGCTACGGCAAGATCTTCCGGCGCAATGTGCTGGCTTCGGGAGTGATTCCCCAGGTGTCGGTGATCATGGGGCCTTGCGCCGGCGGGGCTGTGTACTCCCCGGCGATCACCGACTTCGTCTACCAGGTCGAAGGAACCTCGCACCTCTTCATCACCGGGCCCGACGTCATCAAGGCGGTCACCGGCGAGGACGTGACCTTCGACATGCTTGGCGGAGCACACCCGCACAGCGAGACCTCGGGGGTGACCCACTTCGTCACGGCCGATGGCCGCCAGGCGATGGAGGAGGTCCGGTACCTGCTCTCCTTCCTTCCGCAGAACAACATGGAGGCGCCCCCCTTCTTCACACCTTCCGACCTCCCCGACCGAATGGAGGAGGGGCTGACGACGATCGTCCCCGACTCCACCAGTCAGCCCTATGACATGGTCGAGCTCGTCGAGATGGTGGTCGACGACGGCGAGTTCTACGAGGTCCACCAACACTTCGCCCGCAATGTCATCGTCGGGTTTGCCCGCCTCGACGGGTACACCGTCGGTATCGTCGGCAACAACCCTTCTGCCCTCGCCGGCACCCTCGACATCGATGCATCGGTCAAAGGCGCTCGCTTCGTCAGGTTCTGCGACGCCTTCAGCATTCCGATCATCACGTTCGTCGACGTCCCCGGCTTCCTCCCCGGTGTCGACCAAGAGCACGGCGGAATCATCCGCCACGGCGCGAAGCTGCTCTTTGCGTACTGCGAAGCGACCGTCCCCAGGGTGACGGTGATCACACGCAAGGCCTACGGCGGGGCCTACGTCGTGATGAACTCACGGGGCGTCGGAGCCGATATCGCGTTCGCGTGGCCGACCGCCGAGATCGCCGTCATGGGTGCCCAGGGCGCGGTGAACATCATCCATCGCCGCGACATCGCCGAGGCCGCGGACCCCGACACCGCCCGCGCCGAGCTGATCCAGAGTTATGAAGAGGCGTTCTCCAACCCCTACGTCGCGGCGGAGCGCGGACTCGTCGATGAGGTCATCGAACCCAGGGAAACGCGCCATCGCCTGATCCAGGCATTGGAGATGCTGCGCAACAAACGCGTGACCCTGCCGCCCAAGAAGCACGGGAACATCCCTCTCTAGCATGGCGCCCATGCGCTCCGTCCTCGTGGCCAACCGCGGAGAGATCGCGGTTCGGGTGATTCGCGGTGTCAAGGAGATGGGGATGCGGGCGATCACCGTGTACTCGGAACTCGACCGCGACGCCGTCCACGTGCAGCTGGCCGACGAAGCATGGAACATCGGCCCAGCTCCGGCACAGGACTCGTATCTCGACATCGACACGATCGTCCGTGTGGCCACCGAGTCGAAGGCCGACGCGGTCCATCCAGGGTATGGGTTCCTCGCAGAGAACGCCGCGTTCGCCAGGCGCGTGATCGAGGCGGGGATCACATGGGTTGGCCCCCCACCGGACGCGATAACCGCGATGGGCGACAAGATCTCCTCCCGTGTCGTCGCCGAAAAGGCCGGCGTGACCGGGGTGCCCGGGACCATGGAGCCCCTTGCCACCGTCGACGCGGTCAGAGCAGCGGCAGCGAAGTTTGGCTACCCGATAGCCATCAAGGCAGCGCACGGTGGAGGGGGCAAAGGCCTGCGGGTCGTACGCGAGGAGGGCGAGCTGGCGAACGGGTTCGAAGCCGCTCGGCGCGAGGCCGACGCCTATTTCAAGAATCCCGAGGTCTACGTCGAGAAATACCTCGAGTTCCCCCGCCACGTCGAAGCCCAGATCATCGTGGACACTCACGGCAATGGGGTCTTCCTCGGTGAGCGCGACTGCTCGCTGCAGCGTCGTCATCAGAAGCTGATCGAAGAGACCCCCTCGCCGGTGGTGAGCGACAAGCAGCGCAAGGCAATCGGGAAGGCCGCGCTGGCAGTGGCCAAGGCGGCGGGCTACGTGAACGCGGGAACCGTCGAGTTCCTCCTCGACAGGTCAGGGGACTTCTACTTCCTGGAAATGAACACCAGGCTGCAAGTCGAGCACACCGTCACCGAGATGGTCACCGGAGTCGACCTCGTTCGGGAACAGCTACGCGTGGCCATGGGTGACGAGCTGTCGGTGTCCGAAGTCACGCACCGAGGACATGCCTTGGAATTCCGCATCAATGCCGAGGATCCCGCCAAGGGCTTCCTCCCCAGCCCGGGCCGAATCGTCGACTATCGCGAGCCAGGAGGCTTCGGGGTGAGAGTCGACAGCGGCTACGCCCAGGGCGCTTCGGTGAGCCCGTACTACGACAACCTCATCGCGAAACTCGTCGTGTGGGGGCGCAATCGTGAAGAGGCCTTCGCCAGGGCCCGCCGTGCGCTCGTCGAGTTCACGATCACCGGTGTCGCCACCACGATCCCCTTCCACCTGCTCGCCCTCGATAACGCCAGCTTCCGCGATGGAACCCACCACACCAGGACCGTCGAAGAGGACATGGACCTCGCCGGATTGAGCCAGCCGAGTGCACCGATCCTGCCCGGGGACGAAGAACTCGCCGAACGGCAGATGACCGTGGAGGTCGGCGGCCGTCGGTTCGTCGTGCGGCTGTGGGCGCCCGAAGTCGCGGCTCCGGCGTCGGCCGGCCGCCGTCAGACGCCACGCCGTCGGGCGCCGAAGCTCTCACAGGCTCCGGCGTCGACCGAGGGCGAAGGCGCGGTCACCGCGCCAATGCAGGGCACGATCGTGAAGGTTCACCACAAGGCCGGCGATCGCGTCGAGGCAGGCGACCCGTTGTTCATCCTCGAGGCGATGAAGATGGAGAACGAGATCAAGGCTCCGACCGCAGGTGAGATCGTCGATCTCCGGGTCCAGGCCGGCGACCGGGTCGCCGGTGGAGCGGTGCTCGCGATCGTCAGATAGGCACCAGACGCCAGTCACCTGGTATCTGGAACCTCTCACGCCACCGCGATCAGGATCAAGGCCACCACGGCGATCCCCATCCCCACCACTTGTGTTCGATGAACCCGCTCGTCGAGCACGATGCGAGCGAGCCCGACCGTCGACGCCGGATACATCGCCATGATCACCGCCACCAACGACAGAAGCTCCATCCGTACGGCGAGCACAAACAAGACGTTGGCGGCGGAATCCAACAGTCCGGCGGTGCAGGCGAGTGGCCAGGCGTGTCGCCGAGGGACAACAGGACGGTGCCAGGCGAGGGCCACCCCGATCATCAAGGCCACGGAGGTAGCCCGGGCAGCGACGAGGGGCCAGATGCCGGACGCGTCGCCGGTGCGGGAGATGAGGATCCCAAACAGCCCGAAGAAGACCCCGACCGCGGACCCCAAGCCCAGGGCGCGCATCGACGAACCGCTGCCCGCCTCGCCACGAGCCGGGATCAGGAGGAGGGCGGGGATGACGAGCACCATTCCGACCCATGCGACCGGGTCGGGGCGCTCGCCGATGATCACACCAAACACCACCGGAACAGCAGTCCCGACGACCGCCGCCACGGGAGCCGTCACGCTCATCGGAGTCGTCGCCAGGGCGTGGTAGAGCAGGGCGATGCCAACCGACCCGCCGAGACCCGCGAGGACGCCCCATCCCAGATCGGGGGCGGGCGGCGGCCCGGGTGCGAAGAGCGAAGCGACCGCGCTCAGACCGACGAGACCAGTGAGATGGGCACCCACAACGACGGTGACCGCGGGGACCCGGCGCGCGGCAAGCGCACCGGCGAAGTCTGCCACACCGAATATCAGAGACGAGAGGGTGGCGAGGATGAGGGCCAAGACTTCAGCTTCCCGCCTCCGGCTCCCCGCTCCCCGGCCCGCATCGCCTCACCGTCGTGCGAGTGGTGGGTGACGGACAGCGATAAGCGAATCGCCTCGCCCGCTGGGTCCGGAAGGTCCGAGACGCACGAGCGCGACTCATCTTGAAGGGTGGTAACGGCCAAACACGTCGGCCAGGGTTTCTGACACCTCCCCGACCGTCGCCCCCGCGGCGAGCGCCGACTTCATCGGGTACAGCACGTTGGCCGCTCCCCCCGCGGCGCTCTTGAGATCATCAAGAGTCGACGCCACGGCGGAGGCGTTTCGCCTCTTTCGCAGATCAGCGAGCCTGGCACCCTGAGCGTCCTCGACGGAACGGTCGACCGCCGTCGTCGGCATCTCGACCTCGGCGTGATCGGCAAAGCGGTTCGTGCCGACAACGACCGACTCCCCCGACTCCACCCGCCGTGCTTCCCGGTAGGCGGACTCCTCGATGATCCTCTGAACGAGACCCTGTTCGATCGCAGCCACGGCTCCCCCTGCCGACTCGACCTCACCCATGATCCGACGCGCGACGGACTCGATCGCATCGGTCAGGGACTCGACGTAATACGAACCCGCGAGCGGATCGACGGTGTCGGCGACGCCCGACTCGAACCCGATGATCTGCTGCGTGCGCAGCGCGATCTTGGCCGACCGATCGGTGGGGAGCCCGAGTGCCTCATCGAATGCATTGGTGTGGAGCGACTGGGTCCCGCCGAGGACGGCGGCGAGAGCCTGCAGGGTGGTTCGCACGATGTTGTTCTCCGGCTGCTGGGCCGTGAGCGTGCTCCCTGCAGTTTGTGTGTGGAACCGCATCCGCCACGCTTCCGGATTCGCCGCTCCGAATCGATTGCGCATGGTGTCCGCCCAAATACGACGCGCCGCTCGGAACTTGGCGATCTCCTCGAAGAGATGGCTGTGACCGTTCCAGAAGAACGACAATCGGGGGGCGAACTCATCGACGTCGAGACCGGAGTCGACCGCTGCCATCGTGTATGCGATCCCATTCGACAGGGTCAAGGCGATCTCCTCCGCCGCGGTGGCACCTGCCTCGCGGATGTGGTACCCGCTGATCGAGATCGTGTTCCACACCGGCAGCTCGGAACGGCAATAGGCGAACAGGTCGGTGACGAGGCGCATCGAAGGCCGCGGCGGGTATACGTACGTGCCCCTGGCGGTGTACTCCTTGAGGATGTCGTTTTGCACCGTGCCTCTGATGCGGTCAGCCGGTACGCCTTGCTCCTGAGCCACAAGCTGGTACAGCAGGAGGAGGATCGCGGCTGTGGCGTTGATCGTCATCGACGTGGAGACCTCGCCGAGGGGGATGCCGGCGAAAAGGCGGCGCATGTCGTCGATTGAGTCGATCGCCACGCCCACTCTGCCCACCTCACCCGACGCAAGCGGGGCATCAGAGTCCATACCCATCTGAGTGGGGAGATCGAACGCGACTGACAGGCCCGTTTGGCCCGCCTGCAGGAGCGAATGAAACCGCTCATTGGTCGCCTCGGCGGTGCCGAAACCGGCATATTGGCGCATCGTCCACAGCTGCCCTCGGTACATGGTGGGGTAAGGGCCGCGGGTGAACGGATAAGCCCCGGGGGCTCCGAGCGCGACCTGGGGATCCCACGACCCGAGGTCCTCAGGTCCGTACACCGGTGCGATCTCGATGCCGCTCGTCGTACGCCGGGGGGTATCGGAGAATTCTGTCATCGTTACACTCAGAGGGTACGTGAATGGGCTCGCCCCGGAGTCACGCATGGACATGCGGTCTAGTCGCGCACATCGGGCGGATGGTACCGGGGAACCGCCCAAGCTCCCTGGACGTCTCTAGAGCGCGGTAGGCATGGACATCTCCATCCACGAGGCCCAGCAGATCGAGCGTCAGGGACGACGGTTCGTCGCCTTCGCGGTTCTCGCCGCGATCGTCGTGATCTCCTCGACCTGGTTCGGGCTCTTTGCGTTCCTCGGTGCGAACACCGCCCAGCAGACCCTCCAGGACTTTCGGCAATCCTGGATTCCCGATGTCGAGGCAATGACCCTCGACCTTCCCAATCTGTCTCGTCTGTCCACCGTGTACACCGCCGATGGGGTGCTCCTCGGCGAGCTCACCGAACGCAACAGCCGCCCGACGACTCTCGAAGACATCCCCAATCTTGTGATAGGGGCCGTTCTGTCTGCCGAGGACGAGGATTTCATGACCCACGGAGGTGTGGACTACCAGTCGGTGGCTCGTGCTCTTCTGGCCGACCTCCGCGGAGGCAACACGCAAGGCGGATCGACAATCACCCAGCAGGTGGTCAAGCAGAACTTTGTGGGCGCGGAGCCGAGCCTGCGACGCAAGGTGGCCGAGGCGACCATCGCAATCGAGCTCGAGCGCCGGTATACAAAGGAACAGATCCTGGAGTTCTATCTGAACTCGGTCTACTTCGGGAACAACGCGTATGGCGTCGAGGCCGCCGCCCAGGAATACTTCGGAAAGAACCTCGAAGACCTCACGATCGCCGAGGCGGCTGCGCTCCCCATTCCCATCCGCAACCCGTCGCTCTACGACCTGCGCAACGCCGAGAGCGCGATCCCCAGGCGCGTTCGCGACGCCGTCATCGACAACATGGCCGACAACGGCTACATCACCCTTGACGAGGCAGAAGACGCAAAGACCGCGCCCATTCGGGTGGTGGCCCACCAGGAGTTCCAGGACCCCGCACCGCAGGTGCTCATAGCCGCCAGGGACACCGTTCTCAACGACCCCAGGTACGGGCTCGGCGCCACGTTCCTTCAACGCAAGCGAGCGCTTTTTGGATGTCCCGCCGACGACGCCGAGTGCCAGGGCGGAGGCGGGTTGAGGGTCTATACAACCGTGGACTTCTCCCTTCAGGAGCGGGCGCGAGAGATACTCCAGGACTGGTTCCCGCCCGATAGCGGTCTCCCAACTGGGGCAATCGCCATGGTCGACAACCGCACCGGCGCCACGATCGTCATGGCGTCTGGCCTGGACTTCGGGACCGACATAGCTGCTGGACAACGGCAGTACGACCTGGCCACCAAAGGGCGCCGCAACCCAGGGTCCGCCTTCAAGCCATTCGGGCTGATCGCCGCTCTCGAACAGGGCATCCCCCTCAATTCGTTCTGGGACTTCAGCACGCCGCAGACGCTCGAGTACGGCGGGATCGAGCCGTGGTCCTGCCGCAATGCGGGTGATAACGAGCCGGGCGTTCGCTCGCTCGAGGAGGCGCTGTATCGCTCGACCAACACCGTGTTCTGCCAGGTCTCCATCGCCGTCGGAGCTCAGAGCATCGTCGAGGTTGCCCACACACTCGGAATCAAGTCCCCATTGGCCGCGGTGCCGGCGATCGTGTTGGGCGCCTCCGCGGTGAGTCCTCTGGAGATGGCGTCGGCGTACTCGACGATCGCGAACCAAGGATCCCGCGTCGAGAACTACTTGATCGAAAGGATCGAGGACGTGGAGGGGAACGTCATCTACCAGCATCAGGTCGCAGCGACCCAGGTGATCGAGCCCGCGCTGGCCGCGGCCGTCATCAATACCATGCAGAAGGTCGTCTCCCAGGGCACCGGCGGGAACGCCTACATCGGCCGTCCTCAAATCGGCAAGACCGGCACCCACGAGAACTACCTCGACGCGTGGTTCGTCGGGGCAGTTCCTCAGTACACCACAGCGGTCTGGGTTGGATTCCCCGATGCCCAGGTCCCGATGATCAATCTCACCATTAAGGGGACCTTCATCCCCAGGATGTTCGGCAGCAGCACGCCCGCGCCGATCTGGCAGGAGTTCATGAACATCGTGGTCGGCAACCTTCCGGTAGAGGATTTCCCAGAAGATCCGCCGGGCACGAGTGTCTACTACGCCACCCCTCGCGTCACGATCCCCGAGGTCGCCGGCCTCGACTACGAGCGTGCTCAGCGGCTGCTGCTCCAGGCTGGGCTCGACGTGGACATCAAGCTGGTCAACTCCGACGAGGCCGAGGACCTGGTCATTGGAACCGATCCCATCGCCGGGGCGCGCGTGCTGCAGGGCTCGCTGGTTGAGATCGAGGTGTCCAACGGGCTGTCGCCCACCGGCTCAATGCCCGATCTCATCGGGTTGAGGAGGAACCAGGCGAACAACACCCTCCAGAACCTCAGCGAGGCGATCCAGCTGCCGTTCGTGTGGGTGTTCGACGACGAGGCACCCACCACCGACCAGGGGTTGCACAACACGGTGGCATTCACGGAGCCGTCGGCCGGCCGCCAGATCAACGAAAACACCGTGATTCACATCACCCTATACGCGTACACGCCATAGACCGTGCGCGAGAAGATTCGCCCGGGATCACATGTCGGGCTTGTGTGAGAGCCGACGATCATTGGGACTGCGGGGCGTTCGTGCATTTCTCTCCGACCGCGATTTTTCGCGGTCCGCTTCAACCTACTTGTATGTAACTGTGGCTATTTGATATTAACACGGCATGACCGTTGCGGTGCCCGGGAAACTCCGTCGAGATGCCCGTCCTCCCATCGAGATGGATGCCGCGCCAGCCCCGGGCACCGCGACGGCCAGACCAACGATCGTGCCGCGTCCCTGGGTTGCGGTCCTCCTATTCGATCGCGAAGCCCACGGTCATGCCCCAACAGACGCGGCGGTGCGGCGCTTCTGGACCGCTGTCGTCGGACCCGGCGCAGTCGCAGATCTCCTCCGCCTCACCGCGGCAGCCCAGACGGGCAGACGCCTCCGAGAGCCAGTGCACCTCAGCCTGCTCGCCGCCGAGGGTCTTGTGGCTCGCGATGGAGACCTGGTGCTCGTCCGCCCGATGATCCCTTTCCTCGCCGAACGCCACCAGAGGATGCTCCATCCCGCGCTTCGCGCCGAGTATCGACGCCTCATCACCCGCTGATCGGCGACCCTACGATCCGAGCATGCTCGATCCAATCGATGCGGCGGCGCGCGCGCTGGCTGGCCGAACGAACGTACTGGTCTTCACGGGGGCGGGCATCTCGACCGAGTCGGGAATCCCGGATTTCCGGGGACCTGGGGGCCTTTGGACGATGATCGACCCGGACCAGTTCACGATCGATCGCTATGTCGCGAGTCGGGCTACCCGCGTTGCCTGGTGGCAATTGCGCTTCGGCGATACCCAGGTGCTCGACGCCCGGCCCAACGATGGTCACCGTGCCGTGACCGCGCTGTGGCGCTCCGGGCGCCTGGCGGGGTGTGTTACCCAGAACATCGATGGACTTCACCAGAAGGCGGGCACGCCACCCGAGGTCGTGGTCGAACTCCATGGAAACGTCAACGAGACGGTGTGCCTGACATGCGAGATGCGACAGCCGACGGTCGACGTGGCGAGGAGGGTGGCTGCCGGAGACCAGGATCCCGCGTGCACGTCGTGCGGAGGCATTCTGAAGACCGCCGTCGTCTTCTTCGGCGAGCTGCTCCCCAAACACGAGCTGGAGCGAGCCGCCAACCTCGTCGACGTCGCCGACGCCGTACTCGCGGTTGGATCGACCCTCTCGGTGTTCCCCGCCTCGTCGATTCCCCTCGAGGTCGTCACCCGCGGCCATCCCCTCGTCATCGTCAACGAGGGCGGCACCGAATTCGACGACCTCGCCGACGTCGTGGTATCGGCGCGGGCCGGGACGGCTCTACCCCGCCTGGTCGAAGCCCTCGCCTGAGGGGGTCACTCCTCTAGCCGCAGAAAGTAGTCAACTACACCACTTTCCGTTCCGATGCGGAGAGCATGCGAGACGACCACTCATCGAAGCGGCGGCCCATCGCCCCACAACGATTGGCTCTCTTGCTGGTCGTGCTCTCACTTGTCGTCGCCGGAGCACCGATCGCCGCCCGAGCTGCGGGCGACCCCACGTACACGTTCACTGGGGGTGGGTTCGGCCACTCTGTTGGGATGAGCCAGTTCGGGGCATACGGGATGTCTCGAGCCGGGTACACCTGGCAGGAGATCATGCAGCACTACTTCACCGGCGCGTCCCCCGCGGAGGTGGATCCCAACCTCGCTTCGAAGCCGATCTGGGTGAACCTCGTCACAGAGCAGGCAACACTCTCGCTGGCCGTGAAGACCGTCGGCCCTACGCCTGTACCCACCACCTTCACTTCCACCGCCGGCCAAGTGACCGCTCAGCCCGGCCAGACCGCAACCGTGGCCAGGCGCTCAGACGGAACATGCAGGCTCACTACGCCGTCAGGAACTCTCGACGGACCATGCACGATCGATGTCGAGTGGGACGGTTGGACCGACTCACCCTCGACCGCCATCGCCCTGGACGGTTGCACGCTCGTCAACTGGAACATACCGACCGGGTCACGGCTTCAGCCGTGCACGTACGCACGGGGCGGCCTTCGCGTTCGACCGGACAACAACACGAACACCGTGGGGTTGTCCGTCGAGATAGACATGGAGGATTACGTCCTTGGGATCTCCGAGATGCCGTACTTCTGGGGGACGACAGGCGGTACCGCGGCTCTTCAGGCCCAGGCCGTGGCAGCCCGGTCGTACGCGTACGCTCGCGTCGGATCGCGAGGGGACCCGGCCAGCCGGCCGTGGTGCTGGTGCCAGCTGTACGACACACCCGTCGACCAGAACTACGTCGGCTGGGGACACGGAACACAGGAATGGGTCGACGCGGTCACCTCCACCGCCGGCCAAGTGATGACCCATCCGTCGCGCACGGTCGGAGGCAACCTCTATCCGATCGAGACGTTCTACTCGTCGAGCACCTTCGGGTGGACTGAGGACTCGGAAAACGGGTTTACCGCCTCCGTGCCGTACCTCCGATCGGTCGACGACCACTGGGCGATATTGCCCGAGGTCGGCAACTCCAACGCCACATGGTCGAGGACGATGACAGCATCGGCACTTGCCGCCGCACTCCCCGGCATGGGATCGGTGACGGGTCTGTCGATCAGCAAGTGCTCTACGACCGGCGCCGCGCTCGAGATCACCTTCTCCGGCTCAGGCGGACCACGTGCGTACAAGACCCGCGACCTACGCGGACTGCTCTCACTGCGATCCATGCAGGTCGTCTCGGTCACCACCCCGAACGGCGTCACGGCGTGTGACCCGTCGGTCACGACGACCACCACAACGACGGCCCCTACGACGACCATTGCCCAACCGCC
>Ga0209640_10001886_pt1 | contig 18078 bp, 16 predicted proteins | sample RifCSP10_1_FD_184018 | JGI IMG/M metagenome (GOLD analysis project Ga0209640, IMG submission 184018) | Soil microbial communities from Rifle, Colorado - Rifle CSP2_sed 10_1 (SPAdes) (version 2) | ecosystem: Environmental > Terrestrial > Deep subsurface > Rock core/Sediment | place: Rifle... | reverse complement strand
CCCATACTCAGCAAGACTGAAAGGAATCAACAGCATGTCAACACGGAAGATCGTTTTGCTTCTGGTCGCCGCCCTGGTTATATTTATGGTCTGTGTAGCCGTTGTCGTGGCGGGAGTGGTTCTTTTTTTGCTGCCGGTCCGCGTGGAAACTTCGGGAGGAAATGCGCCACAGGTCGAAACCCTCCCGGCGCCTGTGACGCCCATGGATTCCGAGGCGAATGATGTATTGGCGACGCCGGCGTCCGACCGGCCTGCCGCCGGGATTTGCGGCGCCGCGCAGGGAGAAATCCTCGTGTTCGAAGTCTTTCCCGACATGCCCGACCCGCGCTGTTCCACTGCGCACCCTGGACAGCAGCTCCGCGTAGTTAATCGCACCGACACCCAGATCCAGGTATCGATCGGAAGGTACCGGTTTGACTTGCAGCCAGGAGAAGGACAAACGATTGAGAGCCCTCTTGGCGAATACCTGCTGCCAGGCGTGCACTACCTGTCCATCGCTGGCGGCCATGCTCCAGCCTTGTGGCTTCAAGAGGAATAAGCCGCTCATTTTATGAATGATTTGCGGCAAATCGAGTACCGAGGAAAATACCTCTTCCGCACCTCAGATTATCCTGTACAATTACGCCGTAAACGAAGTTTACGCCGTGAACGCAGTTATCGCAGCGTGCCAGATGAGTGAAAGCAAGCCGATTCGGATCATCATCGCCGATGACCAGGTCATCGTCCGCAGCGGGTTGAGCGCCTTGCTGCTGGCGTTCGACGATTTGCAGTTAATCGGGCAAGCCACAGATGGCGAAGAGGCCGTTCAACTCGTCGAGCGCGTCCGCCCAGATGTGGTGCTGATGGACATCAAGATGCCTAACCTGGATGGCATCGCCGCGACGCGCCTCATCCGCAGTAACTGGCCCGACGTCCAGGTGGTGATGCTCACCAGTTTCAGCGATCGCGATAGCATCCAGAGCGCGTTGCAGGCCGGCGCGTGCGGCTATCTGTTGAAAGATACATCTGCCGAAGAGTTAGTCCAGGCCATCCGGGAAGTCCACCACGGGCTTAAAACCGTAGCTCCGCTGGCTTCGGAGATCCTGGTAAAGACAGACCAGTTGGAATTGCTCCTGGATGTCGTCCATGGTTCAACGATTGAAGAATCCGAACTGCCCGGTCTTTTGGAAGAGCACGTTCCAAAGATATTCCCCAATTCGCAGGTGGAAGTGCGGCTATTCCCAAATTACAAGATATTGACCCACGCTCCAGGAACGCCCATCCCGCTGCCGGAGGACTCCTGGGAATGGGTGCGAACGATCATAAAACCCCAGGCGTTTTCTCCCGGCGATCCATACCCATGGAACGGCGAACCGGCCATTCATAGCCAGCTGATTATGGCGCCAATTCTGGACCGTTTCAGCAGGCGCCCGGTTGGCGGCATTGGCATCTTATATCGCAGCAGTCTTGAGAGCGCCTACGACCTGATGCCAATTGTCCAATCACTGGCGGACGGCATTGGCACAGCCTACGAAAAAGCCCAGACCCAGGCCAGGAGGCGCACGCAACAAAGGGTTAGCGATGAGCTCGCCTCCGCAGGTAGAATTCAAGCCAGCATCCTTCCCGAACGGCCTCCCCAACTTGGGGGATGGGACCTGAGCGCCAGGCTGGAGTCTGCCCGAGAAACGTCCGGCGATTTTTATGATTTCATCCCATTAGATAACGGAAAGCTTGGAATCGTGATTGCCGATGTTACCGACAAGGGCATGGGCGCGGCCCTATTCATGGCCCTCAGCAGCACCTTAATCCGCACTTTTGCCGCTCAATACCCAACGATCCCCGCCTTTGCGATGGGAGCGATCAACCGCCGCTTGATCTCCGACACGCGCGGCAGTATGTTCGTTACCACCTTCTTTGGCGTCCTCGACCCAAAAACCGGCCGCATGCATTACGTCAACGCCGGCCATCCACCACCCGTTTTACTCAGGGACCAAAAGGGAAAACCAATCGACAGGCTTAAGCGGACGGGAATTGCGCTGGGGATCATGGAAGACGCCGTGTGGCAACAAAAACTCATCAGATTTTCTCCGGGCGATGTCCTCTTCCTGTTTACGGATGGGGTTACCGAGGCCCAGGACGCAAACCAGAACTTCTTCGGAGAATATCCCATTTTGCAAACGCTAAGGGCGAACAAGGAACGATCAGCGCTGGAAATTCAGGAAGCTGTGCTTGCCCAATTAAAGGAATTTATGGGCGATGCTCGGGTCCAGGACGACATCGCCGTGATGGTTGTGAGAAAAGAATAGGATTTAATAAGCTCTCCAGTGCACTTGCCCCAGCTTGTATGGGAAGGGGGGTTTCCAATCTTCGGCAGCGAGGGGGAATTCCTCCAATTCCAGTTGCGGATACACGCTGATCCGCTGCACATCTTTCGTTAGGATAATGTTTTCTTTATTAATCACCTCAATCGTTGCTACCGGAAGGACATATTGGGCGGAAATCCGCTGACCAGCCTCTTCTCCGCTGGTCCTGACGATGAAGTGTGTTATTAACCGATCGAGAGGGTTTATCACCACCCCGGTAACCCTCCCGACCAGGCCTGCCCAGTCATAAACCCGGGCGCCAATGTCCGGCTGGACTGCCAGCCGGGTTCCGGGATCTGGCAGGCCGGACACCACGGGCAGGTTGAGGATGCCGCGCACGTCAGGCACGCGGGATAGGACTTCCTCTACCGCTTCAAAGGCGTCAATCGTGGGCACCTCACCTATCAATGTCACCCAACCATGATTGGCACTCACATTTAAGAAGTATTTCCTTGTGCGTTCATCTCTCGATATGCCTTGGGCGATGCTGACAGCCAGCTCGTGGTCAGAAACGATGCAGTTGGATATCGCCGAAACGCCCGGAACGGAAGCGATGATCTCTTCCATTCTGCGACGGTGAAAGTCTTTGCCAACGTGACCACAGATCAAAGCGTGACCATTCTCGACCTCAACCAATATGCTGTGGAAATCGAGAGAACGGATCGTGTCTTCCTGCCACAGCCGGGACCAAATATCCTGCTCAATGGCAGCATCGGATCTCATGTTCAACTCAGCTTGACTTTCAGCCTCGACAGCAGCTTGCGAGATTGTCATTATTACACCTCCCGTACTTGATCAATTGAGAATTGTCCGCGATTGGGCCAGCAGCATGGCTACGAGCATCAGGCCGCCCCCAAGCAGCTGGATGGCCGAAAGCATTTCACCCAACAGCAGCCAACCGAAGAGAGCGGCAAAGACAGCCTCCATGCTCAGTATTATGGCCGCATCGGCGGGAGGCGCCACCCTCTGCCCGATTGCCTGCAGGGTGTAACCGAGCCCGACGGAAAATACGCCCGTGTAAACGATGGACCACCAGGCTGGCGCCAGCCCGGTCCACGTGTTGGCTTCGAGCAATAGTCCTGAGACCAGGCTGAGCAGTCCACAGACCAAATATTGAATCGCCACCAACTGGAACGCCTGGATCCGTTTGACCAAAAAACCAATCAGGATGACGTGGACAGCGAAGAAAACCGCGCCGGCGAATTCCAGACTATCTCCCAGGGCCAGGGCCAACCGTCCTCCCGTGCTCAAAAGGAACAGGCCTGCCGCGGCCAGCAAGGAGGCAGCCCAGATCGCCGGCCGCGGCCACCTGCGCAAACCAATCGCGAGCAGCAGCGGGATGATCACCACGTACAGCCCGGTGACAAAGCCGGCATTCCCTGCCGTAGTGTAACGCAGGCCAAATTGCTGGAAGGCGGCGCCGCCAAACAGGAGAATGCCAGCCAGCAACGCTCCCAGTTTTTCAGAAGTGGCCAACCGGCCCCTATGGTTGCGGACCAGGGGCGCCACGACCAGGGCGCCGATCAAAAATCGGGCGCCGTTGAAGAACAATACGCCGATCTCGCCGGCGATAGCGCGCTGAGCGACGAAAGCGCTGCCCCAGATAAGGGCGACGAGCAAAAGCGCCAGGTCAGCCCTGGCACGCTCAGTTTTGATCGTTATTCTCCCCAATCTTCCCGGAAGCTCCGGGCTTCCGGGAAGATTGGTCCTGGTAATCATGCTGAAGGGCCTTCAGCACCTGTCGGTCGAAAGCCGCCAGCAGGCTTTCTACCCCAGAATAGGGCGAGGGAGAGTACATTCGCGAGCGCACACCAAGCTGTGATAATTCGCAAACCTGCCAATCCTGGCGGTTGGTCATATCCCAGAACTCCGCAGCATCGTCAGGGTTAAACCCGCCCTGCTCCATTTGATCCTTTGAAAAGAGCCACTCACAAATGATGTGTGTGCGATCCGGGCTTTGCGGCCACAGGGTGTGTGCCATGACGTAGTCCGGGTGCAGGCTGAGCAGCATGTTGGGAAAAATCGAATAATAGTAAACGCGTTCGAGATCCTCTCCGGAGACCTCTCCAATTGGCAGCCCGCACGCCCGGCCGCTCATCGTCAGGCTACCAAAATCCTCCTTAAGCTCCATATAGCCACCTAGAAACGGGCCTTCATACAGATCATTTTTGCCGCTCCGGTAAGGGGATCTGCGCGCCAGGTCCGGATGGATCAGCGGGCAGTGATAGCACTCCGAGTAGTTCTGCACAATCAGCTTCCAATTGGCTTTTACCTCATATTCTTTGCGGCGCAGCGCCTGCAGATGAGGCAGGTCCCACGCCGCGAACTTGCCCGCCACAGGAGCAAAAACGCTTTCCAGGAGCACTGGCTGGTGGGCGAGATTGACAAACAGGAAACCTTCCCATTGGCTGATGGCAGCCCGGTGGAGCGAATAATCCGATTTGGAAAAGCCCTCCAACTCGTCCATCAGCGGTGCACCGATCAAGTTTCCTGCCAGATCATACGTCCAGGCATGATAAGGGCACTGGATGCAGGCGGAAAATCTTCCCTTTTCCTCGATCACCAAGCGCGTGCCGCGGTGCCGGCAGACATTGTAATAAGCGTTGATTTTCCCCTTGCGGTCCCGCACAATGATGATGCTTTCCTCACCAATCTCTCTCAGAATGTAGTCTCCCGGCTCGGGAACTTGATCGGCACGGCCGGCGCAGATCCAGGCGTCATAAAAGATCTTCTCCAGCTCTTCCCGGTAAACCTCATCAGAGGTGTAATACTTCCCCGGCAGTGTCCTGGAACCTTCAATAAACGTTTCAGCTGGTCTCAGATACGGATCCATGTTTCCTCCTCGGGCCTGCAAGATGTCGAAAATCCTAATTCAGGCGATTAGCGCGCCACGCCCCGGTCGTTCTTGAATGTTAATGAAATTTCTCGTTATGGTCAATAGGAGTTCAAGGTCGCACCGGGAAATTGGAGTACAAATAAGCGACCAGCGGAGCGAATCAAAAAAATCACTGACCTGAGCATATTGTTCAGGTCAGTAATCGGATTTACTTTCTTAACTTCCTATTGAGGAGTCGCTGGCGTTCTTTTCAGACCAGTGCAGCAGCCAGCTGCACGCGGGCTGCATTCAAGCGATCCATAGCGGCACTGGCCGCCTGGCGAGTTAGAAGGAAGGCCAGGCGGCGATCCTGTTCAAATAACTCCCGCAATCGTCCAGCCTCGATCTTGATTGCCCGGCTGGGCCTGGCGCTCCAGGCTGTTGAAGTTAATATGTGCGGCTCAATTACAGCGGAAATGGCGAAAGGTTCGCCGGGATTAATCGTCCCGACCAGGATGCCGTTCTCTCCCAGAGCGCTCGTTTCGGTATAGTTATATAATTCAACAGAACCATCCAGCAGGAAATAGAGCGCCTCGGCCCGATCACCCTTGCCGAAGATCTTAACCTTGCCGTCCACGGTTACCTCTTCGGCAATCATAGCGATTTCCTTCAGTTGTGTGTCGCTCAAAAGACCAAAAAAAGGATACTGGCGTAAGAGTTCCGGAGAAACCATCGTGAATCCTCCTCGTTCGTCTGTCCTAGGCCGGCCCATTGTTCAATTGGAGCTCACCAGCCCAGATTGCTGCCAATTGCAGCCGCGTGGCGCTCAGCCTTTCAAGGGCGGCTTCGGCCGCCCAGCGCATCAGCTGGTACGCCAATTCCTCATCCAAACCACATAATTCGAGCACCGCCTCGGCTTTTATGCGGACTACCCGGCTGGGATGGGAAGCCCGAGCGGTAGCGGTGAGCACCTTCGGAGGGATCAAGGCGGAAATGCCAAACACCTCGCCCGGTTTGATTACATCAAAGAACAGCTCTTTGCGCAATTCAGGCTTATATTCCACCTCCACGGTGAAATACAATTCCACACTGCCTCTTAGCAAGATATAGATCGCCTCTGCGCTTTCCCCTTCTTCAAAGATAATCTCGCCCTTCTTGAAAGAGAGATCTTCGGCAAGTTGGGCGATATTTTTTAATTGTTCAGAATTGCATATTGAAAAGATGCGATAATTGCGTAATACCTCAGGACCAACCATGGCTCGTTTTCCTCCGGGTGTCGTCGGGCGCTCATATAAACAACCGCTATGGTATATACCTGAGTATATAATTTTTCATTATAGTATATAGTACTGAACTTCACAATCGTTATGTGATTTATGTCACTTTAGCATCATTAAGAACCGCACGCGCTGCGTTGTATCCCGGCGCACCGGTCACCCCACCACCCGGATGGGCGCCAGAACCGCACAGATAAAGGTTCTCGATTGGGGAGCGATAACGTGCGTAACCGGGAACCGGGCGCATGATAAACAGCTGGTCCAGGCCCATCTGGCCATGAAAAATGCTACCTTCCGGCAGGCCGTACTGGCATTCGTAGTCAAGAGGCGTCAGCACCTGCCGGTGCAGGATCAGCTTCCTGATATTTGGAGCGTAAACCTCCAGGGTTTCCACGACCCGGTTGCCCAAGGCTTCCCTCTGAACTTCCCAATCGCCTTCCTTAAGGTGATAGGGCGCGTAGCGTACATCGATCGACATAAGGTGATGATCAGGGGGCGCCAGGGACGCATCCAGGATGGTCGGGATGAGGATATCCAGGCACGGCCGATTGGAGAACCGGCCATATTTGGCGTCATCGTAGGCGCGTTCGAGCACATCCAAATGTGGGCAAAGCAGGATATGACCGCTGAGCAGGGCGGCAAGAGCATCCCTTCCAATCGTTCGAGCAAGGCCAGCAAAATCAGGCAGACCGGATAGGGCCAGGTTAACCCTGGCGGTGCTGCCGCTAAACTTGATGTTCTTTACCTCACGGACGAAGCGTACTTCCAGGTGGGCAGGACCGACCAGGTCAAAGAAGGTATGGCGGGGATCGGTACCGGAAATCACCACGCGGCCAGCCATCTGCCGGCCGTCTTCAAGAACGACGCCCGCTGCCCGGTCGCCATCCACGAGGATCTGGGCGACGCCGGAGCCAACGCAGATCTCAGCGCCATGCTGCCGCGCCGCGCTGGCGATGGCGTCGGAGAGATTTCCGCTGCCGCCACGCACGAAGCAGCTGGCGCGGAAAATGCCCTCTCTTCCTCCTTGGGCATGGTAGAGGAACATGAAGGCGCTGCCGGAGGCGCGCGGTCCCTGCATGCTGCCTGCCACTCCGGAAAAACCTAAAGCGGCCTTCAGCAGCGGGGTTTCAAACCATTCATCCAAAAAATCGGTCACAGGCATAGGCAGCATGCGCAGGAACGCCATCATCTGCCGCTTCCCAAGGCGCCTGAGATTTATGCCCGCAGGCAGCCAGGACAAGAGCTCACCATAACGATATTTGGGAAGCGAGGGAGGCGCCAGGGTACGCATAGAATCCAAAATCCGAGCATAACGGGTAGTTTCGGACAGGAAGGCAGGATACCGGCGCGCGTCCGCTTCGGAAAAGCGGGCAATCTCCTCAGCTGCCCGTTCCGGGTGGCGCCACAATGTCAGCGGCGGGCCGTCCGGCTGCAGCGCCAATGCCACCACCGGGCTTTCGATGAACTCCAGGCCGTAGTTTTGCAGCTGTAGATCAGTTACGATTTGCGGCAAAAACAGACCGGCATCTCCGGCGCCGGTGTTCACCCTGAAACCAGAGAAAACCTCCTCCGTCGCCGCAGCGCCGCCCAGGACCCGGCGCCGCTCGAGCACCAATACGTGCCACCCTTGTTTAGCAAGGTAGGCGGCGGCCACCAATCCGTTGTGACCACCACCGATGATCACCGCATCGTATGCAGACCTGGAATTCGATGTCTTAATTCTTTGCGTCTCCTTGGCGCCCTTTGCATCATCGCGGGAAATCTATTCAACGCCGCCGCTTAATAATTTCCAGTGCCGCCAACCTCCCCGGCGCGCCGGAAATGCCGCCGCCGGGATGCGTGCCCGAGCCGCACTGGTAATAATTGGGGACCGGCGTGCGATACCCGGCGTAGCCCGGCGCCGGTCTCAGAAAGAAGAGCTGCGAAAGGCTGAGCTCGCCGTGAAAGATATTGCCCTGGCTCAGGCCAACGACCTGCTCCATATCCCAGGGCGTCAACACCTGGCGGTGCAGGATGATGTCCTTGAGATTTGGGATATACTCGGCCAGAGTATCCACCACGCAATCACCGAATGCTTCTCGTTGTCCTTCCCAGTCGCCCGAGCGCAGCTGATAAGGGGCATATTGAACAAAACAAGACATAACGTGCCTGCCCGGTGGCGCCATATCAGGATCGATCATAGACGGGATGACGATGTCAATGTACGGATGCCGGGAAAAATCGCCGTACTTAGCATCGTCAAAGGCGCGTTCGATGTAATCCACGCTCGGGCTGATAGAGATCGCCCCGCGCAAGTGCGGGCCAACACCCGGCATGCAGGCGAATTCGGGAGCGGCTGCCAGGGCCAGATTGACTTTGCCGGAGGAGCCGCGGATATTATATTTGCGGACGTCTGCGAGCAGTTCGTCCGGTAAGAGCTGCGGGTCGACTAACTTTAAGAACGTCTGCTTGGGATCCAGGCTGGATACGACCAGAGAAGCCCCGATCTCGTCGCCGTTTTCCAGCGCCACGCCGGCAGCTTTTCCGCCACGCACGATGACACTCGAGACTGGGGCTTCCGTGCGAATCTCGGCGCCAAAGGACTGCGCTGCCCGAGCGATAGCCCGGGCGATGCCTCCGGTGCCGCCTTTCGCAAACCCCCAGGCCCGGTAAGCGCCATCGATCTCGCCCATGTAGTGGTGCAACAGAACGTAGGCCGTGCCGGGCGAACGCGGCCCCAGGTAAGTGCCAATTACACCGCTGGCGCACAGCGTGCCTTTGAGCGGCTCCGATTCAAACCAGCGCTCGAGAAAATCAGCCGAGCTCATCGTCATCAGCCGCACCAGCGTGTAAAACTGATCCTCGGGCAAGCCAAGGAAATGCTTTGCCAGGCGCGCCAGCTTCCTCAGTTCAACAGGATGGAGGCTGGTCGGGTCGGGCGGCACGATATCCATAATGATCTTTACGGCTTTTGCCATAAAATACATCGTCCGGCTGTAATCTTCATAAGCGTCGGCATCCCGCGGAGAAAAGCGGGCGATGTCTCGCATGGTGCGGAAGTGGTCTTCGTCGCGATAGAGATGGTCGCCGCCGGGTAGCGGCGTCAGAGTGCTTTCTAATGGCAGGATGGTCAGACCGTGTTGAGGCAGGTTGAGATCGCGAACAATCTCGGGTCGGAGCAGACTGACGACGTAGGAAAAGACAGAGAATTTAAATCCTGGAAGGACTTCTTCGGTCACAGTAGCGCCGCCGATCACATGGCGGCGTTCCAACACCAGGACTTTTTTGCCGGCCCGAGCCAAGTAAGCGGCATTGACCAGACCGTTATGCCCGGCTCCGATGACAATGGCGTCGTAATGTTCGGGCATTTTCAGGCTCGTTTTCTGGGCGGGTCAAAAAATGGGAGTTTTACAATCGTCGCGGCAGCCTTCCGGCGAACGTATTCCACGGTAAATTCGATTTGCACGGCAGAACCTTTGCGCGCATAAGGTGTCTCGATAGTTGCGATAGCGATGTAATTTTTGAGAACAGGTGAGAACGTATGGCTGGTAGCCTGCCCAATCTGCCGGCCGTTCTTGTAGACCGGCAGCGCCGAACGGGATGCCCGCCCAGCAACCTGGGGAGCGAGATCTTCGGCGGTGAAGAGCGCCTCCAGAGAATTCCAATCCAGCTGCAGGCCGACCAGCTGCCACTGTGGACCCTTTTGCATAATGCCGAATAGCGCCTTGCGGCCGATGAACGAGCCTTTATTAAAGTCCACGGTCCAGCCCAGGCCGATATCGTACGGGTTAGATTTTTGATCCTTCGTCAGTGCCTTGCGGGAAGATATGTAATCGACCTCTATCAAGAGCAAACCAGCTTCAATCCGGGCGATATCCAGGGGAATGATGCCAGCCGGAAGGATGCCGTAAGCCGCGCCGGTCTGCATTAACCGGTCCCACAACAGCCCGGCGTGTTCCGGTTCGATCCACAGCTCGTAGCCCAGGTCGCCGGTGTAGCCAGAGCGGGTGACGGTCAGCTGATGCGCGCCCAATTTTCCCCTGGCCAGGCGATAATATCGCAGAGCGTCCAGGTCGATCTCGCTCAAGACCTGTCTTAGAATCTCCCGAGAATTCGGACCCTGAACGGCGAGGGCAGCCAGACTGGTAGTAACATCGTCGATTGCGACCTCCATAGCATATCCGCAGTCCTGAAACCACGCCAGGTTGGGATCGGCCGCCGTTATTCGAAAACGATCGGATGCCAGGCGAGCGATGGTGCCGTCATCAATCACGTACCCATCATCGTCACACCACGGCGAATACAGCAGCTGACCTAGCTGACATTTGGTCATATCGCGGGGGAAAATACGATTCACCAATTTTTCGGCATCCGGACCGCTAATTTCATATTTGAATAGCGGAGAGACATCGATCAGGGCGGCCGAATTGCGGATGGCGTAGTATTCACGGTCATGAATCGGCTCGTAGATGCCCGCAGCCAAATATCCGGACCAGTTGCGCCATTCGTGGCTTTTGTTTAGGGGAGAGGTCCTGGCGTAAAAAGGAGTTGGGATGGGCATGGACCTGATTATACTCATGAAAAAGCCTCTTGAGCAAAACCTGGTCAGGCAACGATCAATTCTCTTTTATAATGTTAACAAGGGATATCATCACCTATGCGGCACAATCTAACCCCGGAGAATTTTATGAGCAACCTGCACCCCGACCTCGCCCGTATTATGATCACCGTTGAGGAGATTCAGGAGCGGGTCGGTGAGCTGGCTGATCAGATCTCGGAAGATTATTCCGGCGTTGAGCGGATTTATATCATTGGTGTGCTGAAGGGAGCCTTCATCTTCCTGGCCGATTTGACCCGCCAGCTGCGCGTTCCCCACGTTGTCGATTTTATGGCGCTCTCCAGCTACGGTAGAACAACCGTCTCAGGCGCCGTACGCATCGTCATGGATCTGCGAGAACCCATCGAGGGGCAGCATGTGCTCATCGTGGAGGACATCGTCGACAGCGGGCAGACCCTGAGCTATTTGCATAACATACTCAGAGGTCGCAGCCCCGCATCGTTAAAAACCTGTGCACTGCTCCAGAAGGAACGCAACAAATCAGATGTCCCGATCGATTACCTGGGTTTCAGGATTCCAGATGTCTGGGTGGTCGGGTACGGTTTGGATTTCGCCGACAAGCACCGCACGCTGCCGTATATTGCAGAAATGAAGAAGTAATCATTATTGTTCAATTCTCCTCTGCCACCTTTGAATCTTTTGGCACCTTTGGCACCTTTATGAAGGAGGGATAATGGAATATACGTGGAGCATACAGGGTAACGTGCTGACTCCGACCGGGGTTATTCAAAATGCAACAATCTATGTAAAAGGCAAACGCATTGACGCGCTGGACGCTTTTGCACAGCGTCCCATCACCGCGGATGCAAAAACTATAGACGCCCGGGGCTACCTGATCGCCCCGGGGTACATCGATGCTCACACGCATGGCGGGAGCGGCCATGATTTTATGCACGCCAGCGCCGGCGACATCGCAGATATCCTGGGCTGGCTGGCGACTACTGGTGTAACCAGCGTATTGCCGACGATTGCCACCGGGCCACTGGAAGAGCAGCTACGTGCTATCAAAACCCTGCGAGAGGCAAAAGAGAGAAAACTCAGGGGTGCGCAAATCATTGGCATTCACCTGGAGGGACCCTATATCAATCCGGAAAAACGCGGCGCTCAATTGAGAGAATCGATCCGGGAAGTCAACCTCCCCGAGATGAAGCATATGATCGAGGCTGGCGGCGGTCTGATTAAAATCGTCACGCTGGCCCCGGAACTGCCCGGTGCCTTTGAATTAATCCAATTCTTGATAGAACAGGATGTGCTCGTTAGCGTGGGTCATTCATCGGCTTCCTATGATCAAGTTATGCAGGCGGCCGAGGCGGGACTGAAACGCGCCACCCACCTCTTCAACGCCATGGCCAGTTTTCATCAACGCGAGCCTGGTCCGGTCGGAGCAGCCTTGCTAAGGGACGATATTTATGCCGAGCTGATCCTGGATGGCATCCACGTGCATCCGGCTACGGCCCAGGCTGTGCTGCGTATGAAAGGATTGGACAGGCTAGTTTTGATCAGCGACGCCATTGCAGCCGCCGGTGTAAGCGACGGCATCTATGACGGGCTGGGCGGCCAGAAAATCCGAGTTGAAGGCGGCGCTGCCCGGCTTGATTCAGGAGCCCTGGCCGGCAGCACCCTCACCATGGACCAGGCAGTCAGAAACGCAGTCCAGATGTTGGGCCTGAGCGCGGAAGAGGCCATCAGGATTGCCAGCCAGACGGCCGCCGAGAGCCTGGGCTTTGAAACGCAGTCGACCAAGGGTATGATCTCCCCCGGCAAAGATGCGGATTTAATCGTCCTGGATGACAGTTTGAGCGTCATCTTAACAATGGTCGCAGGAGAGGTAGTCTATCAGCATCCCGATAGGTCACTTGTAGGATGAGATCAGCCTCCCGGGGGTTATTCTTCGTGCTGGCAACAAATGACCCACTTGCGATCATCTTGGGCGAACAAGCCGTTTGCTTGTTCCGGTCCGAGACCTCCGCGCGGGTAAGGATGTAGCGGCGGGTTTTCCTGCGACTCCCAGGCTTTGATCAGGGGCGTGACCAGCTCCCAGGCACGCTCGATCTCATCATTGCGGGCAAATAAGGATTTGTCCCCCTGGATGGCATCCAGGATTAAGCGCTCATAGGCATCCGGAAGCGCTTTCTCACCATAGACATCCTTGTAATGAAAATCCATGGATACTGGAGAGGTGTCCATGCCTGCGCCCGGGACCTTGAGGTTAAAGCGCAGGTGCGTGCCTTCATCGGGTTGAATACAAATGGCTAATTCATTGGATGTTAGAAATGTACTCCGGGGAAATATCAGGTGCGGCACCTGCTTGAATAGCAGGGTGATTTCGGTATTCTTAACCGCTAGTTCTTTTCCCGCTCGAATATAGAAGGGAACTCCTTGCCAGCGCCAGTTATCGACGTGCAGCTTCATAGCCGCATACGTAGGCGTGCTGGAATGAGGATCGACATCGGGATCCTGGCGGTAATTTTCATACTGTCCCCAAACCACATCACTCATGCGAATGTCCCGCACTGCGTGGAGCACCTTGATCTTTTCATCCCGGAGGGTTTCATCCTTTAAGGATATGGGCGGTTCCATGGCCGTTAGCGCCAGGAGCTGCATCATATGGTTTTGGATCACGTCGCGCACAACGCCAGCCTGGTCATAATAGCTGCCGCGGTGTTCCACGCCGACCTGCTCCAATGCGCTGATTTGGACATGATCGATGTGGTTTCGTCCCCAAATCTCTTGGAAAATGAAGTTGGCGAAGCGGAAAGCAAGAATATTCTGGACGGTTTCCTTCCCCAGGTAATGATCGATACGAAAGATCTGCTCTTCGGAAAAATAAGCCTGCACTTCAGCGTTTAACTGCCTGGCGCTCTCCAGGTCATGCCCGAACGGTTTTTCGATAAGAATCCTCGCCCAACCATTAGCACTTCGATTCAGTCCAGCTTCCCCAAGACTGCGGATGACGTCAGAATAAAGAAAAGGTGGGATGGCCAGGTAGAAGAAGCGGTTTCCACTGGTGCCAGATTTTTTGTCAAATTGGACCAATCTCTCCGCAAGCCGCCGGAAGGTATCCGGCTCATCGTATGAGCCCGGCATGTAATAAAGACGCTCGGCGAAGGCTGGCCACATCTCAGCCTCAAAACGCCCATGTTTCTCAACGCCAGCAAGCATTCGTTGGCGAAATACCTCATCGGAATATTCGGTTCGAGCTACACCTAAGATTTGCAGATTTTTGGGAAGCAGACCGTCGCAATGCAGGCTGTGCAGGGCAGGGATGAGCTTACGCTGGGTCAGGTCCCCGGACGCGCCAAAAATGACCAGAACGCAAGGCGGTATTTCAGCATTCAATTCAGACATATTGAGATTTACCCTTCCAAAAAGGCGTGTCCGCCGAACTGGTTACGAAGGACGGCGAGAAGTTTGGCGGCGTAGCTCTCTTCCTGGCGGCTGACCAGCCGCATCATCAGAGCCAGGGTAATCACCGGAGCCGGGACGTCCTGGTCGATGGCTTCGAAGACGGTCCAACGGCCCTCGCCGCTATCCGCAACCCAGCCCTTGATATCTGCCAGATCCTGGTCTCTTGCAAGGGCGTCTGCGATCAGGTCGAGCAACCAGGAGCGGATCACCGTACCATAGCGCCAGATTTCCGCTACCTGGTGCAGGTCGAGGTTGAATTCTTGCTTGGATTTCATGATGTCAAAGCCTTCCGCGTAAGCCTGCATCAATCCATATTCAATGCCGTTATGCACCATTTTGACAAAATGGCCGGCGCCGTTGGGACCCACATGCCCCCAGCCTTTATCCGGGTCCGGAGCCAGGGCTTCAAAGATAGGTCGCAAGCGATCGACAACCTCCTCATTCCCCCCCACCATCATGCTATAGCCTTGCTTAAGCCCCCAGATCCCGCCGCTGACGCCGACATCGAGGAAGCGAATGCCGCTCTCCTCGATTTTTTCCGCGCGGCGCAAAGTGTCCTTATAATTGGAGTTGCCCCCATCGATGATGACATCGCCGGGATCCAATAACTCGAGCAATGATTCGATCACCGCATCGGTGGCCTTGCCGGCCGGCACCATGATCCAACAGGTACGGGGCCGGGCGAGCTTTTCTACTTGCTCGACCATCGTCTTTACAGCGATCACGTTGTCTTCATCCCCCTCTATAGCCAATGCCTCCCCAAAATCGAGCGTATATCCCACCACACGATGGCCGGCGCGCGATAGCCGGCGAGACATATTCCCGCCCATCTTTCCCAAACCGACGATGCCGAGTTCCATTGCTGCTCTCCCTTGCCCCAACGCTTGTTTCGTTTAAAATTTATTTGATTGCCATGCGCTCACGCTTCTCCTCGATTGCCTGCAGGAGTTTGTCAAACGGTTTGGCAAACTTATCTACACCCTCGACCAGGAGCTCGTCCGTAACCTCATCCAAATCAATCCCCAAATCAGCAAGTTTCTCCAGCACCTCTCGAGCCTCGTCCAAATCTTTCTCCAAAGTGAGCGCCACCGTTCCGTGGTCGATGAAGGCCTCGATCGTTTCGGGCGGAAGGGTATTGACCGTGTGCGGACCGATGAGATTATCCACATAGAGCGTATCGGGATAATTGGGGTTCTTGGTGCTGGTGCTGGCCCATAGCACCCGCTGTAAATGCGCGCCCCGGTTCGACAATTTCTCCCAGCGCTCGCCTCTGAAGGTCTGCTTGAAACGCTGGTACGCCATTTTGGCGTTGGCGATGCCAATCTTCCCGTTGAGCTCGCCAGCCTTCGGGTCTTTTAATTCGGCGAGCATGTCATCGACTTTGACATCGATCCGGCTGACGAAAAACGAGGCCACCGAAGTTACCTTGCTGAGATCCCCACCCCTTTCAGCCAGCTTTTCCAGGCCAGAAAGGTAAGCTTCGGCCACGGCCTCATACTGGTCGAGTGAGAACATCAATGTAATATTAATGTTATATCCCTCGGCGATCAGCGTCTTTACGGCAGGAATGCCTTCTTGCGTGCCTGGAATCTTGATATAGAGATTGGGCCGGTTTACGCGCTCAAACAAGCTGCGCGCCTCCTGGATCGAGCCGGCGGCATCATGCGCCAGGTGGGGGTCTACCTCCAGACTGACATATCCATCGGCGCGAGCGGTTTCTTCGTAGACCGGTCGCAACACATCAGCAGCCATCTGAATATCTTTGATGGCAATAGCTTCGTAGATCTCCTTAACCCCCTTATTTGCGGCCAGTTTCTCTAAATCATCATCGTAGGCGCCCCCGCCGGTGATGGCTTTCATAAAAATGCTGGGGTTGGAAGTCAGGCCCCGTAATCCCCGATCTACATAATCGCGCAGTTCTCCAGAGGTAATCATCTCACGGCGAATGTAATCCATCCAGATCGACTGTCCCAAATCTAGCAGATGGTGGAGTTTGGTCTTGGGCATATAGGCCTCCTTATCAAAAATTATCACTGGTCGGTTAAACGGTAATCAATCTTAATGCGTAGGGCGTCAAAATTCAAGTACCAGTTAAGACTGCCCGTCTCCCAGGCTATCCCCAATCACTGATCACGATTTGCCTGAGCGACTACTCCTAATCAATGATGCGCAGTTGGTCGAAAATCTCACCTTCATCGGTGAACCAGAGGTGAACATCATCCGCTTCTCGGCGGATAGGCGACTTGCGGGCCTTCATCATCTTCATCTACACCGAGGTCATTAATCACTTCTTCCACGCCTAGTGCAATTGCAGACGACGTTCTCGGATATGCCCGCGCAGGGGGCGGGTCAACTGGCACGCAAAGGACTTCTGCCAGAAACGATTCGATGCCGGCAAGGATTCCAAGCCTGGCTTGTAAGACCCGCCCCTACCTGGATGGCGGTCAAGTTCTATTCCGAAAAGGTCTCATGTTTCTGCACTAGCTCCTAAGCGACGTTCTTCGTCGCCGCTCCCACTTCTCAATGGCTTCGATTTCCGCGCGGAGGTCTTCGATAGATTGCGGTCCCAGGCGCAGGGGGATGCCCAGGCGCGCCAGGCGCAGGCGCAGGTCCATCCAGGGCAGGTCGAGCAGCTCGGCCGCCCGCCCCAGGCTGATGGCCTCGCCCAAATAATGCGCCATCACCAGGTTGTAGCGCTCCTGTTCACCCCCGGCCTGCGCCACAGCCTGGTCGGAAAGACCGGCTTCAACATCCACCTCCGGCGATTGGGCGTAGTAGTTCAGGGCGGCGCGCTGCAGGTAGTAGTCGATGATGTCAACGATGGCGACCTCGGGCTGGCCGTGGCTTTCCACGACCGCGGTCTGGCCGCGCACGACGTTGCGAATGATCTGGCGGGTGTTGCGCGCGTGCATTGCTGTCCAGTGGGCCGTAGATGATTTGAATGGGACGCAGACGAGCGCGGACGAGCGCTGAGGGATTTGGATAGGAGCAATCAGATAGAAGAAACTCAAAACCATCCGCGTTTATCCGCGTCAATCCGCGTACAGGTTGGCCGAGGACGGCGCTGTGAGCGCGGGTTTTGTAAAGTCGCCGACTGTGGCGGCCTGCTCACTTCCCTGAGAAGAATGAGCCAGCGACGAGATCGGCGATCTGGATCAGTGCCGCTCATGATTTTGAAAGAATCGGGTAAGGTGGTCTTATCGACGATCACGGCCCAGCTTTCGAACTGTGCCGCTGCCAAAGCGGTAAAAAGCCGCTTCCGCAAGGACGCGGAACCCAGATCGTGAAACTTAAATTCGTAGGTCGCTGGCAGGCCTGAGTCCAAGCGGATATCCGTGAGGAGCTGGCGTAAGCCTTCCGGCTGATGTGTGGCAATAACCGCGACGACGAAATAGCGTGAGCACGCTGCGAGCGGCTGCGGAGAACGGAGCTTAACGTAAGCACTCCATCAAACGTAAACCGCTGCTATACAATAGCTGGGTCATCAGCAGGGTTCTCCGCCTCTGAGCCTCCCATTTCGTTCGGGTGGCGGGCGAAACCTTGTTTCGCTCAGTGAAACAGGATGTATTGTTTGATCCAATATAGATACGATTTCTTAGTCCGGTAGGCGTAATTCTTCAACCGCAACCGATCACGGAC
>Ga0209640_10001884_pt1 | contig 18080 bp, 18 predicted proteins | sample RifCSP10_1_FD_184018 | JGI IMG/M metagenome (GOLD analysis project Ga0209640, IMG submission 184018) | Soil microbial communities from Rifle, Colorado - Rifle CSP2_sed 10_1 (SPAdes) (version 2) | ecosystem: Environmental > Terrestrial > Deep subsurface > Rock core/Sediment | place: Rifle... | reverse complement strand
GCACTGTCTGGCGTCTCGTGGGCCCAGCCGGCGCTGACGGATCGGACCTTCGAGATCTCGGGGCTCTCGATGCATATCCGGTGCGGCGGCGAGCGGCAGGCGGGCGCGCCGCTCGTCGTGCTCGAAGCGGGCGCCGGCCACTCCGCCGACACCTGGCGCGACGTGCACGGGGCGATCGCGCAGTTCGCGCGGGCGTGTGCCTATGACCGGCCCGGACGCGGCTCGAGCACGAAGAGGTCGGACAACTGGGTCAGGGCCAGCAGATACCGGAACTCTTCGCTTGGGGCCTGTAGCACCACTCGCTGGCTCCGATCCGCCGCTCGCCGCTGGATCAGCATCAGGACCGAGAGCCCGGCCGAATCAACCCGCCGGGTGACACTCAGGTCCACCCGCAGCACTCCGCCTTCCGGAAGCCGGGCCAGCTCCTGGAAAGCGGCCTCCCGGAACGCCGCGCGGCTGTCCAGCCCGAGGTCGTTCGGTGCAGTGATCACTCCGACATCAGCGTTGGGCGCCGACATGCAATGAGGCTTGGCCAGTCCGGTGCCATCGTCACCAACTCGCTCGCTTCGAACCACTTATCTCGCTGGGATTCAGTGAGTTGCGCCATTGCTCGCACCGCACTCCGCGACGGGTCATTGGGATCTGCAAGCGCAAGAGTGCGCCCTTGCCTGATTCCCGTTGCAGTGTGTCATTAGTGCGATGCTCGGGTGACCCTGAACTCCCCGTTCCCAGCCCAACGCCGATGACCGATCAACTCGCGACCCTTCTTTCCGAGCAGCGCCGGTTCCCACCTGATCCGGAGTTCGCATCGCGAGCGGCCGGCACCGCCGAGCTTTACGAGCGGGCGCGGGCCGACCGCCTCGGTTTCTGGGAGGAGCAGGCCCGGGCCCTGGAGTGGATGGCCCCGTGGTCGAGGGTTCTGGACTGGGAGCCGCCCCATGCACGTTGGTTTGTCGGCGGCAAGCTCAATGTTTCGGCAAACTGCCTGGACCGACACCTCAGGGGCCCGCGTCGGAACCAGGCGGCCCTGATCTGGGAGGGGGAGCCGGGCGACCGGCGGACCCTGACCTACTGGGAGCTGGCCCGCGAGGTCAACCGGGCCGCCGGCGCCCTCCGGAAGCTGGGGGTGAGACGGGGCGACCGGGTCGCGATCTATCTGCCGATGATCCCGGAAGCGGCCATAGCCATGCTGGCCTGCGCCCGGATCGGAGCGGTGCACTCGGTCGTCTTCGGCGGCTTTTCGGCCGAGTCGCTGCGGGACCGGATCAACGACGCCCAGGCGGTGGCGCTCATCACCGCGGACGGCGGCTATCGCCGCGGCCAGGTTGTGCCTCTCAAGCGATTCGCGGATGAGGCAGTCGCCGGCTGCCCGACCATCCGGCACGTCGTCGTAGTCCGGCGGCAGGCGGGAGCCGATTGGGCCGAGGCCTCGGCCTCGATGCAGGAAGGCCGGGACTACTGGTGGCACCACCTGCTGGATGAGGCGCCGCAGGCCACCGAGCCGGAGCCGATGGACGCGGAAGACCTGTTGTTCATCCTCTACACCTCGGGCACCACCGGCAAACCCAAGGGCATAGTGCACACCACCGGCGGCTACCTGGTTCAGGCAGCCGCCACGACCCGTTACGTCTTCGACCTGCGGGACGAAGACGTATTCTGGTGCACCGCCGACATCGGCTGGGTCACCGGCCACTCCTACGTGGTGTACGGCCCGCTCGCCCACGGGGCCACGGTGCTCATGTACGAGGGCGCTCCAGATTGGCCGGCGCGGGACCGATTCTGGGCCCTGGTCGAGCGCTACGGGGTGACGGTCTTCTACACCGCACCGACCGCAATCCGCGCCTTCATGAAATGGGGCAACGAGCACCCAGCCCGGCACGATCTGTCCACGCTGCGCCTGCTGGGAACGGTGGGAGAACCGATCAACCCCGAGGCCTGGATCTGGTACCACCAGAACATCGGCCGCGGCCGGTGCCCGATCGTGGACACCTGGTGGCAAACCGAAACCGGGGGGATCATGATCACGCCGCTCCCCGGGGTCGTCACCACCAAACCCGGCTCCGCTACCATTCCCTTCCCGGGCATCTCGGCCGAGCTGGTGGACGCGCAGGGCCAATCGATGACCCGGGGCGGCGGGTTTTTGACGCTCACGGAACCCTGGCCCGGCATGCTGCGCACGATCTACGGTGACGACGAGCGCTATCAGCAGACGTACTGGAGCCGCTTTCCAGGCCGGTACTTTGCCGGCGACGGCGCCAAGGTGGACGAAGACGGTTACTGGTGGATCCTCGGCCGGGTGGACGACGTTCTCAACGTGGCCGGGCACCGGATCGGGACCATGGAGGTGGAGAGCGCCCTGGTGGACCATCCGGCGGTCGCCGAAGCCGCAGTGGTGGGACGGACCCACGAGCTCAAGGGTCAGGCCCTCGCGGCGTTCGTGACGCTCAAGGAAGGCCGGACCGCGGACGCCGCGCTGAAGGACGACCTCAAGGAGCACGTGACCAGGAAGATCGGCGCGATCGCCCGCCCCGACGACATCTTCTTCTCGGCCGACCTCCCCAAGACCCGGAGCGGCAAGATCATGCGTCGGCTGCTCAAGGACATCGCCGAGGGCCGGACCCTGGGTGATACCACGACCCTCGCCGACCCCAACGTGGTGGCCCGGCTCAAGGATCAGTACGAGAGTGAGGAGGGGTGAGGGGCTAGATCTGGACTTGGGCCCCGAGCTCTACGACCCGATTCGCGGGCAGGTGGAAGAACGCCGTCGCGGAACGGGCGTTGTTGGTCATCACCACGAAGAGCTTCTTCCGCCACAATGACATCCAGAGGCCCTTCCCGAGGAGAGCGGCCCGCCGGGCTCTCGTGGCCGGCGTTGGGATCAGGGTCTCCCGCCCGAGGTAGAACGTCGTTTCCATCAGTTTCACGACCAGGCCCATCGGCTCCAGGGCACCCAGGAGCTGGGGCACGTTCGGCGACTCCATGAAGCCATAGGCCGCCACCAGAACGTAGAACCCCTGGCCCAGGGAGCTGAGCTGGATCCGCTCGGCCTCGGGCACCTGAGGGATTTCCCGGGTGACCACCGACATCAGGATCACCCGCTGGTGCAGGACCTTGTTGTGCTTGATGTGGTGGAGCAGCACCGGCGGGGCGATGGTGGAATCCGAAGTCATGAACACCGCGGTGCCGGACACCCGGGTCGGGGCTCGGCGCTCCAGGTCCCGCATGAAGAGGTCGAGCGGCAGGGAATTCTCCCGCATCGCGGTGGTCACGATTCGGCGCCCTCGCTTCCAGGTCACCATCAGGACGTAGATCCCGAGTGCCAGCAGGATCGGAAACCAGCCGCCCGAGGGAACTTTCACCAGATTGGCGCTCAAGAACGAGAGATCCACCAGGAGGAGCACCGCCACCAGAGGAACCACGACCCCGGCCCTCCAGCGGAGGTGGGTCCGGGCGGCGGTGGCGAAGAGAATGGTGTCAATCGTCATCGCCCCGGTCACGGCGATTCCATACGCCCCGGCGAGCCCTCCGGTGCTCTGGAATCCGATCACGAGAGCGAGGCAGGCCACCATCAGGATCTGGTTGACCTCCGGCACATAGATCTGCCCCACCTCATGGTGCGAGGTATGCACCACGGTGACCCGGGGCGTGTAGCCGAGCTGAACCGCCTGCCGGGTCAGGGAAAAGGCGCCGCTGATGACGGCCTGGCTCGCTACCACCGCCGCCGCGAGCGAAATGATCACCGCCGGGTAGACGAAGAACGACGGCATCAGCCGGTAGAACGGGTTGTCCACCGCGGAGGGATCGGCCAGCAGCAGCGCCCCCTGTCCGAAGTAGTTGAGCAGCAACGCCGGCATAGCGACCCGGAACCACATCCGCCGGATCGGCCGGGGCCCGAAATGCCCCATGTCGGCGTACAATGCTTCCCCGCCCGTGAACACCAGCACGACCGAGCCGAGGATCAGGAATCCGATCAGCCCGTCGCGAATGAAGAACTGAACCGCATGCCAGGGATTCAGCGCCCCCAGGACCGCAGGGGCCTTCGCGATCCCGATCACCCCGAACACCGAGATCATGGTGAACCAGACGATCACGATCGGCCCGAAGATCTTCCCGATCCCGGTGGTTCCCCGCTTCTGGAACATGAACAGGGCAATCACGATGACGACCGCGATGGGAACGATGACGCTCTCCAATGCCGGGGTTGCAACGCTGATGCCCTCGAGGGCGCCAAGGATGGAGATCGCCGGGGTGATCACCCCGTCGCCGTAGAGGAGCGCCGCGCCGAAGAGGCCAAGCAGGACCAGCGCGCGCCGCCTCCCAACCGCCTCGCCCGGGGGGCGGACCAGCGCCAGCAGCGCCATGATTCCGCCTTCGCCCCGGTTGTCGGCCCGCAGCAGGATCGAGATGTACTTGAAGGAGATGACGAAGGTAAGCGACCAAAAAATCAGGGACAGGATTCCCAGCACGTTCGCTTCCGTAAGAGGCAGGTTGTGCTCGGGCCGAAAGCACTCCTTGATCGCGTAGAGGGGGCTGGTCCCAATGTCGCCGAACACGACTCCGAGAGCCGCAAGGGACAACGCCGCCATCGTGCTCTTGGCAGGCGTTGGGGCCGCCACAGCCAGGGGGGGGGGCTGGCTCATGCCGCGAGGCGGCCGCTGCGACGGAAGTCGGTCGCGGCCAGCCCGAAGATCAGGGTGATGATCCCCGCCGAAACCACGCAGTAGCGGCAGATCGCATGGATGACGAACAGCTCGAGGTAGGTCAGGTACACCGTGAAAACGACCCCGAGGCCGGAAAGCAGGGCCAGGAGCCGGGACGGCCAGCCCCGACCGGCAAAGCGGGGCTGCAGCGACAGGATCGAGAGGCCGAGGAGGACGAGGTACCCGATCAAACCGATCAGGGCCACTTCCACCCCCAGGAACCGGCTCTGGGGCGAGAGCTGTACCGTCTCGCAGCCTCCGGTACCGCAGGCGAGAGCGCCGATCTTCCCGATCTTGTAGAGGTAGAGGTAGAAAGCGACGAACACCCCTGCCAGGCTTAGCAGGGCCGTGCCCATGCGAAGCCGGCTCACGGGCGGGTCGCTGGAGCCGCGGGCAGGAGGCGTTGGACCAGAGCCCGAATGGAATCGGACCCCAGGCCCCCGGGATACAGCCGGTCGCCGATCAGGAATGTCGGGGTCGCCGGTACCCCAAGCTGGGCCCCCTCATTCGCGCTGGCCTGGATCCGGCCCGCGTATCTGGCGCTGCTCATGCACTCGTTGAAACGGCCGAGGTCTAGCCCGATCGTCCCGGCGTACCCCCGAAACCGGGCGGCGGCATCCCGAGACGCGGCCCATTCCGCCTGTTGTTGGTAGATCTCCCGGTGCATCTCGAGGAACCTGCCCTGCTCGTTCGCGCACGCGACGGCGTGGGCCGCGACCCTGGTGTGCGGGTGGAGGGCGTCGAGGGGAAAGTCCCGGTACCGCCAGCGGACCAGTCCGGTTTCGATCAACTGGCGGCGAACCGTCGGGAACTGAATCGTCTCGAAATCCCGGCAGACCGGGCACTGATAGTCGGCATACTCGGTGATCTCGACCGGGGCGGAGTCCGACCCGAGCAGGTATCCCCGGAAGCCCGACGTGTCGGTGACCTCGATGGCGGCGTCAACCGGGATGCTGACGCTCCGGGTCCCACCCCACACCATCCAACCGAGGACGAGAGCCCCCAGAAGGGCTACGCCTCCCAGCACCAGATAGAATCGATTCACTCCTGACTGGGCCTTCGCCATGGCTCTGGGTCCTCGGGATCAGGGCTCAACAGTTCGGGCTGCCGCTCCGCTTCCTTGACCAGCCGCCGGTGCTCGGCGATTTCGGGCGTATCGTAGGTGGACCTGACTTCGTAATGAAACAGCTCCGAGCGCAGGTCGCCCAGCCGCCGGAGCAGTTCGGGAACGTGGTCGAGGATCCGATCCGACCGGTCCAGCTCGAGGATCCTCGCGGCCAGGGCCCGGAGCATCCGCCTGAGCGCCTCGGCCCGGGCCTCGCCGTAGATCTCCTCGTGGTTTTCGGACATCCCAGAATCCACCCGCCAAGCTGCATAATTGGCCCCGGAATCTAATCGCGGCAAGCGGGCCCCGGTCCTTTGCGTCGCCCTGGCGGTGGCGATTATATTCTTTGCGAGCAATGGCTTACGCTGAACACCCCGGGCAGAAACCCCTCAAAGGATGGTGCATGACGAGCCGAAAGAAGACCGGTCGATCCACCGGGCCCTCGCTGGTCGAGCAGGCACGGGACGAGCTATTCAGTCAGATCCTCCGCTGCGGGGTCACCGAGGCGGAGCCCGAACACCAGAAGGAGTGGATGGACGACACGATGCAGTATCTCTCCGAGCGGTATCCCGGCCTCGGCGAGGACGAGCTGGCGGAGGTCCGTCTGCTCGGCGAGCGGTTCTGCAAGCCAGTGGTTCGCGCCCGGCCGGAAGTCGCCGGAACCCAAGCGAGCTGACCCTCCTGGCGGCACCGATCTAACGGGGCTGCCAGCCGGCCGGAAACCGGCGCCAGTGATAGGCGCCCCGGATCCGGAAGCCGCCCCCGAGGCCCGCTTCGAGCGCCCAGCCGCTGGGCAGTCCGGGGCTCTTTTCGAGACCGACGTACAGCACCAGGTATTCCCCCCGGCCGGCGCCCAGCACCCCGACCAGCCCGCCACCGAAATAGACCCCGACCCCACGGGCTGCCCGGGAAGCGAGCTGGTACTCGACTGCGGCCTCGGCCCGCGCAGTCGCGGAATCTCGGAGGACCCCGACCCCGAGTGAAACTGCCCCGCGGGTGCCGCCCGGCGCCCGCAGCGCCATCCGGGGTCCGCCGACCAGTCCGAATCCCATGCTGTCGGCGACGGCGACGGTAGCATGAACGCCCCACTCGAGAATCACCGGAGACCTGGTTCCCGGCGAGCCCTGGGCGGCGAGCGGGGCGGCCGACCCGGGGCGGGTCAGGAGGGCGAACACAGAAAGCAGGCCGGGGAACGAGGGCCTCACCCGAGATCGATCTCGTAACTGACAGCGATGTCGGTGTTCAGGGACTGGAGGACGGAGCAGTACTTCTGGTGGGACAGGTCCACCGCCCGACGCGCCTTCGCTTCGTCGAGGCCTTCGCCCCGGAATCGGTAGGCGAAGTGGATGGTGAGGTATCGGCGGGGGTGGTCCGGGGCCCGGCGTCCGGTAACCCGGGTAGTGAATTCCAGCAGATTGACCTGCATCTTCTGGAGGATCCCGACGACATCGGCCCCGCTACAGGCAGCGGCGGCCACCAGCAGGGTCACCATCGGACCGGGACCTTCGCGTCCCTGGTCGGCGTCTATCAGGATGGCGGGCCCTCCCGGTGTGCTCCCCCGGAATCGAAGTCCACCCTCCCAATCAACCACCGCGTTTCTCAGATTCGGGTCGCTCATCAGTTACTCCGTGTAACCGTTCCGGGCCCGCTCACAGGGCCCGTTTCTCGGCCGCCGCCGCGCGCCAGTAGTCCCAGATCGCATACAGCGCGACCGCGCCGGTGGCCCAGGCGAGAGGCCGGAGCAGCGCCGATCCCAGAAGGAAAGCAACCAGCGTGAGCAACTGCCCCACGGTAACCGCCTTCCCCCCCAGGCGGGCGGGGATGGTGGAGGGCTTCCTCAACACCACCGTGGCCAGGAAGGCCATCCCGGCGGCCAGGTCCCGGGCCAGGACTCCCAGAATCTCCAGAGGCGAAAGCGCGCCCGAGGCGAGCACGACTGCGAACGCGGCCAGCGTGAAGATCTTGTCGGCCACCGGATCCAGGAACACCCCGATCCGGGAGCTCCCCCAGCGGCGGGCCACGAAGCCGTCGGCAAAATCGCTCAGCGCGGCCGCGGCCAGGATGGCGACGCGCCACCCCATGTCCGGCACCAGGATAAACGCGAGCGCCAGCGGGATGCGCAACGCGGTAAACCCATCGGCGGGCGACCACCGCAAGGCCGGAGCGGCAGGTTCCATGGCTGCCATGAATGGAGATTCGTTCAACTGTGCGCCGGAAACATAGCCGGGCCGCCGGAAGGTCACTTCACTGCACGATCCGCAGCACTCCTGCCTCGGCGCTTCCGCGGATGAAGGCCTCCGCGTCGGTGAGGGGGATGATGACCCCGGTTTCCTCCCGGCCCCGGCGCGCGAGACCAGCCATGAACTCCGACAGCGACACCGGGTCGGTTCCGGACTCGGCCACCTTGAGCTGGAGGAGGATCTCGTCCCAGGTCCCCCGGAGCATGCGCCCGTGCAGAGTGGCCACCTGGTGGGCTTCTCCGCGCCCGTGCTTCCGCTGGAGCGCGGGGACATCTGCCATCAGGGCCCCGAACAGCTCGAGCTGGTTCGGGTCCCGGGTCGTCCCGTCCGGCTGCTGGGCCTCGATTTCGGCCAGGAGGTCCTCGGTCGGGTTGGGCTCCGGGGCCAGTTCTCCGAGCCGGCTGAGCCAGGGCGTGAGGTCGGGATCGTCGTCGGCCAGGCGGTAGAGGGTCCGCTTGAGCTCGATGGTGCGCCAAAGTCCGAGCTCGTCGAAATGGTCCTGGGGCCGGGTCCGCTCGAAGTGAATCAGCGCCGCGGCACTCTCGCCCCGATCGTACAGCAGGTTGCCGAGATAGACCCTGGCCTCGTTGTAGTTCGGGTCCACGGCGAGGGCCCGGCGCAGCCAGTACAGGGCGCCGCCATCGCGGCCCATGCGGTGGGTGACGTAACCGAGACAGGCCAGGGCTTCGACACACCGGGGCTCGGCCGTCTGGGCGAGATCAAAGAACCGGTGGGCCGGGGCGAGCAGGCCGCTCCGGAACAGGGCCCGGCCCGCCTGGAGCATCAACTCGTGATCTTCCTGGAAGCCCAGCTGGAGGAGGCGCTCGAATCTCCGCAATGCGCCGATCCGGTCGCCCAGCGGCAGCAGCACCTCACCCATTCCGGCCAGCGCGTCTTCGTGATCCGGGTCGAGCTCAAGTGCCTGCTCAAAGGCTCGCCGCGACCAGGCGAACTCCTCCCGGGCCAGATAGGCATACCCCATCCCGATCCGCAGCTCGACGGCATTGGGGTAGAGCGTCACGCCCTCCCTCAGCGTGTCGAGCGCCTCGTCGTATCGTCCTTGGTTGTAGAGTTGGTGGGCCTGTTCATCGAATTCGTCGGAGCTTAAGAAGGCATCCGACATTCGGTGGGCCTCCGGTGGGGGTTAGGTAAACATATGAAACGGCATGGCTTGGGGCAAGGCCTCTCAAGCGTTCTCTCGACCCGAAAACGCCGGAATCAGGCAGTTTGAGGCAAGGTGGGCGGCTCCGTTTCGGCTCATTCGGCGCCGAGGAACGGATACCGGTAGTCGTGTGCCGGCACCAGAGTTTCCTTGATCGCGCGGGCGGAAATCCAGCGGGTCAGGTTGAGAATCGAGCCGGCCTTGTCGTTGGTACCGCTGGCTCGAGCCCCTCCGAACGGTTGCTGTCCGACCACGGCTCCGGTCGGCTTGTCGTTGATGTAGAAGTTACCGGCGGCGTGTCGGAGGATCCGGCTGGCCTGGACCACCGCGGCCCGGTCCCGTGCGAACACCGAGCCGGTAAGCCCATAGGGGCTGGTGCGGTCCACCAGCCCAAGAACGCCGGGCCAGGAGCGATCCGGGTAGACGTACACGGACAGCACCGGACCGAAAAGCTCCTCGCACATCAGCCGGTGGCCGGGGTCCTTTACCTGAAGCAGGGTCGGCTCCACAAACCAGCCGCTACGGTCGTCGGCCCCACCGCCGGCCAGGACGCTGACCGCCCGGTCCTTGCGGGCCAACCGCAGGTAACCGGCGAGGCTCTCGAACGATTTGGCGTCAATCACCGCGCCCATGAAGTTACGAAAGTCGGTGACATCTCCGATCCGAAGCTCGCCGATCATCTCGAGGGCTCGGCGCTTGACCTCCGGCCACAGGTTCTGGGGGACATAGGCCCGGGAAGCCGCGCTGCATTTCTGGCCCTGGTACTCATAGGCACCCCGGACCATCGCGACCGCGAGCGCCACGGGGTCGGCGCTGGGATGAGCCAAGATGAAGTCCTTCCCGCCGGTCTCCCCCACCAGGCGGGGGTACATCGCATAGCCCTCCAGCCGCTCGGCAACTCCTTTCCAGAGCAGCTGGAACACCGTGGTCGAGCCGGTGAAGTGGATCCCCCCGAGGAACCGGTCGGCCAGCAGGCGCTGGCTCACCATCCGGGACTCTCCCGGCACGAAGTTGATCACTCCGGGCGGGAGGCCCGCCTCCTCCAGCAGCCGCATCACGAAGTAATTGCTCAGGGCGGCGGTCGAGGCCGGCTTCCAGATCACCGTGTTGCCCATCAGCGCCGGCGCGGTCGGCAGGTTGGCGCCGATCGCGGTGAAGTTGAACGGGGTGATCGCGTACACGAACCCTTCAAGGGGGCGGTAATCCATCCGGTTCCAGGCGCCGGCCCCGGGAAGCGGTTGCTCGGCATAAATCCGCTCGGCGAAATGCACGTTGAACCGGAAGAAGTCGATGATCTCGCAGGCGGAATCAATCTCGGCCTGGTGCACCGTCTTGCTCTGGCCCAGCATCGTCGCCGCGTTGAGGGTCTGGCGCCACGGCCCCGCCAGCAGCTCGGCGGCGCGGAGGAACACCGCGGCCCGATCCTCGAAACGCCAATTGGACCAGTCCCGATGCGCCCGCCGGGCCGCCGTGACCGCGGCGGAAAGGGTCCGGGCATCGACCTGGTGGGTTTCGGCGAGCACGTGCCGGCGCCGGTGGGGGGCCACGACCCTGACCGTCTTTCCGCTCCGATACTCCCGGCCGCCGACGATCACCGGGATCTCGGTCCGGACCCCAAGAAGCCGCTTGAGCTCGGCCTTGACCGCGGAGCGCTCCGGGCGGTCCGGCGCGTAGGTCAGAATCGGCTCGTTGTGGGGGGCGGGGATGTTGGCAACGCCGCTCATCGCACAGCTCCATGAGAGGAGAAACTCCGCTGTTTACTCGTTCTTAAGCTAACCTCCCCGCTAGCGCTCCCGGCGGACAACCAGCCCGGCTTGCTCGAGAATTTCCGTCCCCCGCTGTGACAGCACGAACCTCACGAACTCCCGGGCCAGCTCGGGATGCGGCGCTCCGGTGGGAATGGTCAGGGCGTACCGGATCGGCTCGCCCCGGAACTCGACCGAGTCCCGCCCCCCCAGTGATGGCCCGGGCAGGCGGACCCGGGCGGCCAGGTACTGATCGGTCCGGGCCGGATCGCTCAGATCAATTTCCGGTGGAAGGGCAACCCAGCGAAGCCCGGCGGTCACCGCGAGGGAACGGTACGACCAGGCGTAATCGAGCTCTCCCGCCTGCACCAGGCCGATCAGCTGGGCTTCGCTGGGCCGAACGAACCGCGGCTCGAGATCTCTCTCCAGGCGGCGGGCAAGGCCCGGCTCGCCGTAGTGGAGCTCGGCGAGCTGAAAGACCATCAGGGCCCGATAGCCGTTGGGGTCGAGCGCCGGATTCGAGTTGGCCCAGCGGACCTCCGGGCGGAGCAGGATCCGCCACCAATTGGCCCCGGTGATCTCCCCGGCAAACGCCGACCGATCGGAGTAAGCCAGTACCATCGAGTTGGAAGCGAACCCGGTGTACCCGGTGGCGTGGGACGGAATCAGCAGCCTGGTGATCACTCCGTAGTCGGCCACCGCGAGCAGATCGGGGATCTTGCCCAGGTCGGTGAGCTTACGGGCAGCTTCGAGGCTTCCGGAGCTTTCCTGGCTGGGAACGACGCCCGGGTGTTCCCGGGCGAAGGCCTCGAGGAGCTGGCGGAACGGATATGCCAGACTGCCGGCGTTGAATACGACCAGCGGGCCCCGGAGCGCCGGGCCGCCCCGCTCCGCCCCCGACCCTCGGCATCCGGCAGTCGCCGCGGTCGCGCCGGCGATCAGCAGCAGCCAGAATCGCATGTCGTGAAGATACCGGCGGCGAGTATATTCCTGCCCATGCGTCCAGCGTGGAGCCGCCTGGTTCTGGTCGCGCTCGCCGCGGCGCCGGCGTGCCGGCCCTACGACAGCTACGGGCCACTCGGAGATCAACGAGGGCTGATTCCCGCCACCCAGTTCGCCCGGTATGGACGGGAGCAAGCCTCGGTGGTTGCGATCGGCCGCTCCGTGGCGGCGTGGCGGATGACCTCCGACCCGGCCGACCTCACGCAGCAGCTGGCCCAGGCCGCCTGCTTCGCGCTGCGTCTTCCCGACGTTGCCAATGTGGAGGCCGATCCTCCGGGGCACCGACTCACGGTGACGTTCAAGAGCGGCTGGCGCGCCGGCGTCGTGCCGATTCCCGACGGGGTAGAACCTTCGGAGACGCCGGGGATCGGTACCCTGCTGCCTCCCCCGCCCGGCTGCCGGTGACCGACTGCTACCAGGTCATCACCTCGATCGACAGCGAGGCGGCGGCGACCCGAGTCGCTGACACCCTGGTGACCGAACGGCTGGCCGCCTGTGCCCAGGTCCTCGGGCCGGTGTCCAGTGTCTATCGCTGGCACGGTACGATCGAGCGCGCCACCGAGTGGCTTTGCACCGCCAAGACCACCGGAGCGGTGCTGCCCGCGGTCCTCGAGCGGATCCGGGCGCTTCACTCCTATCAGCAACCTGAGATCGTCGCCACGCCGATCGCCGCGGGCGACCCGGGCTACCTCGATTGGGTTCGCCTTGAAGCAACCCCACTCCAGGAGGACCGATGAGCGAAACCGTCCCCGCTCCTGAAAAGCCGCCCGGAATCCTGGAGGATTTCCTGGATGTTTTCGTCGCGCCGGCCGCCCTGTTCCGGCGTCGCGTGGATGGAAAGTTCGGATTGGCTTTGCTGGTTTTGACGGTGCTGACCGCGGTGCTTTTCTTCGCGACGCGCGGGCTGATAGCGCCGATCATGGACGCCGAGATCACCCGCAGCCTGGCCGCCAATCCCAATCTCACGCCCGAGCAGATCCAGGCCGCCCGGGGCGTGGCCGGGACCTTCGCGACGATCGCGGTGGTCATCGGAATGCCGATCGCGGTGCTGGTGCTCGGGCTCGTGACGTGGATCGTGGGACGTCTTGTCAGTGCCAAGCTGTCCTACGCCCAGGGAGCCACCATCGCGGCCTTTTCGCTCTTCCCCAAGCTGGTCGAGGGCGTTGTTGGGGCGGTTCAGGCGGCCATGATGGACGAAGCTTCACTGACGTCCCGGTTCAAGATCAGTCTCGGGATGGGGCGATTTCTTGACTCCCAGACGATCAACCCGGCGCTCCTGGCCTTCCTCGGCCGGGTGGACGTATTCACGCTGTGGGTCACTATCCTGATCGCCATCGGGCTCAAGCAGATGGGCAGGATTACGACCGGGCAGGCCGCCATCGGCGCGGCAATCATCTGGGCGGTGGGATCCCTACCCACCCTGCTACCGGCCCTGCGGCAGTGAAAAGGCGGGGAACGCTCGTTGTTATCCTGGCCGTGGCGGGGTTTGTGGCCCTTCTATTATGGACAACTCTGTCCTCCCAGAAGGTCGCGTGTGAGGTGTGTGTCGAGTTCGCGGGTGGCCGGAATTGCGCCACCGCTACTGCCGGCAACGAAGACGAAGCAGCTCAAACGGCGCAAACCACTGCCTGTGGGACGCTTGCGAGCGGCATGAACGAGACCATTGCCTGTGGAAGAGCCGTGCCAGTCACCCGTCGGTGTGGCGCGAGATAACCGGCATGACGTATGCGCAGGGGGAATCCAGTCGTCCGTCACCAAGCGGGTCTCCGGCCATGGCACAGGACAATCGGCAGCTCACAATCCGGGAAATGGAAGACGGGGAGGAGTTCGCCTCCTGGCTCCGTGACTTGGGTGAGGCCGGAGGGGACGGCGAGGGGGGCGAGGGGGGAGAGGGGGGAGAGGGCGAGGACGCCGAGGCAAGCGAAGAACGCCACCTGGTCCTGACCGACGAGATCGGGGATTGGATCGGAGGCTTGCGCTGGTCCCTCCGGGGTGGCGCGGCGGAGGTTCGCGAGGTTGCGGTGGTCCCCCACGAACGGGGCCGGGGCCACGCGCACCGGCTCCTCGCGGCGTTCGAGCAGCGCGCCGGTGAGCAGGGCGCCCACTTGCTCGAGCTCTGGACCGACCACGAACCGGAGGAGGTCCTGCTCGAGGCGCAAGGCTGGCGGCGGGTGATTCGCCGCGAGGGCTACATCGGCGGGAGGACCTGGTACCTGCTCGAGAAGCGGCTGACCCCGGCTTGATTCGCTCGACGGCCGAAGGCGCCGAGTTGCAGCTCCACATCCAGCCTCGGGCCTCGCGCACGGAACTCGCCGGCACCCATGGCGGCGCTCTGAAGATCCGGATCGCCGCCCCTCCCGTGGACGATGCTGCCAACGCCGAGCTGATCCGCTTCCTGGCCCAAGTGCTGGAAGTCCCGAGCAGCCGCCTGGAGCTTCGCCGGGGGCGGCGAAGCCGGCGGAAGGTGGTCCTGATCCGCCAGGCAACGCCGGCGGCCGTTCGGGAGGCCCTCAGTCGGGGCTGATCCTCACCCTTACCTCTCCCCGGGAGCCCCTCTATCTTCGGAAGTCCGGGACAACTGAGCGTGGCGATTTGTGCCGCTTGCGGCCACGTTAAATAACCGCTAAATGGCTGCCCGGGGCCATTTTAGCCTCGGGATTCTCGTTTCCAGGAGGGGCCTTTCAGGACCATGTCCGGCCCGGACTCCCATGCCACGGACCGCGGCTCCCGCCGGACCGCACGGCGGGAGCACCTGGAACCGCTCCTCGGGTCGCGGATCCTGGTGCTGGACGGGGCCATGGGCACCCTGCTCCAGTCGGAGCGGCTCACCGAAGCCGACTATCGGGGGGCCCGCTTTCGGGACTGGCCGGTTGACCTGAAGGGCAACCACGACCTCCTCTGCCTAACCCGCCCGGACCTGATTCGCGGCATCCACGAACGTTACCTCGATGCCGGGGCGGATATCGTCGAGACCAATTCGTTCAATTCCACCGCTCTCTCCCAGGCCGACTACCGGACCGGGCAACTGGCCCCGGAGCTCAACCGGGCCGCGGCCCGGCTGGCCCGGGAGGTGGCCGACGGCTTCGAGAGCCGGGATCCGACCCGGCCCCGCTTCGTCGCGGGAGTCCTCGGCCCGACCAGCAAGACCGCCTCGATCTCACCGGACGTGAGCGATCCCGGAGCCCGAGGCGTGACCTTCGACGAGCTGGTGCGCTCCTACGCCGAGGCCGCCGAAGGGCTGGTCGCCGGAGGGGCCGACCTGTTGCTGGTCGAGACCGTTTTCGACACGCTCAACGCCAAGGCGGCCCTGTTCGCGATCGAGGAAGTATCGGACCGACTGGGGATTCGGTTGCCGGTGATGATCTCCGCCACCATAACCGACCGGAGCGGCCGAACCCTCTCCGGGCAGACCCCCGAGGCGTTCTGGCATTCGGTGATGCATGCCCGGCCTCTCTCGATGGGGCTCAATTGCGCCCTCGGGGCCGAGGCCCTGCGTCCTCACGTCCAGGAGCTTGCGCGGGTGGCGCCGGTTTGGGTCAGCGTGCACCCGAACGCCGGCCTCCCGAACGAGTTCGGGGGCTATGACGAGACGCCCGAGGCGATGGCGGCGGTTCTGGGTGAGCTGGCGGAGCACGGTTTCCTGAACATCGCGGGCGGCTGCTGCGGGACCACTCCGGATCACATTCGCGCCATCGCGGAGGCGGTGGGCCGTCATCCGCCGCGGCGTCGGCCGACGCCGCCGCCACGGCTCCGTCTGGCCGGACTGGAGCCGCTCACGATCGGGCCCGATACCCTGTTCGTGAACATCGGCGAGCGGACCAACGTGACCGGCTCCCGGAGCTTCGCCAGGCTAATCATGGAAGGGCGGTACGACGCCGGGCTTGAGGTCGCCCGGCAGCAGGTCGAGAGCGGGGCCCAGATGCTGGACGTGAACCTGGACGAGGGCCTGCTCGACTCGGAGCGGGCGATGGTGACCTTCCTGCACCTGATCGGGTCCGAGCCGGCCATTTGCAAAGTCCCCATCGTGATTGACTCGTCCAAGTGGTCGGTCATCGAGGCCGGGCTCAAGTGCGTGCAGGGGAAGCCGGTGGTGAACTCGATCTCGCTCAAGGAAGGCGAGGCGGAGTTCCTTCGCCAGGCGCGCCTGGCCCGCCGCTACGGCGCGGCGGTCATCGTCATGGCGTTCGACGAGACCGGACAGGCGGATTCAGCGGAACGCAAGGTGGCGATCGCCCGGAGGGCCTGCCGGCTGCTGACCGAGCAGGCCGGGTTCCCGCCCGAAGACATCATCTTCGACCCCAACATCTTCGCCATCGCCACCGGGATCGAGGCCCACGACAATTACGCGGTCGAGTACATGGAGGCGACCCGGCGGATCAAGGCCGAGCTGCCGGGGACCCACGTGAGCGGAGGGGTCAGCAACCTCTCCTTTTCGTTCCGGGGCAACGACGCCCTCCGGGAAGCGATGCACGCGGTCTTCCTCTACCACGCGGTCCGGGCCGGGATGGACATGGGGATCGTCAACGCGGGGGCGTTGCCGATCTACGACGACATCCCCGATGAGCTGCTCGAGCGGGTGGAGGACGTCGTGCTCAACCGCCGCCCCGATGCCACCGAACGGCTGCTCGCGCTGGCCGATTCGATCAAGGGCCTGGCCGCCGGCAGAAAGGAAGACCTCGGCTGGCGCAACGCGCCGGTAAGGGAGCGGCTGATCCACGCCCTGGTCGAGGGCATTGACGGGTTCATCGTCGAGGACACCGAGGCGGCGCGGATCGAGCTGGCCGGTCCCCTTCGGGTGATCGAGGGGCCTCTCATGGACGGGATGAACGTGGTCGGCGATCGGTTCGGCAGCGGCCGGATGTTCCTGCCCCAGGTCGTAAAGAGCGCCCGGGTCATGAAGAAAGCGGTGGCCCACCTCGTGCCGTTTCTCGAAGCGGAGCGGGCCGGCGCGGCCCCCGCGGCCAGGGGGAAGGTGCTGCTCGCCACCGTGAAGGGAGATGTGCACGACATCGGCAAGAACATTGTCGGGGTGGTGCTGCAGTGTAACAACTACCAGGTCATTGACCTGGGGGTGATGGTACCCTGCGCGAGGATTCTCGAAACCGCCCGGCAGGAGAGGGTGGACCTGGTTGGCCTCTCGGGCCTGATCACGCCTTCCCTCGAGGAGATGTGCTTCGTGGCCGAGGAGATGGAACGGGAGGGCTTTGCCCTTCCGCTTCTGATCGGTGGAGCGACGACGTCCCGGACCCACACCGCGGTGAGAATCGCCCCGAAGTACCGCGGACCGGTGGTGCACGTGCTGGACGCCTCCCGCGCGGTCGGGGTGGCCGCGAACCTGCTGAGCCCGGTCCAGCGGCCGGAGTTCGTCCGAGGGGTGGCGACCGAGTACGAGGGCATTCGGCGCGCCCGGGCCGAACGTCCGGCCGCCGAGCGGGTGGCACCTCTGGCCGAAGCCCGCGCCGCGCGGCTGGTGCTGCCGATCGGCAGCACGGTCACCCCCCCACCCCGCCCTTCGTTCCTCGGAATCCGGGGTTTCGACCGGTATCCCCTCCCGGAGCTTGTCGAGCGGATTGACTGGACGCCTTTCTTCCGGACCTGGGAGCTGCCCGGCCACTTCCCCGCGATTCTCTCCGACCCCGCCACCGGTCCGGCCGCGCAGTCCCTCTGGCGGGACGCCCGGACCCTGCTCGACCGAATCCTCCGGGAAGACTTGCTTCAGGCGAGAGGGGTGATCGGCTTCTGGCCCGCCGGCTCGGTGGGAGACGATATCAAGCTGTACCGGGACGAAGCCCGCCGGGAGCCCCGGGCCACGCTCCACACTCTGCGCCAGCAAATGGTCCGAGCCCGAGGTGATGGGCGGGTCAACCTCGCCCTGGCCGACTTCGTCGCCCCCCGGGAATCGGAGCATCCTGATTTCGTGGGAGCCTTCGCAGTCACCGCCGGCCTTGGAGTCGAGGAGCTGGTGGCCGGCTTCGAGCAGGCTCACGACGACTTTTCCGCCATTCTGGCCAAGGCGCTCGCGGACCGCCTGGCCGAAGCATTCGCGGAACGGCTGCACGAGCGGGTCCGCCGGGAGCTTTGGGGGTACGCTCCCGATGAACGGCTCGACATCGCCGCGCTGGTCAG
>Ga0209640_10001883_pt1 | contig 18088 bp, 16 predicted proteins | sample RifCSP10_1_FD_184018 | JGI IMG/M metagenome (GOLD analysis project Ga0209640, IMG submission 184018) | Soil microbial communities from Rifle, Colorado - Rifle CSP2_sed 10_1 (SPAdes) (version 2) | ecosystem: Environmental > Terrestrial > Deep subsurface > Rock core/Sediment | place: Rifle... | reverse complement strand
AGATCCTCTACGTCTTCGACACCGACAAGCGCGGCCAGGATTGGCGGGGGGTGTTCCTCGCCGACTCGGTCGTCACCGGCGACCGCCCGGGCGACGTCTTCATCGCCGACCGCGGCCGCCTCGAGCTCTCCGCCGACGGCGAGCAGGTCGCCCTGCGGCTGCAGGGCGCCGTGCAGCACACCTACGACCTGCAACGGCCCGACCGTTACGAGACCCGCCGCTACGAGAACCTGCGGCTGGTGCTCCGCGAAGGAATCACCGGCGACTCCCGCCAACGCGTCTTTACCCGCAAGAGCGAGCGTTCGATGACCTTCGCCGAAGCGCGAGAGGCCGCCGAGGACCCGGCGACGACGCCCCAGGAGCGGCGGGCCGCGCTCGTGCAGGTGCAGAAGATGTTCGCGATCCCTGCCGCCTGCGTGGTTTTCGCCCTGCTCGCCGTTCCACTCGCCTTCAGCAACCGGCGCGGCGGCAAGTCCTCGGGGTTCGCGCTCTCGATCGGCATCGTCGTCCTCTATTACGTGCTGCTGAGCCAGGGCGAAAAGTCGGCCATCGCCGGCCAGGTCTCGCCGGCGCTCGCCATGTGGCTGCCCAACCTCGTCCTCGGTCTCGCAGGCCTCCTGCTCCTCGTAGCCCGCAATCGCGATCGCTCGCTCGTGCCACGATTCGTCGCCCGCTCCGCGCCCTGGCAGGCGCTTGGGCGCTCACTCGCGAGGGCCGGCCGGCGCCTCGGAGCGCTGGCGGGCGTGCGACGGCGCGACGCACAGGGCGAACGGCAGCGTGGCGGCGGCCCCAAGGTCGTCGTCCGCCTCCCCCGCCTCAGATGGCGGTTCCCGAATCTCCTCGACCGCTACGTCCTCAAGATCTTCTCGCTGGTCTTCTTCCTGGTGCTCCTCTCCGCCATCGCCCTGCTCGTGATCACCGATTTCACCGAGAACGTCGACGAGATCATGAAGAACTCGCCTCCGGGCGCGGTCTTGCTGCGCTACTACAAGTACCAGGCGCTGCAGCTCGCCTACGAGGTCTCGCCGATCGTCGTCCTCGTCACCACGCTCGTGACCTTCAGTCTCCTCGCCCGTACCAACGAGATCACCGCCTGCCGCGCGCTCGGCATCAGCGTCTACCGGCTGGCGCTGCCGGCGCTGGCGGGCGCGATCGCGGTCGGCGCACTGTTCGCCGGTCTCCAGGCGCAGGTTCTCCCCGCTTCCAATCTCAAGGTCGCCGAGGCCAAGTCGATCATCAAGGGAGAGACTCCCGGCCGCTTCGCGCGCAGCGCCGATCGCCAGTGGCAGATGGGACGCGGCAGATTCATGTACAACTTCCTCCACTTCGACTCCAAGACCTCGCTCCTACAACGGCTCCAGGTATTCGAGTTCGACGGCGAGCATCGCTTGGTGGCGCGGCTGTACGCCGAGGAAGCTCGCCATCCGCCGGGAGGCTGGGTCTTCGCGCGCGGCTGGACCCGATCCTTCGACGGGAGACAGCAGCTCGCCTTCCGGGAATTCTCGGGTGAGGTGGGCGTCGACCTCGACGAGAGCCCGGAGTTCTTCACCGACGAAGTGCGCCGGCCCGCGCAGATGGGATTCGCCGAGCTCGCGGCTTACGCGGATCAGCTTCGCGAGAGCGGGCGCCCGCAACCGCGCTACGAAGTCGCGCTCCACAACAAGATCGCCTTCCCCATCGGCGCCGTCGTCATGGCGATGGTCGGCTTTCCGTTCGCGTTTCGGATCGAGAAACGCGGCGCGCTCTACGGGCTCGGTATCTCGGTCGTGCTCGGCGTCGTCTTCGTGCTCGTCTACGCCTTCTTCAAGACCCTCGGCGAGGTCGGCGCCCTGCCTCCGGTGGTCGCGGTATGGAGCCCCTCGGTGCTCTTCTCGATGTTCGGCGCCTACTTGTTCCTCGGCGTTCGATCCTGAGCAAGCCGGCGATCAGAAGCGGGCGAGGTCGCGGCCGAACAGGCGCGCCTTCATCCAATCGAAGAGCACCTTGACTTTGTTGGCCGTGCTCACCAGCCGGGTGAGGTAGACCGACCTCCAGAACAGCCAAGCCGTCCGTCCGCTCCATTTCGCGCCCGGAAGGTCCGCGAGCGCCTCGTGCCCTCCGATGTAGGCGAGCATCCCGAAGCTGCGGAAGCGGAACGGGCGCACTGGTGCCGCCCGGGCGAGACGGTTCAGATTGCGGGCCAAGTGCGCTCCTTGCTGCTGCGCGACCTGGGCGGTCGCAGGCAGCGGCGGCGACCCCACGGCCGCGCAGTCGCCGAGCGCCCAGACGCCCGGGAACCCGGGCACCCGGAATGCGGGGTCGGTGACGACGCGACCGCGGGCGTCGAGCTCCACTCCGAGCGCCCGCGCCAGCGGCGCGGGCTCGGTGCCCGCCGCCCAGACCACGAAGCCCGCCTCCAAAGTCTCACCCGACGCGAAGCGGATGCGTCCCGGCTCGAGCGCGCGCACCGGAGACTGCATCCGCAGCTCGATCCCCTCGCGGCGAAAGTGGCGGGCTGCGTAGCCGGAGAGCGCACCGTCGAAGGAGACGAGGAGCCGGTCGCTCGCCTCGACGAGCACGACGCGTGCGAGCGCAGCGAGCTCGGGAAAGGCGGCCGCGAGCTCTCCCACCATCAGATCGTGCAACTCCGCGGCCACTTCGACTCCGGTCGGACCTCCACCGCAGACGACGAAGGTCAGCTCCCTGCGCGCCGCTTCCGCCGGCGTACCGGGGATCGAGGCGAGCGCGTACTGCTCGAGCACCCGGCGCCGCACGCGCCGTGCGTCTTCGATGGTGCTGAACGGGATCGCGTGCTCCGCGATGCCGGGCACGCCGAAGCTCGCGGGCCGAGAGCCGACGGCGATCACCAACTCGTCGAACGGCAGCTCGAATCGCGAGCCGCCGAGCGCCGCCCGCCCGACGAGGAGCTTGCCGGTGAGGTCCGCGCCGACGGCCTCCCCTTCCACGACGCGCACGCCGCGCAGTCGCCGTCGCGCGGGTTCGACGATCGAGCGCAGCTCGACGGTGCCCGTGGCCGCGGAAGGCAGCAGCGGCGTGAAGAGGAAGAAGTTGCGCGGCGTAACCAGCGTGGCGTCGAAGCTCCGCTTCGCCAGGCCACGCAGCAGAGCGTAGCCCGCGAAGCCGCACCCCGCGACCACCACCTTCCTCTGCGGCGCGCTCACTCGCGCGAGCGTCGCAGGAGCCGCGTCGCCCGCTTCCGGCGCGCCGAGAAGTGGCGCTCCAGCTCCGCCAGGCTCCGGGCGTTGAGGACGTGGGCCGCCGTCGCGCCGGCCTTCCTCGCCGCTCCGACTCCGTAGAGCACGTCGGACAAGCCCTGGGGCGAATGGGCGTCGGGATGGATCGAGGTCAGGCAGCCGCGGGCCAGCCAGCCTCTGAGCATGCGCCAGTCGAGATCGAGGCGGTGCGGCGAGGCATTGACCTCGACGATGACGCCGTTGGCTTCGGCGGCGTCGAGCACCGCGTCGAGATCGACATCGTAGCCTTCGCGAGCGAGCAGCAGCCGCCCCGTCGGGTGCCCGAGAAAGGTCACGCAGGGGTGCGAGATCGCCTTCACGATGCGCTCGGTCTGGAGCTCGTGCGAGAGCTTGAAGCGACTGTGCACCGAAGCCACGACGAAATCGAAGCCCAGGAGCAGGTCGTCGTCGAAGTCGAGGGTTCCGTCGGCGAGAATGTCGACCTCGGAGCCCTTGAACAGCCGTGGACCTTGGCCGGCGGCGTTCCAGGCTTCGATCTCTTCCCACTGCTCGTGCACGCGCTCGGGGTGCAATCCGCCGGCGTACGAGGCGCTCTGCGAATGGTCGGCGATGCCCAGGTAGCTCCATCCGCGGTCTTTCGCTGCGGCGGCCATCTGCGGAAGCGAAGCCGTGCCGTCGCTCCAGGTGGTGTGAACGTGCAGCGTCCCGGTGAGGTCCACGACCTCGAGGAGCTTCGGAAGCGGCCCTTGCTCGGCGCGCTCGATCTCGTCGAGACCCTCGCGCATCTCCGGAGGGATCCAGTGCAGGCCCAAGCGCTCGAACAGCGCCGCTTCGGTGGTGACGGAGATCCGGGTGCTGCCGTGGAAGAGTCCGTACTCGTTGACCGTCAGGCCCCGGCGCTTGGCGCGCGCGCGCAATTGGACGTTGTGCTCCTTGCTGCCCGTGAAGTGATGAAGCGCCGTCGCGAATTCCGCGTCCTCGACCATGCGCAGGTCGGCGAGCATCCCCGCCGCGAGCCGGATCTGGACCTTGGTCTCGCCGCGGCTCTCAACGCCCTGCGTGCCCGGCGTAGCGACGAAGTGATCGGCCGCCGCCGCGCGGTCGGCGAGCGCCACCGCGGCGACGAAGTCGAGGTCGCCGATCGTCTCGCGCCAGCGACGCAGACTTCCCGCAACCTCCGCGCGCACCACCGCGGAATGGGAGCGCAAGTGAGTCATCAGGGGCTCCGACAACGCCAGCGCCTCGGGGAGGAGGTGCCGCTCACGGTAGGTGCCGAGTCGCGACACCGCCTCCAGGATCTTGGCCTGCGACTTGGCTCCGAAACCCGAGAGCTCGGCGATCCGGCCATCGCGGCAAGCGGCCGCGAGCGCGCTCGGCGAGTCCACGCCCAGCTCGCGATAGAGGACTCGGATGCGTTTCGGACCCAAACCCGAGACCTGGAAGAGATCGAGCAACCCGGGCGGATATTTCGCGCGCAGCTCGTCGTGGAGGGTGAGCCGTCCGGTGTGCGCGACCTCCGCTACGGCGCGGAGGAGCCCAGGTCCCACACCGGGCAGCTCCGCCAGGGTTCCGCTCTCGAGCAACTCCTGCGGCTCTTCGGCGAGCCCGGAGAGCGTCCGTGCGGCGTTCTCGTATGCGCGCACACGAAAGACCGTCTCGCCCTCGAGCTCGAGGAGGGCCGCGGTCTCACGCAGGATGCGAACGATGGTCTCGCGATTCAGCGGCGCACCTCTCCCGTGCTTCGACGCGCCGGGAATTCGTTTCCCGCTCGCGCCGGTCTCAGCCCGGGGAAACGGGAACGGCGGCCGCTCCGCCGGCGGCGGCGCGCAGCTCTTCGCTCTTGTCCGCGCGCTCCCAGGTGAATCCCGACTCCTCGCGGCCGAAGTGGCCGTAGGTCGCGGTGGCGCGGTAGATCGGACGGCGCAGGTCGAGGTGCTCGATGATCCCGCGCGGGGTCAGCGGGAAGTGGTCGCGCACCAATGCTTCGAGCCGGGCTTCGGGTACGACGCTCGTGCCGAAGGCGTCGACGCGTACCGAGACCGGTTCGGCGACGCCGATGGCGTAGGCGAGCTGAACCTCGAGCCGCTCCGCCAATCCCGCCGCCACCAGGTTCTTGGCGATGTAGCGCGCCATGTAGCTCGCCGAACGGTCGACCTTGGTCGGGTCCTTCCCCGAGAAGGCACCGCCGCCGTGGCGCCCGAAGCCACCGTAGGTGTCGACGATGATCTTGCGCCCGGTGAGGCCCGAATCGCCGTGCGGCCCGCCGACCACGAAGCGCCCCGTCGGGTTGACGTGGTAGATGGTCCGCTCATCGAGCAGCCGGGACGGAACGACCGGCCGCACGACGAGCTCGCGGATCGCGGCCTCGATCTCCTCGCTCCCGAGGTCCGGATGGTGCTGCGTCGAGACGACGACCGTGTGCACGCGCTTCGGGATGCCGTCGTGGTACTCGATGGTGACTTGGCTCTTGCCGTCAGGCCGCAGCCACTCGATCTCGCGGCTCTTGCGCGCTTCACCCAGGCGCCGGGTCAGCCCGTGCGCGAGCATGATCGGCATCGGCATGAGCTGCGCCGTCTCGCGACAGGCGAAACCGAACATCAGCCCCTGGTCGCCAGCGCCCTGGCGATCGACTCCCAGTGCGATGTCGGCCGACTGCTTGCCGACCGCGTTCACCACCGCGCAGCCCTCGGAGTCGAAGCCGATCCCGGTTTCGGTGTAGCCGATCTCGCGGATGGTGTTGCGCGCCACGCGGATGAAGTCGACGGCGGCGCTGGTCGTGATCTCGCCGGCGAGTAGGACGAGGCCGGTCGCCACCAGGGTCTCGCATGCCACGCGGCCCAACGGGTCCTGGCGCAGGACCTCATCGAGGACCGCGTCCGAAATCTGGTCGCAAATCTTGTCCGGATGCCCCTCGGTCACGGACTCCGAGGTGAAGAGTTCGGTTTCGCGCAAGCTCATCGGTCGGATCCTCTCTCGCGGGTGGCGGTGGCGCTCGGAGAGATCACGGCTTCCCTCGAGCTGCGAATGCTAACAAACTGGGACTCCGGCCTCTGGAGCTCAGCGCCGCAGGCCCGGATGGCTCTCCAAGATGCCGAAGAAGAGGCTGGAGAGCGCATTCAGGGTCGACAGCGCGACGGCGCTCCGCCGCGTCTCGAGCCCCCCGGTGAGCGTCGCCATGAGCCCGCCGCTCTTGCGCGTCGCGGGCAGCGCCGCGGGGACGTCCCGCCTCGGAATTCCGTGGATCAGGTGCGCGGGCAGCTCGAGCGAGCCGCTAGCTCCCCGCGCCTCGCCCGGCGGCCCGACGACCACCGACCAGCTGCGGAGGTAATAGGCCGTGGCCGCGCCCGGTCCAGTCAGCGCCTGAATGCACGCCTCGAGTCCGACGTAGAACTGGTAGGTGGCGCCGTAGCGCTCGGCGAGGGCGCGCGCCGCCTGCGCCGCAGTCCCGATCGCTGCTGCGTCCGACTCGGCGATGCCGCGCAGGCGGCGTTCGAACTCCTGGGGCACCACGGCCACCGCCACCGGGCGCTCCGAGCGGTCACGGAAGTAGCGCCGGAAGGCCTCGCGAACGCCCAGCAATTCGTCCGGGGTCGCTCCGGCGACCGCGACCTCGATGCCGCGCTGGTATCCTCCCAGGAATTCGCTGAGCTGATGCGTCATGGTGATCGAGAGCCGACGGAACGAGACGGTCAAGGCTATCCGCCGGCTCCGGCGGAGGCAAGGCGACGAAGCCCTGCTCGAAGGCCCACACCTCGTCTCCGAAGCGCTCGCCGCCGGACTGTCCCTCGGATCCGTTCTCGTGACGCCGGCGTTCGCGGCCAGTCCCGCCGGTCGGGACCTCGGACGCCGCCTCGCGCGCGCGCCGGTGGAGGTCTCCGAAGCGGTGCTCGCCGAGCTCGCCGATGCCGACTCGCCGCGCGGCGCGATCGCGGTGGCGCGGCTTCCTCGCCCGCGGGCCGGGGGCGTCGCCGCCGAGGGCCTGCATCTCTATCTCGACGGCCTGCAGGATCCCGGCAATCTCGGAGCGGTGGCGCGCGTCGCCGAGGCGTTCTCGACCGTCGCTCTCTGGCTCGGCGAGGGCTGCGCACACCCCAATCATCCGCGTGCCTTGAGGGCCTCGGCGGGCAGCCTCTTGCGCCTCCCCGCCTTTCGCGGCGCGACAGTCGAGAATCTCGGGCGGGCGCTCGCCGGTCGCGGCGCACGCTGGATCGGGCTCGAAGCCCACGGCGGCGGGCCGCTGCCGCGGCGCTCACCGGCGGGGACGCTCGTCGTCGCCCTGGGCGCCGAAGGCCGCGGACTCTCGCCCGAAGTGACCCAGCGGCTCGACGAACGGTGGACGATTCCGCTCGCCACGCCGGTCGAATCACTGAACGTCGCGGTCGCGGCGGGTATCGTGCTGCACGCCCTCCGCAGCCCCGGCGTGCGCCGCGGCGCGTCCTCCGCTTAGCTCGCTTCTCCTCGCAGCGCTTGGACGAGCGCGGGCACGACCTCGTGAAGGTCGCCGACGATCCCATAATGGGCGATCTTGAAGATCGGCGCGCTCGGGTCCTTGTTCACCGCCACCACGCAGCTCGAGCCCTTCATGCCCACGAGGTGTTGAATGGCTCCCGAGATCCCGAGCGCGAGGTAGAGGCGCGGAGCGACGGTCTGCCCGGACGATCCGATCTGGCGATCGCGCGGCAGCCATCCGCTGTCGATCACCGGTCGGCTGGCCCCGATTTCGGCGTGGAGCAGTCGAGCCAGCTCCTCGATCGGACCGAACTTGTCGCTTCCTCCGACGCCGCGGCCGACGGCGACGACGACCTCGGCCTGGCTCAGGTCCACCATCTCTCCCCCGGCCTGCTCGGTGCCGAGAATCTCGCGATCCGGCGCCGTCGAGCCCGGCACCGCGAAACTCTCGACCGGCGCACGGCCGGCTTCGCGTTCCTCGGCGGAAAACGCTCCCGACTGCAGCGTCGCCAGCACCGGGGCCTGCCCTCGCGCCCGCACCCGAGCGTGCAACTTGCCGCCGAGGACCGGCCGCCGCCACTCGATCTCCGGACCCTCGACGCTGAAGGCGATCGCCTCGGTCACCAGCGCCGCGCCCGTCGCCTGCGCGAGGCGGGGGACGTACTCGGTCGACTGGTAGGTGTGCGGGAAGAGAACCACTCGCGGCGCCGCCGAGGCGATCGCCGAAGCGAGCGCGCTCACGTAGGCGCCGGGAGTGTAGACCGCGAGGGCGTGGGACTCCGCGACCCGTAACGCAGCGAGCGCCGAGCCCGCGGCTTCGCTCACCAGCGCGCCCAGGTTCTCTCCGAGCAGGATCGCCTCCGCGGCCGATCCAAGCTCCCGCGCCAGCTTCTGGCCGGCGGCGATCGCCTCCCACGAGCCGCGGTGGAACTGGCCGTCGCGGTGCTGGAGCACGATCCACACCGGCCCGCTCACGCGATCACCCGCGCTTCCTTGCGCAGCTTCTCGACGAGCAGTACGGCGGCGCTCGGGGCGTCGCCGGCGAGCAGTTGGACGCCCGCCCCCGCCCTCTCCGGGAGCTCGACGCCCACGATCTCGGTGCGCGACGCGGCGGCGCCCACGGCGGCCGGGTCGAGCCCGAGGTCCGCTGGCGACGGCTCCGCCACCGGCTTCTTCTTCGCCGCCATGATGCCCTTCAGCGAAGCGTAACGAGGGTGATTGATCCCCGCCTGCACCTCGACCACCGCCGGCAGGGCGACGCGGAGGATCTCGTTGATCCCGCTCTCCATCTCGCGCACGAGGCGCAGCGATCGCCTTCCCTCCTCGAGCTCCACGCCCATCACCAACCAGGCGTGAGGCCATCCGAGCTCCCCCGCCACCGCGGTCGCCGTCGCCGCTGCGCCGAGGTCGTCCGACTGGGAGCCGGCGAGGACGAGGTCGAACGATTCGCGTCGGATCGCCGCCGCGAGCGCCGCGCCCGTGGCCAGCGCATCGCCTCCCTGAAACGCGGGGTCGGAGAGGTGAACCGCGCTCGCGGCCCCGAGCGCGAGCGCCTTGCGCAGAGCCTCGCGCACTCGCGGTGGGCCGAGACTGAACGCCACCACCTCGCCCGCGGTCTTCTCGGCGAGCTTGAGCGCCTCCTCCAGCGCGTACTCGTCGCTCTCGTTGATCACGAACGGCAGGTCCTCCTCGTCGATCCAGCGCCCGTCGCGCGCGACGCGGAGCCGGGCTTCGGTATCGGGGACCTGCTTCAGACAGACGGCGATCCTCATCCGTTGACGACCTCCCTGGGATTGGTGCGACTCGCGACGTCGGAGCGCCGGCCGAGCGATGGACACTTCCGCGAAGCGCATGCTACCGTTCCGCGACCCCGATCGCCCACCCCATGACTCCCCAGCTGCTCTTCTTCGTCCCGCCGGTGCTCGCGGCGAGATCCGCCGCCGGCATCCTCGAGTCGTTCACCGAAGCGGGGCCGATGGCCAAGGCGGTACTGGCGGTGCTCGGCGCCTTCTCCCTCTTCTCCTGGGCGATCCTGATCTGGAAGTGGTTCTACCTCAAGCGTGCACGACGGCAGACCCGCCAGTTCCTGGAGACCTTCCGCAACAGCAAGCGCTTCTCGGAAGTCAGCGCCGCCCTGACGAGGGTGGCCAGCTCGCCGCTCGTCGGAGTCTTCCAGGCCGGGTACGCGGAGATCGACGGCCAGATCCGCGCCCTGGGACAGGAAGGCGGCGCGAACGCGTACCGCATCCGGTCGCTCGAGGGCGTCGAGCGCTCGCTGCGGCGCGCCGTCGCGGCGGAAGCCCGCCGGCTGGCGCGCAACGCCTCGTTTCTCGCCACCACCGCCGCCGCCACGCCGTTCATCGGCCTGTTCGGTACGGTGTGGGGCATCATGCGCGCCTTCGAGGACATCGGGCGCACCGGCTCGACTTCGCTCGTCGCCGTGGCGCCGGGAATCGCCGAGGCCCTGGTGAACACGGCGGCCGGACTCGCGGCGGCGATCCCCGCGCTCGTCGGCTACAACTACCTGGCGAGCCAGATCCGCCGCCACCGGCAGGAGATGGAAGATTTCGCCCTCGAATTCTTGAATCTTACGGAGCGGAACTTCACCGAATGGCGTTCCTGATCCCGGGTGGCGAAGAAGACCACGAGGTCCTCGCGGACATCAACGTCACGCCGTTGGTCGACGTCATGCTGGTGCTGCTCATCATCTTCATGATCTCCGCGCCGATGTTGCATCAAGGGATTGAAGTCGCGCTGCCGAAGTCCGAGGCGCCGCCGATCCCATCTCGCGCCAGCGATCCGATCGTGCTCTCGATCAATCGCGACGGGCTGGTTTTCGTGCGTGACCAGCCGGTTCACGCGACGCGCTTGGTGCAGGTGCTGACTCCGATGCTGCGCGGTCGGGAGGAGGAGACGATCTTCCTCAAGGGCGACCGCGACGTGCCTTACGGCAAGGTGATCGAGGTGCTCGACACCCTCCATCGTGCCGGCATCGAGAAGGTCGGCATGGTCACCGAGCGGCCGGACCCGGGTCGCCGGTGAGCGCCGCCTCGGTCTCCGAGGTCATCGAACGGCGGCTCGCTTCGCCGCTCGAGGGCCCCTTCCGCCGCGCGATCGGCAGCGCATTGGCGCTCCACGTCGCGGTTGGATTCACGGCCTGGCTGCTGCCGCGACTCGGCGCACAGCCTCCGCAGCCGATCTCCTACGTCGCGGTTTCGATCGTTCCCGCCGCCAAGCTCGGGATCGAAACCCCAAAGCCGAAGCCGCCCGAGCCCGAGCCCGCGCCCAAACCCGAGCCCGCTCCCAAGCCCGAGCCCAAGAAGGAGTCGAAGGCGCCGCCTTCGCCGGCCGCCAAGCCCGTGAAGCCGGCACCGAAAGCCGAGCCCAAGGCCCAGCCGGCCGAAGAGCAGGGCTCGCCGAGCGGCGCCCTGGCCGGCCTGGCGCTCGGCGCCCCGGTGGCGCGGCTCGACAATCCCGACTTCACCTACGGCTACTACGTCGATCAGATGTTGGCGCTCATCTCCCGCAACTGGTTCCGGCCCCCGGTCGGCGGAGGCATCGAAGCCTGGCTCCACTACCGCATCCAGCGCGACGGCACCATCACCGACATCGAGATCCTCCGCTCGTCGGGGATCAACAGCTTCGATCTCGCGGCGATGCGCGCCGTGCAATCGGCGTCGCCGCTACCTCCGCTGCCGAGCGGATTTCGCGAGCGCTCGCTCGGCGTCAACCTGATCGTCCGCTGAAGGAGGAGCCACGCATGAGATCGACGACGGCCCTTTTCGCTCCGTTGCTGGCGGCCGGCTTGGCCGCCGCCGGAGCCCAGAGCCCGCCGCCCGAGAGCCCGGCGCCCCCGCCCCCGGTCGGAGACGGCATCACGGTCGTCCTCGACCGCGGCAGCCAGGTGGCGGTGGTCTTGCTCGCCTTTCCGACCACCCCCGGCCTCTCCGCCCTGCAAGGCGTCGCCGCGAACGCCGGCCGCGAGCTCGAGCGCACGCTGCGCAAGGATCTCGAGCGCAGCGGCATCTTCGAGGTGCTCGGGCCGGACCAGCTCGCGGTGCTGAGCCTGACCGGGGATCTCGCCCGCGACGCCGATCAGTACCGCTCGCTCGGCGCCTCGATGCTCCTCCAGAACGAGGTCAAGCTCGAGGGCGACCGCATCGTGCTCGAGGGCCAGCTCATCGATCTCGCGAGCCGGCAGCGCATCATCGGCAAGCGCTACCGCGGCACCTTCGACCTCGCGCGGCGCATCGCCCACGCCTTCGCCGACGAGATCGTTCTCTTCCTGACCTCGAAGCGCGGGATCGCCTTGACGTCGATCGCCTTCTACTCGGATCGGGACAGCTTCAAGGAGATCTTTCTCATGGACTACGACGGCTTCGATCAGCGCCGTCTCACGGCCCACAAGTCGATCTCGATGAGCCCGTCCTGGAGCGGCCAGGGGGACGCCGTCGCCTACGTCTCCTTCTTCGCCGAGCGCGGGCCCGCGCTCTACCTCGCCGACGTGGCGAGCGGCCGCAAGACGCCGCTCGTCTCCGAGGGCTCGCTCAACGCCTCGCCCTCGTTCTCGGCGGACGGCCGGCAGGTCGCCTTCGCGCGCGCGCTGGGGGCCAACATCGAGATCTTCACCTGCAACCGGGACGGCTCCGGAGTCCGCCGGCTGACCAATTCCGGAGGCATCGACACCAACCCGGCGTGGAGCCCGTCCGGCAAGGAGATCGCCTTCACCTCCAGCCGCTCGGGAACGCCGCAGATCTACGTCATGGACACCGAGGGATCGAACCTCCGGCGCGTGACCTTCCAGGGGGACTACAACGACGGCGCCTCCTGGAGCCCCGACGGCACCCGGCTCGCCTACGCGACGCGGAGCGAGCGCAACCGCTTCGACCTGGCGCTCGTCGATCTGGTGACGCTGGCGGCGCGCCGCATCACCCAGGGCAGCGGCTCCAATGAGTCCCCCAGCTTCTCGCCCGACGGGCGCCGCCTCGCCTTCACCTCGACCCGCGCCGGCGGCACCCAGGTCTTCTCGCTCCGTGTCGCCGACGGCGGGGACCTGGAGCAGCTCACCTTCGAGGGCCACAACTGGTCTCCCGACTGGTCGGGATACCTGCGATAGCCTGGCGCAGGCGTTGCTTACGGGATCGCTGTTTGCTAGCTTCCAATGGCGATCGCATCGAACGTGGACAACGCCTTCAGATCCAGGCCGTCAAGGAGAAACCCATGACCCACAAGCGGACCATCCTCGGAATCGCCACGCTGGCACTCGCGCTCCTCGCCCCCGCCTGTCGGCCGAAGAAGCCGGAATCGCCGCCGCCGGTTCCGCCCGCCGTGCAGCCGGCGGAACCGACCACCGACGTGTCGCCGCGGACGCAGGGAGAGGCCGCGGACAGGACGCCCGACCCGCTCGCCGGCGACATCGTCGCGGTGAACGAGTTCGTGGCCCGCAACGGCCTGCTCGGCGACGTCTACTTCGACTTCGATCGCGCCGAGCTCACCGAGGAATCCCGCACGCGGCTGGCTCGCAACGCGGACTGGCTGCGGTCGCATCCCGAGTTCGTGGTCCGCATCGAGGGACACTGCGACGAGCGCGGCACCAACGACTACAATCTCGCGCTCGGAGAGCGCCGCGCCTCGGCTGCCCGCGACTACATCACCTCGCTCAACGTCACCGCATCGCGGCTCAGCACACTGAGTTACGGAGAGGAGCGTCCTCAGTGCAGCGAGTCGAGCGAGGGCTGCTGGGCCCGGAATCGACGCGCGCACTTCCTGATCACCGGTCGGGCCGGCCGCTGAGGCCCTTCCGGGCAATGCATCGCGCATCCCGCCTCGCGGCAGTCCTCGTCTCCGCCACGCTGGCGGGATGCGTGTCCTCCACCGATATCGACAGCCTGCGCGCACAGATCGTCGAGCTGCAGCGGCAGATCCAGGTCCTGCAGGCCCAGGGCTCGAGCAAGCAGGAGGTCGCAGAGCTCCAATCCACGATCCAACAGCAGACCGACCGGCTGCTCAAGGCCGAAGCCGACATGCGACTCGATCTCGGGGAGCTCTCGGGACAGCTCGGACAGCTCCAGGGCCAGCTCGAGGACACCAACTATCGGCTCTCCCAGCTCTCGCAGCAGATCGCGGCCGCGAGCCAGGACCTGAAGGTGGTACGCAGCGCGACGGCGCCGACCGACCCCGCGGCACCGCCGACGCCCGGTGCCGCCACAACCGATCCCGAGACGCTCTATCAGACCGCCTACAGCGACTATCTGCGTGGCGCCTACGATCTCGCTTTGCTCGGTTTTCGGCAGTACCTCGACGCCTACCCGGAGACCGACCTCACCGACAACGCCGTCTACTGGATCGGCGAGTGTTACTACCGCCAGCAGCGCTACTCCGGGGCCATCGCCGAGTACGACCGTGTGCTCGAGCGTTGGCCGCGCAGCGACAAGACCGCCAGCGCCCTGCTCAAGAAGGGCTACGCCCAGATCGAGCTCGGCGATCGCGCGTCGGGCACGGCGCAGCTCGAGAGAGTGATCCGGACCTTCCCGAACTCGGACGAGGCCAACCTCGCCCGCCAGAGACTGCAGAACCTCGGGGTTGATTCCAGGCGGCCGGGTTAGTAGAGTCGCTCGCCTCCGCCCCGCGCGGCGGGGGCCCCTGACGGAAGAGGAAGGCATCCATGGCGAACACCAAGTCGGCGCGCAAGCGCGCCGAGAAGTCCATTCGGCAGCGCGAGAAGAACCGAGCCGCGCGCTCGCGTATGCGGACCGCGGTCAAGAAGGCTCGGCAGGCCGTCGTGAGCGGCTCCGCCGACGCGGCGACAGCGGTCGCGCAGGCGGTACGGGTCATCGACCAGACCGCCCAGAAGGGCGTGATTCACAAGAACACGGCCGCGCGCTCCAAGTCCCGCCTCTCCGCGGCGCCCAAGAAGAAGCGCCCGGGCTGAGCGCGCCCGGCGGCCGGCCGGTTCTCCGCCTCCCACCGCGCTCAGAATCCTTCGAGCAGGTCGGTGACCATCGTCTCCGCGAACTTCCCGGCCGTGGCCTCGATGGCCGGCGTTTCGCGATCGAGGAAACCGAGCTCGTCCGCCTCCAGCGGGTAACTGTCACGGAACCGATAGCGGTCGTTGGTCCACAAGTCGAGATCGGGCTCGATCTGGTGCAGCTTGACGCTCGCCGTGATCGTGATCTCGAACTCCGTCCCGCGCCGATCTTCGTCGAAACTCACCGGCCGCACGTCGAATCCGGTGACCACGCCCACGAGCTCGGCGTCGGCCTCGTCGCGAGAGGCGACGATCGCGAAGCGCTGCCGGGTCACCAGCTCGTCGGCGACGGCCTGGGTGAGGATCTGGTCCACGTTGACGCGATCGGTCCGGTTCTCGAAGGGCTTGAGGAAAACGCGCTTGACCTCCGGCGGAATGTTGGAGGCTCGGCCGACGAGCGCGTAGCCGCAGCCGGCGGCGAGACCCGCCGCCGCGAGGACTGCGAACATCCATGGGCGGCGCATCAGGCGCCCTCCTTTCGGGTCACGATGTTGACCAAGCGCCCCGGCACCACGACGGCGCGAGCGATCTCTCGCCCGGCGACGTGCTCGCGCACCTTGGAGCTCGCGAGCGCCAACGCGCGGATCTCCCCCTCCGAGGCTCCGACGTTCGCCTCGACCCGGTCGCGCAGCCTGCCGTCCACCTGCACCACCAGCACCACGCGGTCGCGGCGCATCCGGGCCTCGTCAGCCTCCGGCCAGTCACTCTCGAGCAGCGTCGAGAGGTGACCCCTTCGCTCCCACAGCTCTTCGGTGAGGTGGGGCGCCATCGGGTGCAACAGCTGCAGGAGTGCGTCGAGCGCGGCCTCGCAACGCAGGCGCGAGGCCGTCTTGTCCTCCACCGCCCGCACGAGAGCATTCAGCAGCTCCATCAACGCCGCCACTGCGGTGTGGAACTTGAATCTCTCCAGGTCGCGCGACACGCGGGCGATGGTCTCGTGGCAGAGCCGCTCCAACTCGTCGTCGGAGGGCGCCGTGGGTGGGGCCTCGCCGACTCTCTCGGCCACCCGCCAGAGCCGCTGGAGGAAGCGATGGGCTCCGCTTACGGCCTCGTCGTTCCATTCGACCTCGTCCTCCGGCGGACCGACGAAGAGCGTGTAGACGCGCTCGGTGTCGGCGCCCATCTCCTCGATCAGCGGGTCCGGAGATACCGTGTTCCCCTTCGACTTGGACATCTTTTCGACGCGCCCGCTACGCTCCGCGAAACGCGTGATCATGCCCTGATTGAAGAGCCTGGTGAACGGCTCTTCGAACGCGAGCAGTCCGAAATCGTGCAGCACGCGGCAGACGAAGCGAGCGTAGAGCAGGTGGAGAATGGCGTGTTCGATGCCGCCGATGTACTGGTCGACCGGCGCCCAGCGATTCGCGATCTCGGAGTCGAAGATCCTCCCTGCATCGCGCGGCGAGAGGTAACGCAGGTAGTACCAGGAGCTGTCGACGAAGGTGTCCATGGTGTCGGTCTCGCGACGGGCCGCGCCCGCGCAACGAGGGCATCTCGTTTCCACGAAGCTCGAGCTGCGCGACAACGGATTGCCTTCGCGACCCGAGAACTCGACATCGTAGGGAAGCTCGACCGGGAGCTCCGTGTCGGGGACCGGGACGATGCCGCAAGCCTCGCAGTAGACGACCGGGATCGGCGTTCCCCAGTAGCGCTGCCGGGAGATCAGCCAGTCACGCAGGCGGTAGGTCACCTTGGGCCGCCCCCAGCCCTCGGCGGCGAGCCACTCGACGAAACGGCGCTTGGTCTCCCCTTCGGAGGTCAGGCCGTCGAAGCGGCCGGTGCCGGCGATGCGCCCCTCGTGAGGGATCGCCGTGATCATCTCCGAAGCGTCCGGTGCTCCGGCTTCGGGAACGTAGACCAGACGTACCGGCAGGCCCTGTCGGCGCGCGAAGTCGAGATCCCGTTGGTCGTGGGCCGGAACCCCCATGATGGCGCCGGTGCCGTAGTCCGGCAGCACGTAGTCGGCGAGCCAGATCTGGATCCGCTCTCCGGTGGCGGGGTTCACCGCCTCGGCGCCCGAGCTCCTCCCCTCCTTCTCCCCGCCCTCGGCCTCGCGCAGCGCGCGTGGAGTGTTCCGGACCCTCTCGATCCAGGCGTCGAGGTCGCTGCGGTCCGGCGAGCCCGCGATCAGCTCGTTGACGTGCGTATGCTCCGGTGCGAGGACGAGGAACGTCGCGCCGTGGATGGTGTCGGGGCGGGTGGTGAACACGCTGATCTTCCCGCTGCCGTCGGCGAGCTGGAAATCGATTTCCGCGCCGTCCGAGCGACCGATCCAGTTGCGTTGCATCGCCTTGACCTTCTCGGACCAGCCCGGCAGCTGGTCCAGTCCCTCGAGCAGGCGATCGGCGTAATCGGTGATGCGCAGGAACCACTGCTCCAGATCCTGCTGCGTGACCGGCGTGCCGCAGCGCTCGCAGGCACCATCGATCACCTGCTCGTTGGCGAGAACGGTGCGGCAGCTCGGGCACCAGTTGACCGGCGCGCGCCGCTTGTAGGCGAGCCCCTTCTCGAGCATGCGCAGGAAGAGCCACTGGTTCCACCGGTAGTAGTCCGGAAGGCAGGAGGTGACCTCCTTCGACCAGTCGTAGAGGATTCCCCAGCGCCGGAACTGCCGCTTCATGACGCGGATGTTCTCCAGCGTCCAGTCGCGGGGATGGACGCCGCGCTGGATCGCCGCGTTCTCCGCCGGCAGGCCGAAGGCATCCCAACCCATCGGATTCAGCGCGCGCTTGCCGCGCATGCGCAGGAAGCGGTAGTAGGCGTCACCGAGGATGTAGTTCCGGCCGTGGCCGACGTGGAGTCGATCTCCCGACGGGTAGGGGAACATCATCAGCATGTAGAGCTTGTGCTTGGCGCTGCGCAGGTCGACCTCTGCGGTGCGGGCGCGCTCCCAACGATCCTGCCACTTGGCCTCGACGGTCTTGTGATCGTAGGCGCTCATCGCGCGAGCCCCCCCACCGCGACCACGATCTCGGCGAGCACCGGAGCGTGAAAGACCAACGCCTTCCGCGCCGCCAGTTGGCCACCCGCGCTCACCCGTAGCTCGTAGCGCCCCGGTTCGAGCCCCAGGAAGCGACCTCGCCCGCCCTCCAAGCGCAGCGTCCGCCGTCCTCCCGCGCCGTCGAGCACCGCCTCTGCACTGTCGGCGCCTTCGATCACCAGCACCAGGGCTGCCGATCGCCGGCCCGCTTGATTCGGGCGCACGAGCAGGTCGGCAGGCACGGTGACCGCTAGATCGGTCTCTTCGATGGCGTGGGCCCGGCCGAGCAGCCGGCCCACGCCTGGAGCGTCCTCCAGGCGGTCGGAGGCCAGCCGGAGATAGGTCGCCGGCACGAAGTGGTGGGTGGAGAGCGGGTCGCTGAACGTCCATCCGGTATCGGCGAATCGCACCTCGATCCAGCGATGGAAGCCGGCGCGA
>Ga0209640_10001882_pt1 | contig 18095 bp, 23 predicted proteins | sample RifCSP10_1_FD_184018 | JGI IMG/M metagenome (GOLD analysis project Ga0209640, IMG submission 184018) | Soil microbial communities from Rifle, Colorado - Rifle CSP2_sed 10_1 (SPAdes) (version 2) | ecosystem: Environmental > Terrestrial > Deep subsurface > Rock core/Sediment | place: Rifle... | reverse complement strand
AGTCATCGCCACCTCATCACCACAATCTCAGTCTACCCAGACGCCTGACCTCTCGGACTCAGGGTGTCGGCTGACGGCGCAGAAGGACGCCCGAGTCGACAGTCTGCCCCCGGCGGGAGATAGCAACAAAGTGCATCTCATCCCCGCTGATTTCGGCGGCCATGAACGCCTGGTCGGTATCGAACCCCTTCGCCGTAAGGCCACTCTTCCGGTCGATGTTGCCCACCCGTAGCTCGCCCCCCGATCCCACGACGAAATACGCGATCCCGTGCTGTGGCTTCACGCGCTCATAGAAGTGGTCGTGTCCGGTGAGCACGACGCTCACGTTGTACTGCACGAAGAGGGGCTCGAGCACGTCGCGCAGGCGACGATCCGAGCCGTGCCGATCGCCTGACGAGTACAACGGGTGGTGGAAGACGGCGATCTTCCAATTGCTGCTCGAGGCCTTGAGCTCCGCCTCGAGCCACTCGATCTGTTCGGGTGATGGGTAGGAGCTCTCGAGCATGAAGAAGCGTACGTCCGGGCTCGGATTGAAGGTGTAATACAGCTTCCCGCCCATGTTGAACAGCTTGTAGAACCGCTGTTCGCGCGCGTCGTGGTTGCCGAGCGACGCGTAGAACATGACGCCGGCATCCAGAAGCGGCTTGTAGGGGAGCTCGAACTTCTTCTTGAAGTCCTGCGGGCGCTGCGATCCGTACAGGTTGTCCCCGACCAGCACGACCAGGTCGTACCTGAACCACCCATGGAGGGTGACCATCTGCTCGGCGAGTTGATACTGCGCCCGTTTGCCGGTGCCGAAATCGCCGAGCACGCCGAACTTGAGCGAGCCCTCCCTGTTGGGCAGCGGGACTACCGGTACGGCAGGCGACTGCCGAGCCTCGAGGCGCGTGGTTCCGTCGGTGAGGCCGTCCCGGAAACCGATCCCGGTCACCATGACGAGGGACAGAAGCACGATGACCGACAGATGACGCGGGCGCATGATGACGTCTGTCCTGGCTACTGCGGAAGTGCGTTGTCGATGAGGTCCGCAATGACGTGCGCGTCGGTGTCAAGCAGGATCAGCCAGTCCCCGATAAACCGGTACTCGAGATTCTCGGTCAGCTTCGGCAGCGTTTGCAGGACCTGGGGCGGAACAGTGGCCAGCGGCACGGTGTCGGGGTAGCGCCCGTTCACGGTGAGCCTCAGCGCGACCGGATCGACCGGGTTCTCGTCCCTGATCGACGACTTCAACTGCTGGCCGTCGGGCCCGCTGAAGATGGTCGCGAGCAGGCGCATGATGACCGGACGTGCCTCCGGTGTGAAGATGTCACCCTGCTTCGCCGTCGCGCGGGCCGCTCGGACGAGCTTTTCAAACGCGCGCTGGTGCCTGTCGATCTGTTCCGGCGTCGCTTCCTTCGGCAGATCCGGCAGGGATCGCTCGAGCTTCATGTGTAAGTCGATGTAGTCCCTCAGACGGTCATTCATGCCCGCGAGCGCCTGCGCGTCCGCTGTGGTCAGCGGCCCGACGACCCGCTCCGTCGTGGCGGCCGCCGCCGGGGACGCGGACGTTGCCGAAGGCGCAGGGGGGTCGCCGTGGCGTGCGCACGCGCCCAGCGCCAGGGCCGCCGTCGCCGCGAGAAGAAAAACGACGACGCCCTGTGGCGTAGACATGAGTGCCCCTCGGTGTTCATTAGCCCTTCCGCCTGCCAGCGGGCCAGGGCTTCAAGCCTCGTTACGCAGGGTTATCCTCGTGCCCGAATGCGGCGGCGAGGTCCCTGACTTCTCTCCGGTATGCCGGGCGCTTCCATAGAGAGCTTCGCAGGTGCGACATCGGGTGTCTGTCCATCTTTGAACAGGTCCCAACCTCGTCGACTACGTGTGAAGTCAGGAGATCTTCTGCTCGTGGACAGACGCTTCTCGAGTCCGGCGGAATCAGCCCATATGGGACAGTTCAGGATTGAACAGGTCGTCCGCTAACGTCTACTCAGCTCCTCGACAAGGACCCGCCCCGCAGCGTTCAAGTAGACTCGATACTCGTTCCCGTCCTTGCACGACGCGGCGTAGTCGCTCTCGGCGTGCACCGTGACGGCGACGACCTGGCCGCACGGCAATCCGTGAAGCGCGATCACCGCCGTCAGGTCCTTCTTGAGCGCCTCCTCGTCGTCAGCGAACGACGGCGCCGCGAGCAGCGCCGCCACGAAGAGCGAGTGAGCCAATGCCAGGGTGTATATGTTCATGGGTCCGCCGCTTTCAGACTTAAAGGGTTGCGAACTTCGTCGGGTCGACGAGCAGACCCCAGATCGCCTCGCGCGAGGACACGATGGCGGCTGCGAGCTGCTGGTCTTCATCCTGGAGCAGCGAGAGCACCTTCATCATCAAGAGGTCGTAGGACCGGCGCAGCACCGCCATGGTGAGCGTGGTCTTGCCCTGGTAGTACTCGCGGAACTGGTCCAGGAGATCGTCAACCTTGTTCTTGAGCGAGAGCTTGGTGAAGACGCCGATGGCCTTGGTTGCCCTGAGCTGCTCCTTCAGCGAGTTCAAGTCCAGCGCTGGGGGCGTCACGACGGGCGCACGCCGTGCGACCGGGGTGGGGGCAGCAGACTTCGGTGCTGGCGCAACTGGTGCGGGCGCCGTCGGAGCCGGCGGCGCGACCTTGCTGACGACCTGCGGCGGAGTTGGGTCGCTCGGCGCACGTGCCGACGTGGGCGCCGCCTGTGGAGTATCAGGCGTGACGTGGGCGCAGCCTGCTGGGAGCAGCAACAGCAGAACGGCAGCGTAGGCGACGTGCCTCGGCGGGTGACCGGCGAGGCGATACCCGGAGGTCGTGAGCTTCACCATGCTCACCAGCCTAGGCTGATCGACATCAGCGGTCTGTCATGTTTAGGACAGTCCCGGACACGGTCGGAGTGGGCCGCTTCTCAGCAGCCCCGTCCGAGACCGTCATCCCGCGGACGCGGTTGCGGGCTTGGCGGGCTCGCTAAACTGGATGTTGTACAGCTCGGCGTAGAACCCGCCGGCTGCCAGCAGTTCGTCGTGGGTGCCATGCTCGGTCAGCTGGTCGTCTTTCACCACAAAAATCACGTTGGCGCGCGCAATCGTCGCGAGGTGGTGCGCGATGACGATCGATGTTTTGTCCTTCATCAGGCGGTCCAGGGCTTCGAAGACGGCCTGCTCTGACTGCGCGTCCAGTCCTGATGTGGGTTCGTCCAGCACGAGAATGGGCGTGTTGCGAATCACCGCCCGCGCGATGGCGATGCGCTGGCGCTGGCCCCCAGACAGCGTGACGCCGCGCTCGCCGACCATCGTGTCGTAGCCCTCCGGCATGTCTTTGATGAACTCGTGGGCGTTGGCCAGCTCCGCGGCGCGAACAATCTCGGCACGGTTTGCGTCCGGCCGGCCGTAGGCGATGTTCTGCCAGATCGGCGCGTGGAACAGCAGCGTGTCCTGCAACACAAAGCTGATCTGATCGCGGAGTGATCGAATCGTGAAGGTCTTGATGTCGGTTCCGTCGATCTTGACGGTTCCGGAGATGGGATCGTAGAAACGTGCGACCAAATTGATGATGGTGGTCTTACCGCCTCCCGTTGGGCCGACGAAGGCCGCGATCTGCCCCGGCTCGATCGCGAAACTGACGTCGTTGAGGATCAGTTGATCTGGCGCGTACCCAAACGACACGTGATCGAATTCGATTCGGCCCTTGAACCCGGTCGCCCGGCGCGCGTGCCGCTGGTCGCGCACGCCGCCTTCGGTCTCCAGCACCTCGCGGATTCGCTCGAATCCCACGCTAGCCTTTGACACCGTGTCCGTCATCTTCGACAGGTCCCGCATCGGCTTGTACATCTTCCCCAGATAGAGCAGAAAGACGACCAGCGCACCGGCCGTCAACTCCCCCGCGATGACCAGCCTGGCCCCGTACGCGAGCATCAGGCAGGTCCCTATCGCCACGATGATTTCGACTACAGGCGAGAGCTTCATCTTGATGCTTCGCGCCTGCAGGGCCGCCTCGACATTCTCGAGACTCTGCTGCTCGAACCGGCGTTCCTCATAGTCTTCACGCGCAAAGGCCTTGACCACGCGGATCGACGAGAAGACCTCGGCGACCATCGAGACCAGCTCGCTCTCCTTCTTTCGCACGTCGCGCGAGGCCTTCTTGATTCGCCGTGTGAAGACGTACACCACCAGAAAGAGCACGGGCGCAATCGAGAGCGAGATCAGGGTGAAACGCCAGTTCAGGTACACCATGACCCCGATGATGCCCACCAGCGTCAGGACGTTGGTCAGAATGCCCAGGAGGGCGGAGGTGACGAAATCCTGAATGCTTTCGATGTCCTTCGTGACCCGGCCAATGAGATCGCCGGTTTGTTTCTCATCGTGCTCGGCGAGCGACAGGCGATGAATGTGGTGATACAGGGTCCGCCGCAGGTCGTGCATGACCCGTTGCCCGACGGTGGCGGTGAGATAGTTGTTCAGGTAGGAACTGACGGCGCCGGCGACGGCGATCACCGCGACCGCTATCACGGCGAAGTTGAGGATGGCCAGCTGGCCGGCCCCGATCCAGCTGACGACGGGCATCATCCAGCCGGGCAACGGCTTCGATTGAAGGAGATAGTCCAGGACGATCTTCAGCGGCCAGGGCTCGAGCAGTGCCGCAGTGGCTTCACCCGCCACTCCCACCAGCGCCAGACTCATGGCCTTCCAATGAGGCCGCAGAAGCCCGACGATGCTGAGGGCTGCGGGTGTCGGTGGGGCGGCCGGCATGATCACGCCGGAAGCAGCAGCGGCTCGAGCAGGCTCTTGATCTGCTCAGACACGCTCTGGATGCTGGCTGACGTGTCCATCACGTGAAACCCGTACTCGTCCGCCATGGCGTCGAACTCCGCGAGAAGTCGGCCTTGGTACTCGACGAAGCTGTCGAACAGGTCGTCACCGAGGCGCAGGTCCATGCCGGACTCCCAGTAGTTGAAGCCGGCCGTCTGCACTACGCGCGTCACCAGTTCGTCGACGGTCGCGCGCAGATACACGACGATATCGGGCTTCAGCGAGAACTCGTAGACACCTTTGACCCACTGTGCGTCTGCACCGCGAACGGTGGCCCGCGCCATGAGTGAATAGATGTACCGATCCGTCAGGACGACGAAGCCGGCCCGCAGGGCGGGAATCATCTCGTTCTCGAGCCGGTCCGCGAAATCTGTGGCGTAGAACAGGCTCATGGTGAGCCCGCCCAGGGTGTGACCTTCCTTCGCCGCCTTGAGGCCTTTGCCTGCAAGGGCCGATCGCGTCATGCCGGTGTCGAGTACGGCGTGCCCCTTGCTTTCGAGCCACTCCTTGAGCAACCCGATGTGCGTGGAACGGCCCACGCCGTCTGTCCCTTCTACGACGACGAGCTTGCCTTTCAAGTCGTGGGCGTCTACGGCCGGGAGGCCTGGGCCGTAGAATTCAAATCGACCCATCTGCGAATCCTGCCCTTCCTGGCGCCCGTCAGCGCCTTGGTCACGATCGCCCGCATGCGCGCCTGCTGCTCCTCGATCGAGCCGGTCGCATCGATCACGACGAGGCCGAACTCATCGACCATCCGGTCGTACTCGTCGATGACGGCGCCCTGGAAGAGCCGAAAGCTCTCTTCGATGTCGCCGCTGAGTTGACGGTCCATCCCCGCTTCGTAGTACTTGATAGCGTCGCGTCCCCCGACGAGGCGCTTCATCGCGTCGTCCACTGAGATACGGAAGTAGAAGGCGATCGTCGGCTTCACAGCAAATCGATACAGGTTCCGGACCCAGCCCGGGTTGACGCCACGCGCGACGTCGCGGGCAAATGCGGTGTAGACGTATCGGTCCGCCAGCACCAGCGCGCCGGCCTTGAGTGGCGGGATAATGCACTGTTCGGTGCGATCGGCAAAGTCGGTGGCGTGGAGCAGGCTGAACGTCATCGGGGTCAGCATGCGCTTCCTCTTGCCCCGGCGAGTCACGTCCCGAACGAGCGCCGACGAATTCCATTCGCTGAAGAACGTGCCGTATCGCTCCGATTCGAGCCACTTCTCGAGCAACGCCAGCTGCGTGCTCTTTCCGGACCCATCGATGCCCTCAACGGTGAAGAGACGTCCCGGAAAGCGATGTTTTCCGTAGACCTTCATCAGAAGCCGCGCGACAGGGACACGTACGTCAGGACGTTCTCGGGACTCCGGCTGACTTCGACGCGGACGGCAATGCTGCGCGAGTGACGGTACTGAAGCCCGCCTCCGAGTCCCGAGTGCCAGTTGCGTCGGCTGAACGCCTGATTGTCACGAATCGCCAAATCGCTGGAGGAACGCGCATCACCCCAGACCTGGCCAACGTCTCCGGTGGCGAACAGGTCGACGCCTCGCACCCCGGTGAGCGCGTACACGGTCTGTTGCAGTTCGGAGGAAAAGAGCAGCATGTTGTTGCCGCGAAAACGATAGGAGGGATAGCCGCGAAGGTACTCCCGCCCTCCCAGCCACGAGAGTTCGTAGAACGGAATTTGTCTCCCCCCACCCTTGGGCGTCTTGAAGAGCCCTCGGGAGCGCAGCAGAAGGGATGTCCTGGGGCTCCCGAGCGGAGCATATCCCTGCACATCCAGTTCCCCTTCGAACCAGCCGTAGTCGGCCAATACCTCGTGAGTGCCCAGCCTATCCGCCGACGCGATGCGGCCGTAGATGTCGATGCCGCGCGTCAAGCCGATGCTGTTGTCGCGCGTGTCATAGGCGAGGAAGCCGCCGTAGGACAAGACCTGTGTGGTCGAACGGAAACCGGGAATCCAGCGCGCAGGCAGCGGCTCGGGCGTGCTCGCGAAACTGTCGTCGATCGGTTGGTCTGTCGTGTCCCTGCCGCGGGAGGTCCCAGTATTCATGACCTGCACGTAGACGCCACCTTGGATGTGATCTGCGAGGTCTCGATACAACGACCCCTGATAGCTCCGTCGTGTAATAGCGAACTGGGTCTTGAGGTCCGTCGGCGTTCGCGGCCCGATGCCGAAGAAGTCGGTGTCGCGCTCCACATGGCTGAACCACACGTCGGCGTGGTTCCGACTGCCACCGATGCTCGGAAAGAACGCCTCGAGATCGAGACGTCGGTCGAGCCGGGTCGACGTCAGGGCGGTCGCTCGAAGTGTCAAGGCCGGAATGGCGTTGGCGGACGTGACCTGCACACCGCCACCGATTCCCGATCCCTGTTCGAAACCGCCGAGGATCGCTCGCGCATAGGTGGCCCCGAGGCCGATCGCGGTCAGCGTCTCCCGGCGTGGCACTTGGCGGCACGTCGAGTCCAGACACCGTGCCGCATCCGTGTCTGGCACAGAGGGAACAACAGAGGGAACCGTCACGTCTGATTGTGGCGCCAGGGGGAGCGGCCGCTGTAGCGGCTCCGACGCATTCAGTGCCGCGATGCGCTGCATCACGACCTGCGTGTACCCCTCGACATCGGCGGGCGAGAATCCGCTGGCGCGGAAGCCGTCGCTGATCTGCTCAGCAGACAATCGTCCGAGCAGGTCACCGATCCACCGGGCGTCGGCGATCGGAATGCGCTTGGCGACACTCTCCATCCGTGTGCGGAAGCGATAGTTGGGAAAGTTGAAGACGGACAGAACAAAGGGCCGGCTGTGCATTCTGAAGTCGACGTACTCGGTCGTGACGTTCTCGATGAACGTGGCCTCCGTATAGTCCTTCAGGACGCCTTTGCTGCGGCCGAAGCTGTTGCCAGTGCGTCCGAACGTGGCGCCCAAGTCGGTGATTCCGTACTGCCCTCCACCGCCAACTGGGTCGGACGCGCGATTGTTGATCTCCTTCAGATCCCAATGGTTGACGAGCGCCATCATCACCCGGAGGCCGTTGAACTCGCGGGTGCCGACAAAGGGATTCTCGTACCAGCTCCAGTGGTTCGAGACCTCGCTTGCGGGCTCGCGCTCCAGCCGTGCCCCGATGACGATGCCGTCGTCTGAGACGAACTCCTGGCCGCGGGCGAGCCGTGGCATTCCCCGGACGCGGATGTGCGGCCGATAATACGTCTCGTCGACGACATAGCCCGCGGCCCAGAGTAGACGCGTTGCGGCAGTTTCCGACCTGGCCTCTTCTCCGAGCTTGACCGTCCAGGTAGCTCCGTGCTCGTCGTCAACGTCGAATGTTGGCGATGTCGCGTTTCGCGACTCCTTGATGAATCGGCAGTTGGTGCCCGGCTGGCGGTCTGCCCCCCCGGGTCCGCCGACGAGGTCCAACGCGGCGGCATCGCCGCGGTCCTGCCAGATCACGTCGGTGCCACCCGGCTGCTGAGCGAAGACGGGCGCAGCCAGACACAGGGCAAGACTCGTGGACACGACTCGGCCGTGGATGCGCAGCTGGCTCTTTCTCATGCGCCCAGGATAGGCGGCCTGCCCCGCCTTGTCCGTTCGCTATTGCACAGACGTGCTGCCGCCGTTCACGTACTGTGAGCACACGTCGTGACACGTCAATGAAACTGTTGATTCAACCGGAGGATGGAATCGGGCCGCTCGCGGCGGCGATCAAGAAGGCCAAGAAGAGTGTCCACGTCGTCATCTTCAGGTTCGATCGTGCCGAGATCGAGGCGGAGTTGAAGAAGGCGGCCGAGCGGGGTGTCTCGGTGTCCGCGCTCATCGCGTACGCCAACCGCGGCGGCGAGAAAAGCCTCCGCAAGCTCGAAATGCGTCTGCTCGAGGCAGGCGTGACTGTGTCGAGAACTGCTGACGATCTCTCGCGCTATCACGCCAAGCTGTTGGTCATCGACCGCCGCCTGCTCTACGTGATGTCCTTCAACTTCACCCATCTCGATATCGACCACAGTCGCGGCTTCTGCGTCGTCACAAAGAAGGACAAGCTCGTTCAGGAGGCGCTGAGGCTGCTCAAGGCGGACAACGATCGAACACCCTACGAAGCCGGCCTTGACACCTTCGTCGTCAGTCCGGTCAACGCCCGCAAGCAGCTGCTCGCGCTCATTCTCAGGGCCAAGAAAGAGCTGCTCGTTTACGATCCCAAGATTGCCGACGCCGAGATGCTGCGCGCGCTGAGGGAGCGAGCCAAGAAGGGCGTGAACGTCAGAGTCATCGGGACTGTCGGCCGAAAGAGCCCTCATCTCAAGGTGCGACCGCTTGGCGGATTCCGGCTGCATGCACGCACGATCGTGTGCGACCGGCGTGAAGTCTTTGTGGGAAGTCAGAGTCTGCGCAAGGCCGAACTGGATTCACGGCGCGAGGTCGGCGTGATTGTGCGGGACTCGAAAGTCGTGAGCGGCGTGGTGAACACTTTTGAAGCGGACTGGGGAGCGAAAGACGCCGCTGAGCCGACCCTGGACACGACACACGTGCTCAAGAAGAGGCTGAAGGAGACGGTCGAAAAGCTATCGCCGCTGAATCCCCTCGTCAAGGAAGCCGTGAATGAGGTGGTGTCGAAGAAGGGAAGCGCCGGCCTGAACAAGACGGACGTCAAAGTGACCGTCGCAAAGGCGGTGAAGGAGGCTGTCCGGGAGCGGGTACAGGAAATGTTGAATGAATCGGTGGAGGAGTAACATGCGCATCTGATTCAGGCGTGATTCTGCGCGCGGCACAGGTCGAGTCGGACGCTGTCCTCAGGAACTGACCATATCCGAAAAGAGCGACAGGCCGCCGCCCCTCTGCGCGAGCTGTCGTGCGTGCCAGCTCTCCTGCTCACGTCTCTGTTCGCAGGGCAGACAACGGACCGCGAACGGCAGGGCGCGCAGTCGTGGGCCGGCAATCTCCCCGGCGCACTCGAAACAGGACCCGTACTTGCCCGCGTCGAGCCGGACGAGCGCTTCGTCGATGCGGACGAGCGTGTCCGCCCTCATCTGGAGCAACGCCAAGTCGACATCTCCCTGGAGGCCGGCGTGGGACCGTTCGATCTCATCACCGATTTTCGGTTGAGCGGTGCGCCCGTCGCGAACCCGACCCTGAACCTCGCTTTGCATCTCGCGCCGGCGCTCTTTCAGCATCTGCCTCAGCTCCGCGTTGCGTCTGTCGGTCTTGGTCATGGTCACTCCTGCCTTGTGAGGATGCAGGACGAACGCGCGATCGTCTGTACCGTTGTGAACACCGCACCGAGCGTGTGCAATCGGACACAGACGCCATCGGGCGCGTCGCCTACGATCGTCTGCGCCGGCCGTCCACCGGCATCGCGTCCTCGGAACCGTCAAGAAGGAAGTGCGTCATGAGAAGACTTGTCATCGCTACGGCGATGAGCCTCTGTGTTGTGTCGGTGGCGGCCATCTCGTCTGCGGACACGTTGATTCTGCGAGACGGAACGCGGATGGCCGGCCGGGTGGTCAGCGTCGCCGCACGGACGATTACCTTCGAGGATGCGTCCGGCGTCTCACGTCGCTACAACGCGAATCAGGTCGACGCGCTCGAGTTCACGCCGAGTGGTCAGCGCACTGCCGCGGCCGCGACGGATGGGAGCAGTCGCAGGACTGAGATCCTCCCGAGCGGAACGGAGTTGACGGTCCGAACGGCCGAAGACATCGATTCCTCGACAGCGGTCGTGGGTCAGACGTTCTCAGCCCTCGTGGAGCGCGACATCCGTGGAGAGTCGGATAGCGTGATCATCCCCGCGGGCTCTCACGCGGTGCTCGTCGTGCGGGAGATCTCGTCCGGCGGCGTGACGGGCAGCCCCGACATGGTGCTGGACATCCAGTCGATGACGGTCAGCGGGCGACGATACCTGGTGAGCACAACGAACCTGAAGCAGGACGCTGACACCGGCATCGGCACGAACCAGCGAACCGCGGTAGCGGTCGGTGGTGGCGCCGCGGTCGGCACCATCATCGGCGCCATCGCGGGTGGCAGCAAGGGCGCGGCCATTGGCGCGCTGATTGGCGCGGCCGGCGGGGCGGGAGTGCAAGTGCTCAACCGCGGGAAGGACGTGCGCGTCCCTGCGGAAACGCTGCTCACGTTCAGGCTCAGTCAACCAGCGACTCTCCAGGCCGAACGGTAAGGGTCCCGCCATGAACATCCACAGCGCGCGCGCACTGGCTGTCGTCGGCGTCGGCATGCTGCTGGCGGTGAGTGCGGTTGGCGGGCAGACCGCCATTACGCCGCCGAGCAACAAGTACACGCCGGCGCAGGACGTGGAGCTCGGGCAACAGGCTGCCAAAGAGGTCGAACAGCAGCTTCCGATGCTGCGCGAGGAAGAAGTCACGTCGCTGGTGACGTCGATCGGGCGGCGGCTGGTCGATTCAATACCGCAGGATCTGCGGCATTCGGAGTTCCGCTACGCATTCCAGGTCGTCAATGTGCGCGAGATCAACGCGTTCGCCTTGCCTGGCGGACCGATGTACCTCAATCGCGGGATGATCGAGGCGGCCCATTCCGAAGGCGAGGTCGCCGGCGTGATGGCCCACGAGCTGAGCCACGTCGCCCTCCGGCACGGCACGGCCCAGGCCAGCAAGGCGACGAAATACGAGATCGGGACGCTGCTGGGCGCTGTCGTCGGCTCCATCATCGGCGGCAACGTCGGCAGTGCCGTGGCGCAGGGCACCCAGTTTGGGCTCGGCACGGCATTCCTGCGGTTCGGCCGCGAGTTCGAACGTCAGGCCGATCTGCTCGGCTCACACATCATGGCTGAGGCTGGGTATGACCCTCTCGAGATGGCCAGTATGTTCAAGACGATCGAGCAGCAGGGCGGCTCGGGCGGCCCGTCATGGCTGAGCGGCCACCCGAATCCGGGGGACCGCTACGCGGCGATCACCCGCGAAGCACAGCTGCTCGAGGTACGCGACCCGGTACGCGAGACGCGGGCGTTCACCCGGGCGCAGGCGCGCCTCCGCGGGATGACCGCGGCGCCGACCACCGAGGCGGCGACGCGGAAGGCGGTCGCTCGCGGCCCGGCGCCGGTGCCGGCGGGACCGCTCGAGCCTGGTCGCGTGGCACCGCCCTCCTCGACATACACCACATACACCGAAGGCGACCTATTTCGCGTCAGCGTGCCCTCGAACTGGCGCGAGCTGCCGAGCAGCCACGCCGTGATCTTCGCGCCAGACGGCGCCTACGGCACCGCCGGCGGGCAGGGTGTCTTCACCCATGGCGTGGAGATCGCGGTCACCCGTAATGAAGCGCATGACTTACGCACCGCAACCGACGAGCTCATCGCCTCGCTGGCGCGCACCAACCAGAATCTCAGCCGGCCCTCCCGTTTCGACCGCCTGAAGATCGCCGGCCGACCGGGCCTCCGTACGGTGATCTCGAACGTGTCGGACGCGACAGGCCAACAGGAGCGCATCGCGGTGTTCACGGTGCTACTGCGCGACGCCAGCCTCTTCCACGCGATCGGCGTCGCTCCGCGCGACCGCTTTTCAGACTACGAAGGCACGTTCCGCCGAGTCGTGGCATCAATCCGGATGATGGATTGACATCGCGATCGTCGGCTTGCGAGGAAACACTCATGACACGAACGCTGTGCCAGGCCGTACTGCTGACGGTGCTCTCAGTGAGCGCACTGGGGTTGGCAGCCTGCGCCTCGAGAACGATCAACCAGGTCCTCGCGGACCCGTCTCGCTATCGGGACCGGGAGGTTCAGCTGTCCGGTGCGGTGGTTGACAGTTACTCGCTCGTCAATCGCGGCGCCTACCGGATCGATGACGGGACGGGCCAGCTCTGGGTCGTCTCTGACAAGGGCGTGCCTCGCACGAGCGCGCGGGTCACCGTGAAAGGGACGATTCGCGAAGGGTTCAATCTCGGAGTGCTGGGCGATCGGATCAGGGTTCCGCCAGGGGTTGGATCGGGAATGGTCCTGATGGAGTCGTCACACAAGGCGAAGAACTAGGGTCCGCCGGCCGCGTTCGGTCCGACCATGTCCTTTAGTGAACAGCGCCATCGTCCGGCATGAACGACGATGCGGATCGAGAAACAACGGACAGGTACAAAAGAGAGAGCACTATGACAACCAGATCAGCTATTAGGACGGCCACGGCATGTTGCATGGCACTCGCGGTCAGCACCGTGGCTCACTCGCAGGCCACGCCCAATGTCGATGATGAAATCGGACAGTCGGACAAGGCCGCGCGTGTCTTCCGCGAGATTATGGACACGCCCGACAAGGGGATTCCGCAGGACCTACTGGACGACGCGGAATGCGTCGCCGTGTTCCCGTCGGTCATCAAAGCCGGGTTCATCGTGGGCGGGCGCGGTGGCCGCGGTGTGGCCAGTTGCCGCACGGCGAGCGGCTGGAGTGCTCCCGCCTTCTTCAATCTCGGTGGCGGTAGCTTCGGTCTGCAGATCGGCGCCCAGTCAACTGACTTCGTGATGCTGTTCATGAACGAGAGCGGGATGGAGAGCCTGCTGTCCAACGAGTTCACGCTGGGCGGCGACGCGTCCGCGGCCGCCGGGCCAGTCGGGCGGCAGGCCGGAGCGTCGACCGATTTGAAGTTCGATGCGAAGATCCTCTCCTACTCACGCAGCAGAGGCCTGTTCGCCGGTCTCGAACTCAAGGGCGTCGTCATCAAGCCAGACAGGGACGACATGCGCGACGTCTACGGCGAGGGCGTGACGGCCAAAGAGGTGCTGAAAGACCACAAGGTCACCGCGCCGGCCGCGGTGCGGGCGTTCCCGACCGCGCTGGGACGCTACTCGGCCCGCAACGCCACTGAGTAGAACCGCGGATGGGGCCGCTCGGGCAATCACATCAGAAGGAGAAGTCATGAGACGAAACATCTATACGGTAGTCGCGCTCGCGCTGACAGTGGCAGTCGTCCCAGCGTGTGCGACCAAGAAGTTCGTGCGCACCGAAGTCGGCAACGTGAATACGAAGGTGGACACACTGAGCGCGTCGCTCGAGACAACGCAGGAGCGGACGCGCCAGAATGAGACGCGGATCGCCGCAGTGGACGTCAAGGCCGATGCGGCTGGGCGTTCGGCCACCGAGGCGCGCACAGCCGCGGGCACCGCGCAGACGGCAGCAGATGCGGCGGCCAGCGCGACGACGGCCGTCGATGCTCGTCTGACCGGTCGCGTCAACACGGTGGAGGCCACCGCTCGTCGGCTCATCTACGAAGTCACTCTGAGTGAAGCCCAGGGCAACTTCGGGTTCGGCGGCGCGATGCTGCCAGATGAAGTCAAGGCCCACCTCGACCAGATGGTCGCCGGTCTGAAAGCGGACCCGAAGGGCATCTTCATCGAGATCGAGGGCTACACCGACAACGTGGGCGAGGCGGCGTACAACCAGAGCCTGGGCCTCGACCGCGCCGAGACCGTCAAGCGGTACCTCTACGAGCAGCACCAGGTGCCGCTGCACAAGGTCAACGTGATCAGCTACGGCGAGGACAAGCCCATCGCGCCGAACAACACGCGTGCGGGTCGAGCGCAGAACCGCCGCGTTGTCGTGCGAGTCATGGGTTAGATCTCGAAGTGTTGAGTTGCCGATGAGTCCCCTCGACTGCTGATCTGCTGAAGCCGCAGGGGACGTCGGCAACAGGACAGCCACCATGACCAACTTCCTTGTGTACTTGCTCGGTGTCATCGTCGTGACGAGTGCCCTGGCGTACGGTGCGCATTTGCTCGGTGTGGGCGAGCGATGGATCGGGGTCGGCGTCGCCGCGGGCATCGGCCTTGGCATCATGGCGGCTATCGTCAAGACGCGTCGTCCACAGTCGTCGGACTGATCGGCGCACGTGAGGCGCGTGATGGTCGTGCGGGGCGTCGTGGCGGCCACGGCCGCGCTCGCCACCCTTCTGGTGGCCGCCGAACTCGGCTATGTCTATTTCAATCGCCAAGGCCTGCCCGACCTGGGACCCTTCACGCGCTTTGAGTTCTCAACGATCGGGCACATCTACGACACCTTGGATCGCAGGAAACCGGCGGCAGGCTGGCGCTGCCGGTGTTTCAGGAGTTGATGCTCGGCGTGTACCGCGACCGGATCGTCGGGGCCGTGCCGGCGTTTCCGATTGGGATGGAAGCGCGCATTACGGCTGCCCTGCTGCGGCCCGATCCTCCTTCCGCGACAGACGTCGCCGCCGCCGCCGGTGCACACCTGTTCAGCGCTGCGTCCAGGAACACGTCACCCGACACCAGCGCCCGTCGGGCTGACGGACCGTAGCCGGGGCCTGGGCGCGCTTCTGAGCCCACCTCGCCGATGTTCATAACGGCACAGACGTCGTGCGCTCGCGCGATTAGACTGCTTGAGATCGACGGTTCATGTGCCACCGCCGCACGGCGCTGGTTGTGAGGTTGTAGCCGTGAACCCGCAGAGGAGTATGAACATGACGCGACTATTGATTGTGACGCTCGGCGCCACGCTTGCCATCGGGGCGTGCGGCACGACGGCGTCGGACACCACTGACACGACACTCGGTTCCGAGAACGGCGCCGCTGCAGGCGCACCGGCGCAACCCGGGGTTCCCCGGACCACCGCCCCAGCCCGGCCCGCATTCCGTGAGGTGACGATTCCCGCCGGCACCACACTGCCGTTGGCCCTGACGAGTGCGGTCGCCTCCGACACGAGCGCCGTCGGGGATGCGGTCGCCGCTGAACTCACGCGTCCGATCACGATTGACGGCCGTGACGTGCTGCCCGCCGGGACGCCGCTGGCCGGCGTCGTGACCGAGGTCGACGGTTCTGGCCGCGTCAAAGGACGGGCGATGATCGCGTTCCGCTTCACGTCAGTACGTACGGGCGACGCGCAGCACGATGTGCAGGCCGCGCCGTTGTCGCGCCTGGCTCCGGCCACAAAGGGAGAGGACGCCACGAAGATCGGCATCGGCGCTGGCGCCGGTGCGGTCGTCGGGGGGATCCTGGGCGGGAAGGAAGGCGCGGCAAAAGGCGCGGCCGTGGGTGGCGGCGCCGGGACCGGTGTCGTGCTCGCCACGAAGGGACAGGAAGTGCGCCTCGGACCGGGTGCCGACGTCACGACGCGGCTCACGGCGCCGTTGACGGTGCAGGTCCGCACGAGCTAGCGAGCGCCTTTCCCGGACATCGCCGCGCTTGGCGTTGCCAGAAGGATCTTCACGTCAGCCCAGGGAGAACTGCTCTTCGCGTACCTGAGGTCAAGGCGGACCATCTCGTCGAACGTCGTGCGGCTGCGTCCGCTCACCTGCCACAACCCGGTGATGCCGGGCTTCGCTTCGAGGAGCCGGCGGTAGTGCCACGGCTGGTACTGGTCCACCTCGTACTGGAGCGGTGGACGCGGCCCGACGAGCGACATCTCGCCACGCAGCACGTTCCAGATCTGCGGTAGCTCGTCGAGACTGGTCTTCCGCAGCAACCGCCCGGTGGGGGTCACACGGGGATCGTTCGCGATCTTGAAGGGCGCATCCACGGCGTCGCCGCCGGAGGGCGTCGCGCCAGTTATCAACTGATTGACGAAGTCTCGATGAATCGCGTCGTCGTTGTCCTCTCGCATCGTCCGAAACTTGAGCATTGTGAAGGGCTTTCCGAACTCACCCACACGCACCTGCCTGAAAAATACCGGACCCGCTGACGTCAGCTTGACCAGCGCGGCAATGACGAGGCAGAGAGGCAACGAGAGCCCAAGCAACAAGGCGCCGGTCGTCATGTCCACGGCACGCTTGAGCGCGCGGTGCCTCCTGGTGCGGGTCGACGCGTACGACATCTGCAGGAGCGGGTCGACTTGCTCGCCGGGACGGGGACGGGAATAGCGGTGCAGACGAATCGAGAACCTCGACCACGATTCTTCGTTAAGGCGTGTGGCAAGGGCGTCCACGTCGCAGATCGACGAGGCGTCCGTGGCGTCGATCGCGGGCACGATCATGCCGAGGACCGAGGCCTGCTCGAGCCACCCGACGATATCCGTCTCGCGTCTGGCCACCGCCGACAACGCGTCGATCATGGGCTTCCAGAGCGGCGCGTCGGACCGACGATCAGGCTCGCACGACACGGTCACCAACACGAACGACCCGGCGAAGCGGTCGGCGCGCTTGCGCTCACGCCCAAGGGCGTCTCTAAACAATCGTTCCCCGACAATCAACCGACGACTGCGCCACTGGCTTCTTGAGCGGGCCGCGGGCCGCTGCCTCACAATCCGGGCACGCGGCGCGGCCCTGGGGGAGAGCGCGTGGAGCGAGCCCGCGAGCGTGTCAGGCATGGGCTGCCTCTGTCTGTCGCGTGCCGAGCTGGAGCACCCGAATGCGCAGCCGCGACGCCACACCGGCGCGTACCCGGCGAGTCAAGGTGTGCCTGACCCGCTCGGCAATGACGGGCAATGCGCTCGGAGCCGGCGTGTCCATGCCCTGCGGCAACACCGCGGCAGCGACCCGTCCTTCTCGATACCAGCCGATGAAATCGATCTCGCGGACCGATTCCCGTAATCCGGAAAGAAGGGTGGCGGCGATGGCTTCGGGCAGCGCGGAGTCACATGCGGGAAGCCTCACCAGCAGCAACATGAAGGGCCGCCCGGTCAGGGCCGCTCGGTGTTGCTCGAGCCCGAGAAAGTGCTGAAAGGCCTGTTCGTCGTAGACGCTTCCCGCCATGCCGTCGAGAACGAGTCCAGATGAATCCCCAACCGCGCGTTCCGCTCGGCGCAACAGCGCCAGGTCCGGCAAGCGACGCAGCATCGATCTAATCGTCCCGCTTGTTCTGCCGATGCCCATGGACGACCCCTGAGATGACGCTACGGACGTGAACCGTTCGCTCCACCGACGATCACCCCTGGAGCGGATTTCTGCCCTGAATAACACGGAGCAGCACGACGACGATCGCGACCGCCAGGAGGATGTGGATCAGGCCTCCGAGCGTGTAGGAGGTGACGACCCCGAGCAGCCACAAGACGATCAGGACGAAGATGAGAGTTGACAGCATGATGATTCTCCTTGCCGTCAACAAAGATAGAACGCGACCACACGCGGCGTCTGTGCGCTTGTGCACACCACTCTGACCAGTCTCGTGTCATGCTCCGCGCATGGAACTGAGAAGGGTCGTCGGTATAGCGTTAATCGTGCTCGGCCTGGTGGCGCTCGCGGGCATCACCTACACCAGTCGAGAGACGGTCCTCGATATCGGCCCGCTGCACGCCACGGCGGATCGACAGAAGAGGTTGCCGCTTCCCCCGGTGCTGGGAATTGCGGCGGTGGCTGGGGGCGTCGGACTGCTGATTGCCGGCGCACGCAAGCGCGCGTAGCGTCGCCCTACTCACCGCC
>Ga0209640_10001880_pt1 | contig 18102 bp, 13 predicted proteins | sample RifCSP10_1_FD_184018 | JGI IMG/M metagenome (GOLD analysis project Ga0209640, IMG submission 184018) | Soil microbial communities from Rifle, Colorado - Rifle CSP2_sed 10_1 (SPAdes) (version 2) | ecosystem: Environmental > Terrestrial > Deep subsurface > Rock core/Sediment | place: Rifle... | reverse complement strand
ACCGGAATGGCTGATTCGTAAATAGCTCGGGCAACAATTTCTTCGTTGAAGGCCCAGAGGTCCTCAAGCGAACCTCCACCCCGTCCCACGATGATCACGTCTATTCCCCCGTAGCTGTTGAGGTCTCTGAGGGCTTGCGCGATCTCTTGGGCAGCCCCATAGCCTTGTACCCGAACCGGAGCGATGACCAATTCAACAGGAGGAAACCGCCTTCCGATGATGTTGACCATGTCACGTATCGCCGCGCCGGTCGGCGAAGTGACGATCCCGATCGTCTTGGGATACTTCGGAAGCGGCTTCTTGTGGGAAGCGTCGAACAACCCCTCCTTCATCAGGTTCTCTTTGAGCTGCTCGAAGGCAAGCTGCAATTCACCGATGCCGACCGGTTGAAGTTGTCGAACGTCCAGCTGGTAGATGCCGCGGGTCTCATAGACGGTGATTCTGCCGAACGCCACGACCTTCATGCCGTCCTGGGGAGGCTCGCTCGATGAAAAGCAGATCCGCGACGTCGTAGCTTATATCCGCACGCTCGCGGTGCCGCCGTATAAGCCCTGAGTTATGGGTCGAATCAAAAAAAACCTTAAATTTCTGGTCTGCCCCCTTGACGTTCGTCGATGCGAGATTAAATTTGGCGCATCCAACCTGTTCTACAGGAATCTAAATTTACGTTTTATTTCAGGAGGGTGCTATGGCGACAAAGATCCGTCCCCTACACGATAGGGTGATCGTGAAACGCATCGAGGAGGAAGAGAAAACCAAGGGAGGCATCATAATCCCCGACACCGCGAAGGAGAAACCGCAGGAAGGTAAAGTCGTCGCGGTGGGGCCGGGCAAATACGAAGAGGGTAAGCTGGTCCCTCTTGGGGTAAAAGCGGGTGACAAGATTCTTTTTGGCAAGTATTCCGGGACGGAGATAAAACTGGACGGCGAGGAGCATCTGATCATGCGTGAAGATGACATCCTTGGAGTTGTTGAATAAGAAGGAGAGAGGAACATGGCTGCGAAGGATATTCGTTTTAGTGAAGACGCGCGCGGTAAAGTTCTGCGCGGTGTTAATTTATTGGCTGATGCGGTTACAGTGACACTGGGGCCGAAAGGACGCAATGTCATTCTCGAGAAATCCTGGGGTTCCCCAACGGTAACGAAGGATGGAGTCTCGGTCGCAAAAGAAATCCAGCTCGAAGACAAATTCGAAAATATGGGCGCTCAGATGGTTAAAGAGGTCGCGAGCAAAACCTCTGACTTAGCCGGCGACGGAACCACAACCGCGACCGTTTTATCGCGGGCGATTTTCAGCGAAGGCTTGAAACTGGTTGCCGCCGGACACGATCCCATGAGCATCAAGCGCGGCATCGATAAGGCGGTGGCGAAGGTCGTAGATGAGCTCAAATCAATGTCCAAACCGACCCGCGACAGGGATGAGATCGCACAGGTCGGCACGATTTCCGCGAACAACGACAAAACCATCGGCGATATCCTTGCCGAAGCGATGGACAAGGTAGGAAAAGAGGGCGTCATTACTGTTGAAGAGGCGAAGGGACTCGAAACTACCCTCGACCTGGTCGAAGGCATGAGATTTGATCGTGGCTACCTCTCTCCTTACTTTGTGACCGACCCGGAGCGTATGGAATGCGTTTACGAGGACTGCTACATCCTCATTCACGAGAAGAAGATCGCGAACATGAAGGATCTGTTGCCGATTCTGGAAAATGTCGCCAAGACCGGCAAGCCTCTACTCATTATTGCGGAGGAAGTCGAGGGCGAAGCGCTCGCGACGCTAGTCGTGAACAAGATCCGCGGCACGCTGAAGGTTGTCGGGGTTAAGGCGCCGGGCTTTGGTGACCGGCGCAAGGCGATGCTCGAAGACATCGCTATTCTCACCGACGGCAAGATGATCGCCGAAGAGCTGGGCATCAAACTGGAGAATATCGCGGTCAAGGATCTCGGCCGGGCCAAACGGGTTATTATCGACAAGGACAACACAACGGTTGTCGAAGGGGCCGGAAAAAAGTCCGCCATCGAGGGCCGGATCTCGCAAATTCGCGCACAGATCGAAGAGACCACCTCCGATTACGATCGCGAGAAACTGCAAGAGCGCTTGGCCAAACTTGCCGGCGGCGTCGCCGTCGTCAAGGTTGGCGCTGCAACTGAAGTGGAAATGAAAGAGAAGAAAGCGCGCGTCGAAGACGCGCTCCACGCCACGCGCGCCGCCGTCGAGGAAGGCATCGTGCCGGGTGGAGGCGTTGCCTTAGTGCGGGCGTCCGCGGGGCTCGGCAGCATGAGGGTCTCCGATGACGAGAAAGTCGGCGTACGGATCATTCAGAAGGCGCTGGAAGAGCCGATGCGCTGGATCGCCGCCAATGCGGGCGCCGACGGATCGGTCGTTCTCGATAAGGTAAAGAACGGCAAAGGGGCCTTCGGTTTCAACGCTGCAACCGAGGAATACGAAGATCTGGTGAAGGCTGGGATCGTCGATCCTACGAAGGTTGTCCGCACGGCCTTACAGAACGCAGCTTCGGTCGCTGGGCTGATGATTACTACCGAAGCGATGATCGCCGACAAACCGGAGAAAAAGAAGGACGCTCCGGCCATGCCGCACGATCACGACGACTATTAAGCGGGTTTTGATCGAAGAAAAAAAGGGCACCGGAAAGACCCGGTGCCCTTTTTTTTGGTGCGGCCCGGTAGAGCGCGGGTTTATAGCGGTCGACCACGCTTCTTGAGATCCGCTACTTGCGGATGGCGGCGCTTACCGAGGATCGGAATTGCCATCCTCATCGTCTCTATCTTCTCTATCTTTCCAGAATCGCTGAAAGTGGTGCACGGGGCTGTGGCCGGCTCCGACTTTAAAGCCGGCCCGAATCGCCGCAGTGATATACTTTTTGGCGGCGCGGACGGCGTCCTCGAGGCTTTCCCCCTTGGCCAGTTCTGCCGCGATCGCCGCGGAAAACGTGCAGCCGGTGCCGTGGGTATTCTTGGTCCGAATGCGCGGCGCGTTGAGCGCCTGAATTTTCTTTCCATCGAAGAATAAGTCGACCGCCGGGCCTTGGCGATGGCCGCCTTTGATGACGACGGCCCGGGCGCCCATATCGGCAATGCGCCGCGCCGCGTCCTCGATATCTTTCCACGCGCGCAATCGCCGGCCCGTGAGCTCCTCCGCTTCCGGCAGGTTCGGCGTCACCACCGTCGCGAGGGGAATGAGCTGCAAGCGCAGCGCCGCGACGGCATTCTTCTTGATCAGCAGATCGCCGGAAGTCGCCACCATTACCGGATCGACGACCAGATTCTTCAACCGATGCTGGCGAATCTTCTGCGCCACGATATCGATGATCGCCGCGTTGGCGAGCATGCCGGTCTTGAGCGCGTGCGCGCCGATGTCGTCGATGATTGCATCGATCTGCGCGGCCACGAGAGCAGGATGTAATGCCAGGACTTGAGTGACGCCCACGGTATTTTGCGCCGTTATCGCGGTGATCGCCGAAGTACCGTAGACGCCGAGAGCGGCGAAGGTCTTCAGATCAGCTTGAATGCCCGCGCCGGCGCCGGAATCGGAACCGGCGATGGTGAGCGCTTTGCGGATCGATTTCATCGAACGCCACAGTAGCAAAGCACGGCGTAAGTTGCGAGTTCGTGAATGCCGATGGTTGCGATTGCAAGTTGTTCCGTCGATTGATAGGTCTCAACCGAGGAGGACGGTGCGCCGCACGACAATAGACATGACAGGCGCTGCTGATCCATTTATTTTGTTCACGCAACCCGGCTGAAGCAGCTGCCTTCGAACGAAAGAGTTTCTTTCGCAGAAAGGCATCGAGTTCAGCGCGGTTGATGTGTTAAACGATCCCGCCGGACAGGAGCGGCTGCTCAAACTCGGCGTGCGCACGGTACCCGTGCTCGCCAGAGGCGATCAGTATATTTTTTGCCAGAATCTCGAAGATGTGGCCGAATTCGTCGGCGTGCAAGGGGCCGGGCATACGCCGCTGTCGCCGGAGATTCTATTCGCGAAGTGGATGAACGTCCTGCGCGCGGCGCAGCGCTATATTCAGCAGATTCCCGATGAACGGCTTGCGGAGCGCGTGATCGACAACCGCGACCGTTCAATTCGGCTCATGAGCCACCATATCTTTCGGATCGCTGAAGCTTTCCTCGAGACCGCTATCGACGATGTTGAATATTGGGTAAACAATGCCAACGTTCCGCCCGCTTCAGGAACTTGCACGACCGGCGTTGAGATTGTCAGTTACGGCGATGAAATGATCGCGCGCCTCGAGGCTTGGTGGAACCAGCTCGAGGACAAGTCATGCCGGCAAAAGGTCAAGACGTTTTACGGCACGCCGCCGATGCACCAGCTATTCGAGCGCTCGACCTGGCACTCGGCGCAACACACCCGACAGTTGAGTGCCGTTTTGGAGCGTTTCGGCATCGAACCAAACGGGCGATTAAGCGCGGAAGATCTCGCAGGTTTGCCATTGCCCGAGGGGCTTTGGGAATGAAGCGGCCGAAACGGGCATCTTTTCCTATACACCTTCTCGCCGGAAACCTTTCTATCTCTAGAATGATTCCAAACGATGGTGCGAATCAGACGAGTTTCCTCGCAACAGCAATTGAAACGAGCCTTCGCGATACGCATGCGCGTGTTTGTGCGTGAGCAGGGCGTGCCAGCGGATATGGAGCTCGATCGCGATGACGCGCGAGCCACACATCTGTTGGCTCTTATCCCAGGGAAAGCAGTGGGCACGGCGAGAATCGTCATCGGCCGCGGCAACGCGAAGATCGGACGCATGGCTGTGCTAAAGAGATTCCGGCGCAAAGGTGTTGGAACGAAATTGCTCAAACGCGCGATTGTGACGGCCGAAACGTTGGGCGCCAAGAAAATCTATCTCCACGCTCAGGTTCCGGTTATCGGATTCTATGAAACCATGGGTTTTCGCTGCGCGGGTGCGGTGTTCGACGAAGCCGGCATTCCGCATCGAAAAATGACTCTGACGGAGACAAAAAACCGTCGACAACTAAAATCTTAATTTCTTTTTCTGGAAATTTTTCCGCAGTTCCTATGTGGCGTAACCGCTGCTCGCCGACCTTGATTCTCACCGCATTTAGGCCTTAGGATGGTCGCGAATCCGACGGAGGTGCTAATGGAGCCAATTCCAGCGGCAGTTCTTGGCGCGGCAAACGAGAAGAGCAGAAAGCTGAGAGAGCTCGTCCTGGCGCCGGAAATTTTGGTCATGCCCGGAGCTTACGATGTCTTGAGCGCGCGGTTGTTCGAACAGATGGGCTTTAGGGCGATCCAAGGCACGAGCGGCGGCATCGCCGCGGCGTTGGGCTATCCCGACGGCGAAGTGATGAGCCGAGATCAGTTCGTCGAAATTAGCGGCAACTATGCCGCGGCGGTCAGTGTGCCCTTCAATGCCGACGGTGAAAGAGGTTACGGCGATGAGGCCGGCGTGCGAAACACCGTGCGCGCGCTGGTGGCGCGCGGCGTTGCCGGGATGAATCTCGAAGATGGAGCGGAAAAAAGCAAGGGCGGACTGGTCGAGCTTTCCCAGCAGCTCCGCAAGATCAAAGCGGTGATCGAAACCAAGCGTGAGCTTGGCAGCGAGTTTTTTCTCAACGCGCGCGTCGATGCTTTCCATGTCATCACCAACGATCCAAAAAAAGCGCTTGATGAAGCGATTAGGCGAGGTAATGCCTACGCCGAAGCGGGCGGCGACTGCATTTTTTACCTGTTTCTCCATTCGGCTGAGATTATCGGGCGCCTAGCGAAAGAGGTCAAAGCGCCGATGAGTATTCTTGCCGGGCCGCAGTCGCCGAGCGTCAAGGAGCTGCAAGATCTGGGCGTCGCCCGGGTGAGCTACGGTTCGGGTTTCCTGAAGGCGGCGATCACGGGCGCAAAGCATTTGGCACAGGAGATTTTGGAAAAGGGCACATGCAATTTACTCAAGGGCGGAATGCAAACGCCGGAAATTGCGGCCTTGGTTGCGAAACGCAAGTAAAAAATTCCTTGTGGAAATCGCTGGAACCGTCGTGTCGTTACATATAGCCCCGGCGGGCGGCGCCCGGATGCAAACACTGCAGCAGGTGAAGGCGGTAACCGGCCGCGGGCTCGAAGGCGACCGCTACTTCAGCACGCTAGGAACTTACTCCAATCGTCCCGGCGCCGGACGCCACGTGACCTTGATCGAAGTTGAAGCCATCGAAGCGCTCAAAAGGGACTATGCTATCGACCTGCCGCCGGCTCTTTCGCGTCGCAACATCGTCACGCGCGGCGTGGCGCTCAAGCACTTCGTCGGACGCGAGCTGAAAATCGGCGAGGCGATCCTACGCGGCATGCGGCTTTGCGAACCCTGCTCTCATCTGGAAAAGCTCACCCGCCCGGGAGTGTTGCGCGCTTTGATTCACCGCGGCGGCCTGCGCGCCGATGTCTTCACCGGCGGCACCATTCGAGTCGGCGATTCTATCGCTTCGCTCGACCAGCCGCCGCTGTAGAGCCGCGGGATTCCGTTTCTTATGAGTGCTTGGGCCTTTGCGCTTCTTCTGGCTGCGGCCGTGATTCACGCGACCTGGAATTTTCTGAACAAGCGTGCGAGCGGCCACGTGACCTTTACCTGGCTCGTGGCAGTGCTCTCCGCTCTACTCTACGCGCCGGCGACGATCACTGTCATTGAAGTCTGGGCGATCCAGATCAACTTCGTGGTCATCGGTTTGATGGCGGGCTCGGCCGCGCTGCATACCGCTTACTTCGTGCTGTTAAATCAGGGCTATCGCGCCGGCGACTTGTCGCTGGTTTACCCGCTGGCGCGCGGCACGGGGCCGTTGCTGTCGAGCATCGCGGCGATTTTATTTCTCGGTGAACGGCCGTCCTTGGTCGCGCTCGGTGGCGCGCTGCTGATTATCGGCGGGGCGGTTATTCTGACGACGAATCTCGCCCAATTGCGCCAAAGCGGCGCGCAGGACGCGGTGCTTTACGCCTTCGTCACTGGATTATTTATCGCTGCTTATACGTTGTGGGACAAACAAGCAGTCAGTCACTTTGCAGTCGCGCCGCTGGTTTTGGACTGGGGCGCCAACGTCGGCCGCGCGCTTTTCCTCACGCCGATGGCGGCAAAATACTCGGACGAAGCAGTGGCCGAATGGCGCGAGCACAAATACGAGGCGATCGGCTGTGCCGTTTTGATACCGCTCGCCTATATTCTAGTGCTCACGGCGATGCAGTTTACGCCTGTGAGTTACGTCGCGCCCGCGCGCGAGATCAGTATCTTGATCGGCACGGTCATGGGCACGCGCTTGCTTGGCGAGGCGGATGCGCCCCGGCGCCTGGCAGGTGCCTGCGCGATGGTATTGGGCGTGGTGGGCCTGGCGGTTGGATAGAATCAACTTACTATAAGTAAGCCGTGAGTTTGGATCGCCGCCATAGGAGAGCAGCAGTCCAGATCACCGCGGTCTTTCCTTCGGCCCTTGGCAGCCCGCCGTTAAATCGCGTAATATCCGCGAAAGCCAAAAAGAATAGAGAACACCGAGACCTCAATTGACAACTGCGAGATTCTCGAAGGTAACGTGGTTAAACGTTTCGAGATTTGTGAAATCAGACCGCCGACAAGCCTCGCAGCATTTTTCGAGCGTAAACCGGCAAAGATCTGGGGCTTGGGAGATTCGACCATCTTAGAGCGCCGGCTACTTGGAATCATCTCCGCTCGACAGATCGACTCTGAACTGGCATTAAAAAGCTCACAGTTATTGCAACAACTGGCGTCTTTGAAGGAAGTGGCCTTCGTCGGCGGCTGGCATTCTCCATCGGAGGCAGAGGCTCTTCACATCTTGTTGGCTGAGGGAGCCTCGATCGTTTTCTGTATTCCCAAAGCGCTGAATCGATTTGTACTAACGGTCGAGCTTGAGAATCGGGTCAGTCACGGGCAAGCGCTGCTGCTGACCCACTGCAGTCCCAAAGCGAAGCGAATCAGCCGTTACGCTTCCATTCGTCGGAACCAATTGGTTGTAGGCTTGGCCGCGGCTTTGTTGGTTTTGTCTGCGCCGGCAGGAAGTGTTTCGTTGAAGCTTGCCATCTCGGCGCTGCGCCGTGGAAAACCTGTTTTGACTCCACAGCACGTCATGAACCATGACCTTCTCGAATGTGATACTTTACCTGCAACCTATGAAAACATCAGAGCCGCGCTGGGATAAGAACTATGGAACGATCCTAGATTACAACGCCAAACGGGCAAGGGCCCGAACATCAAAACCTCAGTGGTTCAGTGATTTCTTCGGCGGCACGCCGTAGACGCTTTGGGGCGGGTTGAAAAAATGATCGAGCACCAGCCAGAGGCTTCTGGCGTGGTGAAAAAAAACCAGCGGGAAGATGATCGCGAACGGCACCCAGAGACCGAGCTGTTGATGGATCGTCATGCCGGTTAAGAGGTCGAGCAGAAAAAATCCCGGCACGGCGATCGCGACCGTGGCCGCATAGTTGATATAAATCGCGCCGACAAAGTAGCCTTGCTCGCGCTCGTACTTCAAGCCGCAGTGCGGGCAATGAGCGAACATTTTGAACGGCTTGGCATAGAGCTTTCCGACGCCGCAACGCGGGCAGCGCAGGCGCAGGCCATAACCCACCATCCTTAACACTCTCGCAGGCAAGTTACGCAGTCGCCCCACACGGCGCTTTAGCGCGCGTAGGCGCCACGCCGCTTTCCAAATAATCGCGCAGGAAACGCGCGGTATGGGAATGTTTACCGTCTTTGACAACTTCCAATGGCGAGCCGCAGGCCACCAGCTGACCGCCTTGCTCGCCGCCGCCCGGGCCGAGATCGATCAGATAATCGGCGTCTTTGATAATGTCTAGGTTGTGCTCGATGGTAATTACCGTGTTTCCCAGGTCGACTAGGCGGTGGAGAATTTGAATCAGCTTTTCCACGTCGGCGAAGTGCAGGCCGGTGGTCGGCTCATCGAGCACGTAAAGCGTCTTGCCGCGGGAATCCTTGCCTAGCTCGTAAGCGAGCTTGATGCGCTGGGCTTCGCCGCCGGATAGCGTATTGCTTGCTTGCCCGAGGGTGATGTAACCCATGCCGATGTCGTCGAGAATTTTAAGCGGCCTGGAGATCTTGGGAAAGGCGTGAAAAAACGGCGCGGCCTCTTCGACGGTCATGCGAAAGATATCGGAGATGCTCCTATCGTTGAAACGGATGCTGAGCGTCTCTTCGTTGAAGCGCTCGCCGCCGCAGTCTTCGCAGTCGATAAACACGTCCGGCAGAAAGCTCATCTCCTTGCGAATTTTTCCCTGACCTGCGCAAGTTTCGCAGCGCCCGCCCTTGACGTTGAAGGAAAACCGGCTCGCCGTGTAGCCGCGCAGGCGCGCCTCGGGCGCGAGCGCGTAGAGTTTGCGGATCTCGTCGAGCAAGCCGACGTAGGAGGCCGGCACCGAGCGCGGCGTCTTGCCGATCGGCGTTTGATCGACTTCGACGACCCGTTCCAATGACTTCCAGCCGGTAATTTCCTTGTGCGCGCCCGGCCGGCCGGCGAATTGGCCGAGACAGAGCTTGAGTCCTTTGTAAAGGACTTCCCGGACCAAAGTGCTTTTGCCGGAACCCGAAATGCCGGTCACGCAAGTCCACATACCGAGCGGGATCTTGACGTCGACGTTGCGTAAGTTGTGCGCCTTGGCGCCGCGAACGGCGAGCCAGCTCGCCTGCGTAAAGTCACGCTGCGGTCCGAGACGCCGTTTTGCCGCGCGCAAATACGCGCCGGTGGGCGAATCGGGATTGGCTCTAATTTCATCCGGTGTCCCGATGCAGACCACGCTGCCGCCGCGGATGCCGGCGCCCGGTCCCAAGTCGATAATCATGTCCGCCGACCGGATCGTCGCCTCGTCGTGCTCGACGACGAGCACGCTGTTGCCCAATTGCTCGAGCCGCCGCAGGGTGCGCAGCAGCATATCGTTGTCGCGGGGATGCAGACCGATCGTCGGTTCGTCGAGGATGTAACAGACGCCGCGCAGGTTGGAACCCAACTGAGCGGCAAGGCGGATACGCTGCGCCTCGCCGCCCGACAGCGTGTCGGCGCGGCGGTCGAGGGTCAGATACGGCAGACCGACCTCGGAAAGAAAATTCAATCGCTGCTGAATTTCTCGCAAGATCTTATCCGCCACGGCCTGATCGCGCGCCGCATTAACGTTGGCGGAACGCGACAGATCGAGCGCGGCGAAATACTCCCTCGCTTCATCGACGGCCAGCGCCGTGATCTGCCAAATCGTTTTTCCTTCGACCTTGACGGCCTGAGCGCGTTGATTCAGGCGCCGGCCTTGGCAGGCGGAACAAGGCGTTTCGGTCATCAAAGCAGCGAGCTCGCTCGCAGCGTTCCCATCGCCGGATTGCCCGAGCTCGTTCAGAAAAGGCACGAGGCCGACGAACGCGCCGCGGCCGGTGCCGCCGTTAAGAATCGTCTGCTGGACCTTCTTGGTCAATTTGCCGAACGGCTTGTCGATGTCGACATCATGCTCGGCCTTAAGTTCTTGCAGGAGGCGCTGCAGCGCCCGCTCGACTTCGGACCCGTTTACCGAAGAGCCCGGAGAAATGCCGCTGATCGCGTCCCGCAACGGCCGGCGCGGATCGGAGAAAATCAAATCCGGGTCGAAATTCCAGGTAAATCCCATGCCGGCGCATTGATGGCAGGCACCCTGCTGACTGTTGAAGGAAAACAACCGCGGATCGAGCGGCTCGTAACCGATGCCGCAGCCCAGACAGAAAAGCCGTTGATTGAAAATCTGCTCGCCGCGCTCGGAGATGAGATGGATCACGCCGTTGCCCAAGCGCAAACCCTGATCGATCATGGCCTCGACTTCGCGCCCGCCCGCTGTGGCTTTGCCGATGACGATATCGATATTGTGTTCCTTAAAACGTTCCAGGCCGTTGGTGAGCTCGGGCGCGCGCAGCTCCACCAGCTTTCCGTCGATGCGCGCGCGGCGATAGCCCAAGCGGCGCGCGCCGGCGATCACTTCCTTGTGAAAGCCTTTGCGGCCGCGCACGATGGGGCTCAGAATCAAAATCTCTTTGCCTCGGTAGGAGTGGCCGATGCGATCAAGAATTTGGCTGCGCGTGAGCGAATGGATCGGCCGGCCGCACTGCACGCAGTGCTGTTTGCCGGTCTTCGAGTAGAGCAGGCGCAAGTAATGATAAATCTCCGTCACCGTAGCGACGGTCGACTTCTTGCCGCCCTGACTGAGGCGCTGCTCGATGGCGACGGTCGGCGGAATGCCGGCGACGTAGTCGACATTGGGCCGCGCCATGACTTCGAGAAACTGGCGCGCGTAGGCCGACAGACTATCGATGTAACGGCGCTGCCCTTCGGCGTAAACGATATCGAAGGCGAGCGAAGACTTTCCCGAGCCGCTCAGACCGGTAAAAACCACAAAGCCGTCGCGCGGGATGTTCAAGCTGATGTTTTTTAGATTGTGTTCCTTGGCCCCGACGATAACGATGGCGTTCTGATCTTCCGTTGAACCGTTGAACCGTTGAACGCTTGAACGGATCTGCAAAACAGGCGCAAACGATGCGGCGTCGCTCTCCAAATGGGGCCGCAGGTAGGCGCCGGTATGCGAGCGCTCGCAGCGCGCGATCTCGGCTGGGCTTCCGACCGCAACAATCTCGCCGCCGCGATCGCCGCCTTCAGGGCCGAGATCGATGATGTGGTCGGCGCATTTCACCACTTCCATATTATGCTCGATGACGACGATGGAATGGCCCTGATCGATAAGCTCGTTGAACGCCTGGAGCAAACGCTCAATGTCGTGAAAGTGCAGACCGGTGGTGGGCTCGTCGAAAATAAACAGTGTGCCGGCTTTGCGTGCCTTCGCCATGTGGGCGGCCAATTTCAAGCGTTGCGACTCGCCGCCCGAGAGCGTCGTCAGCGGCTGGCCCAAGCGCACATATTCCAGTCCCACGGCGCGCAGTGGCTCGAGGCTGTCTTTAATTTCTGCCGTGTCTTTGAAAAACTCGAGGGCTTCGGCGACGGTGAGATCGAGCACCTGGCGGATGTTCTTGCCGTGATAAGCGACCTCCAAAACTTCTTCGCGGAAGCGGCTGCCGTGACATTCGGCACAAGACGTGTAGACGTCGGACAGAAACTGCATCTCGACTTTTTCGAAACCTTCGCCGCGGCAGGTCTCGCAACGCCCGCCTTCCACGTTGAATGAAAAAGTCGACGCCGTGTAACCGCGCAGGCGCGACAGATCGGCGGCGGCGAACAGGCGGCGCACGCCGTCGAACGCTTTCATATACGTCGCCGGATTCGATCGCGGCGTCGTGCCGACCGGCGATTGATCGACCAGAACGACTTCGGAAATCTTGTCGGCGCCGGTGATACTCGCGCAATCGGTCACGCCGGCGGTGGGCGCTTCCTTGAGTTTTTTCAAATTGCGGTGGAGCACTTCATCGACCAGGCTCGATTTTCCCGAACCGGACACACCGGTGATGCAGACCAGGTTTCCCAAGGGAATATCGACGTCGATGTTTTTGAGGTTGTTGGCGCGCGCACCTTTGATTTTGATCGCGCGCTGCCATAGCGTTTTGCGCTTGCGCGCCGGCAACGGAATGTTCTTTCGCCGGCTCAGATACGCGGCGGTCAGCGACTGCTCGTCGCGCAGCAGCTCTGCATAGGAACCCGCGAACATGATCTTGCCGCCCTGTTCGCCGGCCTTCGGCCCGAGATCGATGATGTGATCGCACTCCTTGATGATTTCGGGATCATGCTCGACGACAATGACGGTATTCTGATTGGCGCGCAGGCGCTGGAGAATTTCGACCAGGCGGCGGCTGTCGCGCGGATGGAGGCCGATGGAGGGCTCGTCGAGCACGTAAAGGGTGTTAACCAATGACGATCCGATGGCGGTGGTGAGGTCGACGCGCTCGAGTTCGCCGCCGGAAAGCGTGCGCGACTGGCGGTCGAGAGTGAGATATTCGAGACCGACACCGACCAGATAGCCGAGCCGCCGGCGTATTTCGTCAAGGATGAGGCTCGCCACCTGATCCAAAGCGCCGGCCGGTTTTAGCTCTTGAAAAAAGCGCTGCGCGGCGCCGACGCTCATGGCGTTTATCTGGGCGATGTCTTTGCCGTCGATGCGATAATGCAGGCCGTCGGTTTTGAGGCGGCTACCTTGGCACTCGGGGCACAGCAAATAGGCGCGGTAACGGGCCAGCAACACGCGCACATGCATACGGTAGCTTTTGCGCTCCAGGCGGCGGAACCAGCCGCGGATGCCTTTGTATTCACCGTCGCCTTCGATGACGAGGTTCTTCTGCTTGTCGGTGAGCTCGCCCCAGGGTTTTTTAGTGGGAATTTTTTTGCGCTCGCAAAAATCGAGCAGACGGCGCGTACGGCGTGCGCGATTGATCCACGGTTTGATGGCACCCGCACTCAACGATTTGCCCGGATCGGGAAGGACGAGATCGAGATCGATGTCGATCACCCGGCCGAAACCGCGGCACGTTTCACAGGCCCCGAGCGGGCTGTTGAAAGAAAACAAATTGGGCACCGGGTCGCGGTAAGAAATCTCGCAGTGCGGGCAATGCAGATGATTGCTGAACGGCTCGCAACGCCAGTCGTCCTGCGGCAAGAACAGATTGAGCCGGCCTTTGCCGTAATGAAAAGCCTGCTCCATGGAACCCGCGATACGCTTTTTATTCTCGGGCCTGAAAGCGAAGCGATCAACGATCACTTGCAGCGCTTCGTCGCCGGCGGGCGCTTGGTCGATCGCATCGATTTCTTGAATGGCGCAACCGACGAGCAAACGCTGAAAGCCAGCCTGGCGCAACCCGTTGCGCACGTCGTCCCAAGCCACCGTTGAAGGCGGCAGCGGAAACGTCAGTACCATCGGCGTGCCTTCGGGCAAAGCGCCGAGCTTTGTAAAGATCGACTGCGGGCTGTCGCGCTCGACGATGCGCTCGCAACCGCGGCAGTAAAGCACCGCGATCTTGGCGAAGAGCAGCTTAAAATGATCGTGCAGTTCGGTCATGGTGCCGACTGTGGAGCGCGAAGTGCGCACCGGGCGGCTTTGATCGATGGCGATGGTCGGCGGAATGCCTTCGATCGCTTCCACGTCGGGCTTATCCATGCGGTCGAGAAATTGCCGGGCGTAGGCGGAAAAACTCTCGACATAGCGACGCTGGCCCTCGGCATAAAGGATGTCGAACGCGAGGGTCGATTTTCCCGAGCCGCTGACACCGGTAACCACGGTCAGTGCGTTGAGTGGAATGTCGAGATCGAGGTTCTTGAGATTGTTTTGCCTGGCGTTGCGAATACGGATGAATTTGCCGGTCATAATTGGATGATCACGCGAGGTTTGATCTGCCGCAGAGCCGCTGACTTTCATTGCAAGCGATATTTTTCCACCAGAATGCGGCGAAAACGTGAACCGTAGATGAGATCGAAAGTCGTCTCTTTGTCGGGGAAAAGTTGCAGTGCGGTGTGTTTTGCATGACCGACGACGTCCTGGGCTTCCCCGAGAGTTAAATCGACCCGCCAGAGCAGAGCCGCGGTCACGTCCATGGCGCGGCGCAGACGCCGTATCTTGCGCTCTTCGGCCGCCAAAGCGTCTTTATCTGCCGAGGCTTCTATGTCCCTGCTCATGTTGTCTACAGGCGGGCGGGTCTTTCTAGCTCACCAACCTTAAACGTCTATCATACCGAGCCGTCGTTGCAAGTTTCCCTGCTCGCGATCACGGCGCAATTTCGCGAAACCGTGCGCTGTTACGACACGCGGTTCACTGTGCAAAAGCGGCGACGGGAATTGCACCATGAACGTCACGAAGAACATGTAGGTTTTGGTAGGGTGCGCTCCGTGCACCGGTTTGTTCGTAGCCCGAATGTAGGGCAGCGATATCCGGGTTCTTTCCGCGCGGACATTTTCGCAGCCTGCAAAAACTTTCCAACCTAGCAGTCCGGCAGAAACAGTCATCCGCACTACAACGCAAGGCGGCGCTTTGGTAAGTTAACCTCGTGCGCATCAGTGAAATCTTCTATTCCATACAGGGTGAAGGGCGCCTGCTCGGCATCCCGTCCGTGTTCATCAGAACGGCAGGCTGCAATCTTCGTTGTGTATGGTGCGACACGCCCTACACCTCTTGGCGACCGGAGGGGGTTTCCTGGTCGATAAAAAAAATACTGTCGCGGGTCGACCAACACCCCACCCGTTATGTCGTCATAACCGGTGGAGAACCGCTGTTGGCCGGTGACATCGAAGAGCTGGCGCTGGAGCTAAAACGTAGAGGCAAACATATTACGATCGAAACTGCGGGAACGATTTTCAAGCCGCTCCGATGCGACTTGGTTTCGCTCAGCCCGAAATTGGCCAACTCCACGCCTTGGAAAAGAGCACGAGGCAAGTTCGCGCGCATGCACGCCGAGCGCCGGCTCAATTTACCGGTCGTGCAAGAATTTTTGAGGCACTACGATTACCAGCTGAAATTCGTCGTCGAAACCCAATCAGACTTCAGAGAAATTGCTGAACTTCTCGATCAGTTGAAAACCGTCGAACCGGCGCGTGTTTTAATCATGGCGCAAGGAACGACCAGGAAACAAGTTGGCGACAAAGCGCGCTGGATCGTGCCCCTATGCATGCGACATGGTTACGGTTACACGCCGCGCTTGCATATCGAGCTGTTCGGCAACCGGCGCGGCACGTAGTCCGGTGCGTGACACGAAAAAGGTCATGGAACTTCGACTCAGCGCGGATGAGAGCGGGCTAGTTCGTCAAACCGGCTGATTTGACTCGAGGTTTTAAGGCAATTTCAGCGGCAGATGGCGTCGATTGTTCGGAGTTCGCATCCAGCTTTGCCAGCAGAGTAGGCGCCAGGAGTTTTAGTAAAGATACGGGTAAGCCGCTGGTAAAGCGATAGTTCTCCGCCTCCCGTCCTTGCACGTAGGCTGTAATGACGCCGAAGTAGCGCGCGCCGACATAAAAAACAAAAGTCGCGGTCCGATTCGTTGCGCGCGAAGTGATGACCGCGCCGGAGCGGTTAAACGTTTCAAAGCGGTTGTCACCCGAGCCGGTTTTGCCGCCGACGGTGATCGCTTTGCCGTCGGACAATTTGAACACTCCTTGCAAGCGCCGCGCCGTGCCTTGCTCGACGACATCGGCCATGGCTTTGCGCACAGTTCGCGCAACCTCCGGCGCCAGCACCTGTTGGCCCGATTCCGGCAACCGTTCGAGAATGGTTTCATAGGGCGTGCCGGCGGCAAAGCGCACTTCGGTCAGGCCCACTGACGGCCGTCGCACGCCATCGTTCACTAGAATACCGACGAGTTCCGCCAACGCCACCGGGCGATCCGACGAGCTGCCGATGGCGGTTGCATAAGTCGGCACCAAGGTTTTGAAGGGGAAGCCGAGCATTTGCCAATAGGGTGTCATGCGGTTGAAGGCGTCTTTCTCCATGCGGATGCGCAGGCGCAGATCCTGGGCGCGCCGGTTGCGGTTGTCGAGCAACCACGCCGAGCTAACACGTCGCGCTTCGGCGCTGGCGGCGTAGAATTTCTCCCATGGGAGCTTTGGCTGTTTGCGCAACTCGCCGGCGCTCCACAGATCGAGGGGATGGAGCGACAAAAGATACGCGTGATCAGCCAGGGTCAGATGCGGGTTGTCATAGGCGCGATACAGCTTGGCGACATCTGCTTCGGTTGTCGTAATTTTATTCTTTGTCAACCACGCCTTGAGATCGCTCTCGCTAGTGCCGATGCGCCAGGCAAAAAACAGTATGGTCAAACGCCGTTCGCTGGTGCCCTTGCCGAGCAGGCGGCGAACGATCTCATCCGGGCTTTGGTTGGCATAGTTCTGATAGGCCCGGCGCAGCGGCTGGCGTGATTCCTCCTCGGCGATTCCCTGGAGCATTTTGCGGCGTTCCGCATTGGCAGGATTCGCCAGCACGTCATCGGCGTCGTACGGCAGCCGTGCTCGATGGTAGATCACCAAATCGCGCATCAAGCGAATGAAAACCAGGTTGGTCGAGTTGCGAAACGCGTTCTGCAGGGTGAAGACGCGCTCGTTGTCGTCTTTGTCGAAGTTTTCGAAATGGTGCAATCCGCCCCCCGTAAAAAAATCTTCAGCCGGGCTGGCGGAATATTGCCGCGCCATGGCGCGGTCGAGAAACGGCTGAAGGGCGAGATTCTTTTCGCTCTGGAGCGTTTCGAGCGCCCACCGGGTTAGCGGATCGCGGGTGTTTTGCCCCCTTCTCGCAAGTTGCTTTGGCTCTAGTCCGGAGAGCTCGCGGTGAAGCTCGGTTACGACTTCCAAGTAATGCGTGATCGTGCGCAGCTTCGCCGTGCTGCCCAATTCCAGCTTGACGCTTTTGTTAAAATCGAAGGGCGCGGCGAAGTTGTCCGCCTGCACACGGATCAGATTGCCGGTCGGAGTTGCTTCCACGAGCAGAAACGAATAGATCACCTTCGACGGATCGGCGTTCTCCAGCAGCCGCTCGCCGTTCAGCCCGTTTGACCTGACGAATTGCGGGTCGGCCAGCTGGCTTAAGAATTCGGTGACTTTTTTCTGCAACGCGACATCGAACGTGCTGTCAACCTGCAGATGCAGCCGGTTGAGATCATACAGGTTACCGACGCCGAGCGCCTCCATCATATTGGTGCGGATTGCGTTGGCCGCTTTGTGTTTGCTTGACAAAGGCAGCGGCGGCAGCGGTGCGGCGGGTAGAAAGCGGATCGGCGTTTCTTGCAACTCGGCGGCCATTTCCCAATCGATAATGCCACCGCGCGCCAAGAGGCGCGTAAACTGGTTGACTTTTTCTTCCAACGACTCCCGTTCGTCGACCAGATAGACCGAGGGCGCGCGCACCGAGATGAGCAACGTCAGGATATGTTTAAACGCGTGCACCTTCGCACTCGTTAGCTCCGGTGAGTTCAGCGCCGCCACGACGTCGTCGAGGCGCATGCCGAACCAGGCGTAGAGGCCTTCCCCGAGACCATGGATTTCGCCATAGCCGGGAGCGGCGGCCAGCGGCACGGTATCGATATAATCGACAATAATACGCTCGCGCCAGCTGCGTGTATTGGGACCTTCGCGATAAGCCTTGAGGCTCGCGCCGATAATCTGACGCAGCTTTTCCATCGGCGTATC